>Ga0184623_10000200_pt1 | contig 25144 bp, 16 predicted proteins | sample PLM1_100_b1_FD_133138 | JGI IMG/M metagenome (GOLD analysis project Ga0184623, IMG submission 133138) | Groundwater sediment microbial communities from an aquifer in East River, Colorado, USA - PLM1_100_b1 | ecosystem: Environmental > Terrestrial > Soil > Riparian zone | place: USA: East River... | reverse complement strand
TGCCCCGGTACGATTCACTGTGCTGCAGTGGCTCATCTGTGCGATTGCGGCAATCGGCTTTGCGTTCGACTCGTACGAGCTCTTGATGCTGCCGTTGATCGTGCGGCCGGCCCTCATGGAATTGCTTGGCGTGCCGGCGAACAGCCCGGTGATCAATGAGTGGGTTGGCATCATCTTCTATGTTCCGGCGGTCGCCGGGGGCATTTTTGGACTGCTCGGCGGCTATCTCACCGACCTGCTCGGCAGACGCCGTGTGCTCGTCTGGAGCATTCTGCTCTACGCGGTTTCAGCACTCGCCACGGGCTATTCGACATCGGTGGGGTGGTTTCTCTTTTGGCGATGCTGCACGTTCGTCGGCGTCTGTGTGGAGTTCGTGGCCGCTGTCGCGTGGCTGTCTGAGCTGTTTCCGAACCCGCAACAGCGCGAGAAAGTCGTCGGGTACACTCAGGCGTTCGCGTCGCTCGGCGGCATCATGGTTACGGGTGCGTACTATCTGGTCGTCACCTATGGAGACGCATTGCCACTGGTGCGCGGCGGACACGAAGCGTGGCGCTACACGCTGATGTCCGGCGTCGTCCCTGCGATTCCGCTCATCCTCATTCGTCCATTCCTGCCCGAATCTCCGATCTGGCAGCAGAAGAAGCGAGCCGGAACATTGAGGCGGCCGAGCTTCGGGGAACTCTTCCAGCCACAGTTCCGCACGACAACGATCGTCACGACTGTGATGATGGCATGCGCCTTCGCGGCCGCGTTCGGAGCGATTCAGCAGATGCCCCGTATCGTGCCCGGTCTGAGTGAGGTTCGCACGCTGCCGCGGATTGCCCAGGAGCAGGCCGTCAGCGCCGTGCAGTCCTTTCAGGAGTTCGGTGGGCTGTCCGGACGAATCGTCCTGGCATTTCTGGCGGCGATCATCGTCGGCCGGCGCCGGCTGCTGCGCATCTTCCAGGTTCCAGGGCTGATTCTGCTGCCACTTGTGTTCCTGTTCACCCCCACCCTCAATCTCACCCTGCTCCAGTGGGGAAGTTTTCTCGTCGGGTTCGCGACCATTGCCCAGTTCAGCTTCTGGGGTAACTATCTGCCGCGCGTCTATCCGACTTATCTGCGAGGGACGGGAGAAAGCTTCGCGGCCAACGTTGGCGGCCGGATGATTGGGACATGCGCCGCGCTGGTGACAACCCAGCTCGCGAACGCGATGCCGGGCGCGACACCACCGCTCAAGCTCGCATACGCCTCGGCCCTGGTGGGCACAACCGTCTATGTGATCGGGTTCATCGCCAGCTTCTGGCTGCCGGAGCCGAAGCGGGAAGGGCTGCCGGAATAAAACGGGCATGACAGGCCTCGCGACGACAATTGGGGCGGCACTTGCCATCGCCGCCGTGAGTACTATCGGCGACTTTGTCTGGGCGATGTGGATCCCGCGTCCTCGGACTCTTTACGGCCTCGCTCACGGAACCCTGCTCTTTCTTTGCATCGGGCTCGTCCTCGGTCGCCTTGCTGGCAAACCTGCGATCGGCGCTCTGGCAGGCGCGCTGATCGGAGGCCTTGCTGCTGCAGGTTTTTATGTGCTCGCGCCGCTCACCGGCTCCTGGATCATGTTCGTGTTGTGGATTGGCATCTGGGTGGCGCTCGGCGTGTTGAATGGACGCCTCCAGGGGCAGCAGGCTGCAATCTCGGCGGGACTCGCTCGCGGTGCGCTTGGTGCGGTCGGATCTGGAATCGCGTTTTATGCGATTTCCGGAATCTGGTTCCCGTTCAATCCTCGCGGATGGGATTACCTCGTGCACTTCGGCGCCTGGACCCTTGCCTACCTGCCAGGATTCGCCGCCCTCCTGATCGCGCCGCTCCTTCTGAAACGAGCCTGATTTTCAACGCGGAGGACGCAATGGTCACGCAGAGGTCGCAGAGCTAACTTAAATAGTTTTCATCCTCAGCGTCCTTCGCGTCCTTCCTCCGCGCCCTTTGCGTTAAACCTTGGATTCGACCGCGTGCGAGATCGCATCAAGGGACGCACCTGCTTTATCCACCGGGCAGCTTCTTGAGCAGCGCTTTGGCCTTTCGGAACCATGGCCGCTCCCGCCGCCGCAGATAGCGCGGCATCGTCGGCTTCTTGGCGAGGATGCGGTGCGCCCACTCTCTCGCTTCAGACGTGCGCTGTTGAGCAGCCAGGAACGAGGCGTAGTTGTAGTACGTTTCCGACAGCGTGGAGATGGTGGTTGCCTGCTGGAACAGACTGTCGGCCCGTTCGGGCTGACCTGCTCGACCATGCGCGTGCGCGAGTAATCCGACCGCGCGATGGAAATCGTACTTCGGGTCGATCGACACCACTCGTTCCAGGTCGGCCAGCGCCGCATCGAAGTCTTCCATGCCCGCTGCGGCGAGTCCGCGACGATAGAAAGGGTCGAGCAAGTCCGAGCGCGCTGTGACCTTGTCATACAGCTCCCGTGCACGGGCGAGCTTCCCTTCCTCGAGATACAGATCTGCAAGCTCTTCGAGGTTGCCGATGGAAGGGTTGTCAAGGATAGTCGCTTCGAGCTCGTGGATTCTGCGACGGCGAGAACCCCCGTGGAGAGAACCTCGCCGCAGTTCCAGATCGCGAATGATCTCCGCGACGATATAGACCCGCGCCCCGAGTCCTCCGCCAAACAGGATGATCCAGAACCAATAGGTCTCGGGCCGGCGGCGGACGAAATGGACTATCGCCACGGCCTGCAGGATGAGTCCCCACGGGTAGAACAGACCGATGAGTCCCATGGTCAACTTAAAACTAGAAGCCAAAAACTGGAAAGTAAGTTCTAGAGTTTATAACTTACTTTCTAGATCCTAGTTTTCAGTTTTTAGTTTGTGCGAGTCGGGGTGCGGCCAATGGCCTTCCGCCGATCCGTGCATTCAGGCCTGGTCACCGGCGGCTGATGCTGCGCCTTGTGAGCGGTCCTCGAGAATGCGGCGGCAAAGCTCCAGACACTTGTCGCACACGTGTTTGTCGCGGCTGCTGACGACGACTCGGTCGTGGCGCGAGCCCCCGGCGCAGAACGAACACCGCACGCGGCTGGAGGAGGCCGCGCGCGCCATTTGCGCACTGCCGGCCCGTGCGGGTTTCTTGCCGCGGACTGCCGCTTCCGCCGCCTCAACGCACACGTCGCAGATATACACCCTCGGCCCGGCAATCAGTTTCTCCACCTGACCGGCAGGGAGACCGCAGAATGAGCAGATCATGTCAGGTCCGACTCTCCGGCCGTGCCAGACGCGCGACCACCATGTGCCGCCGCTGGCCTGCACGATCTGCTGCACTCGCTGGTGGCTGATGCCGAGCGCCTGTGCGACCTCGCGCAACGGCGCACCCGCGAGGTGAAGACGTCGCACGGCGTGGTGGTAGTCGGCGCGCGCCATGTCAACCTGATGTTCGGCTTCTGCGAGCCGGTCGCCAGCTGCCCTGGCGCCGACGAGCAGCTCTCTGTCCATGTTGTCCAGTCCCATGACGCCCTCCAAGTTCTTGACTCGTGGGGCCCTACCCTATGAACTGTCTATGCCGGATAGACTAATTTGTCTACTGAGACTTGTCAAATAGAGATGTTTGGGGCAACAACGGGTTTTAGAACCTGTAGGGCGGGTCTTTAGACCCGCCAGTCAGTTCTTATTTATCTGGGTGTGGGCGATTGGCGCGACGATCAGGTATTCGATGATGTCGTCGACGGTACGTCTATGCGTCCGGCGATCATCACTGACCGTTGCTGCGGACGTGGAAACGATCACAAGGTCGAGATCGGGCACGAGGACGATGAACTGGCCGCCAAACCCCCAGGCGTAATATGCCTGGCATCCCGCGATGTCGCGCATCCACCAACCGTACCCGTAGAGCCGGTCGTTGAATCGAGACCTGCCGCGCGGGACAAAGGACGCATCCGTCCATTTCTCGGGAACGTGCTGGCGTCCGTTCGAGTGGCCCCGATGCAGATATAACTCGCCGAATGTCAGCATCTGACGCGGCGTCATCAGCATGTCGTTCCCACCGAAATAGACGCCCTGCGGGTCACGCGGCCACTGCGCCAGCGTAAATCCCAGAGGCTTGGCGAGCGTGTCCTGCGCAAACTGCCAAGTGCTCGTACCGGTCACCTTGGTGAGGATCGCCGACAGCAGGTGTGTGTTGCCGGTGCTGTACTCCATGACCGTGCCCGGCGCCGCGATCAGCGGGCGGCTGAGCACGTGCCCCACCCAGTTTCGACTCTGAACCCACGCCCCGTAGTTCCGATTGCTCGTCGTCTCGAGCCCCGATCGCATCGTCAGCAAATCCTCGATCGTAATCGCACGCTTCGGAGCGTCGCTGTTGTCTGCGAGGAGAGCGGGAAAAAAGGTGGCAAGGGGTTGCTTGACGTCCTTCAGTAGACCGCGGTCGATCGCGATTCCAACGAGGGCCGAGACAATGCTCTTCGACGCCGACTTGATGTTCGCCAGGCTCCCCGCGCCAGCTGACAAGCAGACTGTGAAGCCTCGGCAGCTCGGCCGCGGCTTGCACGGCTTGCTCGAGCACGGGGTGTGTGGGCTGGTCCGGCGCACGTGTCTGCCCGCCGGCGCTCGAACCAACAGCGACCGTGAGTGCCAGACAGACGGCGAAGCCGGAATATGACCGGAGCATGCCGCTCCATTCTAGAACCTATTTCACGACCCGTTCCATGGTTCTAGAGTCTCACACCGCTTCCAGGGCCCGATCGCTTCTGCGATCGGGCCTCTGTCCTGCTCCACGCGACAATCTTGTTCTCGTCAGTTGGTCGCTAAGGGCATCAGCGCCTGCGGAGGGCCAATCAACCTCGACCGATCAGCCCCTGGCCTGGGCCGGAACTTCTGCGTGCGGCCTCCGGTAGCCTCCGCAATGTACAGGTTCCCGTCTGAATCGACCGAGAACTGGTGCATGTTCCAGAGCCCGCCGGGGAACGTGCCCTGCGTGCCCCATGAGGTGATCAGCTTGCCGTTGAGGTCAAACTTGGTGACCTTGTTGTTGTTGCCCCCGATGATTCCAAGATGCCCGTCGGCCGTGACCATGACGTGTTGCGGCTGGCGCAGGTTCGGTATCTGATCGAGGTACTTGCCGGTCTCATCGAAGATCTGGATGCGCATGTTGCCACGATCAGAAACGTAGAGACGCCTGTTTCGATCGATGTCAATCGAGTGCACCGTGTTGAACTGACCAGGCCCGGTGCCCGGGGTCCCAAACGTCATGAGGAACTTCCCGTTCCGGTCGAACTTCACCACCCGCGTGTTCGTGTAGCCGTCGGAGATGTAGAACGAGCCGTCGGGCAGCCAGGCGATGTCGGTCGGCCTGCCAAAGTGCTTCTCGTCGTTCCCCGCGACGCCGGCTTCTCCGAGCGTCAGCACGAGCTGCTTGCCGTCGTGTGTGAACTTGAAGATCTGTTGTCGCAGGTCGTCGATCACCCAGACGTGCCGCTGCGGATCGTACGGGCTGATCTTGACCTTGTGGGGACCGCGTCCGCCCTGGAAGAGGTGATCCCACTGAGTCCACGACTCGATCATCTTGCCGGCGCCATCGACGATGATGATGCAATTGCGCATTTCGGGCGTCGGCGTCAGCGACGAACCGATGGAGCCGTAGTAACCGTTGAAGTTATTCGGCAGCTTCTCGGGCAGCTTGATCTCACCGCGGTTGACTAAAATAATCCGGTTGGGACTTTCCGCGAAGACGCCGCCCTGAGAGCCCAGCGCGTACCCCGGACGAGCGAGCTGCTGCGGCCAGTTGGGAACGACCTCGTACGGGCCCGTTTCGTCTTCGCCCCCTTTGTCCTGGAGCAGTGCGGGTCCCGACAACAGGCCGCAGGCAAACACCACCGCCACGACGAGCATCAGCTTACGCATACCCAACCTCCTCTTTCTCTCTCTGACCCTTATTTGTTCGGCCCCCATCGCCTGAGGATCCGCCAGCCACTGTTCGACGTCTTGTCTGGGAGTTGCGATCCGCTCAACGAGCGGGCGCCTGCCGCGGATTCTGGCAGAGTCGGTGAGTCAATGCAATCTCGCTGGCAAAAGTTGCCATTGGCCCGGTAAACGATGTATCCATGCTTCGTCTCCCGATGTAAACTTTGCGAATGATCGCGGCGAGCGGCGCGGGGCAAGGGGGCCCCGCTAGCGAGCCGCTTCGTGGCGGGGTCCCCAACGCGGCAGCCGCGTTGGGGTGCTTTGGGGGTAAGGGCCCCACGATCCAAACATGACGTGGCGCGAACCGCTTTTCTGCGTTCTTGCTGCGGTCGGTGCGGTTACCGCCTCTGCTTCTCAGGATCGCCCCGTACGATCGGAACAACAAATCCTGATTCAACTCGAGAAGGATTGGGACGCCGCGTTCCTTCGCAAAGACGTCCGTTTCATCGAGAACGTTCTGGCGGACGAATTCATCGCGACGTATGGCGATGGCAGCCGAGGCGACAAGGCCAAGGAGCTGATGCTGGCTGCTCAATTCAACCAACAGATCGACTCGTCGACCCTGGACGAATTCACAGTGAAGATCTACGGCGACACGGCCGTCGTCTGGTTTACCCGGCATCTCGTCGGCCCCAGCCAGGGTCGCCGACTCGAAGTGACCTATCGGTACATCGACGTGTTCGTGTGGCGGGCCGGCCGGTGGCAATGTGTCGCCAGCCAGAGCGCGAAGGTCATAGGCAATACGGGGTAGGATGGCGGCGAAGTAACGACGTAGCCTGCAGCCTATCGGTGTCTCTCTGTGGTGTCCGTGATAGTATCTGCGCTTCCCCCCTTCAGGATCTCGGAGTCGTACTGGCGGATCACGTGCTCGAACATTGCGCCGCTGTCGGTTCAGGGAATCGGAAGGGACAGCTTTGGAGGTCACGGTGCGTCTCGCAAAGTCAGGTTTAGGACGAGGAGGAGATATGGCAAACCGAGTGTGGTGTTTCTTCGTCGCGCTGGCGCTGACCGCTGGGACAGCGTCAGCCCAGGATGCCCGGGCGGTGATACAGGCGGCGGCCAAGAACATGGGCGCCGACTCTCTGAAATGCGTCACGTACACCGGAACCGGCTATGTCGGCATAGTCGGCCAAAATCGGGAGATCAGGGACGATTGGCCGAGGGTTGAACTGAGCAGTTACACCCGAACCATCAACTTCGACGCAAAGTCCTCGCAGGAGGAGCGCGTCATCAGGCAGGGGAACAACCCGCCGCAAGGGGGCGGAGGAATTCCGATTCAGGGGGAACAGCGGCAGATGGCGATCGTTCTCGACAAAGTCGCCTGGAACATGCAGGGAACCAATGCGAACCCGGCGCCGGCTGCTGCGGAGCTGCGGCAGCTCGATATCTGGCTCACCCCGCACGGCTTCCTCAAAGGGGCGATGGCACCAGGCGCCAACCCGGTGCTGATCACGCGGCACGAGAGTGGCGCGATTGGAGGGCTTAGCTCACTCGTCCAGCGGAAGGTCAACGTCATTTCGTTTACCGCGCTGGGAAAGTACAGGGTGAACGGCACGATCAACGATCAGAATCTGGTCGAGCGGGTGCAAACGTGGGTTCCCAATCCCGTTCGCGGTGACATGAATCAGGAAGGGGAATATACACAGTGGAAGGAATTCGGTGGTGTCAAGTTCCCCACCAATTTCCACCACCATACAGACTGGGATGATGAGACTCAGCCACCGAACTACAACGGCGGCCACAATTCGCTGACCTTCTCGGTGAAGGACGTCAAGCCGAACGACTGTGGCGCTGCTCTTACCGTCCCCGAGGCGGTGGCAAAAGCGACCATCCCCCCGGTTCGCGTCGAAACGCAAAAGCTGGCGGAGGGGATCTTCTACCTCACCGGCGGTTCCCATCACAGCGTGGCCGTCGAATTCCGGGATTTCGTGACGGTCATCGAGGCGCCCCAGAACGAGCAACGGGTCATTGCAGTGATCGACGCCGTGCACAAGCTCTTTCCCAACAAGCCCATCAGATACGTAGTGAATACGCACCATCACTTCGACCACCTGGGCGGGCTCCGCACGTTGTTCCACGAAGGCGCGACCGTCGTCGCGCACGTCACCAATCGAGACTTCTACAAGCAGGAAGTGCTGTCCTATGCGCCGCGGACGTTGGAACCCGACAGGCTGTCTCTGTATCCGCCAACGGAGTTCGCGGAGGGCTACCAATTCGAGACAGTGGACATCAAGCACACGATAAGCGATGGGACGCGAAATCTGGACCTCTACTACGTCCAGGGCAGCCCTCACGCCGAGGGGATGTTGATGGCGTATCTGCCGAGGGAAAAGATCCTGATCGAAGCGGACATTTTCACTCCGCCTGCGCCCAACGCGACGCCTCCGGCCACGCCTCCCGCCTCCGCCGTGAACCTTTACAATAACGTGAAGGCGCACAAGCTGGACATCACCACGATCGCACCCCTTCATGGTCGCGTGGTTCCCTGGGGCGATTTCTTGAAGTTCGTTGCCAAGACAGAATAAGAACGGAAGAGAAGATCACCACAGAGGACACGGAGGGTCACAGAGATCTCTAAGAAACTAGAAACGAGAAACTAGAAAGTAGCTAGAAAACAGGACGCAAGTGCAGAACTTACCTTCTAGATTCAACTTTCTACTTTTTAGTTTGTGAAAAAACTCTGTGTCCTCTGTGACCTCTGTGGTGATCCTTCTTCGTCGTGAACGGTTCATGCCCTGCTTTTAAGACTGAACGGATCCGCGAGCTTGCTGGGGAGTTGGCGAACGAGTGGGCAGATGTTTCGCCGCCCCCCACCTCCCGAACCTTCGTGCGTGCCGGCGCAAGCGGCGCCAGGTGGGTAGCAGAGTGGTCACGCTCAACGCCGCTCCCCCAATGCTCAGCACAATGACGACGATGTCCCACAGCGGACGCTGGAAGTAGAGGAACGGAAAGTCGAGACTGTGGAAGCCCTGGTACAGCCAGCGTCTCAACCGGCTGACCTTCACCGACCTCAGGGCGATGCCGCCGCGCGCAGGATCCAGATACAGCCACGTGCCGTGCTCGTCGGCGTAGCGCACGCGAAGCACGGGCAACGACCGGGACCCGCGCGTGTCGTAGTAATAACCGTCGTACTCCTGCAGCCACACCGCATCCTGGACCCTCACACCCGGCATGGCCGCTTGCGCCACCTTGATCATTTCCTCCCTGTCAAATATCGTGATGGCGCCTCGTTCGGGCCGAAGAACAGAAACATACCGCTGCTCGAGGCGTGGACGCGATGCTCGCGGGAGCAGACCGATATTCATCCATCGGCGGGCGTCTTCCACGGACGGTGAGCGATACGCAGCCCAGAACGGCTCACCTCGGAACTGCATCGTCTCCAACTCTTTGAGAGGAAACGATGGCCCCAGCGCCGCAACCGCTCTGCGCATGCTCTCCAGCGTCATGAGCTCGAGACGCAGGGCTCCGCCGGTCGCCGCTTCACGCTGCTCACTGCTCATCGGCGGCGACGAAAACCAGTTGAACGGACCCATTGAGAGCAAGCCACTGTAGGTCCACGTCAGCGTCACGACGCCAAAGAGCAGGCCGGCGTAGTGATGCCACTTCATCCACCCGGCGTATGGCGTGAGAGACTGGACACGTTTGAGACGAAACCGGCTCGTCGGAGAGAAGCGCCACAGGCCCCACACGAGGCCGGACACGCACATCAGGCACCCGATGACCGACGACCATACGATGAGCTCGAACCATACCGGGCCATTCCGGCGAAGGGGCGTGAAGTAGACCCAATGAGTCACGGGGCCGAGATATCCCCAGAACCGCTCGCGTCGCGTCGTTCGCAACACAACATCACCGGTGATCTCGGACACGTACAGCTGCGTACCTGCCGCATCGTCCAGCGCGAAGCGATACATGGGCATCAGTTCCCATGCCTGGAGCGTCCATTGATCCGGTTCGGTCAGGTAGCCGTCGTATCTGATTGGGCCCGAATGGTCTGGCGCATAGCGACGGGCCACATGGACGGCGTCCTCCTTGCTGACACCCTCGAATGGCGTCGCCGTGTCCGCGAAGACGATGGTCTGGACGCGTCCTTCGCCGAAGCGGTAGACCGGTCGAGCGCCCATCATTCCTGCTTGCACGCGATCGGCCGGAATGCCGATCATGTCGGCCGCCTCGCTTGGCGACACCGTCGCGGTGGACAGATCCAACGCTGGTGCTCGCGCCAGGCGCTCTTCATTCGCAAGGCCCGGCATGCGCGCGTACATCATCACCACACCCGAGATGAACCACGCAACGAAGAGTACGCAGCCGGCGATTCCCATCCAGCGGTGCATGTAAACGAGCACCTTGCGCCAGTCGAAGAACCACATCGACGTCAGTCTTCTCATCTCTTACCTTGCGACAGCACGCGGTTCGCGTGCAACTTAAGTCTTTCTGAACTCCAAGTCAGGCATCCACTGGCACAGTGGGCGCCAAAAGTGCTCTGACTTTCAACGCAGAGGACGCTAAGGTCACGCAGAGGTCGCAGAGCTCATTGAATTCTCTGCGTCCTCCGCGTGGATCTCCGCGCCCTTTGCGTTGAGCTTGTCTCGAGAAATCAGGCGGGCACCGCCATGGCTTCCATGCGCGACCACGGGATGATTTCAGCGACTTTCTGTGAGCGCGCCTTGACCTCGTTGTACTCGATCGTCGCTTCACGAACGGCGGCCGCGTTGTAGTCCGGCGTCAGGCTGCCGTTCCATTCCGCGTACCAGCGGACCGTGTCCATGATGAGGCGCTCGGGCCCGATCCAATTATCGAACCGGCCCAGCCGGATTTCAGCGGCCGCGGCGCCCGGGGACATCTTGGCGTCGTAACGCTTGCGCGCCTCGACTCCCAGAACCTTGAAGTACTCGGCCATCTCCAACAGCTCTTTCTTTCCGCCAATCGGGCCGTGGCCGGGGACGATCACATCCACGTCCCATCCGGCGATGGCGTTGCACAAGTCAATCCATTTGGTGATGATGCTGTTGTTGGCGTACGGCGCAACCCAGAAGAAGCCAACGTCTCCGGCGAACAGGATCTTGTGTTGCGGCAAGTAGACTACGACGTCACCCCACGTGTGAGCGGGACCGACGACTCTGAGCTGGACCTCGGTTCCGCCGATGAAATAGACCATGTCGTCCTTGAAGGTCACCGACGGCGGGACGAGCTTGCGCTCTTCGGCAACTTCCGTGACTCCGGGCGTGGGGTTCCACATCTTGGGTGTGTTCGCGACGGCCTTCAGACATTCCGAGCGGCAGTAGGGATGGCTGCTGATCTCGGCATGCGTGAAGAATTGATTGCCGTTGACGTGATCGCCATGATGGTGGGTGTTGACGAGGCGGCCGAAATCCTTGCCGGTGGCCTTCTTGGCCGCGGCGATGAACGTCTTGGCAGGCACGGGTCCCTGCATGGCATCGATCGCCATCAGGTAATCGGCACCGACGATCAGGCCGGCGTTCGAGACGCCGGCGGCGGTGAGGTTCGGGCCGCCACCCTGCATGTACGCATAGACGTTGGGCGCCAGTTGCCGCAGCTCTCGATTCCAGCTCGGCGGCATTGGATAGCGCGGGTCGGTTGGAGGGAGCGGTGTGGGTTGCACGGCGGCTTGTTGAGCCGCAAGATTCATCCGCCCGCCCCCTGCGAGCACCGCCGTGGCTCCAAGCAGCGCCCCTGCACCCATATGAATCGCTTCGCGACGGCTCAAACCCGCTGCACTGGGATTACCCTGTTTCTCCGGACGCTGCTGCTTCGTCATAAGAATTCCTCCTGGAATCCCGACCGCTGACCGGTCATCGGCAACTCCTGTCGACAGCATCTTCCAGAATCACGTGTCCGGTGTCAATCAACCGGTTTGACGCCCGCAGTGCCGATGGCCGGCAAAGCCAATTCCGGTCACAGCGCCTGCAAAATAGAGTCATTCATCAGGCAGGACAATCCAGAGGGGAGGTTGTCGCAAGGTCTCGAATCAGTCTGGGTTTATCGTGCCGGTGTGTGATGTGACGGAACGGGAAGAAGGCGAGCGCTGGTCGTGCGGTGAGTCCAATACCTCACGAACCCGGCGGGCCAACGCCGCCGGCGTAAACGGTTTCGGCAGAAACGCTGAACCGCGATCGGCGAAATGATGCGGCGTCAGGGCATCGTCCGTGTAGCCTGACATGAACAGGACTCGGGCTTTCGGATGCCGCATTGCCAACCGATCGATGAGCGCCGGGCCGCTCAGCTCCGGCATGACCACGTCACTGACAATCAGGTCGATAGTCCCGTGGTAGCGCTCTGAGATGCGGAGTGCTTCGCGTGGGCTGCTGGCCTCGATCACCACATAGCCCGCGCCTTGCAGCGTTCGCCGCGCCAGGTCACGCACGATCGAATCGTCTTCGACAAGAAGAAGCGTTTCGCTCGGACTGGAGAGAGAGGGGCCCGTCTCAGGAGACTGTGGCCAAGTCTGGGGCCTCTCGACCGCAGGCAAAAAAATCCGGAATGTCGATCCTTTGCCGGGCACGCTCTCAACCAGGATCGCCCCCCCGGATTGTTTGACGATGCCATAGACCGTCGACAGCCCGAGACCCGTCCCCTTGCCTGGATCCTTGGTTGTGAAAAATGGCTCGAACAGATGCGCCTGGACCCGCGCGTCCATTCCGCAGCCAGTGTCGCTGACAAGCAGCATGACGTATGTCCCCGGCGACAGTCCGTACTTGTGCACTCCGGCTGTCTCAGGGATCTCGACGTGGCTGGTCTCGAGCCGGAGGCGGCCGCCATCGCTCATCGCGTCGCGCGCGTTCAGTGCGAGGTTGACGATCACCTGCTCGAGCTGACCCGCATCGGCTTCGACACAGCGTGGCGACGACTCGAGCGTGACTGCCAGCTCGATCTGCTCGCCGATCAACCGCTGCAGCATCTTGTGCACGCCGGAGAGTACGGCGTTCAGATCGAGCACCTCACGCTGCACGACCTGCCGGCGGCTGAACGTGAGGAGCTGCCGCGTCAGCGCCGCCGCCGACTGTCCGGCACGGGTGATTTCGGCCACGTCGGCACTGGCCGGATGATCGCGGCCGAGTTGTTCGTGAACGATCTCGCCGTATCCCAGGATTCCCGTGAGGAGATTGTTGAAGTCGTGCGCGATGCCGCCGGCGAGCTGACCGATCGCATCCATCTTCTGGGCCTGGCGGAGCTGTGTCTCGCTGGCGCGCAGGGCCTCTTCCGCCTGTTTTCGAGACGTCAGGTCGCGCACGAAGCACGTGAGCATGGGCCCCGAGTCCAACAAAACCCGCGCGATTGCGAGCTCGGCCGGAAACTCGGTTCCATCCGCCCGCATCGCGGTCGCCTCTATCCGGTGACCAATGATTGTGCTTTCGCCGTGTGCAAGGCTTTGTGCCAGCCCCGCGTGGTATCGCTCGCGCGCGCCCGGCGGCACGATGAGGTCAACGACATCCTGACCCACCGCGACGGCGCGCGTGCATCCGAACGTCTGCTCAGCCGCGGGATTGAATTCGGTGATCCTCGCGTCGGCATCGAGCGTGATGATGCAGTCGAACGCGGCCTCGACGATCGCCGCCTTCCTCGTGTCGCTGTCGAGAAGCGCCTGTTGCGCTCGCTTGTACTCCGTCACATCTCGCACCGCGCCGCAGAGGGTGTCGCTCGCGCCGTGCGTCAGCGCGCTCATGTTGAGCGTCACGTCGAGCAGCGATCCGTCCGTCCGCCGGTACTGCCGTTCCAACTGGATCGGCAGCTTCTGCTCCAACAGGCGGTGGATCGCCGCGGCGAGCTCCTCGCGATCGCCCGCGTCGAAATCGTAGACTGTCAACAATCGCGCGTCGTGGGCCTCAAATCCGAGCAGACTGCGAAACGCCGCGTTGCTTTCGAGCACGCGCATCGTCGCTGCGTCAGCCAGGAAGATGCCCTCGGCGCGATCCACGATGGCGCGGTAGCGCTCTTGGGTAGCATGCAGCTCCGCCGTCCGTTCCGCAATACTCCGCATTTCGCGGCGGGCGCGGAGGCACGATCCGATCAGGAAGACGTCTTCGAAAATGACCCAGCCGGCGTGTTCGAGCCACCGCCAGTTGCTCGCCGTCAACACCCCGAACACCGACTGCGGCCAGTACACGCCTCTGACAAAGTGATCGGCCGCCACGACAATGGTTGCGGGGATGAGCACTCGCCAGTCGCGGTAGAACGACAGAAACGCAAGCGACCCGAACACGTGAAAATGGGTTTCGATGCGGCCGCCCGTCAAGTGAATGAGCAGGCTCGACATCAACATCTGCGCCGTCGCGATCACGTGTCGCGTCGACGCCTTGCCGGGCCTGGCGATTGCCAGAGCGATTGGAAAAAGGCTGATCGCCCCGCCAAGGTAGAGGGCCGCCCATACGTGGAGGTGCGTGCGGCTTATCGACCCGGACCATGCGCGCGGAGAGATCCAATAGGCCGCCGCGATCGCCGCCAGCCATTGAACGAGCATGAGGCCGCCAAACAGCCGATCGGTCTGCTCCAGGATGCTACGGTTGTGCTGACGATACAGCTCTTCCGCGCCGGGCGACGGCGTGCGAGTACCGAACCTATCTGTCATTGAACGGAGGTCTGGTTCGTGGCCGCTTGTTCGGCTGGGGCAAACAGGGCGCATCCGAACACGAATGTGGAGGACTGTTCGGCCGTTCCGCCGGTCAGGAGCGTCTCCAGTGAACTGCGACCCGCATTGTCACCTTCGTGACCGCGGGCTCCTGTGATGCCGCCGTTGAATCTCAAACGGCCGGTGGTGTCGTACAGGAGCGTTTCACCTGATGTCGCGGCCCCGAAATGACGTGCCTCCGCGCCGCGATCATCTCGCACGACGTGCACGCCGGGAATCGACGAAGCGGCATACAAGAGATTGGACTTCGACCAGGTATCACCCACTCCTCCTGGAGAGAGAAACAGGACGTGCGCGTCCACTCGGCCTTGCACACGGGCCATCAAGCGCGCGAGCTCGGCAACCGTCGCCCGCGAGCACGTGCACTCCGGATGCAGCAAGAGCACGAGCGCCGGCCGCGCTTGCGGCCGGGGAATTCGAGATGCTGCCGGCCACTGATGGGGTGCGGCGGCGGCAGCGCCTGGCGTGTTGTCGTAGGACCAGAGCACCGACAGACCGATTGCGACCGTGATCAGCCATACCAATCCGGCAATAGCAAAACCGACAGCCTTTCCTTGTCTCAGGAGGCACGGGGAGAGGCGCTTGGCCAGCAGAAACTTCATGGAAGGACAGGCTCAAGCCAGCAAACTTGCGGCCACTGGTCTCGACCCGATGTCATTGTGGTTATGTCTTTGAAAGGGAGGGCTTTATGTAGATTCGCTTCTGTGGTGAATCAGGTCCCGATGTTCCATACAGGCACAGACGATTTCATTATGAGCAGGCACTCGCAGAAAGGACTGTCCGGACCATCGATGCCCGTTCTGCGCTTCAGGGTTCCAGCTGTGAACGAGGGTTCCCGCCGTGTCGCCAGTACCGCCGACGGTTCCAGGCAGCAAGACGCCGTTGGCTGATTCAGCGACGCGTCCTTGTGGTGCGCATGACGCTTATGGCGGGTTGCATGTCGGTGTAGCAAGAGAGTGCTCCCACACCGCGCTGAAGGCGGGTCTGAAAGACCCGCCTCTACAGAAACTACGGAAACCGCTCCCGACGACTTGTCTGTGACCGAGCATGCGAGTTCACATCCGGTAGAGGCGGGTCTTCAGACCCGCCTGCGGATCCTTGACGCCAGTCATGCAGGTGAGAAACGATCCGGCTCGTGGCAAAACCGACCATGACCGAGAAGAAGCGGGATGGTGCGGTCCATCCTCTTGCGTCGCCTCGGTTCCTGCCCGGGCTGCTGCTTCTGTTCATGGGCAGCGGGTGTGCAGCCCTGATCTACGAGATCGTGTGGTTCCAGCTCTTGCAGCTGGTCATCGGGGCCTCCGCGGTGTCGCTGGGGATCCTCCTGGCCACCTTTATGGGCGGGATGTGCGCGGGGAGCCTGCTGCTGCCGCGGTTCGTGTTGACGGACCGGCACCCGCTGCGCGTGTACGCGCTGCTCGAGCTGGGGATCGCGCTGAGTGGAATTCTTATCCTGTTCGGGCTGCCGGTTCTGGGCAACCTGTACGTGACGACCGTCGGCCACGGCTTCTTCGGATTCCTCTTCCGTGCATTGCTGTGTGCGGTCTGTCTGTTGCCTCCGACAATGCTCATGGGTGCGACGCTGCCGGCAATTGCGCGCTGGGTCGAGACCACGCCGCAGGGGGTGTCGTGGCTTGGCTTCTTCTACGGCGGCAATATCGCGGGTGCGGTATTCGGCTGCCTGCTCGCCGGGTTCTATCTGCTGCGTGTGTACGACATGGCGACAGCCACGTTTGTCGCAGCGGCGATCAACGCGGCGGTGGCGGCGATTGCGCTGCTGCTGGCGAGCGGGACGGCGCACTCGCGGACCAACGCCGCCGTCAAGGACACCGTGCTGATCCATCAGGGAGCGGGGGGCAGGGGGCAGGCGTCAGCGAGATCCGATCCCTGGCTCGTCCGCGGAGCGTGGCCGGCCTACGCGGCAATCGCGCTTTCCGGGTTCGCGGCGTTGGGTGCCGAAGTGGTCTGGACTCGCCTCCTGTCCCTTCTGCTCGGCGGTACGGTATACACGTTTTCGATCATCCTGGGCGTGTTCCTGGCTGGGCTCGGCATCGGGAGCAGCTTCGCGGCCTGGCGCGGCCGCATGATCTCGCGGCCGGGCCTCGCGTTGGCTGCGTGTCAGGTGGGCGCCGCGATTGCGGTCGCGTGGGCCGCGTTCCTGCTGAACCGCGCGTTCCCGTACTGGCCGATTGATCCGGCGCTCGCGCCCGGACCCTGGTACAACTTTCAGATCGACCTCTTCCGCTGCGTGGTGTCGATCCTGCCCGCAGCGTGCCTCTGGGGCGCGAGCTTCCCCCTCGCCCTCGCCGCGGTGGCGTCCCGTGGTCAGGACCCCGGCCGGTTAGTGGGCGGCGTATATGCGGCGAACACTGTCGGCGCCATTCTGGGCGCGATCATGTTCAGCCTGCTGATCATCCCCGGAATGGGCACGCAGCAGGCTCAGCGGTGGTTAATCGCGATCTCCGCAGCGGCGGCCTTGGTGATGCTGGTGCGGTTTTCGGCGGTCGACCCGCCGCAGCCCGTGGACAAGCGCGTCGGGCCGGGACCGCATCCGCTCTCGGGCGCCCGACGGCTGGGCGCGATGGCGGCCGCGCTGCTGCTGGCGGTGAGCGCGGCCGCGAGCGTCGGGCCGGTACCGCCCGCCCTTATCGCAGACGGACGCCAGATCGCGACGTTGTCCAAGGGTGCCAACTACCTCTATGTAGGCGAGGGGCTCAACGCGTCGATCGCTGTGTCGGAACTGGAAGGCGGTGTCCGCAACTTCCACGTGAGCGGCAAGACCGAGGCATCAAGCGAGGTGCACGATATGCGGCTGCAGCGCCTGCTCGGTCATATGTCGGCGCTCATGCATCCCAATCCGCGCACCGTGCTCGTCGTGGGCTTCGGCGCCGGCGTGACTGCGGGCTCGTTCGTGCTGCATCCCAGCGTCGAGCGCATCGTGATCTGCGAGATCGAGCCTCTCATTCCGCAGGTGGTCTCGGGATATTTCAGCAATGAGAACTACAACGTGCTGCGCGACCCGCGCGTCGAGGTGATCTACGACGACGCGCGCCACTACATCCTGACGACGCGCGAGAAGTTCGACGTGATCACGTCTGATCCGATCCACCCGTGGGTGAAGGGCGCAGCCACGCTGTATACGAAGGAGTACTTCGAGCTGGTGAAGACACATCTGAACCCGGGCGGTGTGATCACGCAGTGGGTCCCGCTCTACGAAAGCAGTGAGGACGTCGTGAAGAGCGAGCTCGCGACGTTCTTCGACGTCTTCCCGTTCGGCACGATCTGGAGCAATGAGTATCTGAACGGAAGCGGCTACGATGTGGTGCTGCTGGCGAAGCCGGAGCCGCTCCGGATCGATCCGGGCCGCCTCCAGGCTCGGCTCGACCGGCCAGAGCACGCCGCGGTGGCGAAGTCGCTCCAGGAGGTGGAGTTCGTCGGCGTGCCTGGCCTCATGGCAACATACGCGGGGCAGGCGCCAGATCTGCGCGCGTGGCTGGCGGGCGCGGAGATTAACCGCGATCGGAACTTGAGGCTCCAGTATCTGGCGGGAATGAACAGCAACATCTACGACGCCCGCATCTACGAGGACATGCTGTCTCACAGGCGCTTTCCGGATGAGATGTTCACGGCGTCCGAGGAATGGATGGGGCGGCTGCGGCAAGTGGTGGCGCAGCCCCATGTCGTGACCGAAGGCGCTGGCCCGAGAGGACAAAAGTGAAAAGCAGGCTGTGGGCTGTTGGCTTTTGGCTGTGCCTCTACCGGAACCCGCCATGAGCGCCGCGCTGGCACCTGGTATAGAATCGCCGGTCTAATCATCCAGTCTTTCCTAAACCACGAGGAGGCAGTATGCGCGTGAGGCTGTGGGATCGGCATCTGTGGCAGGGGGTGTGGCTCGCCGCGTGTGTCGTGCTGATGACCACCGGATTGGCGTTCGCGCAGGCGGCCACGAGCACCATCAATGGGCGCATCCTCGATCAGGGCGACGCCGTGCTGCCCGGCGTGACAGTCACGGCCACCAACACGAGCACGGGCGTGGTGCGCACGACCGTGACCAACGGCGAGGGCATCTACAGCATGCCGGGCCTCGAGCCCGGCGTCTACGACGTCAAGACCGAGCTGGCCGGGTTCGCCCCGGCGACACAAGACCGCGTGAGCTTGGCGGTCAATACGACGATCACGATTGACTTCGGGCTGCGCCTCGCGGGCGTGGAAGAGGCGCTCACGGTGACGGGCGAGGCCCCGCTGATCGAAGTGACGCAGTCAAAGGTCGCCTCGAGCATCGAAGTGACGGAGCTGCAGAATCTGCCAAGCATCTCGCGCACTGTGAGCGGGATGCTGACGCTGCTGCCGGGGGCGGCCGCGGTCGTCGAGCTCCACCGGACCAAGACGAATGTCGGGACCGTGTCCTATGGGGGATCCTCGGGCGCCAACGTGATCCCGACCGTCGACGGCGCCGACAACCGGGACAACCACTACGGCGGGCCGTTGATGAGCTTTTCGACTGAGAGCCTCGAACAGTTTCAGCTCGCCACGAGTCAATTCACCGCGGCAGACGGGCGCACGGGCGGGGCGGCGGTGACGATGCTGACCAAGTCGGGAACCAATGTGCTCCACGGCTCGGCGTTTGTTTTTGCGCGCGATCGGAAGCTGACCGGAAAGGACTACTTCACCAAGCAAAGCAACAGCGAGAAGGTCCCCTTCAGCCGCCAGCAGTTCGGCGGCTCAATCGGGGGGCCGATCGTGCGTAACCGGGTGTTCTTCTTCAGCGCGATCGAACAGTGGCTGGAGGATACGGGCCTGGTCGTGCCGGACACCCAGTACAACGAACACGAGGTGCTCGTGAACGCGACACGGGCCGGGTTGATCCCGTCGGGCCTGGTGAATCCGAACCATCCGCGTTTCGCGCCGCAGCCGGGGCAACTCCGGATGATGTCGTTCAAATCGAACGCCCAGCTCACCAACACCCAATCGCTGATGGGGCGCTACGCGAGTCAGAGGGACACGAAAGACGCCGTGACGTTCCAAACCAGCCCCGTCACTAACGATTTGCGTGAGACGGAAAACAGCGTCATCACCGCGCAGAGCGCCGTCGTCCAGCACAACTGGGTCTTGGGCAACCGCGCGTTGAACCAGATCACCGGGCACGTGAACCATATGCGGTGGTTCAGCGATTCGTTTAGTCTCCTCACGGGACAGCACTACAATCGAGACTTCCCCAACGTAGACATATTCCCTCCCCGCTTGACGTTCCCGACCGTCAATACCGGCGCGGGAGGATCAGGTGGGGTCAACTCCAATCGGTACGTGATCCAGATCAAGGAGGACTTATCGCTGCAGGTGGGGACCCACGCGATCAAGCTCGGCGCCAATTACAACGAACTGCCCAATTTGGGCATCGTGAACGCGAACGAGCATTTTGTGACGCTCACGTTCTTCGACGATCCGTCCACGATCCTCACCAACCGCACCCGCTATCCCCAGGGCTTTCAGACGCCTGGGATCGTGCGAATGTGGCAACAAGCCAACGGCGGGGCAATCGGGGGGCAGGGGTACTTATCGGACACCACGACCGACGCGCAGCAATTCGGAACCTGGGTCCAGGACGACTGGCGAATGACGACGAAGCTGACGTTGAATCTCGGGGTGCGCTACGACATCGATTTCAATCTGATGGATCAAGAGCATCACGAGCTCAATGCGACACGGCAGGTGCTGGAGGCGATTGGGAATCCATATGGCGGCTTCCCGAAGACCCCGACAAAAGACATCTCGCCCCGGGTGGGATTCGCCTACGACCTGTCGGGAGATGGGGGACGGGTGCTGCGCGGCGGCTACGGCCTGTACTTCGATCAGTACAACACGGCGGCAGCGGCGGGGGACATCACCGCTCAAGGCCGGCGCCCATTGAATGCGTTGGCCACCCTCACGAATACGGCGATTGGCGTCGGCCAACTGGCCACGTACCGTTTCGGCATCGATCCGCTGCCGCCGCAGCCTACCGAAGGGAACTCGTTGCCGCGCAACTCCCAGGGCCAGTGGCTCGATCCGAACATCTCTGATCCTCGAACGCACCAGATGCACCTCGGATATGCCCAGACGCTGGCGGCGAATACCGTCGTCTCGGTCGATTACACGCACGTCGAGGGGCGGAAAGAGATGAGGCAGTTGAACCTCAATCCGATCGTCAACGGCACCCGCGTGTTGGCCCCGGAATTCACGCGGGTCTACGGGATTCCCAACCTCCTCAGCAACGTGAATATCAGGGCGGGGATCAACAGGTCGCGGTATGACGCGCTGACCTTCCGATTCCAGCGGCGCTTTCCGCGCGCCACGTTCCAGGCGCACTACACGCTCGCGGGCGCCTACTCGTATGGCGGCTCGACGGGGAATCGCTCAGGGGCGGGGCTGGCGCAGGACGCGTTTGATCCCTTCGCGAGGGGCGAGTGGGGGCCGAACGGGCCCGACGAGCGCCACCGCGTGGTGGCAACCGGCGTTTTCGAGCTGCCGTACGGCCTCCAGCTCTCGCCCATCGTGCAGGCGGCCAGCGCCCGCCCGTATAACCTGACGGCCGGCACTGACCTGAACGCAGATGGGACCGGCAACAACGATCGCTACATCGATCCGGCGACCGGCACGCAAGTCTCGTACAACTCGGCACGGGGCGACAATACGACGCTGCTGGACCTGCGCGCGACGAAGTTCATCGAGGTGGGAGAGGAACGAAGGGTCGGTGTATTTATCGAGTTCTTCAACTTATTCGACACGGCGAACTTCGGCGGGCAGTACTCCGGCAACGCCCGGAGTGTAAATTTCCGGCAGCCAAATGGATACATCCCTAGCATCGGCTACCCGCGCCAGGTCCAACTTGGCGCGAGGTTCTTGTTTTAGAAACACGTAAGTAAAAACTAAAAACTGGAAGCTAGAAAGTAAGGGGGAAACTTTGAAACTTACTTTCTAGTTTCTAGCTTCCACTTTCTAGTTTCGCGTACGGCCTCATGCCACGCCTCGTTGGTCAGCCCGCGGTGCCGTTTGGTCTGCCCGATGCTGAGGGCAGAGTCCGTCGCCTCGAGGATTACCGCGGCTCCTGGCTGTTGATGGTGTTCCACCGCCATCTCGGGTGACTGCCCTGTCGACGGCACCTCGTGCAGGTGCAGCACGCGGAACAGTCACCGGCAACTTTGATTTGCGCCGAGCGTGATAGCATCCGCCGCGTATGTGGCAGCAGAACTACGAGTTCATCGGCGGAAGCCTTGGCTTTTCGGCACTCATCGCAGCCACACCGCTGCTGGTGCTGTTCTATCTGCTCGGCGTCAAGCGGAAGCCCGCATGGATCGCCGCGGTCTCAGCTCTCGGCGTCGCGTGGGCCGTTGCGCTGGTGGCCATCCGAATGCCGCTTCAGCAAGCGGTTGCCGCCACGCTCAACGGAGCCGCGTTCGGCTTGTTTCCCATCAGTTGGATTGTCTTCTCCTCGATTCTGTTGTACCGGGTCGCCGTTGATACCGGCAAGTTCGAGATCATCAAGGATTCGCTCGGAGCCTTGACTGATGACCGGCGGCTGCAGCTCCTGCTGATCGCGTTTTCCTTCAGCGCCTTCATCGAAGGATCCGCCGGTTTTGGAAGCCCGGTGGCCGTGTCGGCGGCGATGCTGACGGGGCTGGGATTTCCGCCATTCCAGGCGGCCGTGTTGTGCCTGTTGGGGAACACGGCGCCGGTCGCCTTTGGCTCGATTGGTATTCCGATCATCACCCTGACGCAAATCACCGGCCTGCCCATGGAGTTCTTGAGCGCGATGACCGGACGGATTCTGTCGATCATCGCGGTGATCATTCCGATGTACCTGCTGGTCCTGATGAGTGGCGTGAGAAACATGGTCGCGGTATGGCCGGCGGTGCTTGCCTGCGGCCTGGGTTTTGGTGTGGTGCAATTCCTGGTGTCAAATTTCATCGGACCCGAGCTGGCCGACATTCTTGGAGCGCTCTCGTCAATCAGCGCACTGGTGCTGCTGATGAAATTCTGGCAGCCGGCGCGCTTCTTCAGGTTGCCGGGCGATGAGCCGGCCGACGGTCGTCACAAGAAACACGGTGGCGGCGCGACGCTTCTCGCCTGGACGCCATATTTGCTGCTGGTGGTGTTTGTGTTGCTGTGGGGCTACAGACCGGTGAGAGCCTTGCTCGAGACCGTCACCGTCACATTTCCGGTGCCGGGCCTGCACAACACCATTCAGCGGATTCCGCCGGTCACGGCGGCCCCGTCTCCGTACGCCGCCCTCTACACGTTCAACTGGCTCAGCGCGGCGGGCACCTCCTGCTTTCTGGCCTGTTTCGTGGCGGCCCTGGCATTGGGAGTGAAGCTTCGCAGATTTGGTTCTCTTTATATGGCCACGCTTCACCAACTCGCGCTGCCGATCGTCACGATCTCGTCGGTGCTGGCGCTGGCCTACGTGATGAACTATGCCGGCATGACCTCCACGCTCGGCCTGGCGTTCGCGGCCACGGGAGTGGCATTCCCGTTCTTCAGTGCGACCCTCGGCTGGCTGGGCGTGGTGCTGACCGGCAGCGTCACCTCCTCGAATGCGCTGTTTGGCAATCTCCAGGTCGTCACCGCGAATAGCCTCGACATGAACCCGATACTGACGGCATCGGCCAACGCGTCCGGGGGCGTCATGGGGAAGATGATTTCCCCGCAGAGCATCGCCGTGGCCGTCGCCGCCACAGGGATGGCGACATCAGATGAGGGCAAATTGTTCCGCTTCATGTTGCGCCACAGCATCGTGCTGGTCGCAATCATCGGCGTTCTGGTCCTGCTCTATGCGTATTGGTTTCCCGGTCTCGTCCCGCGGGTTTGACGTGGAGGTCGAATCATGAATCGCACGCAGCAGCGCATCCGCCGACGCCCTCTGCAGATTCTCGTTCTCTTATGTGGTCTCGTGCCGTTTGCCGGCCTGGCTTTCGCCGGCCAGGCGCAGGAGGCCAGCATCATCGGACAGGTGACTGACGAGAGCGGCGCCGTTCTGCCCGGTGTGACGGTGACGGCCACCAGTCCCGCGTTGCAGATTCGGCAGGTGACCGACATCACCAACGAGCGCGGGGAGTATCGGCTGACGCCGCTGCCTATCGGGACCTATACGGTCGAGTACGAGCTCCAGGGGTTTGGAACCCTGCGGCGAGAGGACATCCGGCTGACGGCCGGGTTCACGGCGAGGATCGATGTCGCGCTGAAAGTCGGCGCGCTCGCGGAGACGATTACGGTCTCCGGCGCTGCGCCCGTTGTCGACGTCTCGTCCACGGCCAGTCGCACCCAGTTGACGAAAGAAGCGCTAGAGGTCATCCCGACGAGCCGGAACAGTTACATCGGGTTGGCGGAAATGTCGCCCGGTGTGCGTCCCCCGCTTGACGTTGGCGGCAGCGGCCTGAACAACTCGCCGAACTTCAGAGTGTTCGGTCAGTGGGGCCAGGGATGGTCGACGATCGAAGGCCTGGTGACCAACTCGCCGAAAACGGGCAATCAGGGCGGCAACTATTATGACTACAACGCGTTTGAGGAGGCGACGGTCCAGACCATCGGCAGCTCGGCTGAAAGCCCGACCAAAGGCGTTCAGATGAATATCATCCTGAAGTCAGGGGGAAACACGTTCCACGGCAGCGCCCTCTATGCATCGACGAGCAAGCGTTTCCAAAGCAATAACATCGACGACGCACTCAGGGCGCAGCGCATCTCCAGCGGCAATCCGATTGAGTCGAGGCGGGATCTCAGCGGGGAGATCGGCGGTCGGATTGTGCCAGACAAGCTCTGGTTCTTTGTTTCCGCGCGCGCGCGCAGTGAGACCAACCTCGGTCTGAATGCGTTCAAGCCGGATGGCTCGCCTCAGACCAACTATCTGCCTGCAAAATTCACGACGGGAAAGTTGTCGTATCAGCTGAGCCAGTCGAACAAGTTGATTGGCTTCATCCAGCAGAGCACGAAGAGGAACATCGTCGGCGCCAGCGAGTTCAGGGACTGGGACTCGCGAGCCAAGGGAAACGTGGTTTCGTACGCCAGCAAGATCGAGTGGCAGTCCGTGCTGCGCGGCAACGTGTATGTGGCGCTGGGGACGGGATACTGGAAGTTTGACAATCCGTCTCAGGGCTTCACGAAGGCGGTCGCGACCATGGACCAGCTCACGAGCCGCGTCACGGGCACTGCCCCAGCCGAGGGTACGACGTCCTATGAGGATCGGAAGCACACCAAAGCCACGATGAGTTGGTATCGGCCAAACCTCTTCGTGGGAAACCACGAGTTCAAGACGGGGTTCGATCATTATGCGACGCACGCCGATCAATTTTCCGTCGATCGTGGTCCGGAGGTCGGCAACTACCAGCTCGTTTTCAGGAACGGCGTCCCGTTCCAGCTGGCCGCCTGGAACCACCCCACCAGGCCGCTGACGCTCCAGCACTATGTCGGCGTCTACGGCCAGGACAGTTGGACTATCGCACGTCGGCTGACGCTGAATCTGGGAGTCCGCTATGCCCATGACAGCGGGTTCGTACCGGAGCAATGCCGCGACACGGCGCCCGCGCCATTGCAGGTCGTGTACCC
>Ga0184623_10000199_pt1 | contig 25226 bp, 25 predicted proteins | sample PLM1_100_b1_FD_133138 | JGI IMG/M metagenome (GOLD analysis project Ga0184623, IMG submission 133138) | Groundwater sediment microbial communities from an aquifer in East River, Colorado, USA - PLM1_100_b1 | ecosystem: Environmental > Terrestrial > Soil > Riparian zone | place: USA: East River... | reverse complement strand
GCTCGATCCGATCCGGATCAACAAGGACATCATCAACATCACGGGCGCGACGATGTCGGTCCGCTCGGTGAGCGCCGGCGTCAAGCGGGCGCTTGTCCTGGTCGACGAGTTCTACCTCAACCACCGCTGAGTCCATCATGCGCAACTTCAATACCCGCTTCCGCCTCCTCGAGACCGACCGCAACATCCGTCTCCTCTACACGCTGTTTATCCTGACGCTCTTCGCGGGATTCCTGTTCACCATCTATTGGGCGCACAGCACCACCGGCCTCTCCTATGCTGGGATCGCGAAACATTACCTAGGATCGGACGCGACCTTCGGCCAGCCGAAGTCATTCCGAGAGCTGGCCGAGACGACGCATTTCCACTTCTTCACCATGCCGGTCGTCTTTCTGATCCTGTGCCACGTCTTCTATCTCACGATGGCCGGCCAAGGCTTGAAGCTCGCCATGACGCTGTTGGCCTTCGCCGGGGTGGCCATTGATCTCGCCTCGCCGTGGCTCATCCTCTATGTGAGTCCCCATTTCGCGCTGGTGATGCTACTCGGCGATATCTTGATGGTCGGCACCTTTCTGGTGCTGGCCGGCGTGCCGCTGTATGAGATGTGGGTGCTGAAAAAACGGCTGATGGCATCCGAGCAGCCCGAGAAGTAAGCCCGCCCATGGCGCGCACCGCCGGCATCGTCGTGCTCCTCTGCCTGCTCGGACTAGCTATGGGCGCATCCGAAGCCGAAGCCAATCACCTCAAAGTACGAAGCCCGTACGCCATGAACAAGGGAGACTTGGAGGCGGGGTACTGGCTCGACGCCTTCCTGAACACGCCGGTCGCTACCTCCGCCGGCACGTTTCCCCGACAGCACCTGCTGCGTCACACCGCTGAACTCGCTTACGGCATCACGGCCCGCTGGTGGGTCGAGGCGTACGCCGATTTCGAGCAGCCGACGAAGGCCGGCAGCGAACAATTCACTTTCGTAGGTCAGCGATACGAAACCGTGTACCGGTTCCTGGATCAGCATGGCTTCTGGCCAGCCGCGGCGCTGTATGTCGAGTACAAGATTCCCCAGCGACGCTTCGAGCATAATGACGAGGTCGAATGGAAGCTCCTGCTGGAAAGCCGGGTGCGGGACTTCATGGTCCGGTTGAACCCGGTCTGGGAACGGGAATTCAACGACGCCTCGCGGGTTCGATTCGGCTATGAGAACGGGTGGTACTGGTTCGCCTCGCCCAGGGTCAGGCTGGGCGTGGAGGGATTCGGGACCTTCGGGCCGATCGGCAGCTTCCCGACGACGAACGCGCAGAGCCATTCCTGGGGCCCGGCCGTCAAGTTCAAGATCGGGCCGGTGGGCTGGGATCTGGGCATGCAGTTCGGCTGGACCGACGCGAGCGACTACGTCGTCTTCAAAAGTATCCTGGACTTTAAATTTTAACGCTCCGGACTCATCTTAATTCCGTGGAGCCCATCCATACCGTTCGTCTCAAGCCGGGGGAAGAAGACCGGCTGCTCGCCGGCCATCCCTGGATCTACCGGAACGAGCTGCAGGGATGGCCGGCGAGCGTGGAGCCCGGCGACCTGGCGGATGTCCACGACAGTCGCGGACACTTCCTCGGTCGCGGCTATATCAATCCCCGCTCCGCCATCGTCATCCGCCTGCTCGCGCGCGACCGCGCCGCCATTGATCTGGACTTTTTCATTCATCGCATCCGCGAAGCCCAGGCCTGGCGGAATCGCATGATTGAGGCCCGCTCGGTTTACCGCGTCGTGCATGGGGAAGCGGACGGGCTTCCGGGCCTGGTCGTGGATCGTTACGACAAGGCCGTCGTGGTTCAGATTCTGACCGCCGGCATGGACCGCCGCCGCGAGCTCATCCTCCAAGCCCTCGAGGAGGTTCTCCGGCCGCAGGCGGTTGTGGCCCGCAACGATTCCCCGATGCGGGAGCGGGAAGGCCTCGCCCGCGAACGAGGCGCCATCCGCGGAACGTTGCCGCCTGATCTCAGCGTGGAGTTACACGGCTTGACCGTGACGATCGATCTTCTGGAGGGGCAAAAAACAGGCCTGTTTCTTGACCAGGTCGACAACTATCGTCTACTGGAAAGGGTGGCGGACGGAGCGGAGGTCTTGGATTGTTTTTGCTACACCGGCCTATGGGGACTCCATGCCGCCCGCTACGGGGCCGCCCGCGTGACCGGCATCGACCAATCGGCACCCGCCATCGAGGGGGCAACCGCGCTGGCCAAACGGAACGGGTTGGCAGATCGTTGCACCTTTCGAGTCGGCAATGTCTTCGACGAGCTCAAGGAACGGGACCGCCGCCGGGAGGCCTTCGACCTGGTCATCCTTGATCCCCCTGCCTTCGTCAAGACACGAGCCCGCCTGCAGGAAGCCCTCGCAGGCTACAAGGAGATCAACCTGCGTGCGATGCGTCTTCTCCGTCCTAAGGGGTTTCTGGTCACCTGCTCCTGCTCGTATCACCTCAACGCCGAAACGTTCCGTCGCCTCCTCTGGGACGCCGCGCGAGACGTCCGCCGGGCCGTGAGGGTAGTGGTCCAAAGCGCGCAGGGACGCGACCATCCGATTCTACTCGGAATGCCGGAGAGTGAGTATCTCAAGTGCTTCGTATTACAGGTTTTGTAGCGTGCTCGATGGTTGACTGCCCCCACTCCGTATGCTACCGTCAAGTCCGCTGTTGCGGCGGTGGATTCGGGCGATTAGCTCAGGGGGAGAGCGCTTGCTTCACACGCAAGAGGCCACAGGTTCAAAACCTGTATCGCCCACCAAACCGAGCTTGCTCGATCCCGCCTGTTCGATCAAATCAGGCGGGATATGCAATACCACTCCCACGACCGCGAACTTCGATCAAACGTGAGCGGATATTCAATACCATGAAAACTATGGCGAATTCAGGACAAGCCAGTTCTTCTTTGCACCACCGCCTTCAAATTTTTCCTGGACAATAAGGGGGTCTTTCGCTACACTCCTTGCCAGTGGTGTCTGTTTCGTGGAAGGGAGGCTGGACATGATACTGACGCGTAGCTTGATGGCAATCCTGCTGGTCACAGCGCTGGGCCTATCTGCCTGTGCCGGGATTTCGAATGACATTTATCCAACGCCCCGCCCTCAGGATCTTCCTGTCGGTCTTGACGAAGGGCTGATCAGCCGCGATTGGGACGGCGGATTTCCGTTGCGGTGGTTCGCGTTTCTCCTGAACCCTTTGGGTGTCGTGGGCGATCTGCTCATCGGCCAACCCATGTATCTTTTGGCTTACCAGGAACCGGAGCTCTTCGGATATACGCCTCAAGACGAACTCTATCGTCGGCGCTTTGCCAAGTACCGGTATAGCTGGGAAACCTTCGTGTACCAGTACGACCAGTATCAAGAGCAAAAGGAACAGCGAAAAGCCGCTGAACAGCAAAAGGACGCCGGCAAAACTCAGTGAACGGCGTCCCGTTTTAGTCCTCTGGCCTTACGTACGTACCATCCATTCCGAGCCGGCCTGATCGCAGGGGTTCTCCTCGGCCTCATGCCGGCCTGCGGCGGCAGCCCTCCCGTAGCACTACCCGCTCCCCGCATTCTCCCTTCGCCGACGTGGAACTTGTGCGACCGCCGGGAGAACGTCCTCATGCGCGAAGCCGGACGCCGGACCGACCGGATTCCGTGGGGGATGGGGGAAGAGATCATCGTCTACCGACCCACGGCCGGCCGCGAAAGCGAATACCATCTGTTCTTCGACGATAGCGGCTTTCTGATCGGCTACATCGGCATCTTCTATGAAGGCCTGGATCTTGCCACTCAGTCAGAGTATGCGGCATGGGTGGCCAAACAGAAACCTACTGAATTTCTCCTACCGTCAGGGCTGCCTGGCCGCGCGGCTAGCCTGCGATCCGGACGTCTCTACGGCGACCAAGGGGCGCGCGTGAGCGGAAAGGCGATCGTGATCCCCGATAAAGACCGCCAGGTCCTCTATCTCGATTCGAACGTGCTCACCGCCTACGCACCGCTGCTCTCTCCGTACAAGCCGGACTACCTGCGTCGTATCCACTTGCCGGCGAAAACCGCGCCACAGACCGTTTATGGACCGGCCGAGAGCGAAAGCCGGGACTACATCGCCCGCCAGCACTTCGCCAAGGGAGAGGTGGCCCACTTCGGCTTGTGCGGAGAAAAAGAGGTCGATGTCGCCATCGAGGCCTACGGCCGCGCGACGGCGATCGGCCTGAGCGAGCCCCTCTATCAGGCCGAAGCCCATCACCGCTTGGGGCTTTCCTATCGCGACAAAGGCCTGCTCCCGCAGGCGGCGGACGCCATCGAAACCTCGCTGAAGATCCGGCCGTCTATTCCGGACGTGGTCAACCATCTGGGGAAGGTTTACGCGCTGATGGGAGAGAAGACGCGGGCGGTGGAGGCCTTTCAGGCCGCCGTCGGCCTGCGCCCGAATTACGCGGACGCTCACTTCAACCTGGCGGAAGCCATTGAAGACACCCAGCCGCGCCGCGCTCTCACGGCCTATGAGAACTATTTAGCGTATGTGGAGAAAACTCCGGGCGAGAAAGCGCGCATCGAAAAGGCGGAGAAGCGGATCGAGGTCCTTCAGAAAACGGCCAAGTGATCAGATTTCGCGGCGGCCGTCCAACGACTTCATCAAGGTCACCTCGTCGGCATACTCGAGATCCATCCCCACCGGCACACCGCAGGCGATCCGGCTGATCCGAATTCCCAGCGGTTTGATCAGACGGGATAGATAAATGGCCGTGGCTTCCCCTTCGATCGTCGGAGAGGTCGCCATGATCACTTCCTCGACCTTGCTCCGCGCGAGCCGATCCACCAGATCCGGCGCCTTGATGTCGGCCGGACCCACGCCGTCCAGCGGCGAGAGCGCCCCGGCCAGCACATGGTAGAGCCCCTTATACCCCCCCGTACGTTCGATGGCATGCAGCGTGATCACGTCCTCCACGACGACGACTTTGGTATTGTCCCGCGACGGGTCCCGGCAGATCTCGCAGAGCTCACCCTCAGCGATGTTACGGCACTGGAGGCAGAGCCCCAACCGCTCCTTGACCGCACGGATGGTCCGCGCCAGGCGGTCGGCCTCCTCGCGCGGCTGCTTGAGGATGTGGAAGGCGAGGCGCTGCGCGGTCTTGCGGCCGATCCCGGGCAGGCCGGCAAGCTCACGCACGAGTTCCTCAAGAATGCCGTTCCGATCCATCGCTAGAAGAGTCCCGGGATCTGCAGTCCTCCCGTCACTCCTTTCATCTCCTCCGCCACCATGTCGCGCGCTTTCCGGAGCGCTTCATTCGTGGCGGCCATCACGAGATCCTGCAGCATGTCGGCATCGCTGGCTTTGAGGACTTCCGGATCGATCTTCACGGAGACGATTTCCAGCCCGCCATTCGCGACGACCGTCACCATGCCGCCGCCCGACGAGGCCTGCACGGTCTTCGTGGCGACTTCCGCCTGAACCTTAGCGAGACGCTCCTGCATGGCCTGGGCCTGCTTCATGATGTTGCCTAGATTGCCCATCCCGCCGAACATTCCCTTATCGGACATCTCCGTCCCCCTTATTCTCTCGTTCGTTCCTGGCTTGATTCCGTCGCACGTCCTTCACCTCTCCGCCGAAGACCGACAGGACTTCCTTGACGAGCGGATTGGCCAGGACTTCCTCGCGCAGATGGCGCTCCGTCATCGCGTCACGCTCTCTCCGGAGCTTCGCCACCGTCGGCGCATCCGTCCCCCTACCCAACACTGTGGCACGCACGCGGACGCGTCGGCCCGCCAGCGCAGAGCAGGCGTCTTCCACCGCCTGCTGAGCGCCCTTCTGTTGGATCGTCTTCATCGCGGCGCTGGCCGAAGCGAGAAAGCCGATCGTCACCACATCGCCCGAAAAATTCACGAGCGCCGACTCTTCCAGAAACGCGCCGATATTGGGTCGCTCAGCCTGGACCCGCGCGACTACCGCCACCCAATCCAACGTCGCCGACTCGGGAGACTCAGCCTGCGGAGGAGACGGCATCGTCAGGGATTGCCCAGCCCGCGATGGTGCCTGAGGCCGCTCAGCTTGCACGGGCGGCGCGGCTTGGGGTACGGCCGCTTGAGCAGCCGGAGGCGCGGCAGAGGATACAGATGGTGTTGCGGGTTTAGGCGGCGGGGAGGCCGCTTTGACCTCGGATCTTGCGGGAGGCATTCCAGACTGTTCACCGCCGACGCGGCAGGCTCGCACCACGGCCATCTCGACCACAAACCACGGATGCTGGCTGGTGCGAATCCCGTCCTCGGCCTGGAGGAAGACCCGGAACAATTCCTGGACATTGTCCAACGTGAGGCGCGCGGCATCGACTTGGACTTCCGCCTGCTCCTCAGGCCCCAGCTCGATCAGATCGCCGGCATCGGCCACAACCTTGGCTACCAACAGATTGCGGACGTGCTCCATGAGCTCGCCGCAGAATTGGCGGACATCACAGCCGTAATCCTGCACGGCGGCCAGCGACCGGAGCGCGCCCGCCGCATCCCGCGCCAGGACGGCTTCCAGAACCGCCCGGAGCAGTTCGTGGGGAACCGAGCCTAGCAGGATCACCAGGTCATCGACTGCGACCTGTTTCCCGCCGAAAGCCACGGCCTGATCCATCAGACTCAGGGCGTCCCGCAGGCTTCCCTCCGAGGCGCGGGCGAGGGCGCTCAAGCTGCGCTCGTCGATCGCAATCCCCTCCGCCGCCGCCACCCGTTTCAGCTGGTCGATGACGTCGCGCCGCGGGATCCGTCGGAACGTGAAGTGCTGGCAGCGGGACAGGATGGTCTGGGGAATCTTGTGCGATTCCGTAGTCGCAAAGACGAAGACCACGTGGCCGGGCGGCTCCTCCAGCGTTTTCAGCAGGGCGTTAAACGCGGCCGTCGAAAGCATGTGGACTTCGTCGATGATGTACACGCGGTAACGGCCGCGAGCCGGCGCGGTCTTGATGGTCTCGCGCATCTCGCGGACATCGTCCACGCTGTTGCTGGACGCGCCGTCGATCTCCATCACATCGAACGACGTGCCGGCCCCGATCTCACGACAGCTCGCACACGTGAGACAGGGCGTGGACGTGGGGCCTTTCTCGCAATTGAGAGCCTTGGCCAGAATGCGGGCCATGGTCGTCTTGCCGACCCCCCGCATGCCGGAAAACAGGTAGGCATGCGCGGTGCGACCGGACGTGAGGGCGTTCGTAAGGGTCCGGACGACGTGGGCCTGCCCGGTGACCTCGGCGAAGGACATCGGGCGGTGCTTGCGGGCGGAGACTTGATAATCCATGTTCGTTATTCGTTAAACGTTATACGTTAATCGTCGAAGAAGACCAGAATTCCCCGATTCACGAATAACGATTCACGTTTAATATCCTCAAGAAAACGGGGGCCAGGTGATCCTGCGGCACAAAGAAGGGCCTCCTTACCGTTGCTTCCTTCCGGACCTGGCGGGGTTCAAAGGTTTCTTTTGCACAGGGCCCGGCCCCTTAAAGCTTGCTGAACCGGCATTTCGATCAAACATGCCGGATATTCAATACCACTTCCCTCGGATTACTGAAGGTATTGCATTTCCCGCCAGCTTTGATCGAACTGGCGGGCACGAGCTAGCTCTGTTTGGCGGAGAGGGTGGGATTTGAACCCACGGTCCCCTTGCGAGGACAACGGTTTTCGAGACCGTCCGAATCGGCCACTCTCGCACCTCTCCGTTTTCTCACCCGCCCACCCCGGGTCCGCCAAGACGGACCCTTTTCCCGTGGCTTGCTGGAACCGACACTTCGATCAAATGCGTGAGCAAAACCTACTTCGGGACTCTAAATGACCGGCTTACAGAAATCAAGTTGTTCGGAAATGGTGTCTCCGCCAAACTGAGCTACCCCAAAGGCTTAAAAATTGGGATATATGAAAATATAAAACCGAACCAAATCCGCATCTTACGAAATAAACTCTAAAAATAAGTGGTTACGCGACGAAAGCATCTTATCTAGTTATCTAGTGACGTCTTAAGCCAGGCTGACGTTCCTGTTTCGCGCTCTTCCTCATCCTCTCCTGCGCGTCTGATTCCACAGACTGTGAGCAATTTGGAACAGACGACAATTTGTGTAGCTGTTAGATTACAGCTTCGCAGAAAGTAGTTCGATGCCTTCAAGAGAAAGGTACCGCATAACACCGTGAAATGCCCATTCCCCATATATGGCCGCGAATGTGCGCTGCAAGAAATTGTTACCCAAAAGGCACCCAACCGAAAACAACCGCTAGGAACGTCTCACCACGAATGTGAGAAGGGGCATAGGTTCCACACTTTTGCAAACGGCAAAGAATGGGTGCGGTGTGATTGTCCACGTTAGGGAGCAAAATGGGACCGGCTGATTTTTGAAGGAGGGCATCATGAACAAGGAGCAATTCAAACAGAGTTGGGACCAACTCGAGGGACATCTTAAGAAGCACTGGGGAAAACTCACCGATGATGATCTCCTGCAGATTGATGGCAATCTGGACACGTTCAACGGCGCCATTGAACAGCGTTATGGCGAGATGAAGGGAGAGGTCAGCAAGTGGGCGGACCTGTGGTATGCAAGGTGGATCGGGTCGTACACAGAATATTACGCAGAGTGGAAACCAGCGGTTGGTTCTAGATTCTAACTAATGCCTTTGGTCGGGGGGAGGTGCGACAAGTTCGCAGCTGCCGCGATGCAGGGCGTGCAGTCTTCAGCTGCCGGAAAGAAATGGCGGTGTAAGCAGTCCTCGCCTAACCGTCTCTGCTCCGGAGACGACAATCTCACTTCCTAACGTAGAACCTAGACCGTTTTACTGGGGGGCAGGTCATTCAGGCAACCCTTCCAAAAAACGCCCCTACTCCTGCGGTCAATCCCATGGCCAGTGCACCCCAGAACGTGACGCGCACTGCGCCCACGATCACGCTTGCACCGCCCGCGCGGGCAGCAAACCCACCGAGGATCGCGAGGAACACCAGTGACGTGCCAGAGACGAAGAGGATCAGACTCGCCGGAGGGACGAGGGCAACGGTCACGAGAGGGAGGGCTGCTCCCATCGCGAAAGAACTCGCCGATGCCAACGCAGCCTGAATCGGACGTGCTCGGAGAGTCTCGGAGATACCAAGTTCGTCGCGGACATGTGCGCCGAGCGCGTCATGGGCCATGAGTTGCGCGGCGACTTGTTTCGCGAGCACAGGATCGAGTCCACGGCGGACGTAGATTGCCGCTAGCTCCCTATGTTCAGACTCGTTATGGGCGTCGAGTTCTTTGCGCTCAATCTCAAGTTCGGCCTGTTCGGTATCCGCCTGTGAGCGGACCGACACATACTCTCCGGCAGCCATCGACATGGCGCCCGCGACCAGGCCGGCCGTCCCAGCGATCAAGATGCTACTGCTCGTCCCGTGAGCGGTGGCGATACCGAGCACCAGACTCGCGATCGAAATAATTCCGTCGTTCGCTCCCAATACCGCGGCACGTAACCAGCCGATGCGTTCTGTGTGATGACGTTCCCCGTGGCGGGAGAACGTTCTTGCCCTCTCCTTTCTCCTGGTCACTTCCAGTGCCCCGCCCCACAGACCCTATTTCATGACTTCCGCCGTGCAATACCACTCCACTCCCGCCTTGGTGCCTTTGACATCTTTCATGGCCGTAACGAGAGCTTCAGGCTTCACCGTTCCGTCGTGCACCACGATGGCTTGGCCCCCCATGCTGTTAAGGTCAACTCGAATGACGCCTTTGACTGCCATCAAGGCGAGGGTGATTTCATTCGGGTAAACCTCGCAGAATTTTCCGCCCAACTTCAGCGTTGTCTTTTGTTCCGCCGCCTGGACCGGTATCGCAAGAAGAGTGACACCCAGTGCGACAGCAAGAACTAGTGTTGAGAATTTTCTCATCTATTTTCTCCTTTTGTTTGTTCTCCTTCGGCAGGAGACTAGAAGCATCGCGATATTCTCAAATGAGCGGAGAAGACCTTAGTTCGCTCCCGACTGGATGGCGGTGTGCCCAGTCTGCAGCCAACCTAGCTCTGGCTGGCAATTCCCTGTAACAGGGAAATATACAGGGAATAATCGGGCTTTCCAAGCGTTCAATTACCAGTCCCTTTCGCGCAAAGGCCCATCCGGCGCGGCCTCCAGCCGCCTCCGCGAAGTCTCCGCACTCCAGAGAACAGGGAATTAACAGGGAAACCGATCAGACGGTCATGAAACCGTCTCTGAAGCCCTCCTTGGCACTCTAAATGACCAAATGGCAGAAATCAAGCCACAGGGAAATGACGTCTCCCGCCAAACTGATGCGACGAGTCCTCAGACTGTTCCTGTTCTAAATGGATGGTCAACAACGAGAAACATGCTGTCCAAAAATTAAGTGGGTCGGCAGACCACCGACGCTTCCGACCACGACTATTCTGGACAGGTTTCACAATTGTTTCCATCATACCTCCTGGCCTATGATACCTGTCCAAATCTCAAGTGGGGCACAACAGCTGGACTTCTGAAGTAGCGTGGGGGGTGCGGTATGAACAGAGACCCTGACCGTTGTGATTATTGTCGAGAGCCTTTTATTGATAAAACTCGGTTTCTTTACATGTTAGATAAAACAAAGACATTCACCGAACCGTTATTCAACGTTCATCTGTACTGCGCCTATGAGTTGCTGGATGACTTAAAAGAGGGCATTCAGAAAATAGAATCCGGCATGGGATAATTCAAACTGACCCACTACCCCAAGGGGGGGTCTTTTACGGTTGCGTCCTGTGGTATTGTATACTTCTCGGCATCTTGTCGGCGTCAGGACGTTCTGCTAGGCTTTTGACTGCCGTCAGTCCATTCGAACAGGAGGGATCATCATGGGAGAAGTAGACACATCACCGGAGGTCGCGGCGAAGCCTGTTGAAGATCTAACCTCAATTGCCGTGGATCCCGATAAAGGGGAACGGTTGTACAAGGCGGCGCTGATCCGTTCCGACAAAGGCTCCACCTATCGCATGCTCGCCAAGACCCTTTCGAGCGGAAAACTCGACATTGTGCACTATGCGTGCGACCTCGATGCCGACGGCAATCCGACCACCAAGTGGCGCATTACGCGCATTCTCGCGGTCGCGCCCGAGCGCTTCGACACCGAGATTGAGTTCATCAAGAAAAACCTCAAAGGCAACGGGGAAGAGGCGGAGGGTGTGCGGGTCCACGATATGACGGGTACGACGGATGTCACCGCCCAAGGTCAGAGCCTCGAGGATTGGTCGAAAAAGATGGCGTCGGAGATCAACAAGAAGTCCTAAAACCTGATCGTCTTCGAACCAGCCGCCTGCGGTGCATCGGCGATGACGAATCTCAGTCTTCGATGCGCTTCGCGCAGCGCCGCTTCAACCGCTTCAGGACTGTCCGCCCGGGCAATCATAAAACCAAGATAGCGTGTGCCTTCGGGCAGCGGGACGAGAGAGTCGCCGGGCTGCGCGGTGATCGCCACTTCTTCAATCCCCGGCACTTCGAGCGCGTCGGCCTCTCCTCCGGTCTCAATCAGGGTCCCACCGCGTGGGATCGGCAGCATCATCACTCCAGCGGCCTGCCGCTCGCGCTCACACGCGGGCATCTCCATGCCGAGCGCGTGCCGCAGGATCAATTCCTCCAGCGACATATCGGTTGCAAAACGCAATGTCCGGGAACACCGGCCGCCGATCGAGCGCGCGGCCATTTCGATGACCCAGACGCCGCGATCATTGACCCGGAACTCGCCGTGAATCGGTCCCTCTCGCAACCCAAGCGCCTTCGCCGCCTCAGCCGCGCGCGCGGCGATCTCCGCTTGTGTCGTCGAGGACCACCGTGACGGGGTGACGTAGATCGTCTCTTCGAAAAACGGCCCGTTCAGCGGGTCCGGTTTATCGAACAGAGCCAGCACCCGAAGCTCGCCGTGCCTTAACAGCCCCTCAAGCGCGACTTCTTGGCCGGGTACGAAATCCTCAGCCAGAATGGATCCTCCGGCTTCGTCCCGGCTCCGCAGTCCCAATCGTTCAAGGAGCAGACCGACTCGTTGGAAGGCCGCCGCGAATTCCTCGCGGTTGTTTGCGCGAATGACGCCGCAACTCGCGGACAGGATGAGCGGTTTGACCACGCACGGATAGCGGACCTTGCCGGCCGCCTCGCCGGCGTCCTCATCAACGGAAAAGACAGTGTGTTGCGGGGCAGGCACGCCGTGTTGCCGCAAAAGCTCGCGCATGCGCCGTTTGTTTCTCGCAGCCGCAACAGATTCAACAGAATTGTGCGGAAGCCCCAGCGTTTCGGCGAGCCCCGCTGCGATGAGCGCTGAAGTGTCGTCCACGCCGACGACTGCGGCGATGGGATACTTCACGGCAAAGGCGAGAACAGTACGGCGCGCGTTTTGGAGGTCCCGAAAATTAAGCGGCAAAAATCCGGCCGACGGCGGCGGGTCCGCTTCTGTTTCCGATCCGACCGTCACATCGAGATCGAGCTTCCGCGCGGCATCGAGAAACGCCTCAGCGCGGTAGGTCGTTGTCGGGAGGAGCAGTAACAGGCGTGGCATATCAATTTCTACAGGGCGGCGGGTCCTGCCGCCGATTCAAGCAGGCGCGCGCGGTTCGTCTTTAAGAGGCAGGAGTGGTGGCCCGCGCTTTGTGGAAACTTTCCAACTGACGGTTCGCCTCGGCCACTGCAGTCAGCTTGGTCACCACCTCCACGACCTTGGATCCGGGGAGACAGTAATAGCCCTCGTCGTCTCCCAACCCGGTATAGACGCGGTTTCCGATGCAGCCGAAGCTTGCCGCGGCATGGCCGGACTGCAGCGTTTGGGGAAGCACGGCGCAGGTGGGCCGGCCCATCGTGGCTCCTCCCGCGGCGACGCCGGCTGCCTGGGATGCCTCCGCCAGCAGCATCAGTTGCTTCACGGTTCCGCGCACCAAGACGACATCCGGTTCAAATGGGGCTTCGGCGAGCGGCGCATACAGCGCCAGGCGAAACGGGTCCCGGCGGCGCGGAATCTTTTGAATGTCTTCCATCGTGATGTACTGAATGCCAACCATCCTCTGGACGACCGCGTTCAACTCTGCGGCCACCTGCGCGGGTAGTTCAACGCCATGAGTATGTGCGCCGACCGGACAGGTATAGTGATCCGCGGCCTCGGTGTAGAAGATTTTCCCTTGGGCAGCCAGACGCCAGTACCCGCATCCGGCGGGCTGCGGCGACTCGATGCGAGGCACGTTCGGCGGAGCGGCGTCCCGGAACGCAATCGCCACGGGCGGCAGTTCGAGATTCAGCAGTTCCTGCAACAGCGTTCCTTGCACCGCCAGTTCCATCACCGATCTCCTTCCATGTCACGCAGACCAACCATCGGAACCCGGCAGAGTCGCCTACACGCCGTCATGTTCCTGCATCCGGAGAGGACGATGCTGCCCTTCAGTCGGTTCGGCGCAGCAAAACCATGCCTCGGTCAGCCGTGGCGGCCGCCGCCGGTGAGGTGCACGCGTGGAGACGTGGGGCGGCGTTCGACCGGCGATATCATACGCCATGGACCGGAGGCGATCAAACGTCACATCCTGTTCTTCGCCGGTGTTCGCGGCGTGTTCGACGGCAACGCTCGCCGCCTTGTGCAACGTGTCCATGCAGGGATCGGGATGCGTCCATGGATATTGGAATGCGGCCTGATCCAGGGGGCCTATCAACGAGCGGATATCGGAGCGTTTCAGCAGCGCGGAGCCTGGCGGAATCAGCAGCCGGATGCTGTACTGCACGGGATCCGTGGCGTCGATCAAGTCATGCCGCTCCATGAGATCGAACAGTTCGAGATAATCCTCGACCGTGCTCCACGGCGTGAACGGCACCAGCGAGGGCCGAAGCGCGATACCGGCCGAACGGAGCAGGCTGAGGGCGGCGGTGACGTCCGATCGCGTATGCCCCTTTTCGAGCTTCGACAGCACGTCGTCGCTGAATGATTCCACCGCGGAAATGATGAAGATGCAGCCCAGCGCAGCCAAGTCCGGAAGGATCGTCTGATGCTTGAGAAGATGCTCGATTTTGGCGGTGCAGTCGAAGGTGATCGCAGGGAACTCGGCGTGCATCGCGCGCACGATTTTGAGCGAATGGCCGGGCCCGTTCAGAAAGTCGGGATCACCGAACGTCATATGTTTCGCGCCTGCTGCTACTTGCCGCCGGATGTCCTCCAAGACCGCGTCTTCCGGGACCAGAAAGAACCGGCCTTGATAGACCGGAACGATCGGGCAATGAAGACACCGGTGCAGGCAGCCTCGGCTGGCTTCCACGTAGCCGGCGAGATGCCGTTTGCCGTCCTGCTCAAGCTTGGCGTACTTGTCCAGCGAGGGGAGCCGGCTGCGGCTGGCGGGCGGAAAGAGGCGCGGAGCCCGTTCCAAATACGGCGCTGCCATACGAGCCCCGCCATCAGGCTTCTCGAGGCAGCTCACGCCCGCCAGATCGTAGACATTCGGTTCCCCTCGGTCCAGTGCGGCAATCAGATGCATCAGCGGCGCCTCGTACTCGCCCCCGATCACCGTGTCTGCCAGCGACGCCTTCTGGAGAAGGTACTCGGCATTGATAGAGGCGTACAGCCCATAGAAACAGATATGCGCAGTCGGATTGATTTGGCGAACCATCCCGGCGACCCGCACACCGAGGCGGAGGGCCGTGTGCATCGGCACCGAGATTCCGACGAATGACGCGGCTGTCACTTGCGCCGGATCGATGTTCTCAACGGCGATGTCCATGGCGGCCGGTGCATACCCGGCGTGCTCGAGAAACCCCAAGGGCTGAGCGAGGCCGATCGGCTGGTGGCCGAGTTCATAGCAGGACACGAGCAGAATGCCGCCGGGCTGCCGCAGGGCAGCGGCGCAGCGATTCTCCTTGGTAAGGTTCAATGATCTGCCCCCAATAGTTGTACCACCTTCAATGTTAGTCCTGTACATCGCGAGGAACAAGCTTATCCTCACTCCCTCCCCCAATAAGACCAGCCATAAAGAGATGATTCCTCTGGACTCTTCCTGTTACCAGCCGGTCGGTTGGTAACACCCTTGCCTCTTGGCACGGATGGGAATTGAACCGGAATTGATTCCTTCAAGAGTTCGCAGCTGCCGCGATGCCTGGGCGTGCAGTCCTCAGCTATCGGAGACTAGATGTAAGCAGTCCTCGCCTAACCGTCTCTGCTCCGGAGACGACAAGCTCACTTCCTAACGTAGAACCTGGACCGGTTTCAGGGGGGCAGGTCAGTTCGCTCTAGACTGATTTGGCGGAGAGGGCGGGATTTGAACCCGCGATACGGTTTCCCATATACGGCATTTCCAATGCCGCGCCTTCGGCCGCTCGGCCACCTCTCCCCGTTCTCACCCGCCCACCCCGGGTCCGCCAGACGGACCCTTTTCCCATGGCTAGCTGGACCAGCACTTCGATCAGACGTGCTGGATATCCAATACCACTTCCCTAAATCTCTTCCGCCGTCTTCTCCCGCAGTCCCTTGAAAAACTCCTGCAGCAATGCCCTGCTTTCGTCTTCCAGCACGCCGCCGACCACTTCGATGCGGTGGTTCAACCGCCGCTCTGCCGGAATATTCAGCACCGATCCGCAGGCCCCGCCTTTGGGGTCCCGCACGCCGAAGACCACCCGCTCCACGCGCGCCAGAACGGCCGCGCCGATGCACATCGCGCACGGCTCCATCGTCGCGTACAGCGTACCGCCGACCAAGCGCCAGGTCCGAAGCTGCGCCGACGCCTCCCGGATCGCGATCAGCTCGGCGTGGGCCGTGGGGTCCTGCCACACCTCCCGGCGGTTGTGCGCCCGTGCGACCACAGCGCCCTCGACAACCAGCGCCGCGCCGATCGGCACCTCGCCGGCCGCCGCCGCCAGGCGCGCTTCGTCGAGCGCGCACCGCATGTGGACCGCATGGTCTGTGGATTCGCTCATTTCGAAATCCGAAGCCGGATGGTAACATAGCCGCGAGGTGTTGTCATGCGCCTGACCGTGCTCGGCTCCGGGACCAACGTGCACCCCAAACGCGCCGCCGCCGGCTATCTGGTCGAGACCGACCAAGCCCTGCTGTTCGATTTCGGCCCACGCACGTTGATGAACCTCCTCTCGGTCGGCGCCGACCGCCACCGCCTGCGACATCTCTTCATCAGCCACCATCACATGGATCACTTCGCCGACTTTTTCACCTTCTTTTTTGACGCCGTCTTCCATGCGACGTTCGTCGCGCCCAGGCCGGCGCTGACGATTTACGGCCCCCGGGGCACGCGTCGTCTGTTCGGGACGATCGTAAAGGCCATGCCGGGATTCTCATCCGCGCCGTTCCAGGTCACGATCACAGAGCTGACGGATCGCACGATCCGTCTCGGCGAGACCCGCGTGACCGCCGGGACGGTGATACACAGCCCGAGCCTGCACTGCCAGGGGTATCGCGTGGAGCACCGCGGGACGGCGTTCGCCTATTCGGGCGATGCCGAGTACTGCGGCGGGCTGGTGAAACTCTGCCGCGGCGCGGACGTGGCTGTACTGGATTGTTCCTTTCCCGTACAGCAGCCGGGCACAGGCCACATGACCGCGCGCGACTGCGGGCGCGTGGCGCGCGAGGCCCGCGTCAAGCGCCTGATCCTCTCCCATTTCTATCCGGTGGCGGAACGGTACGACGTCAAAGCCCAGGCGGGTCAGGAATTCGGCGGCAGGATCACGCTGGCCAGGGACCGCATGCGGGTGGACATCACTCGTCCTTCTCCGGCAGCCCCAAAATCTCGATGAACCGGGTCAACCGCGTGGCCTTGGGCACGTCCTCCATCTTATTGTAGATGGCGACCAGGTTTTTGATCATGCGGATGAGGATCGCGCGGGACGGCGTCTTCTGCAAGTATCGCTCGTCGAAGCCGTAGCCGGCCTGATCGAGAAAGCGCGCGCAGTCTTTCTGCGTCAGCAACGCCCCGCCGTTGAAACAATCCACGAAGATGCGGTAGCGATCGGCCTCGTACTTCACGAGGAAATGGCCCGGCATGCCCACACCGAAGACCGGCAGCTTGAGCCGTTTGCCCACGAGCAGGTACACCGCGCCCAGGCTGATTGGGATGCCCGTCTTTCGCTCGAGGACCCGGTTGAGGTAGCTGTTATCGACGTCATAGTACTGGTGGGTATTGCCCGCGAAGCCCTGCTCGACGAACAGGTACCGGTTGATGGCCTTGACGATTTCCTCGCCCGAGGCCTTGCGCCCCAGCCGCTCGCGCACTTCCCGCGCCATGGCGTCCAGGACATCGCCATAGGAGGACGCCCCGAGGTCGGGATAGGCGAACTGCGCGATGAGGAAGGCGCCGGCCTCCAGATCGAGGTTGTCGTCGTCGCAGGCCGAGAGAGTATGGAAGTCGCCTTCGAGGCGTTGCCCGCGAATATCGTCCATGATGCCGCTGATGCGCGCGGCCATCTCCGGCTGCTCGATCTCGGCCTCCCGCAGCAACGGCACGGCCGGATCGCCGATCTCCGTCAATTTCCCAGCGATGGTGCGGGCGACCCGTTCGTCCTCATCCGAGAGGAGGCGGATCAACGCCCTGATCTGAATCTCCGGCAGCGACAGCATCGTGCCGCACTCTATCAGACGGTCACAGCGCTTTCAAGAAGAGGGAATTACCCGAGTGTGCGGCGGAAGGCGCGGGCGGCGCCCCAGAGGCAGATCGAATCGAAGGCGATCATCACGACAACCACGATGCCAATCTTCGGCAGCGCCGCAGCCCAGCCGGTGAGAATGAGCGGGCGCACCGCGTCGATCGCCCATGTCATGGGATTGAGCTGCGCGAGTACCGCCATCCAGCCCGGCATCGCCGAGAGCGGCACGAGCGCCGTGCTGAGGAAGATCATCGGCAGGGAGAGAAAGCCGAGCATTGAGAAGAAGTCGCCGTGACTTTTGACCGAGAATGCCAGCGCCATGGAAATGGCGATCAGCCCGACCCCGAACAGCAATCCGATCAGGATGATCACGGCCACGCCGCCGAAGCCGGTGACCGGATGCACGCCGAACAGGTAGGCCACGCCCAGGATCACCAGCACCTGCCCGGAGGTGATCGTCATGACGAACAGGAACCGGCTGATGATCACGGACGTCCGGGAGATCGGCGTGGACATCAGCCGCTCCAGGAAGCCGTTCTCCTTGTCGAACAGAAGGTCCGTTCCACCCGCCAGGCCGTTGTTCAGGATCGTCATCACGACGACCCCCGCCGCGAGAAACGCGATGTAGCTCGGGGCCTGCACCACCTCCGCATTGGCGGTCTTCTGGAACAGGTTGCCGAAGAAGATCAGCCAGAACACCATCGGCTGCGCGAGCGTGAACAGCATGCTGAACCTCTCGCGGCTCAGCCGCTTCACCCAGCGCATTGTCAGCGCGCCGACTTCCTGGAGATACATCTGCATTTAGTCTTCCGTGATCCTTCGGCCGGTGTGCGCCAGAAAGACATCGTCCAGGCGCGGCCGGTGATAGTCCACGAACTCCAGGCGGCACCCGTGCGCGCTCACCTGGGTCAAGATGGCCGGCAGAGTCTGCTCGGGCGAGGCGACGCGGATGTCCAGGACATTCTGCTTGGTGCTCACGGCCCTGATTCCCTCTTGCGCCTTCAGGGCCTGCGCCAAGGCCTCCACCTTGTCCAAATCGGCCGGCGCCAAGGTGAGGGTGACGACATCGCCGCCCAGGCCGGACTTGAGCTCGCTCGGGGCGCCGACGGCCTTGACCCGCCCCCCATCGATGATCGCGATGCGGTCGCACAACTGGTCCGCCTCGTCCAAGTAATTGCTGGTCAGTAAAATGGTGATCCCGCGGGCCTTCAATTGCCGGACGTGCTCCCAGATCTTCAGGCGGCTCTCCACGTCCAGGCCCAGCGTGGGCTCGTCCATGAACAGGACCTGAGGGTCCGGGATCAACCCGCAGGCGATGTCCAGCTTGCGCTTCATCCCGCCGGAGTAGTTTCGAGCCACCTCGTCGGCCTTGTGTTCGAGACCGACCAGCTTCAGCACCTCCTCGATGCGGGTCGCCGCGCGGTCTTTCGGAAGGTGATAGAGACTGGCCAGCAACTGGAGATGCTCCCGGCCGGTGAGGAATCGGTCGATGGCCCGCTCCTGGGGCACGTACCCGATGGCTTGACGGACTTGAGTCGCCTGCTTGACGACATCCATCCCCAGCACGCGCGCGGAGCCGCCGGACGGACGGAGGACCGTGATCAGGACGCGGAGGGTCGTCGTCTTGCCCGCCCCGTTGGGACCCAGCAACCCGAAGACCTCTCCTGGAGAAACCTGGAAGGAGACGTCCTCGACGGCGGTGACATTCCCCTCATAGGTTTTGGAGAGGCGCGTCACCTCGATCGCGAACGGGCCGCCCACGGTCAGCCCCATCCGGCCGGCGAATCGGGCCGCTCGTAGCGCTTGAACTGCAGCAGGTCAAGGAGGCGGCGGGCCTGCTGGACCAGGGACTCCGCTTCCAACAGGAATTGTTTCTCCAACGGCGTGAAGTCTATCCCGAAGGAGAGATTGTGCACCAGCGTCTCATCGTCCACAGGCTGCTTCAGAAAGTTCGCCAGCGCCAGGCCGTCCTCGTGGGACAGCAAAAAGCTGCCGACCATCTTCAGGATTTCCGCCCGCAGCTCGGGCGAGAGTTTCGTCTCCAGCTGGGCAACTTCCGTGAGCGTGATCTTCCCTTGGCGGTAGGCCTCGAGGCCGACTTCATCCTGGATTTCAAACCGGCGCAGCCCTTGCAATAAAATATTGAACCGGCCGTCCGAGAGAGACTGTACGGCGACCATCCGGCCCACCGCCCCGACCGGAAAAATCGGGGGCCGGCCTTCGTACTCGGACTCCCACCCCTCCTTGAGCAGCACCATACCGATCATCCGGTGGCCGGCGGCGGCATCCCGTACCATCTGGCGATAGCGGGATTCGAAGACATGCAACGGCAGATAGGTCCGAGGGAAAAAGACCACATTCGGGAGGGGAAACAACGGAATGACGCTGGGGATGACGATCGGCTCCAGGTTATCCCCGGCGCCGGCGTTCGGGCTCACATACATAGAGAGTTACGATAGCTGAACGTCGTTTGCCTTGTCAATCGGGCCGATATTGCACTTCCGGCGTTTCTCACGCTAGAATGAGGATCCTATGAGCATGACGATGACAGAAAAGGTCCTGGCGCGGCACGCGGGACGCACGAGCGTGGTGCCGGGCGACCATATCTGGGTGGACGTGGACATCCTCATGACCCATGACGTCTGCGGACCGGGGACGATCGGCATCTTCCGCAAGCAATTCGGGCCGACCGCCAAGGTGTGGGACCGGGAGAAGGTCGTCATCATCCCGGACCACTACATCTTCACCAACGACCAGCACGCGCACCGCAACATCGACGTCCTGCGCGCCTTTGTGAAGGAGCAGGACCTGCCGTACTACTACGACGTCGGCACGGACAAGTACAAGGGTGTCTGCCACATCGCGCTCCCAGAGGAAGGGCACACCCGCCCGGGCGAGGTGCTCTTCGGCACCGATTCGCACACCTGCACCGCGGGCGCCTTCGGCGAATTCGCCACAGGGATCGGGAACACCGACGCCGCGCTGATCATGGGCATCGGCAAGCTCTGGGTGAAGGTGCCGGAGACGATGCGCTTCGAATTCGAAGGGCCGCTCCCGCCGTATCTGATGGCCAAGGACCTCATCCTGCACATCATCGGCGACATCGGCGTGGACGGCGCGACGTACCGCGCCATGGAGTTTGCGGGCGACGGCGTCATGTCGCTCTCGATCGAGGAGCGGATGACCCTCTGCAACATGGTGATCGAGGCCGGAGGCAAGAACGGCATGATTCCGGTGGACGCCGTCACGGAGAAATTCGTCAAGTCCAAGACCTCGAAGCCGTATCAGCCGGTGGCGGACGACCCGGACGCCCGTTTCCACAGCGTGCGGCGGTACAAGACCGCCGACATCCAGCCCACGGTCGCCAAGCCGCACTCGCCGGACAACCGCAGCACGGCCCGCGAATGCACAGGCATCACGCTGGACCGCGCTTACATCGGCTCCTGTACCGGCGGAAAGCTGAACGACTTCGTGGCGGCGGCGAAGATCTTGAGGGGACATCAAGTAAAGGCCGACACCTACATCGTGCCCGCGACGACCGAAGTGGCCAAGGGCCTGGCGACCACCAAGCTGGACGGGCAAACCCTCGCGGAGATTTTCGAGAAGGCCGGCGCCAAGATCTCGCAGGGGGCATCCTGCGCGGCCTGCCTCGGCGGCCCGTCGGACACATTCGGCCGGCTGAACAAGAGCGAGGTCTGCATCTCGACCACCAACCGGAACTTCCCAGGCCGCATGGGCTCAAAGACGGCCCAAGTCTATCTGGCCTCTCCTTATACGGTGGCGGCCTCCGCGATCACGGGGACGATCACCGACCCGCGCGAATTCCTGTGAGCCGCGAGTTGCTGTAAGCAGGATGCCGCGTGCAAGACTCGATCAGAGGCAAAGCCTACGTCATCGGGGACAACATCGACACTGACCAGATCATCCCCGCCAAGCATCTGGTGTACAGCCTGAGCGATCCCGAGGAGCGCAAGCTTTACGGCAAGTACGCGTTCTCCGGGATTCCCGACGCAGCCGCCGGGCTTCCGCAGGGAAACGTGAAGTTCGTCCCCGACGGCGATTACCGCTCGTTCTACCAGATCGTGATCGGCGGAAAGAACTTCGGCTGCGGCTCCTCGCGCGAGCATGCGGCCGAGGCGCTGCAGATCGCGGGCATCACGACGGTGGTCGCCGAGTCGTACGCCAGAATCTTCTATCGGAATGTGGTGGACGGCGGCTTCTGCATCCCGTTTGAATCGACCCAACGCCTTATCACCGAGATCAAGACCGGCGACGATCTGGAGATCAACGTGCCGGCGGGCACACTGAAAAACCTGACGAGCGGCAAGACCTACAGCCTGCGCCCCTTGGGCGACCTGCTGGACATCATCAAGGCCGGCGGCGTCTTCGCTTACGCGCGGCAGACGGGAATGCTGAAGTCATGAAGGCGCGCATCGCAGTCCTCCCAGGCGACGGGATCGGGCCTGAGATCGTGCCGCAGGCGATTCAGGTGCTGGAGGCGATCGCCGCACAATTCGGCCACAGCTTCGAGTTCCGCCAGGCCGACATCGGCGGCGCCGCCATTGACAGGACCGGCAAGCCCCTGCCCGAGACCACGCTGACGCTCGCCAAAGAAAGCGATGCCCTTCTCCTCGGCGCCGTGGGCGGCACGAAGTGGGAAGGCCTGGCCTATGACCTGCGCCCGGAGCGGGCGCTGCTGGGCCTGCGCGAGCAACTGTGCCTGTACGCCAATCTGCGTCCCGCCAAGCTCTATCCGATGCTGGCGGACGCCTCCACGCTCAAGCCGGAGGTCATCACCGGCACGGACCTGCTGGTCGTCCGCGAGCTGACCGGCGGCATCTATTTCGGCAAGCCCAAGGGCATCGAGAAGACGGCCGATGGCGAGCGCGGCGTCAACACCGAGGTCTACACCACGGCGGAGATCATCCGCATCGCCAAGGTCGCCTTCGAGGCGGCGCGCAAGCGCCGCAAGAAGGTCACGTCCGTGGACAAGGCCAACGTGCTCGAGTCCTCGGAACTCTGGCGCCGGGTGGTCATCGGCGTGGCGAAAGGCTATCCGGACGTCGAGCTGTCGCACCTCTATGTGGACAACTGCGCGATGCAGCTCATCCGCAACCCGAAACAGTTCGACGTGCTCGTGACCACGAACCTCTTCGGCGACATCCTGAGCGACGAGGCCGCGATGCTGACCGGCTCGATCGGCATGCTCCCCTCCGCCAGCATCGGGAGCCGCGTCGGCGCCGGAGGCCCGATCGGATTGTACGAGCCGATCCACGGCAGTGCCCCTGACATCGCCGGCCAGGACCTCGCCAACCCGATCGCGACCATCGCCTCGGCGGCCATGATGCTGAGCTATTCCTTCAACCTCGACAAGGAAGCGGCGGCCATCGAGCGGGCGATCGTCCGTGTACTCGAAGGTGGGTACCGGACCAAGGACATCCAGTCGCCGGGCGCCAAGGTGGGTGCGGGAGGGGCGCCCCGGGTACCCGTTGCTCCGGTGAATGCAACGGGTGATGGGCCCCCTCCCGAAAGAATGGTGGGCACGCAGGAGATGGGCCGCCTGATCCGCGCTGAACTCGCCCGCGCCTGATTACCGATGATCACCATCGCTCCCGGCACCATCATGACCGTCGCCGGGCCCGGCGGGCCCGGCGGTGCCGGTGACGGCGGGCCGGCGGTTCAGGCGACGCTCAACGAACCGAAGAGTGTGACCGTCATCGGGCAGACGCTCTACATCGCCGACTCCGAAAACCACCGCATCCGCAAGGTTGATCTCCTAACGGGGGTGATTACCACCATCGCCGGAGAAGGCTCAGGAACCTCGCCGGCACCTGCGACGCCACCCGCCTCACCCGCTCAGTCCGACGACGAGCTTGACCCGTTGGCCGACCCCGTCAAGGCGGAGGACGACAAAGTCGTGCAGCTCGCCGACCAGAGCGGCACGGTCCGGTTCCTCGTCGGCGCGGCGGAAAAGGGGCGTTTCAAAGGCGACGGAGGGCCGGCCGTCGCGGCGACCCTCCATTTTCCCTCAGCCGTCGCAGTAGACTCACGCGGCACTCTCTACATCGCCGACACGTTCAATCATCGGATCAGATGCGTGGACGCGGCGACCGGCCGCATCCGCACACTGGCCGGTACCGGCACCGCCCGCTTCTCCGGCGACGGCGGGCCGGCGGAGAAGGCAATGCTCAACGAGCCGGCGGCGCTCGCGCTGGATGAAAGACGAGGGCGGCTCTACATCGCGGACCTGGCGAACTTTCGCGTACGAATGGTGGAGCTGGCGGCCGGTACGATCTCAACCTATGCCGGAAGCGGCGAGCAGGACTACGACGGCGATGGGCAGCAAGCGCGGCAGGCGGGGCTCACCGGTCCCAGCGGGCTGGCGCTGGACGCCGACGGCAATCTCTACATCGCCGACACCTTCAGCGGGCGCATCCGCAGGGTGGACATCGCCACGGGGAGCATCACCACCATCGCCGGGGACGGCACGGAGTACCGCTACCAGGGTGTCCCCAACGAATTCTCGACGGGCCTGTCGCGGCCGGCCGGCATCTCGCTCGCCGCCGACGGGACGTTCTACATCACGGACTCGGATAATCACCTGATCCGGAAGTGGAATCCGAAATCTAAGATCATCACCGCGATCGCCGGCAACGGCGTGGCACAATTCGCCGGCGACGGCGGGGCGGCCTCTGCCTGCAGCCTGAACTATCCCTTCGGCGTCGCCGTGGACCAGGCCGGCAATCTCTACATTGCCGATACCTTCAACCATCGCATCCGCATGATCGCCGTCTAGACTTTCGGCGTATAAGCTTGCGTTTCCGTAGGTAGAACAGGCACAATCCCGGGGTTGCACACCCACGGAGGGGCCTCCGTATGACGCCACGCGCGCACGCGCACCTCGCCCAGGCGCTCACTGAAGCTCGGGCGCAAACCGATTCTCTCTTCACGATGGTGCGGCCCGACTCGTTTTACGAGCGGCCGGTCCCGGAACGCCACCGCCTGATTTTCTACCTCGGCCATCTCGAGGCGTTCGATTGGAACCAGCTCGGCCAGGGCGCGCTGGACCTCAAACCCTTCCATCCCTCATTTGATAAGCTGTTCGCCTTCGGCATTGACCCGCCGGTGGGGCAATTGCCGAACGACAGCGCCTCGGATTGGCCCTCAGTGGAGGAAGTACGCGGCTACAACAAGCGCGTCCGCCAGGCGCTCGATGAGGTGCTGGCGGAAACGCCGGAGCCGATGCTCCACGTCGTACTCGAGCACCGGCTGATGCACGCCGAGACCTTCGCCTACATCCTCCATAACATGTCGCCGATCCAGAAGTTCGTCCAGCAGACTGCCCCCACGCTCGCCGGTCCCACTCCTATTCACACGATGATCGAGATTCCGGAAGGTCCGGCCACACTGGGCCGACCCCGCGGGGACGGCTTCGGCTGGGATAACGAGTTTGACGCGCGTACTCTCGCCGGCCCCTCGTTCGCGATCAGCAAATACAAAGTCACCAACGGCCACTACCTGGAGTTCGTGCGCGCGGGCGGCGCTCTTCCGCACTTCTGGACGAGACGCGGCGATCAGTGGTTCTGGCGCACGATGTTCGGCGAAATTCCGTTGCCGCTCGACTGGCCTGTCTACGTGACCTGGATGCAAGCCCTGG
>Ga0184623_10000198_pt1 | contig 25267 bp, 29 predicted proteins | sample PLM1_100_b1_FD_133138 | JGI IMG/M metagenome (GOLD analysis project Ga0184623, IMG submission 133138) | Groundwater sediment microbial communities from an aquifer in East River, Colorado, USA - PLM1_100_b1 | ecosystem: Environmental > Terrestrial > Soil > Riparian zone | place: USA: East River... | reverse complement strand
GCCTACGTCGTCGAGACGATCAAGAAGTTTTATGCGTCCCGCTGATCTCAAGCTGATGCGATGAGCGGGGCGGACAGAAGACAGGAGTTCATCGACTACGTCCGTAAGACCCAGATTCCCGAGACCAAGGCAGTTGTCCTCCAGATACAATACGACACCATCAGGCGCGAAATGCAGCGGATTGGGACCTGGCGTCCTGATGCGAGATTTTTAGATGTGGGCTGTGGCCTTGGTCTGTATGCAGAATTCTGGCATTCGCGCGGATTTCAGGTCGCCGGCATTGACCTTGACGCAAACTTGATTGCCCATGCTCGCGGTCGAGCGGAGGCAAGGAATTTCTCGATTCAGTACGAGACCGGAACCGCGGATCATCTGCCGTTTAAAGGTCACTCCTTTGACATCGTCTTTGCCAATTCGCTCCTCGAGCACGTTCTCGACTGGGAAGGGTGTATTGCAGAATGGATTCGAGTGCTTGCGCCGGACGGCTTGCTGTGGATTGAAACCACCAACGTCCTGTGCCCGAGGCAAGGTGAATTTCGGTGGTTGCCATTGTACAGTTGGTGGCCACGTTTCATGAAGCGGATCGTGGTCGATCTTGCCTGCGGACCGTTCCCGGCCCTCGCGAACTATTCGCCGTGTCCCGCCGTCCATTGGTTCTCATTCTTTCAACTGCGAACGTTTCTTGAAGCGCGCGGCCTGTGTGTTCGCGACCGATTCGATTGTCTGGATCTTACTAGGGTCGGGTTGGCGAAACGGTGTGTCCGAGGTCTTGCGGTCTCCAATGATGTCGCACGGTGGTTTGCGTATTTGCTTGTTTCCCCCTTGGTCGTGCTTGCGACGAGAGAGTCCAACAGGCCTATGGCGCGCGCCGATCAAGAAGATCTACGGCCGGCAAGTCCTTCTAGGGCGACTGGATCATCGGCGAGTAGCCCTTGATGTACTCGTTGATGCGGTGGAAATCGTCCAGGGTGATGCGTTGATGCCGGAGCAGGGCCAGGGCCCTGAATTTCAATTTGCGGATGTAAAATTCGAACCGCTTCGTTCGCGGGTGGTCCGTGTCGACGTTGTACGCCAGCACGGCCCGCTCAATGGCGTGCAGGATCCGATGGACCCGGTAGTTCCGGATGAACTGCGCGGAGATCTTGTAGAGCGCAAGCAACACGGTGAGATAGGTGCCAATGCCCGCCAGCGTACGCGGATCGAGGAAGAACGGCGTGTTGTGGTTGTAGAACCGGAGCGCGCCTTCATGCAAAGGATAGTAGATATCACGTTGCGGGTCACCGTCAGCGATCTTCGTCGCGTTGAAAGGGATGTCTTTGATGATGTCATGAATGCTGCGCGACAGCTTGGCCGCGATGCCATACACCTCGCTGTCGCTGAGGTCGGTCGTCGTCACCAGTATGGTCTTCGTGCCCAGCGTCGTGATGTCTGTTAATGCGTTTTTATACGTCGTGCCGGGAATCGTAACGATATCCAGGTAGGGGTACAAGAATTCCAGGCTGTCGGCGTGCTCGATCGTCAAGAGTTTGAACTGCGGGTATTGCGAGAGCGTCTGCATCGCTTCGGCCTTGAGTCCCACCAGGAAGAAGCCCACATCGATGTTCCCCGCGATCATCTGGTGCATGGCCTGCTCAAAATTCAGGTGCTTTCCTTGGCGATCGACGGGGATACCGTAGTGATTCAGGATCAAGTCGGCGATGAAGCCTGTGGCGCCGCCTTCCGGCCCGATGTATACCTTGGTGTGGTGGGGAATGTAGCGGATGTCGGAGATCCCCAGGTCTCTTCTGGCGACGATGTGCAGGGGAGATTTATACAGCGGCATCACGGCCCTGAGCCGGATCCCGCCGCCGCGCGTTGTGCCTTTCAGTTCCTTCTGATTGAATTCGAGGGAGCACTTGGGCGGCTTCTCAAAGTGCAGGGGCAGGCCGTCCTCCGCGAGTCCCAATTGCGCCACGCCCTGGTTGATGAAGTAGATGTTATCGAGCGACCCGCAGGATTCTCGAGGGAAGAAGTCTGGCACGATGTTCAGGTGCAGGAGTTTTTCCAGCCTGTCCGGGCGATTCAAGACTTCGGCCAATTTCGGTCCCAGCTCGTAGTAGGTGCCGCCCTTGGGGCCGGTGAACAAGTAATGCGTCGTGTGCGTTCGCTCGATGAGATAGGAGACCACGTAGAAGGCCGGAATGATCACGAGGAAGAGGAGGAGCAGCCACTTCGTGTTGAAGGGGATCTTGCGGAATACCGGCTTGTTTCTCAGCCGCCTGTAGACAAGGCTGCCGTGCTTGATCGCGCGATACCGCGCGGAGGCTTTTGCCTGGGTCTGGTGATTGGCCATGAACGCCTCAGAGGATGACGAAGAAACGTAACCTGTCTCGCGGAATCTTGCAAGCGCCACAGCCCTTGACGAGAGGGGTGGGGCGGCGGCAGGATAGGTATATGAGTCGATGGCCTATGAAAGGGATGGTGTTCAGTCTCGTCCTTGGTCTGGAGCTGCTGGCGGTGGGGTGCGGCACGTTGGACCAATACCGAGAGGGTCCGCCGCCTGTGACTCCGCAGGCGCAAGCACCGGGTCAGCAGGTTGCGCCCCCGATCCCTTCAGCAGGCTTCACGCCTCCGCCCGGGTCCCTTCCAGACCCTAGCCAGTTCCCACCCTTCTGGTACTGGTCCGACCAGCAACACCTGCAGGTTGACCGCTACTTGCAGCAGCAGTGGCAGTTCTACAACCAGAACCGCCAGCCTCCCCCCCAGTTCTCCCGCCCGCCGATCTGCCAGAGCACTCTCCTCGGCGGTCAGGTCATCACCACCTGCCGTTGACCTCTATTCCATGCGTCCATGCGGGGAAGGCCCGCTTTCTCTTGGAAATCCAAGGGGGAAAGAGCGGCCCTTCTCCGGCTTGCATGGATCACGTGAAAAATACGTTTTTGAATCAAGTGGTTCCGTTTAGCGGTTGAGAGAGTAGACAGGGGCACCCTTTTTGCATCATTCAGCTCTAAGTTGGGAAAGCTTTTCAAGAAAATCCATGGGAGGCCCAGGCGGGAGACTGCCTGCTTGGCATTGCCGGGTGACTGATACGATCGACCTGAATTATTATCTCGCCTCGCCGCAAAGGGGATGGGAGCACCCCTGTGCCTTGTGCGGACGAATGCTGCATGATGGCGATGAGCAAGTAGAAGTGGAAAAAGACTATTTTGAGCAGGCGCCGAACATGATGCTCATTCGCGTCTGGCACGCCGACTGCCGCAAACAATACAGTCAAAAGAATGGCTCCGGGAACGGCGACCATGCCTAAGACGAGGGAAAAGTAAGCCTGTAGCGTGCATTTTGCTGAGGGGAATGTGCGCTTAAGTCGCTGATTTTATTTTCTTATCGGGAAAAACTGAAATGCTTGTTGACACCATTGCTTTTGTTTCGTCTAAAATAAAGAAGAGGTGTTGTCTCACCACAAAGGAGGTCACAAAATGACGGCAGGAACGAACGGATATTCGACGATGGGGATTACTTTTGTAACCGGGGCCGTGCTCGGCGCCGGGACGGCCTTGCTGATGGCTCCCTACTCAGGGGCCAAAACCAGGAGGCTGCTCAGGCACTACGCCGAGAATGCCAAGGAGGATATCTTGGAGAAGGGCCAAGAGGCTGTGGCAGTGCTTGATGCGACCATCTGCGAGGGCAAGAAATTCATGAAGAAGGCGCATGTGATCTAACCAAACTTGCCGTCGATCTAGGGAGCTAGAATAGGGGGTCTGACATCATTTGCGAAATGGTGTCTGACCCCTTTTCTGTGCTCTTCGGCATCGCCTAGGGCCTCTCGGGCAAAAGCACAATGCAGTTCGGGTTGAGCCCCTGATTTTTCAACGTGTCTACGCGTGCGATTGGCTCTCCTTTGGCCACGTCGATCACGGTAATCGAGCCATCGCTCATCTCCGGAAGATTGAGAAAACTATTTTGGACGAAGAGGTATCGCTCGTCGGAGGAGAGAACCAAATGGTGAGCGCCAGGTGCTGCAGGGATCGCCTTGAGGAACTTGGGGTGCTGGGGATCACTATTATCATACACGCTCACATGGCCCGGCTTGGCTGTGGTGACAAACAGGCGATCCCCTTTGCGGTTATAGAGCATCTCTAAGGGAACACCGTGCCCTCGAGCACCGTACTCATCGACCTGATGAAAGCTAAAGTCTTTGGACTTCGGGCTCCAGACGGCAGCCCACAGCGTGCCCTCGAACATCACCGTGATGTGGGCAACCGGGGGATCTGCTGCATGGGAGAACATGACTTCAACCGGCGCGGCCTTCGACGGGGAGGGCATCTTCGAAACCTTGTGGGTTGACAACACTTTTCCGGTACTGGCTTCAAGAACCGTCACAGTTTCCCCTGCATCACCCAAATCCGATGGCCTCACCGTGCTGGTGATCATGATGCGGTCGATGCCGTTGTGAATGCTGATGCCGTGCGGGTAACTGATAAAAGGAGGTCCCGGCGGTGGAGCGCTGATGGTCTTGAGCGATTTGTCATCCGTTGCATCCCCCATGATGACCGTGCTCGAACCCATACAGGTGAGGTACCAGGTGCGATTGTCTTGAGAGAAGACCATGTCCTCTAACACCTGGCAGTCTCGGACCTCCACGGCCTTCATCCGGTACGGGAAGCGTGTGAGATCGAGAACATGGAGGATGCTTTTACCAAGAGCGGTAATATAGGCCTTGGTCGAATCCCGATTGAAGAAAATATGATGGGCAACCAGATCGGGCGGCAGAGGGATGTCCATGAGCATCTTTCCGAACGTCGGGGACTTCGGGTCTACATCAATGACCGCGAGGCCCTCTTTTCGGATTAACTGCTCAGGTTTGGTCTCATAATTCAGCATGGCGAGAATCTCAGCGTGGGCGGGAGGGGAAAAAGAGGCAAGGATCAGTACTGCGAGTAAGAGTGACGAGTATGTCCGTTTCATGGCCTGTCTCCTTCAATTTGCCTGTTCAGAAATATTACTTGTGAAACTCTATGAAGGATACGCCGAAGGCAAAGAAAAATCGACTTGCGGGTGGCGGCGAGTGGGATCCGGGCGGAGCGGAAGAAATCCTTCTGTGTAGGGGCACGCCCCTTGTGGGTGCCCATTACAGGGCGGTCACGGAGGACCGCCCCTACGAGCGACAGGACCCGCCCATCAGAGGGCGTATCGCCATACGCCCCTACATCGGATAAATCATGTGTAGGGGCGCACGGCGGTGCGCCCATGTTTTAGGTCCCGCGTTCTTTCAGCCGCGTGGCGATAAGCCTCAGCGCGCCTTCGGTGCGTTTGGTCATGGCGCGGTCCTTGCCGATCAGGCCGATGAAGGCCTTGAGATCATCCAGCGTATCGAGGTCGCGGCATTCCGGCAAGAGGCCCAGCGACAGCCACGCCGCTTCGATCTTCTTTTTCGTCTCCGCGAACACCCCCCCCGTGCTCCAGGCGATGCCCTCGAACAGCGCCGGAATCATTTTGCGCAGGCCGATCAAATAGTAACCACCGTCCGCCGTTGGACCCAGCACGACATCGTGGCTTTTGATCAGCTTGAGCGCTTCAATTAAATGGGCGCGGGGCAATGCGGGAAAGTCCGTGCCGGTCAGCAAGACCTCCTGTGCCCCTTGGTCGAAAGCATCCTGCATGACCTGTCTCATACGGCTGCCGAGGTCCGGCCCACTCTGCGGCAGCAGCCTGGCCCCATAGCGCCCTTCCATCACTTTGAAAAACGGATGGGCGAGGTCCGGCGTGCCCGCGACGTAGAGCGTGATGCCCTGCAGACCCTTTGTCCGCTCGATGGCGTCCAGCACCAGCGTCCCATGCAGCGAGGCCGCCTCGTCCGGGTCCAGCGGCGGACAGAGGCGCGTCTTGACGTCGCCTGGGATTGGCGCCTTCGCAAAAATAATCAGCGCCGTGCTCATCGCGCGTCTCCGTACAGCTGTTTCAACCGATACGGGCTGACTCCCAGGAAGTAGAGCAGCCGGAGCGTCCACATCAAGAGAATCGTACGCGCGACGCCATGCCGTTTCCACCGGCGTCCGGACGTCATGACACAGCTGCGCAAATTGGCGATCCGGCCGGCGCGCTTGAGGCGCCCGCTGAAGGCGACGTCTTCCATCAAGGGAATTTCAGGAAAGCCGCCGAGCGCTTCGAAGACACGGCGCCGCACGAAGATGGCTTGATCGCCGGTGGCGATGCCGGTCGTGCGTGCGCGCCAACTCATCATCCGGCCGACGGCCCAGAGCAGACCGCGATCGGGGTTGAGGCGGGCGTCAAAGCATCCCCCCACGACCAGCGGGTCGCCCATGGCAGCGGTGATGTCGTCGGCGGCCGTCGTTGGCAGCAGCGTGTCGGCATGGAGAAACAACAGCACGGTGCCCTTGGCGGCGGCCGCGCCGACATTCATCTGTCGGGCGCGCCCCACCGGCGCGGTGAGGATCCGAGCCGTCTGGGCCGCGAGTGCGGCAGCCGCGAGGGTCTCGTCTTGACTCCCTCCGTCCACCACGATCACTTCCGTGAAAGCCGGATGATTCAACCGGGCCAGCGTGGAGGGGAGTGTCAGCGCTTCGTTCAGGGCGGGAACAATGACCGAGATGGTCATGCCTGGGGCGAAGGCGGCGAAGGAGGATTAATACGTCGCACCGGTTTCTTGGCGAAGAGGATGAAGTAGGCGACCACGATGATGGTGCCGTAGACCACGATCTCCTTCTCCCAGCGCGTGGCCGAGCCGATGGAGCTGATGTGGTAATGCAGGGCGAGGCCCGCGAGAGTGGCGGCGGCCATGAGGAAGTACTTATACGAGGCCGCGATCGCGCCATTGATGAAGATCACGACGCCGGCGCAGAAGAGCAGAAAAGGAAAGGAGGTGGCCTCGGAACCGCTGCTCACGGCCAGCAGGAGCTGCAGCCAGCCGAGCACCATCATCACGAAGCCGACGAACTTCTGGACGGCCATGACGTGACGCTCGCCGTCGGCTTCCTCTTCTCGTTCGTCCCGGCGATCGTCAGGCGTGGGTGGCTGGTCCATCGCTTCTCCCTAGCTGTGATACGGCTTGAACTGCTTGCTCAACGTCAGGCCCTGGAACTGGTAGGACGATCCGATGCCTTGCCCGTAGACCTTTTCAGGGTGCTCGTGCATCCGCTCGAAGAAGACTTTGAAGAACGTCTGGCCGTCGTGAATCAGGAACGGCACATCGTGCGCCCGCACCTCCAGCACGATGGATGTTCCCCGCAGATCGCCGGCGCCGTAGCCGAAGCCGGGATCAAAGAACCCCGCGTAATGGGTGCGAAGCTCCCCGCAGGCGGCTTCATAGGCCACCATTTCCGCGGCATAGTCCGGCGGGACCCGGATGCGCTCCTTCGACATGAGGATGTAAAAGTCCTCCGGTTCCAGGAGGAGGGTCTCCTGCCTGTTCCGCGTAATCGGCTCCCAAAAGTCGGTGGGATCGTAGTGCCGAAGCCGCGACAGGTCCAGCACTTGGCTGTTCTTTTTGGCGCGGAAGCCGATGATGCCTTCCTCGCCGATCAGATTGATGCGGAGGAAGAGGCCCTCGTCGAGCGCGAGAGTTTTCATCGGGAGCGGGCCGCGGTCATCATACAGGAGCGGGTCGGTCCGATGGCGCGATCGCAGCTCGCTGTCGCCGACCGTCGGATGGGCGCTGAACACGCGAAGCTGATTGAGACACATTCCCGCCGTAACGCGCACCGAGAATGACCGCGGGACAACCTCCAGGTAGAGCTTGCCTCGGTAGCCGGGCCGGATCTCATCGAAGCGCGCATGCGAATCGGTGATGGTGCGGGCAAAAACGTCGACGCGACCCGTTGAGCTCTTCGGGTTTGTCTTGCCGGCCAGCGTTCTCGGCAGGGCCAACTCTTCCATCAGCGGGATCAGGTACACATGGCCTTTTTCCAGGACCGCGCTCTTTCTGAGGTCGAGCTCGTACATGGCGAGGTCGCTCTGGAAGAGATCCTGGACCACGAGCCGCTGCGCGACGGGCAATTGTTCCGGCAGGAAACTGCTGAGCATGCGGTACGCGGTGTCGCCGAGGCGCAGGTCGAGGCTCGCCGGCTGATATTGCCCGGCTTCGACGGGGGCCTTGGCGGAGATGATCCCATCATGGACCAGCGCACGTATTTGCTGGTACGCCAGGACTCCGCGATTGCGTTGACGTGCCCTGCGTTTGGGAGCCGGTTTGCTCATGGGACGAACGTGCCTTGTGCTACCTGAGCATCGAATCGGCCATGCCGCAGCCGGTGGACGGCACGGCGACCATCGGCAGCTCGCGGCGCTTGCCGTTCCCGTTCTCGTCCGTCTGGGGCGGCTGGGGGTAGGTGTAGGTCTTCCCCTCGTAGTTGGTGAGGGTGGCCTGCTCCGGCGTCAGATTGACGAGATAGTCCGCCGGCAGCAGCGGAATTTTCCCTCCGCCGCCCGGCGCGTCGATCACGTAGTGCGGCACGCCCATGCCGCTCGTGTAGCCCTGCAACGCCTTGATGATCTCCAAGCCGGTTTCGACCGTGGTGCGCAGATGGTTCGTCCCGCGGGTCAGGTCGGCCTGGTAGAGGTAATAAGGCTTCACCCGCGCCAGCAGCAACTGGTGCACAAGACGCAGCATCACGGCCGGATCGTCGTTGACGCCCTTGAGCAGCACCGTCTGCGCGCCCAGCGGCACGCCCGCGTCCGCGAGCCGCCCGCAGGCGGCCTTCACCTCCGGCGTCAGCTCGTCCGGATGGTTGAAATGGAGGTTCATGTAAATCGGGTGATACGGCTTGATCATCTCGCAGAGCTCCGGTGTGATCCGCTCGGGCAGGCTGCCCGGGACGCGGGAGCCGATGCGGATGATCTCCAGATGGGGCACCGTCCGCAGGGCCTTGAGGATGCGCTCCAGCAGATGGTCCGGCAACAGGAGAGGATCGCCGCCGGAGAGGATGATGTCTCGCACTTCCGTATGGGTCTGGAGATATGCCACCACGCGGTCCAGCTCGCCCTGCTTGAGAAAGCCGGGCTTTCCCACCAGACGCTTGCGGGTGCAGAACCGGCAGTAGATCGGGCACTGGTTGGTGACCATGAACAGCACGCGGTCCGGGTAGCGGTGGACCAGATGGGGCACGGGGCTGTCCAACTCCTCATGGAGCGGATCGTCCGCCGGGCTGTCGTCGGTCAGCTCGTCCGGCTCGGGGACCACCTGGCGCCAGAATGCATCGCCCTTCTCCTTGATGAGCTTCATCCACATCGGCGTGATGCGCATCGGATACTCCGCCACCACGTCGGCGATGGCGTCCGGATCCACGTCCAGATGCTTGGCCAGTTCCGCAGGTTTGGTGATGCTCTTGGCCAGGGTCTGTCGCCAGGTCTCCATAGGAGGGTTTCCTCTCAAGTGCTGGGTCCGGGAGGGGCGCTCTTGGCGGGGCACCCTCCCGCGATCATTGATCATCGCGCGGCCTTCGAGCCGTACGTCGCTTCCAAATAGGACAAGATGTCCCCGGTCTCGCTGAACACCCTGTCGCCGTCCTTGAGCACGGGCACGTAGTACTGGCCCGACACGTCGTAGACCTGTGCCCGGTGGGGACGCAGGTCGGGCACGATCATGCTTTCATACTGGATGCCCAGTTCATCCAGCTTCTGCTTCACGATCTGGCATTCGGGGCACCAGTCGACGTGATAGAAGGTCATGGGAGCGGCACCGCCATTGTAGCGGAAGGGGGCGCGCAGGGCGCCATGACCGCGTCGGTCATGCCGTGAATCAGCTTTTTGTCCAACGGGCACACCGTCGCCAGGATGCCGGCCAGTTCGACCGTCTCGCCGGCGACGAAGTAATAGGGAGAGAGACGGACTCGGCCTTGCATGGACACGATCTCGTCCTTGACGGGATCGTGATAGCTGACCGCCACCCGCCGTCCTTTGCGGAATTCCTGGAGGATGTGCGGCATCTTGGTGAACGATGCTAAACTCCGGTCCAGCGCGTCGGCCCATTCCTTCTGCGGCAGGTCATGGCCCACCGATACGCCGCGCGATCCCCATGCCAACTCCGAGAAGCCCGAGGGCTTGATCACGAACCGGCGTCCTTTTTGACCGAGTCCCGCGAGGCTCTTCCAATCGGACACACTGCGCCCATCGATGGTCAGGCCGGGAATGACGGCGTGCGGGGGAATGGGGCGGGGATCCAGAATCCAGGTTCTAGGCATCAACTGCTGGAGTAGATCGAACGTCTCCTGGCCCAGCTCGCGGCGCCAGAAGGGTTCGAGGCCCGGATGATGCAGGAGCGCGAAGGCCATCTTCTCTTCGAGCCACGGCTTGGCGGGCGGCGTCAGCGCCACGCGCCCTTTCCTGGCGGCGTAAAACATCAGCTCGGCCTTCGGAATGTTTTTGAGGTCGAAAAGCTCGAAGAACCGGTAGAGGGTTGTGATCAAGCGAGACTCGACGAACAGTCCTTCTTCCGTGAACGTTACGTCCTCAGGCGACACCGTCTGCGCCGGCAGGCCGGCCTCCTGCAAGCGGGCTGCAAGCCAGACCATTTCGGGCCGGTAGTCCTTGGCCTCTTCGGAGACGCCGATGGCGAGCGAGGGCAGGTGATTGCCGTGCAGGGACCGGATCATGCGGGCGAAGCTCTCGACCATGCCGTTACGCCCTCCGACGATCGGCCAGCCGAGGTCGGCGTAGGTCTGGGCCATGCATCCGGTCAGCCCGATACCGCCCGGGACGGAGTCCAGTTCGCTGATCATGAGGCCGTCTTCGGTGAGGATCAGGTCGGGGCGGATGACGCCTGGCAGCGAAGCACGGAAGCGGTTCATCCGCGCGAAGTCGATCAAATCGGACGGCTTGCCCTGGTCCAGGTACTCCGCCACCCACGTCGGCTGCATCCCGCCGACGCTCTCATAGTACAGGCGATTCAGGGCCCGTGTGAAAGTGAGAAGGTGACGGCCTAACGATTGAATTGCGGAGAAGTCAGCGGGTGCAAGCGGAAAGGGCGTCGGCGAGACACGCCAGGTGGCGCCGTCGTGCAGGCCGGCTTCCACGAGGCCGGTCCGGACTCGGCGGCTGTGCTCGCGCTGGCGGTCGGGAAGTAACTCGGTCGACGGGTGGCCAGCCAGTGCGGTTGTCGGATCCATCACCTGCTACGCCAGGTTAAACCGCCACGACCCTGGTGATCTCGGGGACGCTGGCCTTGAGCCGGCGCTCAATGCCCATCGTCACGGTCATGCTGGAGGCCGGACAGCCCGTGCACGCGCCCTTGAGGAGGATCTTGGCGGTGCCGTCAGGGGACAGTTCGAGCAACTCGCAATCGCCGCCGTCCATCTGCAGGGCCGGACGGATGCCGTTGAGGGCATCCTGGACCCGGCGTGTGAGAGAGTTTACGGGACTCTGTGATGAAGCCACTCTGTCTTCCTCAGGGATGTCTTTATCCTACCATGGGGGGCGCGCGGGAACAAGTGGACGTTGGATGCCAATCGGCCGTGATGTACAATGATTCCACCGATGAAGACGCCGAAGCCCCGCGAGTTGCCCGTCGTCGAGCAGATCGTGCCCAGCAAGGTCTGCTTTGCATGCGATGTCTGCTGCCGCTTTCCCGAGCGGGACAGCGTGCTGCGTCCCTATTTCACGAAGGAGGAGATTCAGGCGGCCATCGCGCACGGCATCCCCCCGGACGCCTTTCCGGACCATCCCGGCTCGAAGGTTGCCGTCGTGCCTCACGGAGATGGCTACATGTGTCCGGCGTTTCAGCCGGAGACCGGCCACTGCGGCATCTATGAGGATCGCCCCTTGGATTGCCGTCTCTATCCGGTCGCCGTCATGTGGGACCAGGCCCACGCATCGGTGGTGATGGGCTGGGACAGCAAGTGTCCGTTCATCCGCGACAACGTGGACAGTCCCGAGTCGCAGGCCTATGTGGAGCGGACCGCCGCCTTTCTTGAATCTAAAGAGTCGGTTAAAGTATTTATTTCTAACAAGCCGTTAATAGGGTCATTCCAGGATGATGTGATTGTCCTGAGACGTCTCGACCGCCTCACCCACGCGGTACGCGCTTCCACCCTCCCGCCGGCGCGGTAGCATCCGTGCCGGAGCCAACCCATCGCCCGGTGACGCTCCAGGATCGCCGCTGGTTCGAGACGGTGTTGGCCAAACATGCGCCGTCCGGCGATCCGCTGGCCGCGTACTCCTTTCCTTACCATTTCATCTGGCAGGGTCTATTCCAATACGAATGGATGGAACTGGAAGGGTATGGTTGTCTCATGGCCAGCAATCAAGAGGGCAGTTTTCTGGCTCTGCCGCCGATTGGCTCCGATCCCTGCGGGTCGGCGATGGCGAAGGCGTTCGCGTTCCTATCCCAACGCAATAAAACATCAGCCCTGACCCGCATTGAAAACGCGCCGGAGAGCCTGGCCGATCGGTGTCGCGGGTTGGGCTATCGCGTGACGTCCAAGGGACCGGACTATCTCTATCGGCGGGACGACCTCGTCGCGTTGCGCGGCGATCGGTACAAAAGCCAGCGCGTGGCGTATAACCACTGCGTCAAGGAATTCCGTCCGGCGCTTCGGTCCTATAGGCCTGAGGATGAAAAGGCGTGTTTGGTTCTGTTTCGGCACTGGCAACAGGGAGTGAGACATGATGGAGTTTCCGATCTGGCGGTGCGCTTGGCCGCCGACGCCGAATCAGCCCATCGTCAAGGGATCGGCCATGCCGCCGAGCTTGGCCTGGTGGGGCGCATCGGCGAGGTCGACGGGCGGCTGGCGGCGTACACGTTCGGCTATCCGCTGAACGCGTCAACCTTCTGCGTGCTGTTCGAGATTGCCGACCGGCAGGTGAAGGGACTGGGGGCCTATGTCTTTCGCGAGTTCTGCCGCGAGTCGGAGCCTTACGAGTTCATCAACACGATGGACGACTCAGGCCTCGAGGGCCTCCGCCGCGCCAAGCTCTCCTACCACCCGATCAAACTCCTCGAGTCCTCCATCATCAGACTAGCGTAGCGCGGCCCTGCCAATGTTTATTTCTTCTTCACCGGTGACCAGATATAAATTCCAGCATTCTTGTAAGCCTCCCGGTCAGTGCCGGTGACTGTGGCGACAAACGCAATTTGGCCGAAATCGTTAATCAGCGGAGGGCCGATCGCCGCGAACTTGCTTTTTTCCCCCGGTGCAGGCTCACCAGGCCGAACAACTTCCACTAAGGTCTCTCCATCGACGAAATAGATCCCAGTATTGGGCTCGCCTGGTTCCCGCGCCTCGATGAATGATGCACCGAAGGCGATTTGTCCCTTATTGTTGATGCGCGGGGGCCCAATAGCAGCAACTCGACCATTCCTATCCGCTCCAGGAAAACCTGTACGCGCGATCTGCCTCAGCTCTCCACCTGCTGTGCCACGCATGATGGCTGTGTCTTGAATCCTTGTTGGGGTTGAACCGGTGTAGGTCACACCAAAGGTGACCTGTCCCTCATTGTTCAGCAAGGGGACGCTAACGTCTAAGACCGTGCCGCTCCCGTCTGGAGCGGGCTGGCCTGATCGTGCGATCTGAACGACTCTGCCCGCCGTTGCGAGGAATATCCCCTTATTGTCGCGGTCTCCTTCTCTGGTCTCCGTAAGGATGCTTTGGAAGGCCACCTGTCCTTTGTCATTGATGGCTGGATTGCTGAAAACCACAAACTTGCCATTGCCGTCTGGGGCAACTTGACCGGCATTGGCGAGTTCAACGGGAGTTGAACCGTTGGCCAGGTAGAGCGAGCCGACATACACAGTCAAAGAGAGGCCAGGATGATAACCGACGAAAGCCATCTGGCCCTTGTTATTGATGACCGGAGGGAGAAATCCCTCGAACCTTTCCTTCTCAAGAATGGGCGCTCGGCTGGATCGCGCAACCTGTGCGAGCATGCCGTTTCTCGCCAGGAAGATTCCGACCGTGCAATTTTCAGCTGGGCGAGCGCTAAGGCGTACGTCCGAGTCCCGGATAGAGGCTGCAAAGGCCACGTCGCCATTGTCATTGACCACGGGGAGGCTGAACCCGGAGAACACTCCACTTCTATCTGGGATGGATTGACCAGCCCTTGCAATTTGACGAATCGAACTGGCCCCGCTTAGAAAAATTCCGATGTTATCGTCTTCCCCACCACTCGTACCGATCAACGTATCGAGAAAAGCCACCTGCCCTTTGTTGTTAAAGGAGTTGGGGAAAGCCCCTCTGGAATCCTTGTACGAACTGCCTTGGGGAAAGCTGATCCCACATTTGATGTCGAAGGACTGAAAGCCCGGACTGCTACCGATGATGGGGGAAAAGAATTCTCCACCGGTCGCCCTATAAACACTATGAGCGGAGAATGATCCATTACTGTCTGGTGTCGGCTGGCCTGTGCGGACAATTTCGGTCAAGCCTTTGGTGGAGCCTATAGCAATACGGCTGGATGAGCGTCCGCCAGGAGTACCAGAAAGAACATCGAGGAATGCCACTTGACCGTCGTTGTTGAAACCCAGCAAAGGAATATCGCTAGCCGGATCGCCCGCTCTGACGATTGGGACAATGGTACCGCCTTTAGCCGGTTCTACATTTTGCCCAGCCGATTTGGGAAGGATGCACGTCAAAGCTAGTGTTAGGATGACGAGGCTTGCCTTAAGAGTTCTTTTCAGTAGTACCATGGGTCCCACCAGTAGGGATAGGGATAGAAGGGATGGAAGGGGTAGCGATAGGGGTATGGATAGTAAGGTCCCGGCCAGGACATGTAACGCCGTACTTCCCAGACCTTGAGGGTGCGGATCTTCACGGTCGGGTACGTGTATTCGACATCGTCGAGGGACTGGGTCTTCGATCCCGTGATCTCCGCGATCATGGACACGAGCGTGCCGGCCGGGACCGTGGCTGGATCGAGAAACGCCTCCTGGTAGGCCAGGAAGCGACCTTTCGAGTCGGCGAGCGTCAGGATCGGCCCGTCCGCGCGATCGAGCGGCAATTGCAGGACTTCGACCTGGGTGCTGTTTTTCAGCCTCCTGGCGCTGAGGACTTTCCCGCCGAGGACGACCACGCGTCCCTTGAACTTGTCCGGCTCTTTTTTAATGGACTCGAAGGCAATGTCGCGGGAGACCTGGGATTCCATCTCTGTGGGCACCAATTCGGACGAGACGCAGCCGGGCAGGAGGAGCAGGGCACCAGCGAGCCCCATGAAGGGACCGAAACGCCGGAGTTGTGGGAGCGCCCTCATATCCTATATTATAGCGGAGGATTCTCACCGTGGGGGAAAGCCGGTGGCCAAGGGACAGGAACAGGGGATCGAGCAACATCGCGTGAAGGCCGAGCCGTTCTATGCCGAAGTGAACGGCGAGATCGGACTGTTCCAGGCGGCCGCCGCGGCGAAGATGCCGGTGATGCTGAAGGGGCCGACGGGCTGCGGGAAGACCCGGTTCGTCCAGCACATGGCGTTCAAGCTCGGGCGCCCTTTGATCACCGTGGCCTGCCACGAGGACCTGACTGCCTCCGATCTGGTCGGCCGGTTCCTCCTCAAGGGCGATGAGACGGTGTGGGTCGATGGGCCGCTGACGCTGGGCGTCAAGCACGGCGCGATCGTGTACCTGGATGAAATCGTCGAGGCCCGTAAGGACACGACCGTCATCATCCATCCGCTCAGCGACGACCGACGTCTTCTGCCGATCGAGAAGAAAGGGCAGATGATCGAGGCGGTGGACGACTTTCTTCTCGTCATCTCGTACAATCCCGGCTATCAGAGCGTGCTGAAGGACCTCAAACAGAGCACCAAGCAGCGGTTCATGGCCATCGAGTTCGCCTATCCTCCGAAGGATCTGGAAGCCCGCATCATCGAGCGCGAGGCGGGAGTGGACAAAGAAATCGCCGTGGGTCTGGTGACGGTGGGAGAGAAAGTCCGCAATCTCAAGAACCATGGGTTAGAAGAGGGAGTCAGCACGCGCCTGCTGATCTATGCGGCGGAGCTGGTCAAGCGGGGAGTCAGTCCGCAGGCGGCCTGTGAGGCGGCGATCATTCGGCCGATCACGGACGATGCCGACATGCAGCGCAGCCTCCGGGAAATCGTCACCGCGGTGTTTTGAGGGAGGTGGGGAGGCGATCATGGACGACGATCAGGTGCGGAAACCGGAAGACCCGGCACCGGAGTCTCCGCAACCGCTCGATCCCGAAGAGGTGAAGCGCCAGGCCCGCCGGAAGCTGAAGCCGGTCGGGCCGATCATGAAGCCGCTGAGCCGGGAAGAGATCGAAGCGATGCTCTACGATCCTGAAGATAAGGAGCGGGAGCATCTACTCGATGCGATGGCCAAGGGGCCGGAGCTGGACGATCAGGACCCCTCTAATCCTTAGTGCCCGGAGCGCCCGGTGGCTTTTCCTTGTCGGGCGCCGCTGCGGTGACGGCGGCTGCCGGAGCCTGGTGCCGGAGCGCACGTCCCTTGCCGGGAGTCGGATCCGCCACTAGCCCATAGCACTTCCTGCCTTCATGGTCTTCCGGCAAGTATTCGGTGATGGGAAGGCCGTCTTCTCGCACGAACAACAAGCAGTGGCAGTACTTGTAGATCTGCATCTCGTCGCAGGCGCAGATCCAGCGCCGTAGCTTGGCTTCCGCTTTCTTGTCCGGGTAGAAATTACAGGGGCAGAGGGGCCTCCCGAATTCGTCCACGTGGGCCGCGAGCCCGTTGACCACAGCTTCCGTCACAGTGGGATCGGGATGCATGGTGGTGCCGCTTTTCTCCGCGAACCCCTTCACGAACTTCCGCATCTTCTCGAGGCTCTTCTCGCTGGGCTCACTCATGACAGCATTGTAAGTGCTGCGCTGAGTGAAAGCAATGTTGTGCTATAATCGCCCCCTCATTATGACACCGGATGAGCTTTCGAAAAAATTGACGGCCTTGCTGGCCGAGGATCTGGATCAGGCGGCGGCGGCGCGCCTCGCCGAACGGCTGGCTGGTTCGCCCCAGGGCGCGGCCCTGCTCGAACTGCTCACCGAGTTGCGCAAAAGCTCCCGCAAGGCTGCGACGGCGGCCATCGAGGTCCTGCCCGAAGTCTTCGCTATTCTGGGCGAGGAATCGGTCGTCACCTGGATCGACCTGATCGTTTCGCTGAGCGAGCAATCCGGCGCCGCTGCCATTAAATTCTGTAAAGAGAGTCCCGAGCTTTTCGGAACGATGGATGCCGCGATTGCCAAGCCTGCGTTGGTCATGGCCTTGGAGCTGGCGGAGCAGGACGCCAACGTGGCGTTGGAAGCTGTCCGCCAGGCTGCCGGTGTGGCGGGCTCGGCCGGCGTCGACGCGTTGCCGATGTGGGCCCGGATCGGAGCCGATCTGGCGAAGCTGGATTATGTGCTGGGGATCGAATTCTTCCGTCGAGGACTGGACATTCTGAAGGTTCTTCCTGTGGAGGATCTCACGACCTGGGCGTCGGTGAGTGTCAAGCTTGTGACGCCCAACAGTCTGGGGAAACCTGATTACATGGCCGCGCTGGCGTTCTTCCGGACGAGCGCGCTGCTCTTGGGGGACCTTGCGGCTCTGAGCGTGCGCAAGCGAGTGCTCGCGCTCGCCAGCGTCCTGGCGGATCGCTCGCCCGAACAGGCCATCGAGTTTCTCGGCGAGGCCCCGGGCTGGTTGCGCCGGATTCCCGATACGCAGTGGCAGGAGCGGGTGCTCCAATACGGAGCGTTGGTGGCGGAGCAGGATGCGGCAGCGGCTCTCGCCTATCTGCGGCGCGCGCCGGAAGTGATTGAACTGGCGGGCCCCGCCGAGAGCGTCTCTTCCGCCATGATGGAACGGTTTGAAAAGTGGTACCGCGGTGGGATGGATGTGCTGGCATACAATCACGAAGCGGCGCGCGCCTATTTCGCGGTCGAAACCAGGAAGGCGCTGGAGGCGGTCGAGGAGGCCGCGAGCGGCGTGGCGTTGCGAAGCGTGGCCCGTATGCTCAAATTGTTCGCGGAAGGATTGAGCGGGCAGCCGGTCACGATCCGCTCGCTCGATGAGGGCGACGAGGGGGTTCCTCACACCCGCGCGTCCTCCGAGGGGGCCACGATTTCTTTGCCGGCGCGGCTGCGGCGCTATCCTTCGCGAGAGGAAAATTTGCGTGTGTACAAGCTGCTGACCGCCCATGAAGCCGGCCATTTGGAATACGGGACGTTTGCGCTCCGGATGCCGCGCCTGGCCGATCTCACCGCGCAAGCGTCGCTCCGGTATGGACGCGCTCTGGCCTCGCCTCCTGCGTCCCTTGAAGAGTTTTTCAGGCTCTACCCCCAGCCTCTGTTGATACGCGACTTGTGGATGATGGCCGAAGATGCGCGCATCGAAGCCTGCCTCAAGGCTGAGTATCCGGGATTGCGGCGCGACATGGAAGCTGTGGCGCGAGAGGAAGTCTCAAAACGATCGCTGAGCCACGGGATGTCGATCCGCGAAATGGTTGTCGAGGTGTTGCTCCAGATGTCGGCCGGCGACCCTGAGGAAGTCCGCGTGCCGGTCGCGTTGGAGGATGTGGTCAGCCGGGCCTGGGCGCAATTGCGGGCCGTGGCTCAGTCTTATGCGACGGCCGAAGATACCGTCCGGGCGGTCCATCGCGCCTATGTGCTGATCGAGGAACTCACGGCGGAGGAGATGCCGGCCCTTCCGGAGGGAGCGTCTGAAGATTCCGAGCAGGCCGTCCAGCCTCGCATCGGCGAAGAGCAGGGAGGAACCTATCGGCCCGTGACGGGCCTTGCCTTTCGTGGGGCCATGGATGCCGAGCGTATCAGGGAACCCCAGGACGAGATGAGTACGGAACAGGCTGACGAACCGTCTCTTGCCGGCGGGTCGAGATCGCAACAGGGGCCGCGCGTGCTGAGCGAGGCGGCGACGGTTCCCGCGCCGGTGGAAGGACGAAGCGGAACCTCTTCGCTGACGGAGGACGTGACCGTGGTGTCCGATGAAGGCGCGGGATATGTGCTGCCCGTGCTTCCGGGAGCGAAGGCGTTTCTCTATGATGAATGGGATGGCCGGATCCAGGACTATCGGACGCGCTGGTGCCGGGTCATCGAGCAGGCCGCTTCTGAAGGAACGGAGGAATTTGTCGAGCGAACGCGGAGCCGCTACGGAGGCGTCGTACGCCTGATCCGCCGCTACTTCGAGGGCATCCGTCCGCCGGCGCTCAGGCGGATACGCCGTCAGGCCGACGGCGATGAAGTGGACATCGAGGCCGCAGTGGAGGCGTTGGTCGAGCGGCGGGCGGGCGCCGGCCCCTCTGAGTTCGTGTACATCCGCCGGGATCGCCGGGACCGGGACGTAGCAGCGGTGTTTCTCGTGGACTTGAGCGGCTCCACCGGACAGCAGATCGGGCCGGACGGGTCGCGCATCATCGATGTCGAGAAGGAAGGCCTCGTGCTGCTGTGCGAGGCCCTGGAAGCGATCGGCGATCAGTACGCGGTGTACGGCTATTCCGGGCAATCGCGCCACGAGGTGCAGATCGTCGTGCTGAAGGACTTCGATGAGCGATACGGGCCCCAGGTCTGGCGGCGCATCGGTGCTGTCCGCCCGCTGGTGCAGAACCGCGATGGGGCGGCGATCCGCCATGCGCTCCGCCGCCTCTCCGAAAGGGCCGCGCGGGTCAAGCTCATGATGGTGCTGAGCGACGGCCGCCCGCTGGACGATGCGTATCAGGACGAGTACGCGTTGGAGGATACGAAAGCGGCCTTGCGGGAAGCGAAGGCGCTCGGCGTGCATCCCTTCTGCATCACGGTGGATCAAGAAGCCCGCGGATACCTGGAACGGATGTACGGGGACGTGTGCTACCTGATCATCGATCGGATCGAAAGCCTGCCCGAACGGCTGCCGCGGATCTACAAGGCGTTGACGACGTGATGGAACCGAATACCGGCGAGAAAGAAGTCCCGAAGTGGGTCTACAAGCTGTTCACCGGCCACGCCTATCCCTATGTGCGGCGGCAGGCGAAGTTTGCGAAAGAGGTCAAGCCGGGAGAGGACCGGCCGGAGCCCACGCCCGAGGACATCAAGGCCAAGTTCTGGGAAGTGTATCCTCGCTGCTGGGTGAAGGTCTTGCAGGAGATCAAGACCGGCATGATCGTCAGCTTCATCGAGTTGGGCAAGTATGAGGCGGGGACGTTTCAGGAACTGCTTGATCATCCGGAGGCGTTTCTGGCGAAGACGTACGGCAAGAAGAAGATCAAGCTGAATTTTTATCTCGGCGAGAATTTCGTGTGCACCCAAAATTTCAAAGTGGCCGGTTGGACCTCGCACGAAGCGGGCAACGAGCAGGGCATGGGTGAGACGCCCAAGGAAAGTGCCAATGGCGCGTGAAAAAATTACGGTGGTTGGAGCCGGTAATGTCGGCGGGACGACCGCGCAGCGGTTGGTCGAAAGCGGGCGGTACGACGTGGTATTGCTCGATGTCATGGACGGGATCCCGCAGGGGAAGGCGTTGGACCTTATGCACGCCGCGCCTTTGGTCGGATCCGACGGACAGATTCAGGGCACGACGGAGTACAAAGCAACGGCGGGGTCGGCTCTCGTCGTCATCACGTCCGGCGTCCCCCGCAAACCCGGCATGAGCCGTGAGGAGTTGCTGGCGACCAACGCCAAGATCGTCCGTGATGTCGTGCACAAAGTGACCGCGGACTCACCCCAGGCGATTCTCCTGGTGGTGACCAACCCGCTCGATGCCATGACCTATGTCGCCCATAAGGTGAGCAAGTTCCCACGGGAGCGGGTGCTGGGCATGGCCGGCGTGCTGGATTCGGCCCGGTTCCAGGCGTTCATCGCGGCGGAGCTCAGGGTGCCGGCCAAGAACGTTCAGGCGATGGTGCTTGGCGGCCACGGTGACTCGATGGTGCCGCTGATTCGGCACACCACGGTCGCAGGGGTTCCTCTCAGCGAACGGCTGCCGAAAGACCGCATCGAGGCCTTGGTGAAACGCACACAGGAGGGCGGGGCAGAGATCGTCGCCCTCTTGAAGACAGGCAGCGCCTACTATGCGCCGTCGGCCGCGATTGCGGCGATGGTGGACGCGATCATGATGGACAGCAAAAAGATCATGCCCTGCGCCGCCCTGTGCCGGGGCGAGTACGGCGTGGACGGCCTGTTCGTAGGCGTGCCGGTGAAGTTGGGCCGGCGCGGGGTTGAAGAGATCGTACAACTCTCGCTCTCGAAGGACGAGCAGGCGGCTCTCGCCAATTCCGCGGCATCGGTGAAAGAGCTCTGCGCGCTCGTGGATCGCTATCTGTAGTACTCCCTAGGCCTTGACAATGGGAGGCATTCCCTTAATAATCGTGCGTACCATCCAGAAAATGAACCGCACCGATACCAACGCACCGAATCCTAAGTAAAGGAGCCGATATGGAGTTCAAAGCTGACGAGTTTATTATCCTGTTGATGCGGTGGATTCACTTCTTCTCGGGTGTGACCTGGATCGGGCTCCTCTATTATTTCAACATCGTCCAGGTTCCCTTCATGAAAGAAACCGATCCGGGCACCAAGAGCGGCGTGGTGCAGAAATTAGTGCCGCGGGCGCTCTGGTGGTTCAGGTACTCGGCTCTGCTGACCGTCCTCTCTGGACTGATCATTGTGTGGTCGCATTTCGGGCACGGACATGGCCAGGGGATTTTTTCAACTTCGTGGGGGATTTCGATCGCGATTGGGGGGGGACTGGGAATCATCATGTTCCTGAACGTCTGGCTCCTCATCTGGCCGAACCAGAAGGTCGTGATCCGGATGACCACCGAGGCCGCCGCGAACAAGACTTCGCCGCCGCCGGAGATGGCCAAACATGCGCGGGTGGCCTTTCTCGCGTCGCGAACGAATTTTGTTCTCTCGTTCCCGATGCTCTTTTTCATGGCGACGGCAAGCCATTACCAGCTGTTCTGACGTGACCACGGTGCGGGCTGCGCTATCCGGCCCCATGCAGCGAACAAGAAAGGAGATGAGCGCAAGGCCCTGCTCGCCTCGCGGGTCAATCTCCTGCTGTCGATCACGATGCTGTTCTTCTTAGGCGCTGACAGCACAAAGGAGATGTTTCATGCGACGATTGCAAGTGACTCAGTGGGCTTGCGCAATCGGTTTCCTTGCTCTTACGGGCTGCGCGGCCTACGAGACGACGCCGCCTGGTTCGTTGTATGATCGGCTTGGTGGCAAGGCCGCGATTACGGCTGTGGTCGATGAGTTCGTTGCCAAGGTCGCAGCGGACAAGAGGATCAACGGCCGTTTCGCCACTACGGATATTCCGAAGTTGAAGCGTCATCTGGTAGATCAGGTCTGTGCCGCCTCCGGTGGTCCTTGTGTCTACACAGGCCGTGATATGAAGACCACGCATGCCGGTATGCGGCTGACTAACGCCGACTTCAATGCACTTGTGCAGGACCTCGTTGCGGCACTCGACAAATTCAAAGTGGGCGAGCGGGAGAAGCAGGAGTTGCTAGCTCTCCTGAGTCCCATGCGCAAGGACATCGTCGAAGTACCGTAAGAGCGTTGTTCTGAACTGGTCGGTTTTGTCATATTTTTTCCAGGAATAATATGCGGGCGTTCGCAGTTATAAAGGCAATAACAGAATAATGCTCCTCGCGAACGCTTGTCCGGTCTCTGGTGTGTAGCGGTGGAACTCTGGGAGATCCTCGATGGATGAGGAGAAAGACCGGCTGTTCGAAGAGTTGGTTCTTTCCTGCCTGGACGCGCTGTACGGATTTGGGTTGCTGCTGACCGGACGGTCGAGCGATGCCGAGGATCTGGTCCAGGATACGGTCCTAAGAGCCTATCGGTTTTTCCGCCACTATCAGCAGGGGACGAATTGCAAGGCCTGGCTGTTCACTATCATGAAACATATTTTTCTGAACCAGGCGCCTCAACGGGCGCGTGAGGTCCTATGTCCCTACCTGAGTGGTGAGTCGGATGTTCTCTGGGAGGACTTGATGAACCAGGCGCAGGGATTACCCGACCTAAGACATGAGGTCTTTAGTAAGGATATACAAAAGGCGCTCGGACTTCTCCCAGACTCATTCAGGCTCGTGGTGGTCCTGAAGGACGTGGAGGGGTTCAGTTACGCCGAGATCGCCAAGTTGCTGGACTGTCCGATGGGAACGGTGATGTCGAGGCTGTCGCGAGGGCGCAACCTTTTAAGGCAGTTTTTACAAGCCTATGGGGACCAGAGCGCAGAGAAGCATATGGAGAGTCAAAACAAAAGGAGGGATGCCTAGCGATGCTAGACTGTCAGACGATGGGCAGGCTACTGCACCCGTACCTGGATGGTGAGCTGAGCGCCATGGAAGCATTGGATATCCAGGCTCATCTCGAGAGATGTCCAGACTGCGGGGCGCTCTATCGGAATGAAAAGTTGTTTCTCGATTTGCTCAAGGGATCGCTCCCGGTTCCGGTTGCACCAGACGGCCTCAGACAGAGGGTCAGGAAGGTCATGGAGGCCACCGGCCAGGAAAAACGGTCGAGCAAACGTTTCCGTCTGATGGCAGTTCCCTCCCTGGCCCTCACCGTGGTGGCCCTCTTGGTGATCGGCATTCTCGCTCTGGAGAAGAAGCCGCTCCAGGATCTGGTGGACGTGGCCGTGAACACCCACCAGGGTTATCTCAACGACAATTTGCCGTTGGATATCAAGAGTAGTGACCCTGTCCAGGTCGTACGGTGGTTCGAGAAGCGGGTTAATTTCCCCATCTTGCTTGCGCAGGAGCCGGTGAAGAACCTCAGGTTACGAGGGGGACGGCTGGTCGAGTTTCAAGGGGGAAACGCGGTCTTTCTAGCCTACGAGATGGGACAACACCGGCTGTCCCTTTTGATGACCAGCGCCGAGGGGGTCAATCTCTCCGGTGCGGAGGGGTTCAATCTTGAACAGACCCGATTCTATCAGTCTGCCAATCACGGCTTTCAGACTCTGAGCTGGACCCAGGAAGGGCTGGCCTATGTCATTGTCTCGGAAAAACAAGAGCTTAATAAGCAGGCGTGCATGATCTGCCATGGGAACGACCGGCAGCAGCATATTCCCCAGGAGTTCTATGACAAGGGAATTTAACCAGTCCGACCCCCCCCTACATTCCTTAGTGGTGAACTCTTTCCCCGCATACACTCCTTAGTTTGTTGCCGCCTCGAGTTTCTGACTTGTTCGCATCAGAAATCCTGCCCTAGTTTCACTTCGCATCCGTCTCTCTCTTTCTCACTGTAAATCTTATTCTTTACCGCAAATCCGCTTATTTGATCATGGCTGGAATAGAACGGAGACCGTTTCTGTTTACCAAACAGAAGTATATCAGTACCAGGACTAGTCAGATTTGGGGTCTAGCTAACGCTGTGTTCAGAAGCGGAGGCAGAGGAAGGGGGTGATCAGAGGCAAAGTCGATTAGGTGGATCGGACAGGAGCCGAGCCTCTCTCGGGACCACAAGACCTTTTCGTGGCGTACCATTGACGAGGAGGAAACGATTATGAACGAGAAACAAGACGCTCTGGACCGTCTCATGACGGAGGAGTTGTCACGACGAAATTTCCTGAAGATGTCGGCCTTCGCCGGCATTGCGGCCTCTGTGGGTGGCCTTGTAACGTTGGATTTCTTATCTCCCTCCAACGCACAAGGAGTGGTGCTGGGCGGGGGGGCGAAGCCCTTCACGTTCGCCGTCATTGCTGACCAGCACACGATGGGGCCCAAAAACAACTACATGAAGTTGCGAGTGGAGCGAAGCGTTCAGGAGATTATCAAACTTGATCCAAAGCCCGATTTCATCATGTCGCTGGGCGATATGGTGCATGACGGCTCAGATGAGCAGATGAAGTTCTTCGATGAGCTCCTGTCTCCCCTCAAGGTGCCGATCAAGTACATCACCGGCGAGCACGACTGGTACCTGGACATGGGCGATTCCTACAGCAAGCACTATGGCAAGACCACCTATTCTTGGGACCACAACGGGGTCCACTTCATTGCGTTGATGACCGTCATGCTCAGGGACTTTTGGACCAACCGCGGCCTGTCGCCCGAAGAGCGGATGGGCATTGCCGGCACCCTGAATCATCCGTTGCCCGGTCCGTTCCATGTAGGTGAAAAGCAACTGGGTTGGCTGCGCGATGATCTAAAGAAGGTGAAGAAAAGCACCCCAATCATTATCTTCTCTCACTCGCCCCTCTATTATTACTACAAGGCGTGGAACTTCTGGACCGAGGATGCTCCGGAAGTCCATCTTCTGCTGGAGGGATACGAGACAGTACAGGTCATTCATGGCCACGTGCATCACATCGTCACAAATCAGATCGGCAACATCAAGTTCGCCAGCAGCCTGTCGACCGGATGGCCGCATCCCTATCCCACCAGCGGGCTCCCGGCCG
>Ga0184623_10000197_pt1 | contig 25271 bp, 23 predicted proteins | sample PLM1_100_b1_FD_133138 | JGI IMG/M metagenome (GOLD analysis project Ga0184623, IMG submission 133138) | Groundwater sediment microbial communities from an aquifer in East River, Colorado, USA - PLM1_100_b1 | ecosystem: Environmental > Terrestrial > Soil > Riparian zone | place: USA: East River... | reverse complement strand
TCCCTCCAGCCCCCCCGTCCGCAACCGCTTTTCGCCGACGGCGGGTGGGGGGGGGAGGCCCCCCGCCGAGGGGCTCAGTGGAGCACGGGGCGGCCGTGGTTCGTGACGTTGTACACGTACGGCGGGACGCCCCGCTTCAGGGCGCGGGCCCGCTGCTTCGAGACGAGGGAGATCGCCTCGAGGACGCGGAGGTTCGTGTTCACCGCGTAGTCGGACATCTGGAGCTCCTCGGCGAGCTCGACGCCCGTGACGTCCGGGCGGGTCGTGAGGTACACGAGGATCGCGCGGCGGGGCTCCGTGAGGGCCTCCGCGGTCATCCGACGGGCGGGGCGGGGGTTCAGGGAGAGCCGCTCGTAGATCTTCGTCCCCTTCTCGGACGGGGAGACGGTGACCGTGCAGAGGTCGTCCTTCTCGATCTCGAGAATGTGCTTGTACACGGCCACCGGGGCGATCCCCAGCTGCTCCGCGATCTCCGGGATCGCCGTGTCCTTATTCTTGTACAGCTTGTTCTCTACCAAGATACTGAGGACCTCGCGCTGACGCTCCGTCAGGCTGCGAAGATCGTCCGCGGCGATCATGCCGGCGCCATTTCGGCTATCGAATATGAAGCTTCCCGTCTGATTTGCACCCGCGATTCCTACATTCACATTTTTATTCGGCCCGCGGATACCCGGCGGGAGCACGATGGGCGCGACGATCATCGACGGGAAGCGGATTGCGGAGGAGGTCCGGGCGGAGCTCCGCACCCGGATCGCGCTCCTGCGATCGAAGGGCGTGACCCCGGGACTCGCGGCCGTGATCGTCGGGGACGACCCCGCCTCCCTCCTCTACGTGAAGATGAAGTCCCAGGCGTGCGAGGAGATGGGCCTCCACTCCGTGACCCTCCGCCTCCCGGCGGACACCCCGGAGGCCCGCCTCCTCGCGGAGGTGCGCAGGCTGAACGAGGACCCCGCGGTCCACGGCATCCTCGTGCAGCAGCCCCTGCCCCCGCAGATCTCCACGATGGGGGCCGTGTCCTCCGTCTCCCCGGCGAAGGACGTGGACTGCTTCCACCCGGAGAACGTGGGCCTCCTCCTGATCGGCACCCCGAGGTTCGCGCCCGCGACCCCCGCGGGGGTGGTCGAGCTCCTTGTCCGGAGCGGGAACGACCCCGGCGGGAAGCACGTCGTGATCCTGGGCCGCAGCAACATCGTCGGGAAGCCCCTCGCGGCCCTCCTGATGCAGAAGGCGGAGGGCGCGAACGCGACGGTCACGGTCTGCCACTCCGCGACCCGGGACCTGCCCGCGATCGCGCGGACCGGGGACATCCTCGTCGCGGCGATCGGGCGGCCGGAGTTCGTCACCGCGGCGATGGTGAAGCCCGGCGCGGTCGTCGTGGACGTCGGGATCAACCGGGTCCCGGACCCGACGAAGAAGCAGGGGTTCCGGACCGTGGGGGATGTGAGGTTCTCCGAGGTGAGCGCGGTCGCGAGCGCGATCACCCCGGTCCCCGGGGGCGTGGGCCCGATGACGATCGCGATGCTCCTGTCGAACACCGTCCGCGCGGCGGAGACCGTGGCCGCCTAGTCGTCGGATCGGCGCGGGAACCGCTCCGCTGCACTGAGGAGAGGCGCGACGTTCGCCTCCGGCGGAGCGGCGGAGTGCTCGCCTAGGACGGATAGAAGACCGCGAGCATGTTCGCCGTCTGATAGCGGTCGTTCACGTCCTGGCCGACGACCATCCACCCGTCGACATAGAACGTGTACGTCCCCGCCGTGACGGGGAACACGTTCTGGAAGGTCCCCGATCGTTCCGTCAGGGTCTGCGAGGGCTCGCTTGCCTCGATTGTCGCGAACCAGTACCAAGGGTAACCCCCGCACGCGCCCGGTGCGTCGGACACGATCAGCGCCAGCCGATCCTCCGTGCCCGTCGTGTGGGAGAGCAGGACGTACACCTGCGCCGTCACGACGATGTTCCCGCTCGCGGGCACGGTAATCGAGACCGAGATCGAATCATAGTTCGTGCACGCGGTCCCGATCGTGAGGGTCACCGTGCTCGGCCCGGTGCTCGCCCAGGCCATGAGCGTGCCAGCCCCGGCGGGTCCTGCAGGTCCTGCAGGCCCCGCGGGCCCGACGTCCCCGGTGAGCCCCTGCGGCCCGGTCGGCCCGGTCGGCCCCGCGGGACCCTGCGATCCTGTGGCGCCGGTGGCCCCGGGCGCTCCGGCGGCCCCCGACGGTCCCGGGACCGCGAGGGACAAGATCATGGCGAGGATCGCGATCACGACCGCCGCCGTGCTCAATCCCATTCCCATCCGTCCGCCCGCGGGCATTCCCATCGGCACGGGCGGGGCCGGCATCGGCATCGGTTGCGGGGGTGCCGGCATCCCTCCTCCTCCATACGAAGGTTGCATGCGGGTGACTGCGCTGGCGGGGAAATAACCTTCGACGTCCGTCCGCGTGCGGAGAAACTCCTTAAGCGGCGCCGCGGGTTGGCGGCTGCGGAGCCGGAGATGAAGGTCCTCGTCGTCGGCGGGGGGGGCCGCGAGCACGCGATCGTGAAGGCGCTCGAGCGGAGCGGCCCCTCCCTGTACGCGGTGATGGGGAACCCGAACCCGGGGATCCGCCGCGCGTCGAAGGAGGTGCTCCTCCACGACGTCACGGACGTCCCGACGATCGTCGCGTGGGCGAAGGCCCGCGGGATCGACCTCGCGGTGATCGGACCGGAGGCGCCCCTCGCCGCGGGGATCGTGGACGCGCTCGACGCGGCGGGCGTCCCCTCCGTGGGGCCGGACCGGGAGGCCGCGAGGCTCGAGACGGACAAGGAGTTCACTCGCGACCTGATGCGGGAGCACGGGATCCCGGGGCTCGTCGAGTACTGGGCGTTCGACCGGCTCGAGGACTTCCGGGAGTGGCTGGGGGACGCGGATGTCGAGTTCGTGATCAAGCCCCTCGGCCTCACGGGAGGGAAGGGCGTTCGGGTGTGGGGGGACCACTTCACCTCGAAGGGCGAGGCGGAGGCGTACGCGCGGGAGATCCTCGAGCGCAAGGTCGGAGGGCGGGCGCGGTTCCTCGTCGAGGAGAAGGTCGTCGGGGAGGAGTTCTCCCTCCAGGCGCTGTGCGACGGCTCCCGGCTGCTGCCGACGCCCCTCGCGCAGGACCACAAGCGCGCGTACGAGGGGGACGAGGGGCCGAACACGGGAGGGATGGGCTCGTACTCGGACGCGGACCACCTCCTCCCGTTCCTGACCCGGGCGGACCACGCGGCGGCCCTCGCGACGATGCGGGCGACCGTGGATGCGATGGCGAAACGGGGCACGCCATTCACGGGCGTCCTGTACGGCGGGTTCATGGCGACCCGCGACGGGGTGCGCCTCCTCGAGTACAACGCCCGGTTCGGGGACCCGGAGGCGATGAACGTCCTCCCGATCCTGGAGGACGACTTCCTCGGTCTGTGCGGGCGGCTCGTGGACGGCAGCCTCCCGTCGACGGCGCGGTTCGCGAGGAAGGCGACCGTGTGCAAGTACGTCGTGCCCGCGGGGTACGGGACGAAACCGAAGGCGGGCGTCCCGATCCAGGTGGACGAGGCGGGAATCGCGAAGTCGGGCGCGGAGCTCTTCTACGCGTCGGTGGAGGAGAAGGACCACCGGATCGTGACGACGACCTCTCGGGCCCTCGCGATCGTCGGGATCGAGGACTCCATCGCGAAGGCGGAGGCGGTGTGCGAGGCGGGCCTGCGCCACGTGAAAGGGGACGTGTACGTCCGGCGCGACATCGGGACCGTGAAGGCGATCGAGAAGAAGGTCGAGCGGATGCGAAAACTCCGGGCGGGCACATAGGCCGCGGGGTCAACAAGTTTCCCCACGAGGCCGCGGGCCTTCAACGGGCGCGCCCGGTGGCGTGTGCGGCCTGGGGTCAACAAGTTTCCCCAAGGAGGGAGCCCTCCCGCCGGGGCGCGGCCGACGTTCGATCGAGATACATCCCCATGGCGGGCACCCCGGGGAAACAAGTTACCCAGGGGATCGGGCGCCTCGCTCGAACATTCCCAGGACCCCACGGGTCATTCCCACCGGACCTACGACGACCCGGACCCCGAGCTCCTGGAGCACCGCGGCGAGCTCATCGCCATCTCGGGGCGGGAGCGCGAGGACGGACTGGCCGATCCACACGACCCCAGGACGGTGGATGAAGCCCTTCTCCACCCGCGGGCGGCCCCCTTCGAGTCGGTCCGTCCGCACTCGCCCGAAGACGATCCGGCACACGCGGACCGCGACGGACCTCGCCGCGACCCGCACGTCATACGACAGCAGTACCCACTCCTGCCCCGCATATCCATCCAGGGTCATGTCGGACACCGATTTGGATAATGACAGCTATATAATAGCTTTGTCTGGGGGAGGTGGCCGAAAGTACTCGAGGATGGGGCTAACTTGTTTTCCCTGCGCCTCCGAAAGGTCTTTACCGCCGACCCTCTTCATTCGGCCGTGAAGAACCTGCGAGACGTCATCGGGGAGATTGAGTCCCGCTTGGACGAGAAGGACGAGGTGCGGGAGCTCGCACTGAAGTCCTCCCGGGCGATTGCGCGGCTCAGCAGCGCGGCGATCCACGGATTGCACAAGGGGGAGGACTCCGAGACCCCGCTCCGGGAGGCGCGGGAGGAGGCGATGAAGCTCCGCAGCGTCCTCGAAGACCACCCGGACCTGATGCACTCCGGCTTCGTCGAGAACGCTCTCCAGGAGCTCTGCGAGGCGTCGATCGTCCACTCGATCGCGAACGGGAAGCCCCTGCCCGGACCGAAGGAGTGCGCTGCGACGGACGCAGCCTTTCTCCTAGGGCTCGGGGACGTCGTCGGCGAGATCCGGCGATTCGCGCTCGAGGAGCTGCGGCGGGGGAACGTCGCGGGGGCTGCGGACCACCTGAAGACGATGGAGGACATCTTCGACGCGCTCATCCGGTTCGACTATCCGACGGCGCTTGTCGCCCTGAAGCACAAGCAGGATGTCGCGCGGTCCCTGATCGAGAAGACCCGCGGCGAGGTCGCGGTCGCGACACGCGGCAAAGCGCTCGAGGACAAGCTCGACCGGATCGACGGCCGGATCTGAGGGGCGGCGCGGCGCTCCCCGTTATCAGTATCACCTATGGTAGCGAAACGTATTTAATGCACACTCCCGATGAATCGCTCCGCGCGTGCCGCCCTCGCGCCTCCCGCCGAACGGGCCGAGGGGGTCGAGGGAACGACATGGCCGAAACTCGCATCCGCAGCGGCATCCCGGGGCTCGACAACCTGATCGAGGGCGGCTTCCGGGACAAGACGTGCGTCGTGATCGTCGGCTCGAGCGGCACGGGGAAGACGACGTTCACGACCCAGTACGTCCTCCACGGGCTCGAGAACGGGGAGCAGGGGCTGTACGTGAGTCTCGAGGAGTCCCCCGAGCAGATCATGCGGGAGGCGGAGCTGATGGGCTTCGACCTCAAGAAGTACCACGAGAAGGACCTGTTCTTCATCCACCTGAAGGGGAAGAACTTCAAGAAGATGATCGAGGAGCAGCTCCCGCAGCTCGTGAAGGCCCGCTCGGACTACCAGATCAAGACCCGGGTCGTGATCGACCCGATGACCCCCGTGATCTGGGCGACCCAGGACAAGCTCGAGCAGCGCGAGCTGATCGGGAAGCTCTTCTATACCCTGAAAGAGCTTGGCGTCGTCCTGTGTACGGTCGAGGAGCACGCGAAGCCCGGGGAGACGATCGGGGAGGACGTCCTCCTGCCGATCTACCTGAGCGACGGCGCGATCCACCTGGAGTACTACCCGATCGGCGGCGCGTTCAATCGGACCCTGAAGGTCCTGAAGATGCGGGGGATCCACCACGGGGAGGGCGTGTACCCGTACATCTTCGCCCGCGGGATGGGGGCCGTCGTGCGGTCGTCCGCCCCCACGACGCCCGCGACCGCCGAGCGCTCCCACAAGAAGGTCTTCGAGGAGGCGTACCGCACCGCGGAGGCGCTGAAGGCCCCGCCGACGGTCCTTGCGAAGATCAAGGCGATGAGCGAGCAGTGGGACTACGACTACTCCCCCGAGGAGGCCCTCCAGGTCGTGTTCGACTCGTACGGCCTGAAGCGGTGAGGCCCGCCATGCCGTCCCTCGCGGGCAAGGTCGACAAGACGATGGAGGCGGAGTCCGTCGGCCTCCTGAAGCACATGCTCGACACGGAGCTCCGGCGCTCCCGGGAGGAGAACGGGTTCGACCTCGTCCTCTTCCTCGGGGTCGACGGGCGGATCTTCGCGAGCGACGTCCCGTGGACCCTCGACCCGAGGCAGTACCGGCTCCTGAACCTCGTGAAGGGGAACCTGAACCACATCTGCAACCAGCTCAGCGGCCAGAACTTGATGCTCAGCATCCAGCAGTACGACGTCGGGACGATCATCATCTCCGGGGTCGGGGACAAGGCGTTCCTCACGTTCCTCACGGCGCGCCCCCTCGAGGTCACGAAGATGCAGGGCGTGCTGAACAACGTGCTGAACGTCTCCTCCGTGATGAAGCACCTCCTGGATCAGCGGGGGATGTCCGAGGACGACCTCTCCGGGTACCCGCCGGAGGTCGCGGGCGAGCTGAAGAAGCTCTCGAGGGCCCTGTTCGTCGAGAAGTTCGAGGAGACCCGCGGGTACAAGCGGAACATGGAGGTCCTCGCGTTCCTGAAGAAGCGCGTCCAGGCCGCGGTCGGCGTTGGCCCCCTGGAGGAGATCCTCACGATGGCGTTCAACGAGGTCGGCACGTCCGCCCCGTACATGACGGAGGCCCACTGGGAGCGGTTCCTCGAGCTCGTCCTCGACGAGGTCGGGAAGGTCGCGGGGGAGGTCGCCGCGGAGCGGGCGAAGCGAGAGTGGACCCCCGAGGTGCGGAAGATGCTGAAGTCCTTCGTGTGAGGTCGGAGGGAGCCACGCCGCCATGCTCGACGTCGCGCTCGTGTCCCTGATCGAGGACCTCATCGAGAAGGCGGGGGCCGACGGCGTGATCGAGTTCTGGCAGCGGGTCGGCGAGAACCTCGCGAACCGGATCGGGAAGGAGGCGTACATGGGCTGGACCTCCTTCAACGTCGCCGTCCGGGAGGGCCGGACCGCGTACAGCATCGAGGGGGACGTGACCCCGCTCACGGACCTCGCGATTACGGACGTCGACGGGGACGTCGTCGGGTACCTCTACGCGATGAAGCAGTGCTGCTACTTCCCGACCGCGATGCGGGTGCGGTACACCGTCGGGAAGCTCAGCGGTGCGGACCGCGTGGTCGCCCAGGAGTACAACGAGAACTTCCACAACATCGCGTGGTGCAACTTCTGCGTCTTCCACGAGCGGTTCCGGGAGGAGGTCGCGAAGAATATCACGGTCGCCGGGAACCCCCTGGAGTGCCTCCTCCTCGCGACCCGCGGGTTCGACGGTGAGACCCGGATCTCCTCGAAGGGGCTCCCGAAGATCAACATCAACCCGGAGCACGTGCGGGCCCTCCTCCGGAACTACGAGTGCGTCTACGCGCTCCTGATGCGGGGGGCCCGCCTGAAGGAGGGCTGACGTGGAGACGATGGAGCACGGCCGGGTCGTCGACAGCAACCCCTTCGTGGACATCGCGACCCTCCTCTTCCTAGAGGACCTCGCCTCGAAGGTCGGCGTCGCGGGCCTGAACAACTACCTGATCAGCCTCGCGAACAACCTCGCCGCGAACATGCCGGAGGAGGAGTACGAGACGTGGGACGAGTTCCTCGAGGCCCTGAAGAACGGGCACTCGATCCTGAGCTCGTTCGAGGACGTCCACGCGGTGACGAAGCACTGCGTCGTCACCCGGCGCTCCCCGTTCGAGCGGGGGTGGCGGGAGTACGCGAAGCGGGTCGGCGCGTTCTCGAAGGTCCACAAGGAGGTCGCGGAGTACTACAACTCGAAGGTGAAGTCCACCGCGGTGAACTCCCTCCACATCATCCTCCAGACGTTCCGGGACGCGGCCTCGAAGCGGATCAAGGTCGGCGGGAAGCCCCTGCGGTACGAGCAGATCGCGACCGTCTGGGTGGACGGGGAGCGGAAGGTCGCCGGGGACGACCGGCTCCCGGGTCTCCTGAAGCGGGCGGGGATCTCGAGGATCCGCCTCGGGATGCTCCTCCGGAACAACGCGGACGTCTGGTTCCTGGGCACGGACTGATTCATCGGCGCCTGCGGCGGGCCCGGATCACGAGGACCGACACGCTGACCGTGATCCCCATGATCAGGGCCGCCCAGGGCCACGTGAGCTCGAAGTCCTTCTTGTAGAACACGTCCACGACCACGACCTCCCCCTTGTCCGGCTCGATGACGCCGTTGCGGTTCAGGTCCGCCTCCACCCGCACCGTGTGGCCGCCGGGCGCGAGGCCCACGGGGAGGTACGTGAACTTCGCGGTCCCCGTCCCCCCGGGGTCGATCCGGGAGATGTTCGTCGTCCCCGCGATCTTCCCGTCGACGTAGAACTTCACGGGGACGTCCACCGCCGCGGACCTCCCGTCGTTCCGGAACGTCGCCGTCAGGACGATCGGCGTGATCACGGTGACCGCGCGGGTCACCGTCGTCCGCTCCGAGCGGGCGCCCGCGGTCGAGTTGATCTCGACGACGACCGTGATCACCTGCTCCTTCTGGGGTGCCGTGACGTTGAACACGAACGGACCCGTCCCGTTCGACGCCTCGGTGTGGGGGGAGGATGGGAGGGGCGCCCCGCCCGCGAGGTCCGTCCCCGTCAGGTACGCGCGGATCGAGACGTTCCCCGTCGCCTCCGAAGCGGGGCCGCCGCTCACGTTCAGGTAGAACGTCCCGGACCCGCCGGGGGCGATCCCGCTCGGGCCCGAGAGGACCCCCGTGACGGGGGTCTGCGCGGACGCCCCGGGCGCGATCCCGAGGAGGACCCCGACGACGGCGGCGATGGCGACGATCCCGAGGAGCGTGGGGCGCACGTCACCGCCTCCGCTTCTTCGTCAGGAGGAAGCCCGCGGACGCGCACGCGATGATCGTCACGAGGACCGCGATCACCGGGTAGGGGAGGTCCTGGGTCGTCACGATGTTCGGGCCGGAGGCGTCGATGTCGCCGCCCGGCGTGAGGACGGGGAGCGCGAGCTGGAACGTGAGGGACGACGCGAGTCCCGGGAGGTCCTCCGCGAACGCCCTCACGGTCGCGGTCGCGCCCGAACCCCCGCCCCGTGTCTCGAACGAGAGGGTCACCGTGCGGCTCGCGTTCCCGTCCACGGACAGGTTCCGGATCTCCGGGAGAAGGTCCCCGCCCGCGGGGGGCGCGAAGCGGGCGATCCAGCCCCGGGCCGCGAGCTCCGCGAGGGTCGGGAGGGTGAGCGCGACGGTCTCCTTCACGTTCCCCCGGTTCGACAGGGTGAGGGTGTAGTTCAGGAACCGACCGTCGAACGTCGGGATCGCGGAGGAGACGACGAGGAAGAGGGCCCGCCGCGGGACGATCCCAACCTGGACGATCACGTTCCCCCTGATCGAGGTGTCCGCGACGGTCCGGGCCGTGATCGTGACGTCCCCGTGCTCCACGAGCGCGTCCGGGGGCGGGGTGATCGTGACGTCCACCGTGGTCGTGTTCTCGGCGGTCCCGAAGTCGAGGCGGGGGCGGGCGGGGCGGAACTCGAACGTCCAGCCCGCGGGGAGGGTCGCGAACGTGTACTCGTCCGCGACGTTCCCGGTGTTCGTGATCGCGATCGTGTACGTGACGGAGGCCCCCGCGGGGACCGTGAGGCGCTGGGTGCTGTCCCACGTCAGCTTCACGCCCCGCCGCGCGACACGGTCGAGGGCGAGGTTCAGGGGGTCCGGCGGGCCCGTCAGGACGAGGGTCGCGGGCTTCGCGTACACGACGACGACCCCGTTCTCGATCCGGGACGTGCGGGCCGTCACCGCGTACGTCGCGGGCGGGAGGACGACCCGGTACTCGCCCATCCCGTCCGAGGCGACGTGGACCTCTGCGGGGCCCGAGAACGTGAGGTCCGCGGAGACCCGGGCGCCCCCGGGGAACGTCGTGACGCCCGTGACAGGGAACGCGGGGACGAGGGTGAGGTTCACGCTCGCGTCCTTGCCCTGGGCGACGACGAGGGTCCCGAGGAACGCGGCGAGGGTGCCGGAGGCGACCGCGTGGACGTTGTACGTCCCGGGCTGGAGGGGGACCGCGTACGTGCCGTCCGAGGCGGCGACCGCGGTCGCGTTCATCGCGCCCCCCGCCCGCACGGAGAACGTGAGGGAGGCGGCGACCCCGGTCCCGCCCGCGGTGACCCGGCCGGTGACCGTGGAGTTGTCGAGGGTCCGGGTCGCCCGGATGTCGAACGGCACCGCGATCGCGGACGCGGGTACCGCGAGGCTCCCCGTGAACCGGACCCGGACGAACCGCTGCGCGCCGGAGACCGTCATCGTCGTGCGCGCGTCGATGGACACCGCGAAGTCCCCGTCGGGGACCGAGATCCGGTACGACCCCGTTGGTTCCGTGAGGGCCCGGAACGTCCCGCCCTGGGCCCGATCGAAGGTGACCGTGAGGGGCTCCGGGGACGTCGCTCCGTCCACGGTGACCTGCCCGGAGACCGTCTTCGCAGGGTCGAGGGGGATCGCGAGGTTCGCGGGCCCCGAGATCATCACCCGGCTCGAGTAGAGGACCGTCTGCTGCCCCTGGGTCCGGTTCGCATACACGGTGTACGCGCCAAGCGCGAGGTACGTCAGGAAGTGGCCGTTCGCGGCGTCCACGACGAGGTTGTCGGGCCCCTCGAACGTGACGGGCGCGCTCACGGGGTTCCCGAAGAGGGTCACGTCCCCCGTGACGCGGGCGCGCTGGACGACGTCCACGTCGTGGACCACGGGCGGGGCCCCGACCTCGAGGGTGAGTCGGTCCCGGGCTTTCGTTTGCCACCGGACCGCGTCGGACCCCGCGGACACGTTCTCGTCGACGATCACGTCGTACAATCCGGGCGCGAGAGCGGTCGCATAACCTCCAAGTAGATCGACGGCGGTGTCCGCGGTGACGGCACCGTCGTCGAGTCCGCGGAACAGAATCGAGATCCCCGTCCCCGTGAGGGGCGAGCCGTTCCATCGCAGGACCCCTGAGACCGGGAGGTCCACGGGGACCACGGAGACCGCGGGGGTCCCCCGGAGTTCCGCGACGGTCGCGGGGCCGAGGGTGCGGGGCTGGAAGCCGGCGGCGTCGATCGTCATCGTGTACCCCGGGGACGCCTCGAGGGGCGCGGCGAAGCTCCCGTTCGCGGGGGTCACGAGGGTGAGGACCTTGCCCGAGGGGTCCGCGAACGAGACCCGGGCACCGGCGACCCCCTCCGGGAACTCCCGGACGCCGTTCCGGTTCAGGTCCCGGTACACGAACCCGGTATAGAGGGACCGGAACGTGAGCGGGAGGTTCAGGGTCGTGAAGCCGGTGAACGTCTTGCGGTCCACGTACGCGCTCGCGCCCAGGATTGCCTGGAGGTCGTACGTCCCCTGCGGGATCCACGCGATGTACACGCCGAAGTTGCTCGCCCTCGTCCGGTATACGTCGCCCGTGCTCGAGCGGAACGTGACCGTCGCGGCCCGCGAGACGTTCGTGAGGGCCCCGGAGTACACGGTGCCGCGGACCTCCGCCCCGTCGACGAGGCGCGCGTCGTACGCGGTCGTCGCACCCCGGGTCACGTCCGCGACGTCGAGGATCGCGAAGAGCCGGGTCGTCAGGTAGTGCCGGCCCGTGACCGCGTATCGGCCGGACGGGAGGACGACGGTGAACCGGCCCGAGACGTCCGAGGTCACGGTCCGCGCGAGGGCGGGGTTCCCGAGGTTCGCGAACTCCACGGTCGTGAACCCCTGCACGTTCCCTCCGACGAACGTCCGGCCCTGGAGGGTCCCGGAGGGGTACGCGGTGAGGTTGAACCCGAGGCGCCCGATCGGGCCGATCGACAGGGTTGACGGGAGCGTGGCGAGGTCCCCCGCGGTGGCGGTGACCTCGAACTCCCCGGGAAGGAGGCCCCGGACGGTGTACGCGCCCGCCTCGTCCGCGCGGACGCCGATCGTCGTCCCGTTCGTCCGGTCCACGAAGCGGACCTCCGCGTTCGGGACGACGTTCCCCGCCGCGTCCTTCACGACTCCGTTCACGAGGAGGCCCGTCACGGGGATGTCGATCGTCGTGTCCGCCACGGGGATGTCCTGGGAGACGGAGGCGATCGTGCGGCCCGCCGCGGTCACGTTCATGTACGTCGGGCCCCGGGAGACGTCATGGATCTCGTACCTCCCCGCCGCGTCCGCGACCGTGGAGTTCTCGACGCCGAGGTCGCGGTTCCGGATCCGGACCACGGCTCCCGCGATCGGGAGGTCCTGGCCGTCGTCGAACGCGCCGTTCGCGTTCATGTCCAGGTACACGCGACCGTTCACGGTCGCCCCCGGGAGGGCGACGTCCCGCGTGATCCGCCAGTCCGCGATCCCGTCCCCGTCCGCGTCGACCTCCCGGCGCTGCGCGGCGTCGTCCGTCACGGTGAGGGACGCGGTCTCGATCACGGTCGCGCCGACCCGCGTGCGGGGGTCCACGGCGCCCGTGGAGAACGCCACCTTCACGGCCCCGAATGGCGCGAGCACGGAGTACCGTCCCTGTGCGTCCGTCGTCCCCTCGTAGTGGGGGACGTCGAGCTCGTCCGTCACGGTCACGTGGACGCCCGGGACCGGGGTGCGCTCCCCCACGGTGACGGTGCCGTTCACGAACGCGCCATCGTAGTACCGCGCGAAGATGACGCCTTGGCGGTACGCGTTCGCGGGGTTCAGGTCGACGACTCCGTTCGCCCGCCCAGCACCGATGTCCTGCTGGATCTCTAGGGCGTCGAAGTAGTTCACCGCCCGCCAGTCCTGGGTGTGGTTCGCATCGTCGTTGAACGGGTTGTAATACGCGGTCCGGTACACGATCCTCCAGTGCGTCAGACCCCAAGCGGGGAGCGGCGACAGGGACTGCGCGTTCGTGCCGGAGAGGCCCGGGATCCCGTCGTCCGCCCTGCCGACCTCGGAGGGCGCGAACCCCGCGTACACGCGGTAGAAGAACGAGTGGTAGAACATCGGTTTGTACACGATCTCCCCGTTCGCGTCGTCCGGCCGGTCGAACTCCCCGAGGGTCTCGACCGGCACGCGGTTCCCGCGGAGGGTGACGTAGATCCGCAAGAAGTCGTACGGAAGGATCCGTCCGTCCCGGAGGTCCAACACGCGCCGGTCCGAGAGCTTCAGCGGGGCGTAGAAGATCCCCGTGTTCGACGCGCTCGAGGGGAACAGGCGGGAGTCCACCGCGAAGTACCCGATGTTCTTCCCGGTGACCTCTCGGACCGTCCGGTACAGGTCCGCCTGCCGGTCCGTGCCGAGGGTCGAGGTGAGGAGGTCCGAGGTGTAGATGTACAGGGCGTTCTGGGCCTGCAGGTGCTCGTCGTAGTACCCGTACCGGATCGGGTTCGCCTTCACCGTCGGGATCAGGAGGTCCGGCTGCCGGAACGCGGTCTGCACGGCCCCCGCGTCGATCCCGTGTGCGAGGAGGGCGGCCCGGATCCCCGGCGAGAGGGTCCGGCCGTGGCCCCAGAAGTCCCCCTCCACGAGCCGGAGGGTCAGGAGGGCGATCACGGAGTTCTCGCTCTGCGCGGCGATCACGTTCCCCGCGAGATGGTACCCGTTCTGGAAGTTGTCCGCGACGGTGGGGTGGGCCCCTTTGTCCACGGCCTCGAACCCGTAGTCCCACCAGCTCAGGAACGCGGGCCGCTGGGACGGGTCGACCTGCGCGTCCTGGGTCGAGAACCACTCCCACGCGGCGGGGAAGTACTCCTTGCTGTGGGGCAGGGAGAACCCGAACGCGCCGAGATAGAACGGGTTCCCGCCCTGCGTCAGGGTTGCGTATTCCTTCGGCCGGAGGAAGTCCGGGGTGAGGTCGTAGATCTGCTTGTCGTACGCATACTTGTCCTCGAACGGGATCGACGCGTCGACCGCGTACCAGACGTTCGGGACGAAGAAGAGGAAGACGATGATCAGGGCGCCGATCACGTGGCGGGGCTTCACGCTCTTCCGGACCGCGGCCCGGCGGCTTCCCGCGGCCACGCTCAGGTACGTCCGCTTCAGCCCGTCGAAGTCGAGCCGCTGGATGATCAGGCCGATCGCGAATCCGGCGCTCGCGGCGAACGCGGGGCTCGCGTTGAAGATGAACCGCGCGGCGGCCTGCGCCATGATGATCGCGGCGAGGGTCCACACGACGAAGAACAGGTACGCGGTCTGGGTCCGCCTCCCCGTGACGAACTGCCACAGGAGGAATCCGAGGGCGCCCCAGCTCAGGAAGTACGTGCCCCATCCGAACGCGAGGATGATCTGGCTCAGGGGCGGGGCCTGGGCCTCCGCGATCGTCTCGTACAGCTTCGTCTGGACGAAGTACCCCGCGCCGCTCAGGAACGCGTTCGCGAGGGCGGGGTTCAGGATCGTCCCGATCCCGACGGCGATGCTCGAGAAGCCGAGGACGGTCGGGAGGACGAGGGCCCACGGGTAGTCCCGCGTCACCGTGAACAGGAGGGCGAGGCCGATCGCGGCCGCGAAGAGGTACGCGGGGACGTCGAACCATACCTTCACCTGGTTCATCTCGACGTACCACGGGGCGGACACGAGGAGGGCGACCCCCATCGTGATCCCGAACGCGACCGTGATCCCGAACGTGTCCTTGTTCCGGATCCGGTGGAAGAACAGCTGGAAGACGAAGTACACGAGGAGGATGATCGGGGCGTACGCCCACCCCTGCCACGTGAGGGCGACCGCGGCGATGCAGAACGCGGCGAGGAGGCTGTACAGGACGGGGGTCTGGTTCTCCCGGAAGAAGAGGGCGATCCCGGACCGGATCGCGGAGGGCCTCCGCCAGGTCTCCACCCACCGCTTCTCGTTCATCGTCGCGAGGGCGCGGAAGAAGAAGAAGTACCCGGTGACGACGAAGAACAGGACGAACGCGTCGTGGTCCGCGTTGCTCGCGACGGACCGCTGGAGGTGTCCGGGGGACACCGCGAGGAGGAACGCAGCGATCAGTCCAGCCCGCCGGTCGAACGCCTCCTTCACGAGGGCGTACAGCGGGAACACCGTGAGGGAGCCGAACAGGGCCGTCGTCAGGATGAACGAGTACGTGATCGCGGCCCACGGAGTCGGGAACAGGGGTGAGATCACGTAGCCGGAGAGGAGGGTCCACCACTGGAACAGCGGGGGCCGCGGGTTCGTGAGGCCGAGCGGGTAGTTCAGCATGGGGTCGAACGTGAGCTGGTGGCCCGTCTCGTGCGCGTGGCGAATGATCGCATCGTGGTAGAACGAGTCGGACCCGCCGGAGTACAGGCGGTCCGGGATCGCGGCGCCGTACACGAAGTACGTCCGCAGGAAGAGCGCGACCACGAACACGACCAGGAGGGCGGCGAGCGTGGACCAGTTCCTGCGCAACCAGTGTTCCTCGTCCGCCACGACTTCGTCTCCCGCGGGGTGCCCCGCCTAAGAGGGGCCCCGTATTTAGCGTTGATTCCGGACCCATCCGTGGGCCGGGCCGGTCTCGGAGTAGAGGGGCTCGGGTCAAGAGGCTTTTGGCGCACGATTCGAACCCCCTCCCGGAACCGGGAACCTTTAAGGGAGTCCGCGCGATGGTCGGGCCCCGATGAAGCGGGACCTCATGGAGATCCTGTGCTGCCCCGTGTGCAAGGGGGACCTCGAGCTCCGCGTTCTTGCGGAGACGGACGAGATCGTCGAGGGCGTCCTCCACTGCAAGGCGTGCGGGCACTCGTACGAGATCAAGGACGGGATCCCGAACCTCCTCCCGCCGGACTTCAAATGAACTCGGCCTGGGCCGTGAGGACCTCCTGCCGGGTCCCCGCGCGGGCGTAATCCTGCAGCGGATCCCGGTTCAGGGCGAGGAACTGCGCACCCCACGCGAACTTCGCGAGGATCTCCTCGGAATGCCTGGGATGCCCGAGGATCCACAGGGCCGCGGCGAGGGCCTCGACGCACGAGAGGAGGAACGGCTTCCCGTAGTTCACGGGGTTCGCCGCGAGGAGGAACGGGAGGGCCCGCGACGGATGGCGGGGGACGGGCGGCACGGGGCCCCGCCGCCACGAGGAGTCGACGACCGCGAGGCCGTGGGCCTCCGCGGCGGAGCGGTCCTCCGCCGAGAGGACGTGCTCCCCTTCCGGGTGGAGGACGACCGCGCCGCGGGTGAGCCGGCCCGCGGTCGGGACCGCGGTCGCGAGTCCGAACCGGACGAGCTTCTGCGCGGTGCACCGCTTCGGATCGCACTCCTCGTAGGAGAGGGCGAAGAGGCGCACGCGGTTCGGCAGACGGTTCGAGAAGTGAACCACGATGTGGAAAGCGCTTATATATGGTAATAACACTTCGTGAACTTCATCAGGGGAGGAGAGCGTCGAGTCCTCTCCGGGGAGGAGGATCTATGTCATCGATCCAGAGGGACTATGGTGGAATCGTTTTCGTCGGGTTGGGTGTATTGCTTGCGGTCGTGGCGCTCCTCGCCGCATCCTCCGCCGGTCCAGTGATTGACTCCGGACTTGAGGGGGCGAGATCCTCGAGCCCGCTGTCTGAAATCCCGAGCGATCAGCGCCCGCAGGTGGGCGGGTACCTGTCTTCGATCAATGCGGTCCCCGTCGAGATGCCCGCGAAGGACGCGAGAGAGCCGCCCGGGCCAGGACCCATGGACTTCCCGTTTGACACGAACGTTGCGGTCTGGACCGACGCTGGGCCCCAGCGCGGTCCCTCTGTGGCGTCGGACAGTCAGGGCCGAATCTATGTCGCTTTCGAACACGAGTTCTCGCCCACGGATAACGACGTGATGATCGCGTGGTCGGACGACGGCGGGCGGACCTGGGCGGCCCCGGTTCCGGTGGCCGCATCGGCTTCGAACGAGCGGAACCCCGCCCTCGTCATCACGACGAACGACATCCTGACCGTGTTCTTCGAGCACGACTTCAACCCCGCCTACTGGCTGTTCGCCCAGTCGTCGGACCGCGGCAACACGTGGCTCGTGGACGGGATCGATTTCACGGGACTCCCGTTCCAGGACTTCCGGTTCCCCTCGTTCGTCGCCGGAGGTCTCGGCGCGTTCGGGATCAGCCAGATGTGGTGCACGGACGCCACGAGTTGCGGAGGAGGTGCGATGAGCGTCCTCACAATCGGCAACGACGACGTCACCGACACCACATGGTTCGGGTTCTACTTCACCACGACTCCCGATTTCGAGCTGTTCCACCCCGCGGCGGGTTTCAATTCGGTCACGGGAGAAATCGTCGGCGTCGTGGAGTACGAGGTGACCGACAACCTAGAGTACGACATCTTTGGGTACCGGTTTCTGGCTCCGACCGTGAGCTTCGACGAGTCCCTCTGCGGGACCACGTGCGCCTCCTCGAGCTTCGTGTGGCCGACCGCCGCCGTGGACGGAAACCGAATTCTGGCGGCCGGGCATTTCGTGAACTCCGGCTTCTTTGGCGTGGCCTTCCCCGTCGTCTACGGGATGTACTCCACGGACGGGGCACAGACCACGTACCGATTGGCCGGGTCCTCCGGACGGTTCGACATGGACCCCGTGGAGCAGCGCCACGTTTCGATGGACATGCAAGGCGCACAGGTAGTCACGGCGTATCGCAAGGGCACCGCGGTTGTCGCGAGGACCTCCTCGGACGGCGGTGTGACCTTCGTCGCGCCGGTTCAACGGGTGAGTGACAACACGCCGGGCACCGCGATCGACCTCCCGCACGGCACTTCGATCGCGAGCTCGTCGATGGGGCCCCTCATCGCCTGGCACGACAACAGAGACGGGAACGCCAACATCTACTTCGCGACATACGTGCGGCTCACAATCACCATAGACACCAGCCCCATTCCCCTTCAGGTTCGGTTTGACGGCGGAACGTGGCAGACCGCCCCCGCGAGCGCACAGCTCCCGGCAGCGACATCCCACACGATCGAGGCCCAGAGCCCGCAACCCGGGGCGCCTGGCGTACAGTACGTGTTCGCCCAGTGGACCGACGGGAACACGAACAATCCCCGGACGATCACGGTCTCCGCGGACGCGACGTACGTGGCGTCGTTCCGGACGCAATTCGAGATTACCGTTGACTCGAACCCGCCGGGCCGAACCGTTACCGTGAACAGCGCCCCCCAGACCGCGCCGTACGTGTTCTGGTGCGACGACAACTCCGTCCACACGATCAGCGCGACGACCCCGCAGGCGACGGGACCCGGAACCCGGTACCGGTATGAATCGTGGAGCGACGGCGGCGGCGCATCACACCAGATCACGTGCACGGGTGCGGCGACGATCACGGGAACCTTCGTCCTCCAGTACCAGATCACGATCGGGACGAACCCCCCGGGTCGGGCTGTCACGGTGGACGGCTTGCCGCAGACGGGCCCATACTCGAACTGGTGGGACGCGGGCTCGACAGTGGGCCTCCTCGTCCCCTCCCCGCAGACCGTGGGCCTCGGGAGCCGGTACTCGTTCTCCGCGTGGAGCGACGGGAACGTGAACCCGTCCCGGGCTCTCCTCGCGGACCAGCCCAGGACCCTCACGGCGATCTTCACGACGGAGTACTTCCTCACCATCTCGACGACTGCGGGGACCGTGAGTCCGGGGAATGGCTGGCACCCCGCGAACGACATCGTCGCGATCCAGACGAACGGCCCGGCGGACGGACTGACGGAGCGGTACCGCTTCGGCGGGTGGACCGGGGACCTTGTCTGGTACCAGACCTCGACGACGATCAACATGGACGGGCCGAAGACGATCACGGCGAACTGGGTTCGCCAGTACAAGTTCGACATCCGGTTCGGGGCCGTCGTCCCCGCAGGCAACCTGATTACGATCGACGGCCAGGACGTGGCCCCGAACGTGTTCTGGTGGAACGAGAGCTCCAGTCACGACGTCGGAGTCCCCGCGATCCTCCCGGGAGGAACATCGGACACACGGTACAACTTCGTCTCTTGGCAGGGGGCGGGTTCGAACCGGCAGTTCACCGTGACTGTGAGCGGTGCGGCGACGTACGTCGCGCAGTACACGCGGCAGTTCCTCGTGACACTGATCATCTCGCCCACCGGGCCTGCGGTCACAGTGGACGGAACGAGCCCGACGGGGGCCCTTTGGTTCGACGAAGGGACCGTGCACGCGTTTGACGCGGGCGCGGCCCCGCAGCTCGGAGTCACGGGCGAGCGGTTCCGGTTCTCTGGGTGGTCCGGCGCGGGGACGGGCACATCTCCTTCCGTGACGATCACGATGGACGCGCCGAAGGTCCTGACCGCAACGTACGTTCGGCAGTACCTCCTCACGATTGACTCGCAGTACGGGAACCCGACGTGCGCGTCGCCCGGCGTGGCGGTCACGGGAGGTTGCTGGTACGATGAGGGCCTGCAGGCGCAGGTCACCGTGACGACGCCGGCCCCCGTGGGCGGGACGAAGTACAAGTTCACGGGCTGGTCCGGAGCCGCCTCCACCGCCGCTCTGACCGCGACGGTCACGATGGACGGAGCGAAGACCCTAACCGCGAGCTGGGCCGAGGTAACGTTCCTCGAGGAGTTCGGCCTCTACCTGGGGATCCTGATCGCGATTCTCGTCGCGGTGATCCTGCTCGTCCTGTTCCTCCTGATGCGCCGGCGGAGGAAGGAGCCCTCGGCGGCGGCGATGCCGCCCCCGATCGCGGGGACGCAGGCGGCGCAGGCCGGAGGGACGAAGATGTGCCCCGCGTGCGGGATGGAGATCCCCGGGGGCGCGACGGCCTGCCCGGTGTGCGGGTCCGCGGTGTAGGCGACCGAAGTCCCCGCGAACGCGGGGACCCTTCCCACTTTCCGTGCGGACAGCCCGGGCACCGCAGGTATTTCTATGCGGCCCTCCCTCTCGCCCCCGCCACCGTGATGACAAGGTCGACGCTGATCTCTGATGAATGATGGGCGATCTGAGTGGCTCCCGGTTTGTCAACGCGGGTCCCGCCCCGCGCGCTACCTTATTATACGCCGGCCCGGGATGGGGGCCCGGGATGCGCTCATGGTGAACGGGTTCGACATCATCGGCCAGAACCGGACGCTGCAGGTCCACTGGGCGAAGCGGGTCGTCGCGTTCGCGGTCGACTGCGTCGTCGTCCTCGCGCCCGTCTGGATCCTCCTGTTCCTCGTCGGCGAGCGCCGGGTCCCCGTGTACGGGGTCTCCTCCGGGCTCGTGTTCTTCGCATACGCGACGGTCGCGGAGGGGATCTGGAGGAGGACCGTCGGGAAGACGATCGCGGGGCTCGAGGTCCGATCCGTGGCGGGTCCGATGACCCTCGGGAAGGCCGCGGTCCGGAACGTCCCGAAGCTGTTCTGGTTCCTGTTCCCCCTCCTCGACACGATCGCGGGCCTCCTGGTGGAGGGGGACCCGCGCCAGCGGTTCTCGGACCGGATCCTCGGGACGACGGTCGCGCAGTCCTCTCTGATCCACGTGCGGCTCCACCGCATCGAGGCGCTGCACTAGACGGGACGGTTAAATAGCGCGGAACGAATCCACGCGGCGGGTGATATCGTGCTCTTCGTGACCCAGCTCAGGGTGATCCCGGGCCAGCTCGAGGAGGCGACCCGCCTCTTCAAGCACCCGAAGATCCCCGCGAACATCGTCCTCCACGAGTTCCTCGGACTCCTCGGGAAGCCGGACGCCCTCGCGATCTTCGAGGCCCCGGACGCGATCACCGCGGCGGAGTTCGCGGTCCAGTTCGGCCGCGTCGCGGAACCGACGACCGCCCTCGCGCTCCCGATCGAGGAGTTCAAGTGGACGGGATGAGGGCGAGCGTCGGGGCGGGTTCGCCTATCTAAGGGGCTTGATGAGCAGCACCCGGGTCCGATCCGAAATCTCAATGATGCTCTCTTCCTGGTAGGAGGCGAGGTCGATTCGCAGGCCGTCCCCTCGCATCACCTCGGGGACCCCGGGATTCCCGTCCACGTAGAGGATCCTCTGGGTGGACCAGTTTGCGGTGGTGAGGTCCGAGAACGAGGTCCTCAGGAAGACGATGCCGCCGGAGGCGTTCCGGATCAGGAGGTACATCTCCGAGGGGAGGCGACCGGCGGGCACCTCCGTGAACGTGACGGACCAGTTCGTGCCATCCCGCGCGACCGTGACCGTGAGCGATGTGCCCGGCGCGGGGCTCCGAAGGCCCGACATCAGCGGGTAGAGAAGCGCGAACAAGGCCGCCACCGTGGCGACCATCAGGATCCGCGCGGCGAGGGGGGAGATCGCAACGCGCCTACGGTCCTTTCCCGCGCCTTCCATGGAACGCCCCAGGGGTTGCCCCGGTCTACGGAAGGGGGAGGTGCGCCTAATAAAATTCGCCTCGGGTCGACTCGGTAGGCCCTCGTCGCAACGCCGGTGCGGCGGGATGCGCTCCGGCATCCGCGTTGCCCGGGGACGTTGAAAATCATGAGAAAGAAAGGAAAGGAAAGGGGAAAGGGAAGTTCAGAGGCGCTGCCGTCTCAGATCGTGCCCGTCCACAGGACCGTCTGCCCGTCTGTGATGGTGACCGAGTTACCCAGCGTCGGGTACACCGTCTTCGAGATGGTGATGACGGAACTCACCTCGAGGCTCGTCGCGCTGGAGGTCACCGGCAGGTACTGAACACCGGCCGAGGCTGTCTTCAGGGACAGAAGGGTCGCCTGACCCGGCGGGTTCACGACGGACGAGTTGTCCCGCCACCGCATCAGGAACGTGGTCGTTGACAGCGCATGTTGCGCGGGCACCGCATCGATGCGCAGGACATAGTTTGCACTCGTGTCCGACCTGGACACGCCGATCGCTTGCGGGGCGCCGCCAGGTCCGGTGATCAGACCGCTGACCATCACGTACAGCACCGCAGCCAACACCACGGTAATCGCGACCATCAGGATGGTCGCGATTACCGGAGACACCGCATTCTCGTCCTTCCGGACGAGGCGCACATTCTTCATGTTTAGTCCTTCTGCGGCTCTTCGCCGCTAATCGTCCTTTCACGCCTCGCCCGTCTTAAAGGTTTCCACCTGATTAGGGAGGGATGATAACGATGCTTGAGCGTACCTCGGACTGCGGGGTGGGCCGCGGTCGATTCCGGTCGGTCCCGGCCGTGATTATCAGATCGACGGCGTGGTTATCAGATCCCGTCGGTCCCGATGCGCGGAGTCGTCGAGCCCTTGCGGCGGCGGTGGGCCGCCGGACGCCTACATCGCGGTGATCCCCTTGTCCGTGATCGTGTACTCGTAGAGGCCCGTCTTCTCGGGGTGGTTCCGGACCTTCCGGAGGACGAGGTACCGGCGGAACTCGTTCTCGTGGCGGACCCGCTCGAGCTCCACGATGCAGTCCACGATCTCCTCGACGCCGCTCTGCGTGCGGGTGTCGTACACCCCGGAGAGCATCGTGAGGAGGGCGACCCCCTCCTCGTGCTGGGTGTGGGCTTTGATCGTCCGGAGGGCGGAGAGCACGTCCGCGTGGGCGTAGTACTCGAGGAAGAAGTCGAGGGAGTCGACGACGAGCCGGAACGGCGGCTTCCGCTTCGAGACGTAGTACGTGAGGGATGTGAGGAAGTTCACGCTCGGGGCGGGCGCCCTCCCGCCGGACTCCGCCCGGAGGTCCTTCACGCTGATCCCCTCCTGGCGGTACCGGGAGACCTGGAGCTTGCGGGCGAGGACGCTCTCGTAGTACAGGTTCCCGATGTTCACGATCTCGATGTCCGCGGTCCATCCGAAGTCCTTCATCGTCGCGGTGACGTCCTCGTCCCGCTCCGTCGTCGTGAAGTACACGACGTTCTCGTCCCGCACCCCGGCCCCCGCGAACTGCTTCGCGATCAGCTCCGTGCCGGAGCCCGGGGGTCCCGTGACGAGGACGGTGTACCCCTTCGGGAGGCCGTTCATCAGGGCCTTGTCGAGGGCCGTGATCCCCGTGGAGACGACCTTCACCATGCCTACGCCTCCCCCTCGACCTGCAGGGTCTCGTCGCTCACGAGGTTCAACATGTTCCGGATGTCCTCCGTCTCGTACTCCTCCATGGAGAAGATGATCGTGTACGCCTCCTTCGCGCGGAGGTTGTTCACGAGGATGTGGAGGAACTCGCTCAGGATCTTCGTGTTGTTGTGGATCGAGAGGCTGTTGATGGAGTCGATGATCACGAGGTTCTTCCGGTCCGCGGTCCTCCGGATCAGGTACTCCACCTTCAGCATGATGTTCTCGAGCATCGTCGGGCTCTCCACGTAGATCGCGTGGTTGTGCTTCTGGCCCGCAGACATCATGATCTGGGAGATGCAGTCCACGAACCAGATGTGGTCGAGCGGGATCTCGAGGACGTCGAGCGCGTTGATGATCGAGGTGGACGGGATCGTGGACGTGACGTAGATCGAGTCGAGGGACTTCTTCGTCGCGAACACGTCGAGGATCGCGCGGATCACGTCGAAGTAGTACTCCGCCTTCATCCGGAGGGTGACCGCGGCCGCCTCCGGAAGGGCCCGGAGCTTTTCACTGACCTCCGTCGTCACGGCCATCGCGTCAGGCCCCCGCGGACGCGACGCTCCCGCCCTTCAGGAGGGGGACGAGGAGGACCCCGACCGTGGTGAGGTCGAGGACGTACTTCGCGCGGGAGTGCATCGTCCCCCGCATCTTCACGACCTGGAGGGTCCGGAGGAGGTCCCCGCGGCGCTCGAGGTTCCCGGTGACGACGACGCCGTCCGCGATCGCCTCCTCCACGCCGTAGTGGGAGTACCGCTCCTCCGCGGGGCTGATCTCGGAGACGAGGAGGGACGTGCACCCCCGGGAGCTCAGCATCGAGCCGAGCTTCAGGATGAAGTCCCGGATGTTCTCCTCGGTCTTCAGGCGGTAGCAGACGGAGGTGATCGAATCGATCACGAGCCGCTTGATCTTGAGCTCGTCGACGATGTTCCCGATCGCCGTGATCAGGATGTTCACCTCCTCGAACTCGAACTCGAGCTTCTCGAGGCCGAGCTTGTCGTAGATCACGGGGAGGTCGATGAAGACGAGCCGGCCCTCCTTGATCAGCTTCCGGTCGAAGAAGTCGTACGGGATGATGTTCGAGAGGAGCTTGTCGGAGTTCTCCGTGACGCTCACGTAGAGGGAGTTCTCCCCCGCGATCGCGCCGTGGACGAGGAACTCGAGGCACAGGGACGTCTTCCCCGTCCCCACGCTCCCCGTGATCAGGACCGTGTTCCCCCGGGGGATCCCGCCGTTCAGGATGTTGTCGAGGCCGTCGATCCCCGTGATGCACCGCTCGCGCCCTTCCGATTCCTCCCGCTCCCGGGGGGCCATAGGGCCGTTGGTAAGGGGTCGCCCGCTTTAGTGTTTTCGGGCTGTCTATCTGGAGCGAGACTACTCGACGAGGTGGAAGCGCGCGCGACGGATTTCAGCCGGGGTCGGGTTCAGGAGGGGGACCGCGGTGACGTCGAGCCACATCCCCGTGAACGAGATCGTCACGAGGAGCCTCGCGGCGGGCACGATGAACCGGATCGGGCTCGGGGTCGAGGACCAGCGCACCGTGAAGTCGATGTCCTTCTCGAAGAGGACCCTCCCCGTCGCGTCGGAGACCGTGATGTGGATGTGACCCGTGATCGTCTCGCCCTGGCGGTCGACGTCGATCCAGCCCACGACGTGGATCGTGTACCCGCGCACGGTCTTCGTGACGTCGAAGTCGTACCGCGTCGCGGACGCGGCGGGCGCGAACGACAGTCCCACGAGGACGGCGACGACGAGCGCCGGCGATACCGAGAACGGCTCGGGACATGGAAACCCCGGCCGACGGAGGGTCGAAGGGGGCATGAACGTTGGCCCAAGTCGGAGACCGCCGGGGGACGCGGAACTCGCGCCGTGCCGGGTTCACGATACGTTCTTACGCCGCCCGGCGTGTAGTGGAGGGCCCATGGAGCCCGTCCTGCAGGTCGCCCTCGACTTCATGCACGCGAAGCGTGCGATCCAGGCCGCGAAGGAGGCCGTGGAGGGCGGGGCGGACTGGGTCGAGGCGGGGACGCCCCTGATTAAGTCCGAGGGGGTCGAGATCCTGCGGCAGCTCCGGAAGCTGTTCCCCGGGAGGACGATCGTCGCGGACCTGAAGACGATGGACACGGGCGCGTTCGAGGTCGAGATCGCCGCGAAGGCGGGGGCGGACGTGATCACCGTGATGGGCGTGACGGACGACGCCACGATCGAGGAGGCCGTGAAGGCGGCCCGCCGGTACGGCGCGAAGATCATGGTCGATCTGATGCGGGTGGAGGACAAGCCGAAGCGGGCGAAGGAGCTCGAGAGGCTCG
>Ga0184623_10000196_pt1 | contig 25348 bp, 27 predicted proteins | sample PLM1_100_b1_FD_133138 | JGI IMG/M metagenome (GOLD analysis project Ga0184623, IMG submission 133138) | Groundwater sediment microbial communities from an aquifer in East River, Colorado, USA - PLM1_100_b1 | ecosystem: Environmental > Terrestrial > Soil > Riparian zone | place: USA: East River... | reverse complement strand
GTCGCGGCGCACAGGGCCATATGGAGGGCCCTCTCGTTCGCGGTGTTCCTCCTCGTGGTGCTCGCTTTCGGTGCGCGCCCGGTGGCCGCGTACCACGTGGGGACCGTGACGCCCGTGTCCCTCCACGTCTCGGAGACGGTCGTCCTCCCGATGAACCACTACGCCGGCTACACGTTCGCGATCGGGGTCGGAGACCGGCTGACATACAGACTGAACGTCACCGCGGGTTCCCCGATCGACATGTACATCGTGCCCGCGGCGGCCCTCGCGGATTACCAGAACGAGTCCGCGCTGAGGTTCCTTCTGTTCATGAGGGAGGAGAAGCAGAGCTCGATCTCGGGCGTGTTCACGGCGACCCCGGAGAACGCGGGCGTCGACACGGTGATCGTGGACAACGTGGACTTCTCCGGCCAGGTGGCCTCGGGAGAGGTCACCGTCACCGTGAACCTGACGAGGGAGATCGCGCAGGGCCCCTCCATGGCCCTGATCGGGGGGATCCTCCTCATCATCGTGGTCGTGATCGCCCTGGTCGCGTTCCTCGCGGTCCGGGCCCGCAGGAAGCGGGTCGCGATGCCCCCGCCGATGGCCCCGCCCGCGTACCCCGGGCCACCAAGCACGTATCCGCCGCCCCCGTACACTCCGCCGCAAGCCCCTCCGCAAGGGCCTTACCCGCCCCCGCCGCCGTCGTTTTGACCCCGCCCGCTCGAATCGGAGAGCGGGCTCGACACCTTTTAGCGGTGGCCCCCCATCGCATACACGGATGATGGACGACCGGGCCCTCCAGCAGCTCGAGAGGAAGATCGACTCCTGGCGGGCCAGGGTGCGGGACAGCAACGAGCGGAAGACGTACGACGAGGTCTTCGATCAGAGGACCCTCCTCCTCCTCGCGAAGCTGATCAACGACGGAGTCCTGTCGACCGTGGACTATCCCGTGTCCACGGGGAAGGAGGGGAACGTGTTCCACGCAACGGCCCCCGACGGCGGGGCCCTCGCGCTCAAAATCTACCGCGTTGGGAACGCGACGTTCAAGAACATCGCGAACTACATCATCGGGGACTCGCGGTTCCGGAACGTGCGGCGGACTCGGAAGGACATCATCTACGCGTGGGCCCAGAAGGAGTACAAGAATCTCCTGGGGATGGCCGCGGCGGGCGCCCGGGTCCCGAAGGCGATCGTTCAGCGGAACAACGTCCTCGTGATGTCGTACATCGGGGACGAGACGCAGCCCGCGCCCCTCCTGCGGGAGGTCCGGCTCGACGACCCGCAGGCGGGCTTCGAGGACCTCGTCGGGACGATGAAGGCGATCCGCACGGCGGGCCTCGTCCACGGGGACCTGAGCGAGTACAACGTCCTTGTGTGGGACGGCCACCTCTGGGTGATCGACTGCGGGCAGGCCGTGCCCCTCGCCCACGGGCACGCGGAGGAGTGGTTCCTCCGGGACTGCGGCAACATCGCACGGTACTTCCGCCGACTCGGGGTGGACGTGACCGCGAAAGGCCTCGCGGACCGGGTCCGCGGGTAGCCGCTACGCGAGCCTCGCGGACTCGACGATCCCGGACAGCGGCGGCTGGGCCGCGAGGAGCGTGAACGCGCCCTGGAGGACGGCGACGGACCGCCGGAACTCCGCGACCTCCAGGCTCTCCGCGTCCGTGTGGTCGAGGTGGGAGTCCCCGGGCCCGTACGCCGCAGCGGGGCAGTCCCACGCGGGCACCGCGAGGTTCATGTCGGAGGTCCCGAGCTTTCGGAGGAGGGTCGGCTGCGCGCCCTCCCGGCGGATCCCCGCGCACAGGGCCCGGGCGACGACGTTCCGCGGGTCCACCTCCACCGCCTCGGAGCGGTCCACGACCTCGCCCCCGCCCGCGAGGCCGTTCTCCGTGAGGAACGCGACGACGTCGCTCGTCCTCACGCCGGGCGGGAGCCGGAGGTTCACCCCGACGTCGACGCGCTCCGCGCTCCCCTCCCGCCGCGTGTGGATCGAGTGGACCTTCATCGTGAGGGACCGGAACCCGCTCTCATCCCGCCGCTCCTCCGCGAACGCCCGCAGCCGGTCGAGGAACGCGAGGGCGGTCTCCACCGTCGTGGTCTCGGGCGAGGACAGGTGCGTCCTCGTCCCCTGGAACCGGAGGACGAGGCTCAGGTTCCCCTTGTACCCGATCGTGACCCCGGACCAACCGCTCGGCTCCCCGACGATGAGGAAGTCCGGGCGGTGCCGGGGGAGGAGGTGCCGCGCGCCCCGCGAGTCCCGCTCCTCGCCGACGGCCGCGACGACGAGGACCTCCCCAGGTCCGGCGTGCCGGCTCGCCGCGACGAGGGCCGCGGCGAGGGGACCCTTCGCGTCGCACGCGCCGCGGCCCGTGATCCGTCCGCCCTCGAGGCGGACGGGGAGCTCCCCCTCCACGGTGTCGATGTGCCCGAGGAACATCACCTTCGGCCGGCCGACGCCGATCCTCGCGATCCCGTTCCCCGCGCGGTCGACGTGGGCCGCGAACCCGAGGGAGCGTGCGAGCTTCAGGAACGCGCGGACCGCGCCCGCCTCCTGGCCGGACGGGCTGTATTCCTGGAGCAGGGTGCGGAGGACCTCGACCTCATCCATGGCGTAGGGCCCTCCCGAGAGCGTCGATCGCGAACGACCACTGGGCCTCCGGGATCACGAGGGGTGGGAGCAGCCGGACGACGCTCGACCCGCCCCCGATCGCGATCACCCGCTCGTCCTGCAGCGCCTGGAGGACGGGGGCCGCCTTCCCGCGGAGCTCGATCCCGATCATGAGGCCGAGGCCGCGGACCTCCCGCACGGAGGGCGCGTCGAGGCCCCGGAGTTCCTCGATCGCCTCCGTCCCGAGACGCTCCGCGCGCTCCCACAGGCGCTCCCGCAGGGTCACGTCGATCGCGGCGGTCCCCGCCGCGCACGCGAGCGCATTCCCGCCGAACGTGGAGTTGTGGCTCCCCCGGAACCGCTCCTCGACGGCCTCCGTCGCGAGGGTCGCTCCGATCGGGACCCCGCCCGCCAGGGACTTCGCGAGGGTCAGGAGGTCGGGCTCGACGCCCCACCGCTCCACCGCGAACATCCGGCCCGTGCGGCCCATCCCGGTCTGGACCTCGTCGAGGATCAGGAGCGCGCCCGCCCCGTCGCAGATCTCCCGCGCGGCGGGCAGGTACTCCGGGGACGCGACGTGGACCCCGCCCTCCCCCTGGACGGCCTCCAGGATCACCGAGGCGGTGTCCCCGTCCACCGCCTTCCGCAGGGCCTCGACGTCGTTGAACGGGACGTGCTCGAACCCGGGGACGAGGGGCTCGAAGGGCTCCCGGAACTCCCGCCGCCACGTCGCGCTCAGCGCGCCCATCGTGCGGCCATGGAACCCCCGCATCGCCGCGACGACCTTCCTCCGGCCCGTGGCCGCGCGCGCGAACTTGAGCGCGGCCTCCACGGCCTCGGAGCCGGAGTTGCTCAAGAACACCCGCCGGAGGTTCCTCGGGGCGACGGACAGGAGCTTCTCCGTGAACAGGGCCTTCGCGTCCGTCCCGAACGTCGGGCCGACGTGGATCAGCTCCCGCGCCTGCGCGGTGATTGCGTCCACGATCGCGGGATGGCAGTGCCCGAGGTTCCCGACGCCGAAGGAGGCCCCGCAGTCGATGTACTCCGTCCCCCCGTCGTCCCACAGGGTCGCCACGGAGCCCCGCACGAACGTCGGGGCCCGCTTCGGAGAGCACGCGAACTCGACGGCCCGCGCGTCCACCGCGCTCAGGCGATCACCGTGCCCATCCCCTCGAGCGCCCGCTCGACGGGGTCCGGGTGCTGTGAGGACGCGATCACGACCCGCTTCACGCCACCCTCGAGGGCCTCCTGCGCGGCGATCAGCTTCTTCTTCATCCTCCCGTACGCGAAGTTCATGAAGTACGAGAGGCGCTCCCGCGGGACCTCCGGGATCAGGGTCGCGGGGTCGCTCGGCTCCCTCAGGAGGCCGGGGACGTTCGTGAACAGGATCAGGGTCTCCGCCTTGAGGTTCGCGGCGACGAGGCCCGCGACGCGGTCCGCGTCCGTGTTGATCAGCTCGCCGCGCGGCGTCACGCCGGGCGGGGAGACGACGGGGACGTAGCCCGCATCGAACAGGAGCTGGACGAGCCCCGCGTTCACATGGTCGACGGTCCCGGAGTAGTCGTCCTTCACGAGGAGGACGCGGCCGTTGTCCACGGCCCGCACGGCCTCCTTGCGGCGGCCCGTGAGGAGCCCGCCGTCGACCCCGCTCAGGCCCACCGCGGGGGCCCCGAGGGACTGGAGTCGTGCGACGATCGCGGTGTTCAGCTTCCCGGCGATGGCCATCGTGAACACCTCCATCGTCTCCTTGTCCGTGTACCTCGAGACGACCCCGCTCGGGGACGTGATGTATCGGGTCGGACGCCCGAGGGCCTCCGCGAGCCGGTCCACCTCGTTCGAGCCCCCGTGGACGAGGACGTAGTCCCGCCTCGGGGCCAGGTCGATCAGGACGTTGTCGATGTCGTTGCCTTCCGCGCCGCCTACCTTGACTACCATCATTTACGCGTCGTCACCTCAGATCGGATGCAAACCGAGGAAATCGAGCCCCGTCGCCTCCGGATAGCCGGCGACGAGGTTCATGGACTGGACCGCGGTCCCCGCGGCCCCCTTCATCAGGTTGTCGAGCGCTGCGAACGCGACGACGCGGCCCGCGTGCTCGTCGAGCGCGAAGCCGACGTCGCAGAAGTTCGTGCCCGAGAGGATCTTCGGCTCCGGGAGGCGGTAGAGGCCTTGCGACTCCTTCACGATCCGGGTGAACGGCTCCTTCCCGTACGCCTCGCGGTACACCCGCCACAGATCCTTCTCCGTGACGGGGGCCGTCAGAAAAGTATGACAGGTTGCGAGGATCCCCCGCACCGTCTCGACGGCGTGGCAGGAGAGCGCGACCTTCAAGCCCGCCTCCTGTTCGATCTCCGCGGTGTGGCGGTGGTTCGCGGGCGCGTACGCCCGGATCACCCCCGATCGTTCCGCGTGGGCGGAGGCGGGCCCGCCATCGGCGCCCCCCGCGGAGGACCCTGTCTTCGCGTCGACGACGACGTGCTCCGTGTCGATCAGCCCCGCCTGGGCGAGGGGTCGCAGCGCGAGGATCGCCGCCGTGGCGATGCACCCGGGCCCCGAGACGAGGGTCGCGCTCCGGATTTCCTCCCGGTGGATCTCCGGGAGGCCATACACGGACTTCGCGAGGAGCTCCGGATGCGGGTGCTCGACATCGTAGTACTCGGGGTACATCGAGGGGTCCTTCAGTCGGAAGTCCGCGCTCAGGTCGATCACCTTCCCAGCGCGGGTGAGGAACTCCGGCATCCGCTCCATCGCCCGACCGTGGGGCATCGCGAGGAACAGGAGGTCGCACGGGTCGAGCTCCCCGTGCGGCGTGAACGTGAGGTCCGTGGCCCTCCGGAGGTTCGGATGGGCGCGGCCCACAGGCTTCCCCGCCATGGAGTCCGACGTCACCTGCGTGACCTCGACCTTCGGGTGGCGGAGGAGGAGCCGGAGGAGCTCGCCTCCCGTGTATCCGGACCCCCCGACGATTGCGACCCTCATCGCGTCGCGACCTCCACGACGTAGTCCATGACCTTGTCCGCGACATCGATCCCCGTCGCCCCGGTGAGGGCCTTGAACTCGGGGGTCGGGTTCACCTCGTGGACGACGAGGCCCTGCGGGCCCTCCATGAGATCGACGGCGAGGACGCCGCCGCCGACCGCCTGCGCCGCCCTCAGGGCGAGTTCGGAGAGCTCCGACGTCGGAGTGAGAGATTCCACGGCGCCGCCGCGCGCGGCGTTCGTCCGCCAGTCCTTCGAGTACCGGTACATCGCGGCGACGACCTCGTCCCCGACGACGAAGACCCGGAGGTCCCGGTCCGGCTTCTGCACGTACTCCTGGACGTAGAAGATCGAGTGCATCGAGGAGCCGAGGGCGATCTTGTGCTCGATGATCTGTTCCGCCTCCTCCCGGTCGTCGACCTTCGCCATCAGGCGGCCCCAGGAGCCCACGGGGGGCTTCAGGACCGCGGGGTAGCCGACCTCGTCGAGCGCCTTCAGCGCGGCCTCCGGCGTCAGGGCGACGACGGTCCGCGGGGTCGGCACGCCCGCCTCCGCGAGCCGGAGGGACGCGAGGACCTTGTCCCCGCAGAGGTTCACGACCTCGTACGGGTTCACCGTCGGGACGCCGTAGTGCTCGAAGAACCGCAGCGCGTAGAGGGAGCGACTGTGGCTCACGCTGCGATTGAGGACGAGGTCCGCCGTGAACCCATTCCGGACGAGGGGGAATGTGACCTCCTCGTCGTGGAGCCGCTCCACGGGGATCCCGCGGTTCGCCGCGGCCTCGAGGATCCACTTCTCCTCGGGCCGGATCACGGTGTAGAACATGCCGAGCGTGAACGTGTCACTCACCCCAGTCTTCCGCCTCGCGCGGGGCGGGGTCCACCCGGAACGGCTCGACGGAGGTGACCTCCAGCTCGCTCCCGCAATCCGGGCAGGGAAAGATCTCCCCCTCGATCAGGTCGCGTCGTTCGATGACCTTGCCGCATTCCGGGCATTCGCTCATTCAGGATTCCTCCTTCAGGATTCGGTCGACGAGCTCCACGCTCTCCGCGTGCTTCGACTGGGAGTACCGCTCGAGCCCCACGGTGTCGTGGGCCCGGGCGATCTGCGCCTTCACCGCATCGGGGGAGGGCCCGCCATGGGTCTTGCGCCGCGCGAGGGACGAACGGACGTCGAGGAGCCCCGCAACGTCCTCGCCGAACCGCGGGTCGAACCCCCGCAGGGACTTCGCGTCCACCTTCGCCTCCGATTGCAGGAAGAAGCGGGCCACGGTCTCGTGGGCCTCCCGGAACGGCACCCCCCTCGACACGAGGTACTCCGCGAGATCCCCCGCCAGGATGCGGGGGTCGGAGGCCGCCGTCTCCAGGCGGCCCTCGTCGAAGTCGAGGGCGGACACCGCCGAGGTGAGCGCATCGAGGGTCGCGAGGACGTGGTCCACCGCATCGAAGACGGGCGCCTTGTCCTCCTGGAGGTCCCGGTTGTACGCGAGCGGGAGGGACTTCAGGGTCGCGAGGAGGGCGACGAGGTCGCCGATCACGCGGCCCGCCTTCCCCCGGGCGAGCTCCGCGACGTCCGGGTTCCGCTTCTGGGGCATCAGGCTGCTCCCGGAGCCGAGCTCCGGCGCGGGTCGGACGAACCCGACCTCGGAGGACGCCCAGTGGACGATCTCCTCCCCGAGAGAGCTGAGGTGGACCGCGAGCAGGGAGAGGTCGAACAGGAACTCCGCGAAGTAATCCCGGTCGCTCACCGCGTCGATCGAGTTCTCGAACACCGTCGGGAACCCGAGGCGATGGGCCGTCCGGGCGGGGTCGATCGGGAGCGTGCTCCCCGCGAGGGCTCCCGCCCCGAGGGGCGAGACGTTCGCGCGGGCGAAGCCGTCCGAGAGCCGCGCGTGGTCCCGGGACAGCCGCCAGAAGTGTGCGAGGAGGTGGTGGCCCACGGTGACGGGTTGTGCCCGCTGGAGGTGCGTGTACCCCGGCATCGGCGTCGCGGCGTGGGCCTCCGCGAGGTCGAGGAGCGCGAGCTGGAGCCGGAGGGCCTCCTGCTGTACGGCGGTGATCGCCTCCCGCAGGTACAGCCTCTCGTCGAGGGCGATCTGGTCGTTCCGGCTCCGGGCCGTGTGGACCTTCGCGCCGAGAGGCCCGAGGATCTCCGTGAGTCGGACCTCGACGTTCGTGTGGACGTCCTCGAGGTCCTCCCGCCAGGGGAAGGTCCCGGAGTCCATCTCGTGGTGGATCCGACGGAGTCCCTTCGCGAGGGCCCCGGCCTCCTCCGTTGTGAGGATCCCGACCTCGCCGAGCATCCCGACGTGCGCGAGGCTCCCCGCGATGTCGTGGCGGGCGAGCTTCCGGTCCACTGACAGGGACGCGAGGAACCGCCATGCGGGCGTCTTCACATACGATGGCGGGGCTCCGCCTGCTCGCGCCTTCGATTCCACGGTGACCGCCATCCTCACTTCGCCCTCCTCGAGGTCTTCACGAGCTTCGCGAGTGCGGCCTTCTCGCCGACGGCGGCCCACGTCCGCGCGGGCAGCCCCCAGACGTAGATGAAGCCCTCCGCCATGTCCTGGCGGAACTGGTCGCCCTTCGAGTACGTCGCGAGGCCGTGATCGTACAGGGAGTTCGGGGAGGCGCGGCCGACGACGGTCGCGGACCCCTTGAACAGCTTCACGCTCACGTCCCCGGTGACACGGGCCTGCGTGGACTCGATGAACGCGTCGAACGCCTCCCGCAGCGGCGTGAACCAGAAGCCGTCGTAGGTCAGGGTCGCGTAGCGGGACGCGATCGTCCGCTGGAACTCGAGGACGTCCCTGGGGAGGACGAGGGCCTCCAGGGCCTGGTGGGCCTTCATCAGGACGGTCGCCGCGGGGCACTCGTACACCTCGCGGGACTTGATCCCCACGACGCGGGACTCGACGTGGTCGATCCTCCCGACGCCGTGCCGGCCCGCCAGCTCGTTGAGCGCGACGATGATCGACGCGAGGTCCGCCCGCCTGCCGTCCATCGCGACGGGCTTCCCCGCCTCGAAGCGGATCGTCGCGTACACGGGCTCGTCGGGAGCCTCCGCGGGGCTCGTCGTCCACTCGAAGACCTCCTCCGGCGGCTCGATCCTCGGGTCCTCGAGGACCCCGCACTCGATGGACCGGCCCCACAGGTTCTCGTCCGTGCTGTACGGAGAGCCGTTCTCGAATGGGACCGGGATTCCGTGCTCCTTGGCGTACGCGACCTCCTGCTCCCGCGTCATGTTCCAGACGCGGGCGGGGGCGATCACCTGGAGCTCCGGCGCGAGGGCCGTCGTGCAGAGGTCGAACCGGACCTGGTCGTTCCCCTTCCCCGTGCAGCCGTGCGCGACGAACTTCGCTCCCTCCCGCCGCGCCACCGCGACGAGGTGCTTCCCGATCAGGGGACGGGCGACGGCGGTGCTCAGGGGGTACTGCCCCTCGTACATCGCGTTCGCCTTCAGGGCGGGGAGGATGAACTGCTCCGCGAACTCCTGCCGGACGTCGAGGACGTACGCCTTCGCCCCGAGTCGCTCCGCCTTCTCCTTGATCCCCGCTAGGTCGCCGGGCTGGCCGACGTCCACCGTGAGGGCGACGACGTCGAACCCGCGCTCCTGGAGCCAGCGGATCGCCACGGAGGTATCCAGGCCCCCGGAGTACGCAAGCACCACCTTGTTCCGCGACATTGGCACGATGCCCCAACTATTGAACTGCAAGGACTCGCGGGTGCGTATTTGAATATATTGACACCACGTTGTCAGATTCGAACATAATTGTCAAATACCAGACACGTTGTCATGTCGTGACGTGGCGACGGTCGCCCGGCAGGTCCGGGACTACATCTCGGGGCACCCGAGCATCTCGGACGCCCTGAAGATGGACATCGTGAACTACTCCGCCCTCGCCCGGAAGATCTCGAGGGAGCTCGGGATCCGCCGGGAGGAGGCCGTCCTCGCGGCGTGCCGCCGGTACCCCGTGGAGAAGCTGCGGGGGTACAGCGAGGACGCCGTCCGCCGGACCCTCCAGAAGAGCCGCATCCAGACCCGCACGAAGGTCGCGACGATCATCGTCGTCGAGGGCGTCGACGTCCTCCAGCGCCTCGGGGACGTCGTGGAGGAGCTCCTGGACGAGAACAAGGAGTGCCGTCTGATCCAGGTCTCGCAGGGGACCGTGATCATCGCGGACGACGACTCCGTGAGCCGCGTGACGAAAAAGCTGCGGTCGGACCAGATCATCAGCGTGACCAAGGGCCTCGTGGAGATCGCGGTGACGAGTCCGGAGACGATCGAGAAGACCGCGGGTTTGCTCGCCTTCCTTTCCGGCGCCCTCGCCTCCAGCGGGATCAACATCGTCGAGGAGATGTCCTGCTACACGGACACGGTCTTCATCCTCGAGCGGAAGGACATGACGCGGGCGATGGAGGTGCTCGCCCAGAACCTGACGTGACGCGGGAAGGTTTTTGGCCCTGCGCGACATCGTGCCCGCCCCAAACGTCTCGGAGAGCCCGCGATGTTCTACCTACGGATCCCCACGGAGCGGGTCGGCGTCCTGATCGGATCCGGCGGCGAGACGAAGTCCCGCCTCCAGGAACTCACGGGCGTCGTGCTGGAGGTGGACTCCCGGTCGGGAGAGGTCACGGTCGACGAGAGCGGCGCGACGGACCCCGTCCTCTCGATCAAGGTCCGGGACCTCGTGTCCGCGATCGGGCGCGGGTTCTCGGGGGAGCGGGCGTTCCGCCTCCTCCAGGACGACGTGTACCTCGAGGTGTTCGACATCAAGGACTTCGCGCACTCCCGGAACCGGATCGGCCAGATCAAGGCCCGCCTGATCGGGACCCGCGGGAAGACCCGCCGGATCGTCGAGGAGCTCACCTCCGCGGACGTGAGCGTGTACGGCCACACGGTCGCCCTCATCGGGGAGGCGTTCCACCTCGCGATCGCCCGCGAGGCCGTGGAGATGCTCCTCCGGGGGAGCGAGCACAACACGGTGTACCGCTTCCTGGAGCGGAAGCGGGGGCAGATCAAGGTGTACGAGATGGGGTTCTAGGGCAGCCCGCCCCAACCCTTTTATCCGCACGCACCTCTTTTCGCGGCGGGGGAGCCTTGGCGAAATCGGAGGCGGCGAAGCTCAGGGACTCGTTCCAGGCCGCGCTCGCCGGGGCGATCTCGAACATGGACGACGCGGCCCTCTTCGCCCTCCGGAGCGAGCTGAGCGCGATCCGCGCGGTCGTGGCGGGCGGGAAGGACAAGGCCCTCGCGGCCTCCGTGGACCGTAGCCTCGCCGCGGTCGCCCGCTTCCACACGTTCGCCTCCGAGGTGAAGGGGTTCGTCCTCTCTCGCGACTTCAGCAAGAAGGCGAGCCTCTTCGACATCGGGTCGGTCGGCGTCCTGGCGGTGGAGAACGTCCTCACCGCGGAACGGAAGAGCCTGTTCCGTCTCCTGATGAGCGGCCTCTCCGAGGGCCTCGCGTTCGCCGCGAGCCGCCAGTACATCTACGGCTCCACCGCGGTGCTCGATGGCTTGTACCGTACGAACAGCGCGGCCCTGTACGATGACCTGTGGGCCCTCGCGACGGAGATTCGCGGCCCCCTCGACGAGAAGACCGCCCGAGAGGTCCAGCAGGGCCTGGACGGGTTCTTCAAGCAGCTCGCGGAGCCCGGCGTTCCCGTCGACCGCCGGGTCGTCGCAATCTATCAGATGTACGGCATCCTCGTGCTCGTCCGGGGCGCGGACCTGCTGAAGCGGCTCCGCGGTTCTTGAGTCCACACGCTTCCCCATGGAGCGGGTCGAGCATACAGTTGCGCCGAATCGTTAAATATCGCGCCTATCTTCGCTCGCGTGCTGGTTGGAGTCACGCCCGAGTACGTGTATCTTTTCAGCGAGGGGAACGCAAAGTGGGTGTTCAGAGGATGACCGCGAAGGAATACTACGCGGCGAACCGTGAGAGGTTGAAAAGAGAGCAGCGGAGGCGCTACGCAGAGAACCACGAATATCGAGAGAGGAGTCTCGCACGTGCACGAGTCTACTACTATGCTCATAGAGACCAATACCTCGAACGTTCTCGGTCTCCGAGGCATCGGAAAATGCAGGTGGAGTACCGCAGAAAGGTTCGTAGGGAGGTCCTCTCGCATTACTCAGATGGAACGCTTTGCTGCGCCTGCTGCGGCTGGCGTTCAGGCAGTGAAATGGAGAGACTGGAAATCGACCACGTGAACGGCGGCGGTCGAAAACACAGGTTGCGTGTAATAGGGAGTGTCGGGGGGACGAGATTCTTCGAGTGGCTCAGGTCCCACGATTACCCTGATGGCTTCCGCGTTCTGTGCGCAGGGTGTAACAAGATGATGGTGCCGGGCAAAGCGCATTGCCTCCTGCATGGGGGTGCTCAGACCTGAAATGGACTTACGGCTTTTCGGAAGGGTCCGCAAGGATGCGGGACCTCCTCGGAGGGAAGGGCGCGGGCCTCGCGGAGATGACCCGTCTCAAGCTTCCGGTCCCGCCCGGCTTCACGATCACGACCGCCGCGTGTAACGCGTTCGCCAGAATGGGAAGGTTCCCGCCCGGCCTGAACTCCCAGATCGCGATTGCCCTGAAGAAGGTGGAGACGAAGGCGAAGCGGCGCCTCGGCGACCCGAGCAGCCCCCTCCTCGTCTCCGTCCGCAGCGGCGCGAAGTTCTCGATGCCCGGGATGATGGACACGGTCCTGAACATCGGGTTGAACGACGAGGTCGTCGGCCCCCTCGCGGCCCTCTGGAAGAACGAGCGGTTCGGTTGGGACGCGTACCGCCGCCTCCTCCAGATGTTCGGGAGGATCGTCAAGGACATCGACCCGCGCCGGTTCGAATCGATCCTCGATCGGTGGAAGGCGAAGACCCCGGGCGGGAAGGACACGGACCTCACCGCGGCGATGCTCCGGTCGATCGTGGACGAGTTCAAGGGCGTGTACGCGAAAGAGGGGAAGGACTTCCCGCAGGACCCCCGCGTCCAGCTCGAGGAGGCGATCGCGGCCGTGTTCCGCTCCTGGAACGGGAAGCGGGCGGTGGACTACCGCAACTTCCACAAGATCCCGCACGACCTCGGCACCGCGGCAAACGTCCAGACGATGGTGTTCGGGAACCTCGGGGATGACTCCGGGACCGGGGTCGTGTTCACGCGGAACCCCGCCACCGGGGAGAAGGTGCTCTATGGGGAGCACCTCCCGAACGCGCAGGGCGAGGACGTCGTCGCGGGGATCCGCACCCCGCTGAAGATCGCGCAGCTCAAGGAACGGATGCCTAAGATCTTCAAGGAGCTCGAGGCCTGCGCGAAGAAACTGGAGACGCATTACAAGGACCTCCAGGACATCGAGTTCACCGTCGAGCGCGGGAAACTGTGGGTCCTCCAAACGCGCGCGGGGAAGCGGACCGCCCGCTCCGCGGTGAAGGTCGCGGTGGACATGGCCGCGGAGAAGCTGATCTCCCGCGAGGAGGCCGTGAGGCGGGTCGAGCCCGCCCACGTGATCCAGCTCCTGATGCCGCGGTTCGACGAGGCCGCGAAGGCACTCGCCCACAAGGAGGATCGGTACCTGGCGAAGGGCCTCAACGCGTCCCCCGGCGCAGCGACGGGGACCGTCGTGTTCGACCCGGACGAGGCCCAGCGCCTCGGGCGGGACGAGAAGAAGCCCGTGATCCTCGTCCGGGTCGAGACCTCCCCGGACGACGTCCACGGGATGCTCTGGTCGAAGGGGATCCTCACGACCCGGGGCGGGGCGACGTCCCATGCGAGCGTCGTCGCCCGGGGGCTCGGGCTCCCGTGCGTCGTCGGGGCGGAGTCGATCCGCGTGGACTACGACGACGGCACGTTCTCCGTCGGCGAGGTGATCGTCCGGCACGGGGACCCGATCTCGATCGACGGGACGACCGGGGAGGTGTTCCTCGGCCGGATCCCGACGATCGACCCGGACTTCAAGGGGGAGAAGGAGCTCCTCACGATCCTGTCTTGGGCGGACAAGCTCCGCAGGCTCGAGGTGTGGGCGAACGCGGACTACCCGCGGGACGCGGTCCGCGCGCGGGAGTTCGGGGCGGAGGGGATCGGCCTGTGCCGCACGGAGCACATGTTCTTCGAGGAGGACCGGCTCCCGATCGTCCAGCGGATGATCCTCGCCGCCACGGACCGGGAGCGGCAGGACGCCCTCGACAAGCTCCTCCCAATCCAGCGGGGGGACTTCGGGGGGATCTTCGAGGCGATGGGGGACCTCCCCGTCGTGATCCGGCTCATCGACCCGCCCCTCCACGAGTTCCTCCCGAAGTACGAGGACCTCCTCGTGGAGGCGACGGAGCTCCGGCTCACGGGGAAGGACACGAAGCGGCTCGCGGAGGTCCAGCGCCTCCTGAAGGCGGTCGCCGCGATGCGGGAGCAGAACCCGATGCTCGGCCTGCGGGGGTGCCGCCTCGGGATCATGGTCCCCGGCCTCACGGAGATGCAGGTCCGCGCGATCTTCGAGGCCGCGTGCGGGCTGAAGAAGGCGGGCCAGGACCCGCATCCCGAGATCATGATCCCCCTCGTGGGCCACGTGAACGAGCTCCGGGTCGAGCGGGAGAAGCTCGAGCGGGTCGCGAAAGAGGTGATGAGGGAGCAACGCGTGACCCTCGATTACAAGTTCGGGACGATGATCGAGGTCCCCCGCGGCGCGATCACCGCGGACGAGATCGCGGCCTACGCGGAGTTCTTCTCCTTCGGCACGAACGACCTGACCCAGATGACGTTCGGGTACAGCCGGGACGACGCGGAGGGGAAGTTCCTGATGGCGTACGTGGAGCGCGGGATCCTTCCCGTGAACCCGTTCCAGGTCCTCGACCGGGCCGGCGTGGGGGAGCTGATGCGGATGGCGGTCGAGCGCGGGCGGAGGACCCGCCCGGACCTGGAGGTCGGGATCTGCGGGGAGCACGGCGGGGACCCGGAGAGCATCGCGTTCTGCCACGAGATCGGCCTGAAGTACGTGTCCTGCTCCCCGTACCGGGTGCCCGTGGCCCGGATCGCGGCGGCCCACGCCGCCCTCAAAGAGAAGTCGGGCCCCAAGGGGACGGATTGAGTGGACCTGGGCTCCTTCGCGCTCCAGGGCGGCACCCTCCTCGCGGAGGTCGTCGTCCTCGTCCTGTTCTCCTTCCTGCCCCCCGTCGTGTTCGTCGTCTGGATCCGGAACACGGAGCGGTACGGGCGGGAGCCGTGGGGGATGATCGTCGGGATGTTCATGTGGGGCGCGATCTTCGCGGTGATCATCGGGGCCGTCCTGAGCCTGATACTCCTCCTCGTGTTCGAGGCCGCGACCCCCGTGGAGCAGATCCTCGCGCGGCGGTTCGCGGACCCCGCGACGATCCTCCTCGCCCTCGTGATCGCCCCGTTCACGGAGGAGTTCGCGAAGGCGTTCGGCGTCCTCCGCCGGAGCTTCGTGATCCGGGAGCCGGAGGACGGCTTCGTGTACGGCGCGACGAGCGGCCTCGGGTTCAGCGCGACGGAGAACCTCCTGTACGGGGCCGCGGCGTTCGCAATCGGCGGGATCGGGGCCTCCCTCGTCGTGATCGCGGTCCGCTCCGTCTCCTCCTCCCTCCTCCACGCGTCCGCGACGAGCCTCACGGGATACGGGATTGCGAGGAACCGGCTGTGGGGCCCGCGATACTCCGCGCTCCCCTGGTACCTCGCGGCCGTCGCGATGCACGCGGCGTTCAACGGGATCGCCTCCCTCGGGGTCCTCCTCGCGGACCAGTACGGGGACCCGGGGATCCTCCTCGTCCTCGCGGGCGCCATCGTCTTCGCGTTCGTCGCGATCAGCGTCGTGCGGGGGAAGATCATGGAGCACGATGCGCGCCAGGGATGGCTGCCGTGATGTGGCTCCGGATCGCTGGCCGGCGACTCCGGCCCGCGAAGATCGTGTGCGTCGCGCGGAACTACGCCGCGCACGCGAAGGAGAGCGGGAGCGAGGTCCCCGCGGATCCCGTGTTCTTCCTGAAGCCCACGACCGCGCTGATCCCCTCCGGAGGGACGATCCTCCTCCCGCCGGAGTCGATCCGCGTCGAGGAGGAGTGCGAGCTCGCGGTCGTCCTTGGGAAGGGAGGCCGCGACGTCCCCCCGGGACGGGCGATGGACCTCGTCCTCGGGTATGCGGTGATCCTCGACATCACGGCGCGGGACCTCCAGGCCCGGGCCAGGTCAGAGGGGCTCCCGTGGACCGCCGCGAAGGGGTTCGACACGTTCGCCCCGATCTCCGACATCACGCCCGCGGAGAAGGTCAGGGACCCCCATCGCCTCGCGATCCGCCTCGAGGTGAACGGGGAGCCCGCACAGGTCGGGAACACCCGGGACATGGTCCACAGGGTCCCGGACCTGATTTCCCGAGCCTCCCGCATCATGACCTTGGAGCGCGGGGACGTCCTCGCAACGGGGACCCCGGCCGGGGTGCGGGAGATTCGCGACGGGGACGTCCTCGTCGGCACGATCGAGCGGGTCGGCCGGGTCGAAGCGCGGGTCGCGCGCAAGGTTTAATCGACCGCGTCCGCGTTCGAGGGCGGGATGCGCTTCCGCTTCGTCGTCGACGGTGCCGCGTACTCGAAGCACAAGGACGCGTTCAAGGAGGTCCTCCGGCGCCACGGCCTCACCTTCAAGGGCTCCCGGGACACGTTCGTCTGGTCGAGCCGCCAGGAGAGCGTGACCGCGACGTACGAGCGGGACGAGGCGCGGGACCTCACGATCACGGCGGACTTCGTCTGGCAGAGCCGGAAGAAGACACCGCTCCTGAACGCGCTGAAGGAGTGGGTGTGGTCCGTCGGGGGCCATGGCGGGGAGGAGGAGGACGCGGGCCTGGACGCGGGGGCGACGGACGCGATCGAGCGGGAGCTCGCGGTGTGGGATGCGGTCCACCGGCCGGACGAGGAGCGGCTCCGGCGGGAGGGACGGCCGGAGACGTGGATCGAGCGGGACGTCCGGGACTGGAAGCGGAAGCGGGCGGAGAAGCGGCGGGAGCTCACCGGGAGGTTCCGGCCCGGCTAGGACGCCGTCGGCGCGACCTCGAGGGCGTCGAAGCAGTCGAAACAGAAGCCCTCCCGCCGATCGTCCGGGAGCAGGACGATCCGGGTCCGGCACTTCCGGCAGCGTCCGAACCGATCCCCTCCCTCGGAGAAGTGCCGAACGTCCGGCCTGAGCTTGAACGAGATTCTCCCAAACCCCCGAGAGGAGAGGCGGCTCCGCCGCGCGAAGAGTCTGAGTCTATAAAAAAGTTGTGAGCACGCTCCGCGACAAGACGACGTTCGAGGTCGAGCGAACATTTTTGCGGCGCGAGGGCGATGGCGCCCCGAATGCGGGGCCGGTTCATCACGTTCGAGGGCATCGACGGGTCCGGGAAGACGACGATCGTGCACCGGATCGAGCCCGAACTGAGAAAACGTGGGTACAAGGTCGTCCTGACGTCCGAGCCGACGCGGACGTGGCTCGGGGACGCGGTCCGGAAGAGCTACGAGGACGACGTCGGGCCCCTCGCGGAGGCGTTCCTGTTCCTCGCGGACCGCGCGCGGCACACGGACGAGATCCGCGGATGGCTGCGGGCGGGCGCGATCGTGATCTCGGACCGCTACGCGGACTCGACGTACGCGTACCAGGGGGCCCGTCTCGAGGGCGTGGTGAAGGACCCGATCCGCTGGCTCCAGCGGGTGAGCGCCCCCGCGGTCCTCCCACCCGATCTCACGATCCTCCTCGAGATCCCACCCCGCCTCGGCCTCCGGAGGATCGCGGGTCGGAAGCGGAAGGTCCGGTTCGAGAAGGAGGGCTTCCTGACGAGGGTCGCGAAGAATTATCGGAAGCTCGCCCGGTCCCCCCGGTTCGTCCGGGTCGACGGGTCTCGCCCCGCATCGCAGGTCGCCCGGGACGCAATCGCGGTCATTGAGCGGCGCCTGGGCCTGCGAGACCGTTGACCTGCGCGCCCTGCACGACGAACGCCTTCGCGAAGAGCGTCGCCATCGCGGTGTCCCCCTTCCCGAGCTCGATCAAGAACGCACGGCCGAACGCGATCTTCGTCTGGACGGAGGGGGGCGGTGCCGCCATGGAGCGGTCGTCGATTCATTGCGGAATCTTGAACGTGCCCGCGCAAAACTCATTATCGGTAATCTAATCAACCGTAATGCGTCCGTCCCCCGCAGCCCCGCGGCTGGACAAACCTTTTATGCGGACCTCCCGATTCTCGCCCCCATCGGGATGCACTCATGGTGACCGAGGCCCATTCGAGGCCCTCCGCCCACCCCGGGGGCCGGGACTTCGTCGGCGTCGTGTACGGCGACGTCGGTTCCACGGCACTGAAGTTCTCCGTCGTCCGCCCCGTCGAGCGGAACGAGTTCGTCCAGATCCCCCACGAGACCTGCGGCCCCGTCCTCGGGCGGGTCGAGGAGGTCGAGCGGCACACAGACCTGTCCCTGGACCGGGCGCAACTCCTCGGCAGCGGGGAGGCCGTGGACATCGAGGAGAAGATGTCCGCGAGCGTCGCGATAGTGGGCTACCGGGACGACCGGGACCTCCTCCAGGTCCCGCGGACCCCGTTCCGGGCGGGCGCGGAGGTCCAGCATGCGGACGAGAGCCTCATCAAGAAGGTCCTAGGGCTCCGGGATGACCGCCACCACGGGGCGTACATCGGCCTCCTCGCGGGCCACGAGATCAAGGTGTACCTGGACATCAACGGGATGGTCCAGAAGCACGTGAGCGTCCTCGCGAAGACGGGGGGCGGGAAGTCGTACATCACCGGCGTCCTGATCGAGGAGCTGATGAAGCACCACGTTACGTGCGTGATCCTCGATCCCCACGGGGAGTACGCGAGCCTCGCGGAGAAGGGGAAGGTCGCGCACGGGTCCGAGCGGTTCGGGGTGGAGCCCCGGGGGTACCGTGAGGCGATCCAGATCTTCTCCCCGGACGTGAAGGTGAGCCCCCACGCGCGCCCCCTGAAGTTCACCCTGAGCAACCTCGACGCGCGGGACATCCTGTCCCTCACGGGCGGCGGCGGCAAGCTCCGCCAGCACCTCACCGCGCTGCGGAAGGCGCTCGACCTCCTGAAGCAGACCACCAGGGACTACTCGATGATGGACATCATCCGACTCCTCGAGAAGGACGAGGACCCGCAGAACGCGGCCCTCGTGGACGACCTGGAGTACCTCGCGGAGGTGGACATCTTCGCGCGGGAGGGGACCCGCATCGACGAGCTCGTCGTGAAGGGCCAGACGACGATCATCGACCTCAAGGGGACGCCGCCGGACATCCAGGAGCTGATCGTGAACCGCCTCTGCACGGCCCTGTTCGAGCTCCGGAAGGTGAACAAGATTCCGCCGCTCATGCTCGTCGTGGAGGAGGCGCACAACTTCTGTCCGCAGGTCGGGCAGGTCGCGTCCTCGAAGGTGTTCCGGACGATCGCGAGCGAGGGCCGCAAGTTCGGCTTGGGGATCCTGATCGTGACGCAGCGGGCCGCGAAGGTGGACAAGAACGTGCTGAGCCAGTGCAACACACAGATCATCCTGAAGGTCACGAACCCGAACGACCTGAAGGCGATTTCGTCGAGCGTCGAGGGGCTGACGCCCGGGATGGAGGACGAGATCCAGCGGCTCCCGATCGGGGTCGCGATCGTGACCGGCGCGGGCCTCCAGATGCCGATGTTGGTCGAGGTCCGGCCGCGGGAGACGCGCCATGGTGGGGAGAGCGTCCAGGTGATTCCGGACTAAACTATCAGGTTGTAGTTTGGTCCGACCGGCCGTCCCAAACGTTATAGGTAAGAAATTTCTTATCCGACACCGTGATGCGCACCAAGACCGTCCGGGTATCGGAAAAAGGACAGGTCGCGATCCCGGTCGAAATTCGGAGGGCCATGGGCCTGAAGAAGGGGTCCGAACTCCTAATACTGTTCGACGGTGAGAAGATGCTCCTTGCGAGAGCCGACCGCGCCGCAGAGGCCATTCTCAGGGATTTCGACGACCTCGTCCAAGCGTCCGCAGAAACCGCGCGGGAGCTCTGGGCAAACGAGGCGGACGAGGTATGGAATGACCTTTGAGCAAGGCGACGTTGTCCTCCTCCCGTTTCCCTTCACCGACCTGTCGGGGCAGAAACGGAGGCCGGTCCTCGTCCTGTCATCGGGAAGGTACAACCGGAAGTCGGCGGACTTCGTGGTTTGCGGAGTCACTTCTGTCTTGGTCCCGCGCCCGCACGCTGTCCCTCTTCGTCCTCTCGACATGGCCGTGGGCCGCCTGCCCTTGGAGAGTCGAATCCGCCCCGACAAGCTCTTCACACTGAAGCAGACCCTCGCCGTGAAGACCTTGGGGCGGGTGAAGTCCGGCGTGGTAGACCGTGTACGTCGTGAGCTCCTTTCCGTCATGGGCTGGAGTGCGCGATGAACCTTGCGGCCCTCGTGGAGAAGGACATCTCCCTCACGGAGCGAGCCCTCGCGAAGATCAAGATCGCGCCGCCTGCGAAGTCCCACCTCAGGAAGGTCGCCGAGGATTTTCTCTCCATGGCCCGCGCGTACTATGAGGACGCGAAGCACTTCCGCGACAAGGGGGAGCTCGACAAGGCCCTCGCGAACATCAACTACGCCCACGGATGGCTCGATGCGGGGGCCCGCATCGGCCTGTTCGATGTCGGCGGGGACGACAAACTGTTCACCCTCGCAGAGTGAGCGAGTCGATTTTTCCCAGTTGGGCAAAACGGGGCCTCACACGACCCGCGCGCCCTCGTTGTCCACGCGACACCGGTACATCGTGCCGTAGCCCCGCAGGATCGTCGCAGCGATCTCGCTGCCGACCGCGAACACCGCGTTCCCGAGCATCGACATGCTCGCCCTCCCGTACGCCCGCACGGCATCGATGCACTCCCTCACCTTCGGGGAGGCGAGTCCCGTCTCGAACGCGAACGTCCTCCCGAGGTCGAACAGGGTAGCTAAGGAAGGGCTTCGCTCGAACTCGTCGACGCACTTCAGCCCGACCTCGCGGATCCGTTCCATCGTCCGGGGGTTCCCGAGGACGGACGCCTTCCCCATCGGGGGACCGATCGCGCAAAGCATCAGCTCGGTGTCCACCTCGAACTTCTTCACGAGGCCGTACGGCGGCGCCCCGGGCTTCACCCGCAGGTCCATCCCGCCCGTCGCCTGGGGCATCACGTCCCCGAGTCCTGTCCCGCTCTCCACGTCGCTCCGGTGCGCGAGGCCGACGAGGTCGTCCCGCTTCCGTCCCAGCCCGAGGGCCTCGTCGAGGGCGAGCACGGTGCTTAGGGCGCCCGCCCCGCTCATCCCGAAGCCCTGGGACACGGGGAGCTGTTGCGTCTGGAGGATCTTCACCTCGTACGGGGCGGACCCGAGGAGGAGGCGGGCGGCCCGCTCCGTGGACTCCGCCTTCGCGGGCTCGTCGTTGATGTACACCTCGATCGACTGCGCGCGGTCCTCCCGCGCCCGCGCGACCGTGTGGATCCCGAGGGTCGTGCACAGCCCCGCGCCCCGTGATCCCTTCCGGAACGGGTTCAGGTCGTCGTAGCCGACGAAGAACGCGGTGATGTGGCCGGGCGCGAACGCTTCACCGTGCGAAACCATGGAGGACGGCTCTCCAGATCTTTTCCGCGGCGAGGGACTTCGGGCCCTCGAACGACTCCGCGGCGCCCTTCTTGTCGAGGATCAGGATCGAGGTGGTGCCCCGGCCGACCTTCGACACGTCGTTCGCGACGACGAGGTCGAGCCCGACCTCCTTCATCAGGGCGTGGGCCCGGGACTTCAGCTCGGACGGGCTCACCCCCGCCTCCGCCTTGAACCCGACGAGGACCTTCGCGCCCTTCCGGAGGGCGGGGAGGATCTTCGGGGTCGGGGAGAGCTCGAGGGTCAGGGGCCCGCCGCGCGAGGGAATCTTCCCTTTCGACTTTTTAGGCGAAAAGTCGCTAATCGCGGCGGGCACGACGCAGATGTCCGCGTCCAGGGAATCCGAGAGCTTCAGCAGGTCCTCCGTCGTCTCGAACGTCTTCGTCGGGAGGTACCTCGGGGCGACCGTGTGGTGGCGGCCGAGCCACAGCTCGACGTCCGCACCCTTCTCGAACGCGACCTTCGCGAGCTCGACCCCCGTCTCCCCGGAGGTTCTGTTCGTGACGACCCGCACGTCGTCGATCGGCTCCACCGTGGACCCCGTGATCACGACGACCCGCTTCCCATCGAGCTCCCGCGTCCCGATCCGGCGGATCACCCGCTCCACGATCTCCTCGAGGTCCGCGAGCTTCGCCTTCTCCTCCTCGAACTTCGGCGTGACGAACTCCACGCCGAGCTTCTCCAGCGTCCTGATGTGGGCCGCGATCAGCGGGTTGTTGTACATCGTCTCGTGCATCGCGGGCGCAATCAGGATCGGAATCCCCGCCCCGAGGGCGTTCTGCGCGAACGTCGTGACGACCGTGTCGTCGATCCCCATCGCGACCTTCGCGATCGTGTTCGACGTGGCGGGCGCGATCAGGAGGAGGTCCGCGGTCCCGTCCGTCCCGACGAGCTCGATGTACGGCACGGACCCGTCGATGCGGACGATCGGCTCCTTCCCCGTCGCGAAGTGGAGGGCGTTCGGGTGGACGATCTCCGTCGCGTCCTTCGACAGGACGGGGACGACCTCCGCCCCGTGACGGATCAGCTCCCGGGAGAGCTTCACGGTCTCCACGGCGGCGATGCTCCCCGTGACCGCGAGGACGACCTGCTTCCCCTTCAGCTTCTCCGATTTCGCTGCGTGGATCCGCTTCGCGGGGTGCACCGCGCGACGAACCCCCGCGCGCGACTTATACCTATGGCACCTGCCGAACGGAGAGGAACTCTTTAAGGCCCGGAGACCGCTGTCCGCCGGAGGGGTTCCTCGTGCAATCTCCGCAGCCCGGCATGCAAGAGAGCTGGCCCGTGGGGCCCGTCGTCTCCGAGTTCCCGACCGCGAAGTTTGTGAAGCTCTTGGCGATTTTCGTCGGCGTCCTGATCTTCGTCGGGATGGTCGCGTTTCATATCGCGATCATCCTCCCTCGCCCCGGGACGTCCCAGTCCACAGACCCGGACCAGGTCGCGTACATCGTCACGATCCGGGCGCTCACCGCGGTCTTCGCAGCGGCGATGGACGCCGCCGTCGCCCTCGCCGTCACGTGCAGCTGGTACTGGGGGTTGACCCGACCGGACCTGACGGAGGGAGCGCGCCGCGGGCTCTTCCTGTTCGGGACCGTGTTCCTCGGGATCTGGCTGCTCCTCAGTACGGCGTCCGTGTCCCTGCTGCGGGTCCTCATCCCGTAGTGGCGGCCACGCCGAGCCAACCTTTAATCTGCCCGCCGGGTTAGCGGCCCGGCCATGGATTACGAGGCGCTCCTGAACGAGCTGTACCGCCTCGAGCGGTTCGGGATCAAGCTCGGCCTCGAGACGATCACGGACCTCCTCGGCCACATGGGGAACCCGCACCGGCGGTTCAAGACCGTCCACGTCACGGGGACGAACGGGAAGGGGTCCGTGTGCGCGTACATCGCGAGCGTCCTGCGGAAGGCGGGGTACCGCGTGGGCCTGTACACGTCCCCGCACCTCGTCCGGTTCAATGAGCGGATCCAGGTCGACGGGCGGGAGATCCCGGACGCGGACGTCGCGCGGATCTACCAGGAGATGCAGCCCGCGATCGCGAAGACCTCCGGCGGGTCGAAGGTGCGGCAGCCCACGTTCTTCGAGGTCACGACCGCGATGGCGTTCCACTACTTCGCGGAGCGGGACATCGACATCGGCGTGATCGAGGTCGGGATGGGCGGTCGGATGGACGCGACGAACGTGATCCACCCGCTCGTCGCGGTCCTCACCCGCATCGGGCTCGAGCACACGGAGCACCTCGGGAAGACGGAGGACCGGATCGCGCGGGAGAAGGCGGGGATCATCAAGCCCGGGTGCCGGGTCGTCACGTTGGACCAGCCCACCCTCCCGATCATCACCGCCCAGGCCCACGCGCTCGAGTGCCCGATCACCGTCGTGGGGCGGGATGTCCGCTACGAGAGGCTGGGCTTCGACCGGAGCGGGCAGCGATTGAGGATCGAGGATGGCGGGACCGTCGAGCTGCGGATCCCGCTCCTGGGTTCCTATCAGCCGGAGAATGCTGCGATCGCGTACGCGGCGGTGCGGGGTCTTTCGAAGATGGGCATCGGTATCCCCGAGGAGGCGATCCTGGCGGGCTTCCAGGAGACCTCGTGGCCCGGGCGGATGCAGATCGTCCGGTCCCACCCCACGGTGATCGTGGACGGCACGCACAACGCGCCGGGGCTTCCGACCCTGGCCGCCTCCCTGAACGAGCTGTTCCCAGGCGAGAAGCCCGTGTTCGTCCTCGGGATCCTCGACGACAAGGACCTCGGGGTGTTCGTGAACGCCCTCGGCCCCCTCGCCTCTCGCCTCGTGATCGCAAAGCCCGAGACGCCGCGGGCGTACCCGCCGGAGGCGATCGCCCGCGCGTTCGCGTCTCACGTGCAGGACTCCGACATTGTCCCGAAGGTGTCCGAAGCCGTGGACCGCGCGATCTCCCTCGCGGGGCGGGAGGGCCTCGTCGTCGTCACGGGATCGATCTACACGGCGGGGGAGGCCCTTGCCCATCTCCAGGGCCCGCAAGGTTGAGCTCGTCCTCGCCGGCCTCGGGCGGAGGTACCTCGGGGAGGACCCGCTCGCGGAGGGAGGGACCGCCCTCGCGAAGATCACCGCGGAGACGGAGGACCCGTTCAAGGTCCTCATCGGGACGATTCTCTCCCAGAGGACCCGGGACGAGATGACGGAGGTCGCCTCCCGCCAACTCTTCGCCCGCTACTCCACGCCGCGGGCCCTGGCGCGGGCGGACGTCCGCGACGTCCAGCGGCGGATCAAGCCCGTCGGCTTCTACCGCCAGAAGGCCCGCAAGTTGCGCGAGGTGAGCCGCGTCCTCCTCGACCGCCATGGAGGAAGGGTCCCGTCCACGTACGAGGAGCTGATCGAGCTCCCGCAGGTCGGTCCGAAGACAGCGAACTGCGTCCTCGTCTACGGCTACGGACTCCAGGCCCTCCCGATCGACACGCACTGTCACCGGATCCCGAACCGACTCGGACTGATCCGCACGAAGACCCCGGAGGAGACGGAGAAGGCCCTCGCCCGCATCGTCCCCCGGGAGTACTGGCTGAACGTGAACGAGTGGTTCGTCCGGTTCGGGAAGGAAGTGTGCAAGCCGATCGGGCCTCGATGCGGGGAGTGCGGGTTCACCTCGTTCTGCGCGTACTACCGGGAGCGGGGGAAGGGATGAGGCTCGACGCGATTTCGTACCGCGTCCACGAGAGCCCGCGGACGGAGCCGTTCGTGATCGCGAGCGGGAGCTCGTCGACGACCACGAACGTGATCGTGCGGATCGAGAGCGGGAACCTCGTCGGCTGGGGGAACGCGTGCCCGAACTCCGTGACGAAAGAGACCCGCGACACGATCGTGCGCGCCCTCGTTGCGTTAATCGCGGGAGTGCGGGGACGGGAGTTCCAGACGAGTCTGGAGTTCGCGGATGCGATGGACGACGCATTGGCGGGGAACCCCGCCGCGAAGGCGGGGCTCGACATCGCGTTCCACGACCTGCGGGCCCAGGAGAAGAACGTGCCTCTGTACACGTTCCTCGGCGGGGGTTCCCGGGACCGGATGCGGACGGACATGACGATCGGGATCATGGACCTGGAGGCGACCGTGGCGAAGGCCCGCCACTGGGTGGCCCAGGGGTTCCGGGCCCTCAAGCTGAAGGTCGGGCTCGAGCCCGCGGGGGACGTGCGACGC
>Ga0184623_10000195_pt1 | contig 25410 bp, 21 predicted proteins | sample PLM1_100_b1_FD_133138 | JGI IMG/M metagenome (GOLD analysis project Ga0184623, IMG submission 133138) | Groundwater sediment microbial communities from an aquifer in East River, Colorado, USA - PLM1_100_b1 | ecosystem: Environmental > Terrestrial > Soil > Riparian zone | place: USA: East River... | reverse complement strand
GCGGACAGGATCTCCACCCGCTTGATCGAGTCAATACCCAGGTCAGCCTCAAGCTCCATGTGACCGGCCAGCATCTCCGCCGGGTAGCCCGTCTTGTCGGCCACGACCGAGAGCACGAGCTGCTCCAGCTCGGAGCCGATGCCATCCGGAGCGGCAGCCGCAGCCATGGGCACGACCGGCTCGGCCACACGCACGACCGGCTCGGGCGCCACCACAACCGGCTCGGGCGCCACCACAACCGGCTCGGGCGCCGGAACAACAGGCGCCGGAACGACAGGCGCCGCCACAACAGGCGCCGCCACAGCCGTCGCAACCGGCTCCGGCAGCTCGCTGGCCCCACCCACCGGCGGGTACGGCTTGCCGTAGTTGGCGCCGGAGAGCGGGATCGTCATGCGCGGCTTCTTGCTTTCGGGCTGCTCGGCCGGCGGCGCGTTGAGGCTCCAGAGCGCGTCGAAGTCGGCCGCGATGCCGCTGACCGCGAGCCGGCCGAGGGCCTCGTGCAGCGCGGTGACGCCGTGCCGACCCTTGCGGTCCAGGCTGACGGCGAGGTGCGGACGGTCGCCGAGGATCTTGCCGACGAGCGCCGTGAGAGTGGATCCGGCGCCGACCTCGACGAAGGTCCGCACACCAGCGGCGTACATGGCCTCGATCTCGTCGACGAACCGCACCGGCGCGGCGAGGTGGCTGGCGACACGGGACCGGATGGAGTCCGCGTCAGCTGGGTACACGGCCGCGTCCGTGTTGCCGAACACATCGATCCGAGGCGCGGAGACCTCCACCCCACGGAGGTAGGAGAGCAGCGCGCCGCTGGCCGGGGCAACCAGCGGCGAATGGAACGCGGTGGCGGTGTCCAGGCGCTTGGTGGCGATCCCGACAGCAGCGAAGCGGGCTTCAACGGCCGCGATACCGGAAACTGAGCCAGACACGACCACCTGCGACGGGGCATTGTGGTTGGCGATCCACACACCGTCCACACCAGACAGTACGGCCCGGACATCGGAGTGCGCCGCCGAGACGGCGAGCATCGCGCCCGCGACGGACGCGGCGTCGCGCATCGCCTCACCGCGCTTGCGGGCCAGGTGGACCAGCGTCTCGGCGTCGAACGCACCGGCGGTGTGCAGGGCGACGAGTTCGCCGAAGCTGTGCCCGGCTACGGCGTCCGGTGAGATCTTGAGCGCGTCCAGCAGCCCGAGCTGGGCGAGGCTCTGTACGGCGAGCGCCGGCTGTGCCCACTCGGTGGCGGTGAGCGCCGCCTGCTGCGCGTCGCGATCGGCGTCCGTGAAGACGGGCACCGGGAAGACCACGGACTGCAGCGAGCGGTCGCCGAGGGACAGCCTGGCCGCCCGGTCCCACGCGGCGCGCGCCGCTGGGAACTCCATCGCCAGGTCACCGCCCATGCCGACGTACTGGCTGCCCTGCCCGGAGAAGAGGAACCCGACACGGCCGGAGGGAGCATCGCCGGTGGCGTAGCTGATACCCGTTGGGGTGGTGAACGCCTGGGTCGGGTTGGCGCCGATCGCGGCGAGAGCCTGCCCCAGCTTGGCCCCGAAGTCCTCGGAGGAAGCGACGATCGCCAGGCGAGCCCCGTCGGTCGGGACGAAGGCGGACTGCGTCTCGCGGGCAAGGTCGGCGAGCGGCACCGTCACGTCAAGCGCGCCCGCACGTCCCAGAAGCTCCGCCGGCGTTGCCGCGCTGAGCATGACCAGTTCGGTCGGGGCGGTGTGCGCCCGCCAGGCCGGGAGTCCGGCGCCGTCACCACCGGGCATGTACTCCTCCAGTGTCAGGTGGAAGTTGCTGCCGCCGAAGCCGAAGCTCGAGACCGAGGCGCGGCGCGGGTGGCTGTCGTCGCGGATCCAGGGGCGGGCCTGGGTGTTGAGGTAGAGCGGGCTGTCGTCCAGGCCGAGCTTGGGGTTGGGCCGGTCGACCTTGATCGTGGGCGGCAGCACCTTGTGGTGCAGCGCCAGGACGGCCTTGAGCATCCCGGCGGCGCCAGCCGCCGACTTGGTGTGGCCGATCTGCGACTTGACCGACCCGAGGGCGCACCACTGGCTGTCGGCGCGGCCGCTCTCGGAGAAGACGGTGCGCAGCGCGGTGACCTCGGCGAGGTCGCCGGCGGTGGTGCCGGTGCCGTGGGCCTCCACGAGCTCGACCGTCTCGGGCCCGTAGCCAGCCGCCTCGTACGCGCGACGCAGCGCCCGGGACTGCCCTTCGGCCAGCGGCGCGTAGATGGCGGTGCTGCGCCCGTCGGACGCGGTACCGACACCCTTCAGGACGGCATAGATCCGATCGCCGTCGCGCTCAGCATCGGCGAGCCGCTTGAGGGCGAACATGACCAGGCCCTCGCCGAGGATCGTGCCGTCGGCGGCGTCGGAGAACGGCTTGCAGTCACCGGTCGGCGACAGCGCCGGGGTCTTGCTGAAGCACATGTACATGGTGATGTCGTTGAGCGTGTCGACGCCGCCGGTGATCACCATGTCGGCCTGGCCGAGCGCCAGCTCGTTGACCCCAGCCGAGAGCGCCGCGAGCGAACTGGCGCAGGCGGCGTCGGTGGTGTTGTTGGTGCCGTGCAGGTCGAACTTGTTGGCGATCCGGCCGGCGACGACGTTGCTGAGCAGGCCGGGGAACGACGCCTCCTGCCACGGCACGTAGTGGCTGGCGATGCGGTCGCAGACGTCCTGGGCGTCGGCCTCGGTGACGCCGCTCTCGCGCAGCGCCTTGAGCCAGACGGGCCGCTGCAGCCGGCTGGCCATGGTGGCGAGTAGCTCCAGCGGCGCGGTGCCCAGGATGACGCTGATCCGCTCCCGGTCCAGCTCGGACAGGCGCCCACCGGTCGCGTCCTTCAGCACCTGGTCGGCGACGAGCAGACTGAGCAGCTGGGTGGTGTCCGTCGCCGCCATCTGGTTCGGCGGTACCCCGAACGCCAGCGGGTCGAAGTTCACCGGGTCGAGGAACGCGCCGCGCTTGCCGTAGGTCTTGTCCGGCGCCTTCGGGTCGGGGTCGTAGTAGTCCTCGACGAGCCAGTGCGACTCGGGGACATCCGTGATCAGATCCCGGCCTTGGAGCACGGCCCGCCAGAACCCGTCGACGTCGTTCGAACCGGGGAGCAGGGCGCTGAGGCCGACAACGGCGATCGGGACGGAGCGGGGACGGACTTTAGACATGTGCGACACCTCAGGTCAGGTTTCGGGGCGAGAAGGCGAAGGCCCGGGCAGGGACGGGTACGCCGTACGTACGGAGCTGGTGAGCGCGGGTGATGACGGCCGCGCCTTCAAGGAGGTTCCGGGCAACCTGGACGACCGTGCGGTTCGCCGGTTCGGCGAGAAACGTGCCGGCGGTCCACCGGTTGAACGCGCCCATCGCCGGCCCGCACCAGATCTGGTAGTCGAACTTGCGGGACGCGTCGCCGTCGATGGCCCAGCGGCTGGCCTTGCCGAGGTACCAGCGGAAGACCAGCGCCATCTGGTGCTTGGGATCGGCCTCGGCACGGGCCAGTTCCTCGGGGTCGCGGTCGCGCCAGAACGCGGCTGTGCCGGCCCAGATCTCGGCGATCGGCGCCTGCAGGATCTCGCGCTCCAGCCGCGCGCGGCGCTGCTCGGGGATCGCGTCCAGGCTGGGGTACGTCCGGTAGATCTCGTACAGCTGGGCGGCGCGGGGGGCGAACATCGTGCCCCGGCGCAGCACCTGCAGCTTCACGCCCTGCTCGAACATGTCGGCGGCGGGCGCCATGATCACGTCGGCGACGTCGGCCTGGGCCAGCATCGCCTTGGCGTCGTCGGAGAGGCCGGCCTCGACACAGGCCTGGTTGACGGATCCGGTGACGACATACGCGGCGCCGAGCCCGAACGCGGCGGCGACGCCGTCCGGGGTACCGAGCCCGCCGGCCGCTCCCACGCGAATGGGCCGGCCGTGGGTACGGACCATCTCGTCGCGCACGGCCAGGATCGTCGGCAGCAGCGCCAGCAACGGCCGGTTGTCGGTGTGCCCGCCGCTGTCCGACTCGACGGTGATGTCCTCGGCGACCGGCACCCGCGCGGCCAGTTCGGCCTCTTCAGGCGTGATCTGGCCACGGTCCAGCAACGTGCGGAGCAGCTCTGGCGGGGCCGGCGACATGAACTGCGTGGCAACCTCGGAGCGGGACACCTTCGCGAACACGCGGGTCTTCCGGACGACCTCGCCGGCAGTGCCAACCCGCAGGCCGCTCACCGCACACCGGACAACGGCCGGGGTCAGACCCATGAACGCCGACGCCGAGACGATCGGCACGCCGCGCTCGATGAGCAGCGCGGCGACCCGCTCCTCGATCGCCAGCTCGTTCGGCGAGTGAATCAGGTTGACGCCCCAGTTGGGCAGGTCACCCAGCTCGCGGACCAGTTCGTCGACCGCGGCCTCGACACGCGCGGGAGCCAGCCCGCCGGCGCCGAAGAAGCCGAGCATCTCCGCGCGGGCCATCGCGATCACCATCTCGGTGGTGGCGATCCCGTTCGCCATCTCACCGGCGATGTACGGGAACCGGACGCCGTGCGTTTCGCAGAACGACCGGTCGCCGAGCCACTCCGGGTAGAGCGGCGGCAGGGTACCCAGCAGCCGGTAGCCGTCTCCCCTGGCCATCGGATCGCCGCCCATCGCGACGCCCACGGCGGTGCCGTGGCGGCCGGTCACGACGTGGACCGGCTCGCGGACCTGGGCGGCGACGCTGGCGACGCCGTCGGGGTCGAACGCGGGCTGCTGCGCGCCGGGGATCCAGGAGGCGACCGGAGCATGCGCCCGCCGGAGTGGAGTCACCGATGCGGCCGTCATGCCGTTACCCAACGGGCCTGCTTGAGCTGGCGGTCCATCGACACGGTGCCCCCTTCGGACGGTGTGGCTGCGATGCGCCCCCTCACTTACGCCACCGTCACGGCCGAGGTTCGACCGTGTTTCGCGGATTCTTCTCACTCATCCGTAGCCGGCCGCCTACCCGGCGCGTCTAGGCTTTCCGCAGGTCGGCGCTGGGAGGGAGGCGGTCCTGACCACGAAGACCCGCTCCGGACCGCAGCGGCTCCCGGCCGTCGTCTGGCTGCTGCACGTGTCGCTGCCGCTGCTGGGGCTCTGGCTCCTGATCGCACGGCCGGCGTTCGACGTCCGCTGGGAGGACCACCGGGCACACTTCTGGCTGGTCGCGGGCGTGGCGGCGGTCAGCCTGGGGCTGGCTGCGCGCATCAACGAGCAGGCCCGGGCACGGTCCGACGCCCGGCTGTTCCTGGTGTCGCTCGCGTTCATCGCCGCGTCCGGGTTCCTCGCACTGCACGCGCTGACCACGCCCGGAGTCCTGGTCCACCACGCCAACCTGGGCTTCACGATGGCGGCGCCGATCGGGCTGGTCCTCGCGAGCGGCGTGGCGCTGCTCTCCTCGGTCGAGCTGTCGGCGGGCGGCGCCCAGCGGGTGGTGCGTTGGCAGGCGCCCGCGCGGCTGGCCCTGGTCGCGCTGCTCGTCGCCGGTGGTTGGGTGAGCCTGAGCGGCACCACGCACGGCGGCGCGACGTCAGAGGCGCAGCACGGTCCCCTGGCCGGGTTCGCGGCGGCCGGCTCCGTGCTCTACGGCGTCGCCGCGCTGCGCTACTTCCTGATCCACCGGCGCCGGCCGGCGGCGATCCTGCTCAGCATCATCACCGCGTTCGTGCTGCTCGCCGAGGCCTTGATCGCGATGGCGTACGCGCGGAACTGGGCAGCGTCCTGGTGGGAGTGGCACCTGCTGATGCTGCTGGCGTTCGGTTTCGTCGCCTACAGCGCACACATCCACTACCAGCGGGAAGGTTCCCGGTCCGGACTGTTCAACAGCGTCGCGCTGGAGGAGACCCTTGACGAGGTACGCCGGGAGCACACCGCCGCGCTGGAGGCGCTGGTCGAGGCAATGACCGACGGCGCCCGGAGGGACAGCATCGGCCGGGTGACCGCCCGGCTGGCCGGCCAGTTCGGCATCACCGAGGGTCAAGCTCAGGTGCTCGAACAGGGGGCGGTGGCGCTGACGCGGGAGCGTGACCAGAGCCGGCGGCTGGAGGCGCTCGTCGACGTCGGGCTGCTCGCCCGGGTGAACCACGCGGAGCAGGATCTGCTGAAAACGGTCGCGGAGCTGGCCGAGGGCGCGTTCGGCGGCGACCAGGTACGGATCCGGGTGCTGCGAGCGGGCCGGCTCGAACCGGATGGACCCGACGACCTTGCGTCGCGGGTGCTGGAGACCCACGAACCGGCCGAGTCGTCCGGGCGCGACACGCTAGTGCTGCCGCTCACGGTTAAGGACCGCGCCACCGGCGTGCTGGAGGTGCACCGCCCCGACGGGCCGTTCTCCGACCACGACCGCTCGGTGCTGCGATCGCTGGCCAGCCAGGTCTCGATCGCGCTGGAGAACGTCCGCCTCTACCAGCACCTGGACGGGCTGTTCCGGTCCTACCTGTCACCTGACGTCGCCAAGGCGCTGCTCGCCGACCCGGCGCAGGCCGCCCTCGGCGGGGCGCTCTCCGAAGTGACCGTGCTCATGGCGGATCTCGCCGGGTTCACGCCGTACTCGGAGCGATCAGAGCCCGCCGAGGTCGTCTCAATGCTGAACACCTACTTCGGCCAGATCGTGCCGCGCATCCTGGGCGAGGGTGGCACCGTCACCCAGTTCGTCGGGGACGCGGTGATGGCGCTCTTCAACGCGCCGGTCCCCCAGCCGGACCACGCGCTGCGGGCCGCCCGCGCCGGGCTGGCGCTGCAGGAGGCCGCCGCCGCGATCGCCGCCGAGGGCTGGCCCCGGTTCCGGGTCGGCATCAACACCGGCCCGGCGCTGGTCGGCAACATCGGCAGCGAGACGATGCGGCACTTCACCGCGATCGGCGACACCGTCAATCTCGCCGCGCGGCTGGAGGGCTCGGCGCCGTCCGGTGGGGTCGTGATCAGCGCCGCCACTCGCGCTGGTCTCGGCGCGGCCGCCGTGGTCGAACAGCTCGGCGCGATCACCGTCAAGGGGAAGGCCGCGCCGGTGGAGGCGTTCCTGCTCACGAGCGTCAGCGGAGGCGACGATGTCCAGTGACCGCACCCTGGCCGCGCTGGCGGCGCTGGCTGGTGACGCCGGCCGCGCGCTCGCACCCGTGAGCCTCGACCGGCTCCTCGGCTCGGTTGTGGACACCGCGCAGCACCTGACCGGCGCGGCGGCTGGATCGATCGCCCTGGTGGACGGCGCCGAGCTGGTGTTCCACGCGGCCACCGGGCCCGGTGCCGAGGCGCTGATCGGGGTGCGGCTGCCGGTGGGGCGCGGCATCGCTGGCTGGGCCGTCAGCTCTGGGCAACTCGTCGCCCTGGACGACGTCTCGCAGGATCCCCGGTTCGCCCGCGACGTGGCCGAATCGATCGGGTACGTGCCGCGCGGCATCGTTGCGGTACCGCTCGATACCGACGAGGAGATCGTCGGCGTCCTAGAGCTGCTCGACCCGTCGCCGGGCCGCGGCGGGCTAGACGTGCTGTCGCTGCTCGGGCGGCAGGCGGCGCTCTCGATCGAGACGGCGCTGGCCTTCGCCGACTTCGGCCGGACCCTCTTCGAGGCGGCCGCCACCGCCGTCGACGATGCCGACGTGGCCCGCGCGCTCCGCGCCGCCGCCAGACAGGCCCCCGACCGCCGGGCCGACCTCGCCACCCTCGCCGCCGACCTGGCCACCCTCGGGCAACTCGGCCCGCCCGAACGGGAGGCCGCCGAGGCGCTGCTGCGCACGTTCCTGGACTACGCCCGACTCCGTCACGACCCGCTCCCGGCCGCTCAGGCCCAGGACGACCCGCTCCCGGCCGCTCAGGCCCAGGACGACCCGCTCCCGGCCGCTCAGGCCCAGGACGACCCGCTCCCGGCCGCTCGGGCCCGGGACCGATGAGGCCGGCGTGGTCGTGGCAGTTCGAGCAGGCGAACGCCGCACCGCAGGCGTTGCGGATCCCGGCGCCGATCACCCGGGAGTGGGCGTGGGGCGACTCCACTGGGGCCGGTGTGCGGGTCGCCGTGATCGACAGCGGGATCGACGCGTCGCACCCGGCGGTCGGTCCGCTCGCCGGCGCCGTCGCGGTCGAGGTATCGCAGGAGAAGGTGCAGCTCGTCGAGGGTGAGCACGAGGATCTGTTCGGCCACGGCACCGCCTGCGCCGGCCTGATCCGCCGGGCCGCGCCGGACGCCGAGCTGTACAGCGTCCGGGTGCTGGGATCGACGCTGAGCGGCACCGGCGCGGCGCTGCTGGCCGGCTTCCGCTGGGCGCTCGACCACGACATCCAGGTGATCAACCTCAGCCTCAGCACCCGCCGCCGCGAGCACTACGCGGCACTGCACGAGCTGGTCGATCGCGCGTACTTCCGGAACACGATGCTGGTGGCGGCAGTGAACAACGTCCCGGCCGCGAGCTACCCGTCGGAGTTCTCGTCCGTCTTCTCGGTCGCGGCCTGCTCCGGCGACGGGCCGTTCGTACTGCGCTACAACCCGTCGCCGCCGGTCGAGTGGGGCGCGCCGGGGATCGCCGTCGAGGTGCCGTGGCTGGGCGGCGGCACGGTCACGGCCACCGGTAACAGCTTCGCGGCCGCGCACGTGTCGGGGCTGATCGCCCGGATCCTCGGCAAGCATCCGAACGCCACGCCGTTTCAGGTGAAGACGATCCTGCACGCCACCGCCGACTGATTTGGGCGATGTTTTGGTGGCTATAACCACCAAAACATCAACCACCAAAAGCTACAGCGGGATGTTGCCGTGCGCACCGCGACCGGACGGGGCACCCGCAAGAGCCTGGGCGATCCGGCGGCGGGTCTCGGCCGGCGTGATCACGTCGTCGACCACACCGAGCTCCAGCGCCCGGTTCACCCCGCCGGCCGTGCGCTCGTGCTCGTCGTGGAGCCGGGACTCCAGCGCCGCGCGCTCCTGCGCAGGTACGGCCGCCAGCTTCTTGCGGTGCAGGATGTTCACCGCCGCCGACGTCCCCATCACGGCGACCTGGGCCCCCGGCCACGCAAACACGGCAGTGGCGCCGAGCGAACGGGAGTTCATCGCGATGTACGCGCCGCCGTAGGCCTTACGGGTCACCAGCGTCACCCGCGGCACCACCGCTTCGGCGAAGGCGTGCAGCAGCTTCGCGCCTCGCCGCACCACGCCGTCCCACTCCTGACCCAGGCCAGGCAGGTAACCGGGCACGTCCACGAGGACTACCAACGGCACCCCGAACGAGTCGCACATCCGCACGAACCGCGCCGCCTTCTCCGCCGAGGAGGAGTCCAGGCAGCCGCCGAGGCGCATCGGGTTGTTCGCGATCACACCGACGGTGCGGCCGGAGAGCCGCCCGAGCGAGGTGACCACGTTCGGCGCCCACTTGGCGTGCAGCTCCACACCTGGCTCGTCGAGCAACGCGTTGACCAGCGGATGCACGTCGTAGGCCCGGCTGACCTGCGCCGGCAGCTTCTCCGCCAGATCCGCCGAGTCAACCAGAGCCGCCGGGTGGAAGCGGCCGTGGCCGCCCAGCAGCGCGGCAAGCTCACGGGCCCGCTTCAGCGCGTCCGCGTCGGTCTTGGCGGTGATGTGCACGACGCCGGACCGGCGTCCGTGCGGCTCCGGACCACCAAGGCGCTCCATGTCCACGTCTTCGCCGGTCACCGATCGGACCACCTCCGGGCCGGTGACGAACACCCGCCCGCCCGGACCCATGATCACCACGTCGGTGAGCGCCGGGCCGTACGCGGCACCGCCGGCAGCCGGACCGAACACCACCGATATCTGCGGCACCCGCCCGGACGCGCGGACCATCGCCGCGAACACCTGGCCGACCGCGTCCAGCGCCTCAACGCCCTCCGCGAGCCGGGCGCCGCCGGAGTGCCACAGCCCGAGGACCGGCACGCGTTCCCGCACGGCCGCGTCGATCGCCTCGACGATGTGCCGGCACCCCTCCGACCCCATCGCCCCGCCCATCCTGGTGGCGTCCGTGGCGAACGCGACGGCGAGGTGGCCGTTGATGTAGCCGCGGGCGGACATCACGCCCGAGGTGTCCCGGCCGGAGATCGTCCGCAGCGAACCGGCGTCGAAGAGCGAGAGCAGCCGCAACTCCGGGTCGCGGAGGTCACGCTCGCCTAGCAGCGGACCAGTCGGGATCATGGTGGTAGCAGCGGTCACGACACACTCCTCGTCATCAGTGCAACGGTGTTGATCGGCTGGAGGACTACCTGGTCGAACTCACGTGACGACGCCAGCGCGGCCTCGTGGCCGGCGCCGACGTCCAGCGGACGCACCCAGACGGCGGTCCGGCGGGCCTGCGGCGGGAGCAACTGCCCCCACTGGTCCACGGTCGGCGGCGCGAGCGTGACCGCACGCGGGCTGATCGATAGTCCGGTACCCAGGCTCTTGAGGATCGCCTCCTTGTGCGTCCAGTACCGGAGGAAGAGCCGCCAGCGCGCAGCCGGCGGGAGGATCTCGACCCGCCGCCGCTCGCCCGGGGTGAGGGCGAGGTCGAGCAGCTGCTCGGTCGGCGGCGGGGAGTCTGTGGGCCGTGCTACTTCGACGTCGACGCCGACGGCCTGCCCCTGGGCGAGGGCGAAGACCAGCAGGTCGCCGGAGTGCGCGACGGAGAAGCTGAGCGGTTCGCCGATGGTGAGCCGGGGCCGCCCGTGCGGATCGCCGCAGCTCCCGCACGTGCGGTCGAGTTCGATCGCGGCCGGATCAAGCGCGAGATACCGCGAGAGCACCACCCGCAGCAGCCCGTACGACGCGAGCGCCCGGTCTCGCTGTGGCTGGGCCAGCAGCCGATCGATCCGGGCCTCCTCGACGTCGCTGATCAGGCTGGCCAGGTCGTCCGCGTGCGGAATTGTCTCGCTCACCCGACCCACCCACACCTCGCAGGTGCCGGTCGTGAGTCGGGCCGGGGCGGCAACGGTCATGCGGCGAGACGCTCGGCGTGCGCACCCGCGCCGGCCAGTTCATTGCGCAGAGCGCGCAGGGCGTAGTGGGCCCTGGACTTCACGGTGCCGACGGGGATCCCGAGCGTCTTGGCGACCTCGTTGAGGCTGCGCTCGCGGTAGTACATCTCGACCAGGATCTGTCGGCGGGCCGGCGTGAGCTTGGCCATCGCCTCGCGCAGTGTGATCGAAACCAGCGCCCGGTCGATGCCGCAGGTCGGCTCAACGACGTGCGGCAGCGCCTCGTCACCGGCCTCCTGCGGCCGGCGCCCGCGCTTGCGGAGCCGGTCGATGACGAGGTTGCGGGCGACCGTGGTGAGCCAGCCGCGGCAGCTCTCCTGCCCGTCGGTGACCAGCTCGGGACTGCGCCACGCCCGCAGGAACGTCTCCTGGACGATGTCCTCGGCGAGGTGCTGGTCGCCGAACGTCAACGACAGCACGTATCTATGGAGCGCGTGACCGTGGCGGCTACAGATCGCTTCCATGTCCCGCTCGTGGATCGTGGTCGGCCCGGATCCGGCCAACCGCAGCCGGGGCTGAATCGTGGGCGTGGAGCAGAAACGCGTGCTGGTCATGACCGATCTCCTCAGGACGTGGTGCGACAGCGGCTAGGCGGCGTTCTGCTCGGGACGGGGGGCGGCCAGGGCAAGGGACGCGGCACGCGCCGCACGACGGAGCCGCTCGATCACGGCCGCCGGGTTGAACCGGTCAATCGGCCCGCTGATCGAGATCGCGGCGATGGCCTGGCCGCTGCTGTTCAGCACTGGGGCGGCAACGCAGGTGACCTCGGGGTGGGTCTCCTGGCGGTCGTAGGCGAGACCGTGGCGCAGGGTGGCGCGCAGCTCGGCGGTGAGCTGCAGCGGCTGCGTGACGGTGGCGGCGGTGTAGGCGCGCAGGGTGGTGTGGAGGACGGCTCGCTGGGTGTCCGGGCAGGAGTAGGCGAGCAGCGCCTTGCCGAGCGCGGTGGAGTGGGCCGGGAGGGCGCCGCCGACCCGCGAGCGGACCGGGCTACGCCGGTGGCCGTAGAGCTTCTCCACACAGTGGACATCGGTGCCGTCGAGAACGCCGAGGTGGATCGTCTCGTGGGTCAGCTCGTAAAGGTCCTGGAGGAACGGCAGGCTCACCTCGCGCAGTTCCGCCGGGTACTCGGTGCTGAAGAGTCCGGAGAAGCCGTGCAGCCGGTCGCCGAAGCGGTACCCGGTGGCGAGCCGCTCGATCAGTCCGGCCGCTTCCAGGATGCCGAGAAGCCGATGGCTGGTGGACTTGGGGAGGCCGGTCCGGCGCGCCAGTTCGGAGACGCCGAGGCTCTCGCCACGGTGGTCCCACGCCTCCAGCAGCGTGAAAGCCTTGTCCACCACCGCGCGAGTCGTCTGGGCGGCGTCCTGGGACGGCCTGCTGATCTCCTGCAACGCGGTCATCGTCCGCACCTCTCCGGTTAGCTCGGTGACGATCAGGCCGCGCGCTGCAAGCGGGCGTTCGGGCGGTGCGGGGCGATGCAGATGCCGTTTGGCAGGATCTCGCCGGTGTCGTCGAACGCCACGACGCCGTTGCACAGGAGGTTCCAGCCCTGCTCGGGGTGGCTGGCGACGATGTGCGCGGCGTGGCGATCCGGGGCGGCGGCGGCGGGGCACTGCGGCAGGTGCGGGCACCCGGCCTGGCGGCTCGGACGGTGCGCGGAGAGCTGTGAAACGTTCATCTGTCTCGCCTCCAGGCGGTGGGTGCCGCACTTGCTAACACCTCAGACAGTGCTCTAGATCACACTCTGACTCATCGGTCGGCCGACCGAACTGGGGCGAGTGATTCAGGCAATGCGCGCCGCGACCTGTGTCCCCCTGCGCCTACGACATGTGACGTAGGCCACTCAGCTCAGGCAGTGGGGATGATCACTGACAGTGAACGGTTCAGGCGGCGAGCAGCGCATCGACCAGCAGTTCCGGCGAGCCGTCCTTGTCCAGGAAGCGGTACGCGCCGGCCGCGAGGGCGCTGCTGCGCATCCCGCCTTCGAGGCTGATCGCGACGACAGGGATCTTGAGCTCGCCGGTGAGAGTGCGCAGCAGGTCGAGCCCGTCGCTGGCGTCCGGCAGCAGCACGTCGACAAGGGCGACCGTCGGCCGGTGCTCGCGCGCCAGCGCCAGCGCCAACGCGGCGCTGCCGGCCTCGCCCACGACCTCGAAGTCGGGGTGCGCGGAGAGGAAAGTCCGCAGCGCCATCCGCACCCGAGCGTCGTGGTCGGCGATCAGCACCCGGGTGGGCGCAGCGCGATTGCGAACCATCAGCGAGAGCCTCCTTGGAACCGGTAAGGCTCCTCGCATGGAGTTAACACCCGTTTCGGCGCGGGATCGACGGCCCTATGACCCGACCCAACCGGGACATATGACGTAGCCGATCCTCACGGATCCGCGACGAGTCCTTCCCGCACGGCCCACAGTGCGGCCTGCGTGCGGGACGCCAGCCCCAGCTTGGTCAGCACGTTGCTGACGTGCGTCCGGGCGGTGCGTTCGCTGATCACCAGCGCGTCGGCGATGTTCCGGTTGGACTTGCCCTGCGCGACCAGCACGAGGATTTCCCGCTCACGCGGAGTGAGCGCCGTGGCGGTGTGTTGCGGCGCCACCAGCGACCGGGTGAGCTTCCGGGCCACGGCCGGATCGAGGTGGACCTCGCCGCGCTGCGCCGCCCGGACCGCCGCGCCCACCTGGTCGGCTTCAGCGTCCTTGAGCAGGTATCCGGCGGCACCGGCCTCCAACGCGACGTGGACTCGCTCCGCCTCGCTGAAACTGGTCAGCGCTACGACCTCGACACCCGGGTATCGCTCCTTGATCGCCTTCGTCGCCGACACGCCGTCGAGCCGGGGCATGAGCAGGTCCATAAGCACGACGTCCGGCAGCTCGTCCTTCGCCGCCGCGGCGGCGAGCTGGTCGAGCGCGGACTGCCCGTCGCCAGCCTCGCCCATCACTTCGATGTCGTCGAGCATGTCGAAGAACGCGCGCATGCCACGCCGCACGACGGCGTGGTCGTCGACCAGGAATACCCGGATCGGCGCCGCGTCCTCGCCCAGCTGGCCTGTCATCGCTGCTCCCTCAGGACTCGTGCCGGTCGTTGCCGTGATCGGCGGCGACCCGATGCCGGGAGGCCGGTGGAAGCACCGCCCGGACCTTCGTCGATCCGGTCGGCGAACTGTCGACGGTGAAACGGCCGCCGAGCCGCTGCGTCCGCTCGCGCATGCTGTCCAGCCCCAGGTGGCCCGGGTTCGGCGCGTCGGGGTCGAACCCGATGCCGTCGTCGGCGACCTCGATGAGCAATGCCCCCTCCTCCTCGGGATGGCCGTCCAACCGGATGTCTATCCGTCCAGGTTGAGCATGCTTAACGCTGTTGTGCAGCGCCTCCTGAACGACCCGGAAAAGTTCCTCCTCGGCGCGCTCGTCGAGCGGCAACCGGTCCACCGGCGCGTGGACCTGGATGTCGAGCCCTTCCCTCGTGGCGACAGCAGCAGCGTGCTTGCGGACCGCCGCCGACAGCCCCTCCTCGTGCAGCGCCTCGGGCCGGAGCTGGAAGATCGATGCGCGCATCTCCGCGAGCGCGCCCTGGGTGAGGTTGCGCAGCTCGCTGAGGCCGCGGACAACGCGACTGTCGGCGTCGGCGCCGTCCCGCTGCACCGCCAGCTCCACCGCGCGGGTGTGGAGGGTCATCGAGAAGAGCGCCTGGGAGACGGAGTCATGCAGCTCACGCGCGAGCCGGTGCCGCTCCTCCAGCGCCGCGACGTGCGACGCTTCGTCGATCATCTCCATCACCTCGTCGACGCGGAGCTGCTCCTCGCCGGCCACGGAGGCCACGACGAGGCGCGCCGACGCGGCGCCGACCGAACCGGCGAGCACTGTCTCGATGTGGTGGATCAGCTCGGGGTCGGCGAGCGCGGCGTCGAGCCGCCCTTCCCGGGTCTGCTGGCGTAGCGCCACGTCGGCAGCGTCCCGCCCGATGAACCGCACCAGCAGCACCCGTAGCTCGCCGATCGTGACCCGCTCGCGCCACAGCCGGGGCCGCACCGGGTCGGCCAGGACATCGACGAAGAGCACAGCCTGCGCCTGTTCGGCAGCGCTGGGCCGGCTGGCGAGGGATACCGTGACGTAGGCGCCGATGTTGACCAGCATGCTCCAGAACATCGCGTGGCTGACCTCATCCATGCCGGTCAGGCCGAACAGCGCCTGCGGCCGGAGCGCGGAGAGGCCGAACGGGCCCTCGCTCAGGAACGAGGTGGACAGCCAGCCGGCGTCGGCGAAGGTCGGCATGAGCAAGGTGTAGAACCAGACGAGGAAACCGGCGCCGAGCCCGGCCAGAGCGGCGTTGCGGGTACCGCCCTTCCAGAACAGTCCGAACAGGATCGCCGGGGCGAACTGCGCTACCGCCGCGAACGACACCAGGCCGATCGAGACGAGCGCCGTGCCCTCGCCGGCGAGCCGGAAGTACGCGTAGCCGAGCAGCATGATCAGCACGATCGTGGTGCGGCGGATCCCCAGCACCAGCCCGGCGAGGTCGTCCCGGTTCACCAGCCGCGACCTGGCCCGCAGCAGCGCCGGCATGACGACGGAGTTCGACACCATCGTGGACAGCGCCACCGTCTCCACGATGATCATGCCGGTAGCCGCGCTGAGTCCGCCGATGAACACGAGCAGGGCGAGCGCCTGCTGCCCCTCGGCCATCGGCAGCGTAAGGACGTAGGTGTCGGCGTCAACAGAACCGCCGAACCGCAGCAGCCCGGCGGCGGCGATCGGCAGGACGAAGATGTTGATCGCCAGCAGGTAGAGCGGGAATAGCCACATCGCCCGCTTGAGGTGCGACTCGTCGACGTTCTCGACGACGGCAACCTGCCACTGCCGGGGCAGCAGCACGATCGCCAGCATGGACAGGACGGTGAGCCAGATCCAGTTGGCGTAGCCGTCCCCTCCGTCGAGGGTGAACAGTGCGTCGAGCTTGGCGTCGGCGGCCCGGGAGAAGAGGTCCCCGAACCCGCCGAACAGCCCGAACGTCACGAAGATGCCGGCCGCGACGAACGCGATGAGCTTCACCACGGACTCGAACGCGATCGCCGCGACGATGCCCTCGTGCCGCTCGGTCGCGTCGAGGTGCCGGGTGCCGAAGAGGATGCTGAACCCGGCCAGCAGGAGCGCGACGTAGAGAGCGGTGTCGTTGAGCGGCGGCACTTCGCCGAGCTGCGACGTCGACATGATCTCCGGGTGGCGGCGGATGATCTCGAACGTGTTGGAGACGGCCTTGAGCTGCAGCGAGATGTACGGCACGACGCCGACCACCGCGATCAGGGTGACCAGCGCGCCGAGCGACGCGCTCTTGCCGTACCGGGCGGAGACGAAGTCGGCGAGCGACGTGATCCGGTTGCGGCGGCTGATCCGGATGATCCGCCGGAGCACCAGCCAGCCCAGCGCGAGCATCAGCGTGGGGCCGAGGTAGATCGGCATGAACTCGACGCCGGTCGTGGCGCCCCGGCCCACGCTGCCGTAGTACGTCCACGACGTGGCATACACCGCGAGGGAGAGCGCGTAGATCGTGCCGCCGCTGATCAGGCTCCGGCCGGCGTCGGCGCGGCGGTCACCGTAGAACGCCACGGCGAAGAGCACTCCGAGATACAGCGTCGAGGCGACGAGAACGACCCAGGTCTGCAGCACGGGTCATCCCGACCTTCGGACCAGGGCGGCGACCAGGCCGATGATGACCGCCCAGACCAAGAAGAGGTACACCCAGATCCCCGGTATGCCGAAGACCTGGCCGCCGCGGTCGAAGATCGACACCAGCGGCGGCACGAGCAGGAGGAAACCGAGCACGGCGACGGCCACCAGCCGCCCGCCGAACTGCTCGCTACCTGCGGGCCCCTTCATGCCGTCCCGTACCCCCTCGCCTACCGTCGACACCGCGCTGTGTCGGACAGCTCCTCCGGCGCGCACCCGGCGGTTTGCACAATGTGCGTGGGCAACAACTCACAGTAGATTGCCTGCTACGCGGTTGGAACGATGCGGTTGAAGAGTTTTTCAAGTTAGTTTCGGATCCTCCACAATCTGGACCACCGCACACGTCAGGCCGGTCCCGGCACCGTTACTGACCATCAGCACGTGGTCACCCGCCCGCACCTGGCCGGTCCGCACGAGGTGGTCGAGGCCCGCCACGTGGTCGTTGACCCCGAGGTGTCCGTGCGCTCGGCCGAACTCCAGCAGTCCGCGCTCGGCCGGGATGCCGATCGGCTCCAGAACCTGCTGCAGATGGCGTTCGGTGCCGGCGAAGACGTGCGTTGCCCTGGTGATGTCGCCGGGGGCCACACCGGCCTCGGCGAGCGTCCGTTTCGCCAGGTCTGTACGCACTTCGCCGAGCCGAGCATGTGCCCAGGCGAACAGCCCCGGCCGGCTCTCGGCGTAGCGCGCCATCCGTTCACCGAGTCTCAGCTCGGCGCCGATCGTGGCGGCGGGCGGGAAGAGCGGCTCGTCGCCGCGGTACAGCTCCTCCAGCTCGGGGATCGACGCCGAGTCGATCGCGAGCAGCCGCGCGAACCCGGCGCGCCGCGAGACCACGACCGCCGTGCCGGCGTCGCCCAGGATCGAGCTGCGGCCAGAGCGCAGCCCGGACCCGTAGCGCCAGCGGCTGATCAGGGGCGTGCCGAAGTTGTCCGCGCCGGTGAGGAGCGCGGCGGTCCGCCCCGGTACCGCGGCCAGGTAGCAGGCGGCCAGCTCCACCCCGACGAGCATCCCGTTGCAGGTCTGCCGGATCTCGATCGCCGGGGCGTCGCCGCCGACCGTGTGGTGCTGGACGTAGTGCGCCGGCGACCATCCGTCCGGGCCCTGGTGGTAGCTGTCGGCATGCAGTACGAGGTCGATGTCGGCCGGGTCGTGGCCGGACCTGGCGAGCGCCTCCCGTCCGGCACGCACCGCCATCTCCGGGGCCGACAGCTCGCCGGCGTCGGCGGCGCCGGTCCAGCCGCTGCGCTGGTGCTCGTCTGCGTCGTACTCCCCCCGCTCCACGGCCTCGTGAGCGCTGGCTGGCTCCGGGAGGTAGGTGCCCAGGCCGGCGATGAACAGGTCGGCCGGTCTCATAGCCACCGCCCCAGGCCGGCGCCTACCGCTTCCATGACGACGCTGTCGAGCACCGCGTCGAGCGGCCGGGTGGCGTCCACCGTGATCCACCCGAACCGGTCCGCCCACTCGTCGAGGACACCGTGCAGCACGCGCTGGTGCGCCAGGAAACTGGCCCGCGAGCAGCTCATGTCCATGCCGCACTCGTAGGGGAACGGCCGGCCGCCCTTGCGTTCCCAGGCGAGTTCCGGCGTGGTCCGGAGGTAGATGCCGAGGTCCGGGGGCGGAAGGCCGGCGGCAACCTGCTCCACCCAGGTCCGGTCGAGCCCGTACGCCACTTCGCTGGCGGCGTGTTTCATCCAGTACCCGTCGAGCACTGTCACCTCGTCCAGGACCGGTTCGCGCCACTCGTCGGTGAGCGCCATCGCCGACGCCCAGAGTAGGAAGAGCAGCCGCGACGGATTCCCCATCCGGGCAGCGCAGGAGCGAACCTCCCGCTCGTCCGGGGCGAGGAAGCGGGCCGTCGGGTACGCCGGGTTACCCACGATGTCCCAGCGATCGAGCGTGCGCGCCGGGTATCCGGCCGCCACGAGCTGCTCGCGGGCGGCGGCGGCGACCGTCGACTTGCCTGCGCCGTCCGCACCGATCAGCGCGATCAGCATGGCTGCCCCGCCCCGGCCGGCGCGACCTTCGGGTGGCAGCTGAACCTGGGCGACTCGCGGGCGATGAGCGTGTCCGAAGGCTGTCCCACGCCGCTGGCCTGGTGGTCCTCGACCGCGCCCAGCTCAGACAGGGTGGCGAGGGCGGTGTCGATCTCGCCGGCGGAGTACCCCGCGAGCTGGGGCTCGGCGCCGGGAAGGGCAGCGTAGAGGTCGGGCAGCGGGTCCCCGTCGAGCCGGCGCCAGAGCCTCACGATCTGCTCGGACACCTCGTACCCGTCCTCGGGGCCGATCATCGCCCAGCCGTCGACGAACCGGATCGGCGCGAAGTACCCGCTGCGCCGGGGCCCTTGGGATCCGGCCTGCCGCAGTGCGGGCAGGCTCGCGAGTGGCTGGTCCCAACCGTCGACGGCGCACCAGGCGAGGAGCTGGCTGCCGGCGCGGAGCCGCTCGTCGACAGCCGTGCGGATAGCGCCGTCCGAGTCGAGATCGCGGTGGGTCAGGCGCCACAGGTGGTCACGCCAGGGTGCGGTGGCCGGCGTCCGCGCCAGCCGCCGGAACAGGAACTTCGGGCCGAGGTACAGGTCGCCGGCGGCGGCCAGGGTCGCCTCGCACGCCGCGTCGAGCGCGAGCTGGGAAGCGGTCGCCGCCGTGAACAGGTCACCGGAGCACAGCGCGCCGCAGGCGTCCTCGGCGTACGCGGCGAAAACGTTGGCGTGCCGAGCGGCAAGGATCTTGCGCACCGTGTCGCGGCTGAGCGTCTCCAACCGGGCGACCCACTCCGGCGACGCGAGCACCCGCCAGCCGGTCACGAGCCGGACCAGCGCGTTCAGCGTCTTGACGTCGGCGGCGAGCTGGGACCGGTCCATGCCCGTCGCCCGGTACCCGGTGGCCAGCGCGACGAGTTCGGCGACCTTGCCGGCAGGCAGCGGGTTGACGTGCACCCAGGTGCCGTCGTGCTGATAGGTCAACTCACGGTCGGGCAGGCCATCGCCCACCACGTACAGGTCGATGTCGGACATGGCGTGGCCGAGCCCGACGGCGAGACTCCCGCCGAGGAACGCCAACTCGGCTCCGTCGAGCTGAGCCAGAACGCCCTTCGCCGCGTCGACCTGAGCCTGGGTGAAGCTGATGTCCATGGTCATGAGACGGGCCTCCGTAGTGAGCATCACAGCGACGAAGGAGCGAGGAGCGGAGCGGAGGTGGTCGGCAGGATGCAGAGTCATGGACCGTCCTGTGTGGACCCGCAGCGCACGGGCAACCGCCACAGTCCGCGGATGAACATTCCCTGCCGCCAGTCGAGCTGCTCTTCGGGTACGGCCAGAGCCAGGCCCGGGAAGTGGTCGAACAGGGCGGTGAGGCCGACCTCCAGCTCGGTCCGGGCCAGGTGCGCGCCCAGGCAGTGATGGCGGCCATGGCCGAACGCGAGGTGCGGCCGGGCGTCCCGGTCGGTGACGAGCTGGTCCGGATCTCCGAAGACCGCGGGATCCCGGTTGGCGGCGTCGGTGAGCGGGACCACCACCTCGCCGGCTTTCATGACCCCACCGGCGAGCGGAACATCCTCGGTGGCGACGTGCGGGATACCGCCTGTCGCGTTGAACGACGTCCACCGCAGGATCTCCTCGACCACCGCCGACGGATCCCGGCGCAGCTCGGCGACCAGCTCCGGATCGCGCAGCAGCAGGTACGCGCAGATCGTCAGTTGGTTGCAGGTCGTCTCGTACCCGGCCATGAGCAGGCCCGAGCCGAGGACGACGACCTCCTCGGTGCTGAGGCCGCTGGCGAGCAGCCCGCTCAGGAGATCGCCGGCCGGCTCGGCGCGCTTGGCTTCCACCACGCGAGTGAAGTAGTCGTGCATGTGCCGGTGCACCTGGGCGACGTGCTCCGGCGGGTACGCGGAGGTCGACATCATCGCGTCGACCCACGGGCGAAGCCGGTGGCGGTCGTCGGCGGGCAGACCGAGCAACCGGCACATCACCAGCATCGGGAACGGCAGGGTGAACGCCGTCACCAGATCGACCGGGCCATCCCCGGCCCGCATCGCGTCCAGCAGCCCGGCGGCGAGATGTTCCAGGTCGGCGCGGGACTGCTTGGCGGCGCGGGCTGTGAACGCGTGGGTCACGGCGCGGCGGCGCCGGGTGTGCTGCGGCGCGTCGCTGGTGACCAGCGCCAGCGAACCGGGCTCACGGGCGAACAGCGGCGCCGATCGGTACGCCGCACGGCTGAACCGCGGGTCGGCGAGCACGGTGCGGACGTCGTCGTACCGGGTCACCAGCAGCGCGTCCCGTCCCCCGGCGAGGCGGACAGGGGCGAGCGGCGGCAGCGTGGCGTACTCGGCCGGCGGTGCCAGCGCCGGCTGCTCGACGAAGGGGAACGGCGGCTTCACGGCGTCTCCACCAGCCGCACGGTGCCGGCCGTACCGTCGACTTCCACCCACGCGCCGTCGGCGATCCGGCTCGTCGCCGCCTCCACCGCCACCACGGTCGGGATGCCGAGCAGCCGGCCGGTGATCGCGGTATGCGACAGCAGCGTGCCCCGCTCCACCACCATCGCCTTGGCGCCGAGCATGAGGAAGAGCCAACCCGGGTCGGTCTCCCGCGCGATCAGGACGCGCCCCCGGCAGGAGTCGGCCGCGGCGGCGGGATCGAGCACGACCTTCGCCTGGCCACGGACGGTGCCCCGGCTGGACGCGAGCCCGTGCAGCACGTCGCCCGCGTCGTCCAGGTGTTCAATCGACAAGTGGCTGAGCCCGGCGCTCACCGGCGCGTCTGGCGCGATCGTCAGGAACGGCGGCAGTTCGGCGGGGGCGTCCCGCTCTGCGCGCCGGTGCCGGGCAAGCGCGCGCAGGTCGGTGCCGGGCAGGGTGCCGTCGAACGCGCCGAGCACCTCGGCGACGGTCAGGTCGGCGACGTCAGCGGCGGCGTCGAGGTGGCCCCCGTCGGCGAGCAACTCGCCGAGACGCCAGAGGATCCGGCGCGTCACGCCGTAGAGCTGGCTGCGGCAGAACCGGGTGTCCTCGCGCGCCCAGACGAGCCAGCGCAGCGCGGCCAGTGCCGATCTCAGCCCCGCGCGCCGCACCGGGTTAGGGCACCGCGCACGCAGCTCGTCCTCGGTCTGGCGGCGTACCCGATCCTCGTCGGCGCGGCTGCTGGCGACGGTGACGTCCGTCTCGACGAGCGGGCGCAGGGTCGCCAGCACCGTCCACGGCTGCTGGCGCGGGGTCGGCGCCTCCAGCTTGAGGTCGTGCAGCGCGCGGTCGCCGTAGCGGGCCAGGTGGCGGTTGAGCGCGTTGGCGATGCCGTCGCCGTGCCGCCCGGAGACGAGTTCGCTCCAGAGCTGGCGGTCGTCGCCGGTACCGCGGACGGCAGCCCGCACGGCCGGCTCGGCGCGGATCTGCTCGGCGAGCGCGACCGCGGAGCGCAGTACCGCCACCGACCGGTTCTCCTTGCCGCCGCAGAGCAACCCGGTGAGCAGGTTCTCGCCGTCGCCGGCGACCCACCGCCGCAGCAAGGCGTGGACCACGGTCACGGCAGCGAGCGCGTAGAAACTGTTGACGACCGTGACACCCCAGCGCACCGCCGCCTCCGACCAGAGCCGCCGATACGTGGCGACCAGCTCGTCGGCGGGCTGTTGCTCGATCCGGCCAGGCGCGTACTCGTCCCACCAGCGGAGGAAGCCGCGGACCGAGCCGGGATGGCGGGCCAGCCGCAGGGCGAGCCCGGGTAGCGCGCGCAGCGTTCTCCCCCATCGGGCTGGCGTGGCGGGTCGGCGGTCCTTCTCGGCGAGCCCGAGCGAGCGTTCCCAGGTGGGGCGCATGAGTTCGAACCCGGGGATCTGGTCGTGCAGCGCGTACCAGGCGTCGAGCCGGTAGTAGACGCGCCCGTCGAGGCTGCCGATCATGTGGCTCAGGTGGTGGCTGTTGCGCCGCAGCATCGCCGCGGGGACGCCCATGCGGCGGTAGAAGTCGCCGAACGTGGTCCGGTAGAACTCCAGGGCTTGCGTGAAGGTGAGCGCGCACGTCACGCCGGGGAAGCTCTCGGTGACGTTGTGGTTGGTCCACGGGATGCCGGCCGCGGGGACGCCAGCCATCGGCCGCGCCTGGACCAGGTGGACCGTGCCGTCCGCCGTGATCGTGCCCTCGATGTCCTGCGCGCCGCCGAAGTGGTTCTCGACAGCGGCGGCCAGCGCCGCGATCCGCCGTGCCTCGTCGTCGGTGAGGACGGGCGGCACAGCCAGCTCCGGTGGAACCGGCAGCACCGCCGGCCCGGGCCCGACCATGCGCTCCTTGCGTACCAGTTCGCGCCCGACCACGGCGGCGTCCACGAAGAAGTGGTCGACGTCGGCCTTCTCCTGCACGACGCCCTCGCCGATACCATGCGCGGCGGCGATCACGCAGCGCTGCGCGCCGTCCCGGGGATCGCGGGTGAACGCCACGAACGAGCGCTCGCCGAGCACCATCCGCTGCACGCCCACGGCAACGCGCGCCGACGCCGGATCGACGCCCCGGTGCGCGCGGTAGAGCAGCGCCTCCGGGTTGAACGCCGACGCCCAGCACTGCGCCACCCGGTCCAGCAGCTCCGCGCGGCGTACGTAGAGAAAGCTGTCGCTGAGCCCGGCGAACGGATCGGCGGCGCCGTCCTCGCCAGCCCCGTCGGCGTCGGCGACCGTGCAGGCCCGCACCGCGACCAGCCCGTCCGGCCCGACCAGGTCGTCGAAGCGGGCGAGCAGCGCCGTCCCCAGTTCGGCCGGGACGCCCGCCGCGAGTATCGCCGCCCGATCCGCCGACGCGCTCCGGACCACCTCGTCGAAGGCGCTGGCCGGGACGCAGAAGAACTCAGGCACCGGAAACCACGCGCGGCGCATCGACTCCTGACGCGCGAACTTGTGCCCGACCACGGTCGGATCAGCCAGCTCAGGACCGCCCAGGACCAGCGCCGCCATCACCACGCACCGGGGAGGACGCGAGCCCGGGTGAGGGCGTACTCGGGGTAACCGGGGACGGTCCACATGACCCGCTCCTCGACCTTGATCCGCCACGCCACGGCGGCGACCAGGAGCAGCAGTCCGGCGACGCTGACCGGGTTGGCGAAGAACACGACGAAGCCGACGTGGGCCAGGATCATTCCCGAATAGGCGGGGTGCCGGACCAGCCGGTACGGGCCGGCGGTGACGACCGAGTGGTCGTGCCGGCGCACCACGTGGTGGGAGTAGAACCGGCCGAGGGTGCGGGTAGCGACCAGCCGCAGCAGCATCCCGGCGACGAATGCCGACGCCGGCAGCGCCAGCCACACCGACCATCTGTCCCACGGGACCGGCCCCAGTACCGCCGCCGTGGCCGTGCCGACCCGGGCCACGCCGTACGCGATCAGCGTCCGCCCCTCGGCGACGGGCTCGGACGACCGGCGGAACGTCACCGGCACCTCGGCGACCAGCCAGATCAGGTAGGTGAGGGTGAGCGCCGCCGCGAGCGGGGTAGGCGCCTCGGCGAGGTGCGCGAGCTGCTGGCTGAGGGCGACGGCGAAGACCATGATGACGATCGCGAACAACACGCGCGGGAAGGCGCGGAGTGGCGTCATGCCGCACGCCCCGCGGCGCGGAACCGGCGGTAGCTGGCGGCCGAGACGGCCATGCAGGTGATCTGAACACTGCCGTGCGGGCGGCCGTCGACGCCGATGAGCCCGGCGCGGTAGCGCAGCTTACGGCCCTTCGCCGGCTCGGGACGGCAGCTCAGCGCGAGCGCCGCGTCGCCGGGCAGTGCCAGCGGGAGGTCGGCCTCGAGCCCGCACCAGAGCAGCTGCGCGTCGAGCGGGTGGCCGTCGACGGTGTGCGTGAGCAGGGTGGCGAGCTGCCGGCCGGCCTCGACGAGCACCTCGACGCCGTAGTCGCCGTCGGCGCGTTCGGCGAGGTAGCCGCGGGTGGGCAGGAGCGGGAACCTGAGCACTCCGTCGGTGCACTCGGGCTCGCCCAGCACGATGTTCTCGGGGCGGGCGCGGTGGACCAGCTCTGCCCCGATCGGACGCGCGGTCCTGCCCGGCCGCCTTACCGGCGCCGGCGCGGTGTCCGGGCGTACCGTTACCTGGCCCTCGCAGACAGACCGGCTGCCCTGGGTCGCGGTGAGGGTCCAGCCTTCGTCCTGCGGCGTGGCGACCAGTGCGGTGGGCTCGTCCAGCTCGCAGAGGGTCGAGAACCTCAGCGACAGCGCAAGGCGGGCGCCGGCCGGGATGTCCGCGCGAACCCGGTCGAGCAGGGCGGCGGCGAGCAGCATGCCTGGTACGTGGTCGAGTGGGTGGTCGAAGAAGAACGGATGGTCCTGGTCCACGTGCAGAATCGCCATGCGGCAGAGCCTCCCCAAGCCGGCGACCTGCCTCAACGCTCTGTTCCGGTTACCGGCACGAATCCGTACGACTGTCGGCCCCCCGACGACCCACCGGGCAGGCACTCAACAACAGCTGAGGATGCCTATGTGCTGTCATCGGCGCGGCGCAGGATGAGTGAGGACCAGCGTTCCGTGCGGCAGGGCCAGCCGGTCAGGCACCAGCGGCAGAGCGGATCGGTGGGGAGTGGTTGGTGGAGCTGCCGCAGGCGTCGGGCGGTGGCGACGCGTTCGGTGGTGGGTGTGAGTTCGTCGCCGGTCATCGTGGCTCGCTCGGGATGACACCGACGGAGCACGGTGCGTCCATGACGATGAGTTGACCGCCGTGTTCGCGGATCATGCGGGTCATCCAGCGGCGCACGTCCGGGAGCAGTGACAGGTGGCCGGGTGACGG
>Ga0184623_10000194_pt1 | contig 25435 bp, 23 predicted proteins | sample PLM1_100_b1_FD_133138 | JGI IMG/M metagenome (GOLD analysis project Ga0184623, IMG submission 133138) | Groundwater sediment microbial communities from an aquifer in East River, Colorado, USA - PLM1_100_b1 | ecosystem: Environmental > Terrestrial > Soil > Riparian zone | place: USA: East River... | reverse complement strand
TCCTGTTCGCCCCCCTCACGCGGAACGCGATCGACGGCTCCGCGACGGTCCCGGCGACGAGTCAGACCCTCTCGGTGAATGTCCCCTGGACCCTCGCCTTCGACAACCAGGACGGGTTCGGTGCGGTCCGGTACGAGGCCCTGATCGTGACCCTCGTCTCCGGCTCCCGGCTCGATGTGTCCATCACGAAGGGAGCCGTCGTCACCACGACGCCCTCGATCACGACCCGCGGCCGCCCGATCACCTACCCGATCGACACGAACGGGATGTGGGCATACCGCGTGACGTTCTCGTCGACGCTTGGTCCCGTCACGTTCTCATACGAGCAGCGGCGAGGGGTCTTCCCCGAACTTTTCTCGATTATCCCCGGGGTCGTCATCGCGCTCGCCATCGCTAGCCTCGCCTTCATGATGTACCTCCGCCCCCGCCGGGACCAGTTCAAGCAGGCCGCGATCTACTCCGGGGACTTCCGGGCCCGGGTCGGGTCCGGGGAGCGTCTCTATTCCGAGTACTCCCGGATGACGCCCGCCGCCGCGCAGGCGGTCCCGGCGGGGAGTCCGGTCCCGGTCCCCGCGCCCGCCGTCTCGCCGTACACCGCGCCGGTGGTCATCGGGAACCCCGTCGTGCGCCTGCCGAAGGCCCCCGCGGCTCCGCGGATCATCCCTCCCGAGCCCGCACCGACCGTCCCCGTCGCCCCGCCCCGGCGCACCCCCGCGGATGTCTTCGCGGAGGGCGCGAGCCTGTTCTCCCAGGGCGCGTACGACCTTGCGATTGAGAAGTTCAACGAGGTCCGGAAGCTCGACCCCCGCCACACCCGCGCCCTCCTTGGGAAGGGGGAGGCCCTCCTCCGGCTCGGCCGGTCGAAGGACGCCCTGGAAGCGTACGACGAGATCCTCCGCCACGACCGGGGGAACCTCGACGCCCTCCTCGGGACCGCGGCCGCGTACAGCGCGGACCGGCGGTGGCGGGACGTGATCGACCTCGCGGACACGTTCCTCGCGATGCAGCCCGGGGACCCGGAGATGCTCGTGTACCGCGGGGACGCCCAGTTCGCCCTCGGGAAGCGGGGGGAGGCGCAGATCTCGTACGAGGCCGCCCTAATGAAGCGCCCCGGAGATTCGTCGATCGTCTCCCGGATCGAGAGGGCGAAGGTGGACATCTCCGCCCTCCAGTCCCGCGCCCTGATCGCCAGCGCGTCCGGGAACCTCGACCGGGCGATCGCCCTGTTCGACGAGGTCCTGAAGGTGGAGCCGGACAACGCGAACTCCCTCGTCGGGAAGTCCGTCGCCCTGCGGAGGGCGGGCCGGGTGGACGAGGCCCTCGCGGCCCTGAGCGTCGTGATCGCCCGCCAGCCCGGGCACGGCGGGGCCCTCCTGAACCAGGGCCGGATCCTGGAGGAGCGGGGGGACCTGGACGACGCCCTCGAGGCGTACGACAAGCTCATCGAGCTGAACCCCGGGGACGCGGACGCCTGGGTCGCGCAGGGGGACGTCCTCGCGAAGATGGGGCGGGACGAGGACGCGAGGAAGTCGTACACGGAGGCGCTGCGCCTCTCCCCGAGCGACGAGGACATGCAGGGGAAGATCACCGCCCTCGAGCAAAGCCGCGCGGACGAGGGCCACCTCCTGCGGGAGCTGTTCCAGATCAAGGGGGTCGGCCCCGCGAAGGCGAGGGCCCTCCGGGACGCGGGGTTCCGCAGCGCGGAGGACTTCCGGAAGGCCTCCGAGGACGACCTGATGAAGGTCCGCGGGGTCACGAAGAAGGTCGCCGCGGACATCCTGAAGCACTTCCAGGCCGGGCCTGCGGACGCACAAGCTTAAAGTAACGCCCCCTGTTCCCATCGTTTCCATGAAGGTCTTTCGGATTACGGGCACGTTCCAGATGGGCCGCGTGCGCGCCCAGAAGTTCGTGAAGGAGGTCGCCGCGGAGGACGAGGCGCGGGCCCGCGAGGTCCTCCTCAGCGACCTCGGGAGCAAGCACGGCACGCTCCGAAGGCGGATCGCGATTAAGACCGTCGAGGAGGTCCCCGCGGACAAGGTCGAGAGCAGCGTCGTGCGGGCGAAGGCGGGGATCCTCTCGTGAGCGTGTCGGAGACGGAGCTCCGGCGCGCGGTGACCGTCCTCGACCAGTACCGCGCCCAGCTCGAGACGTTCCAGCGCCAGCAGGAGGTCCTGTCCCTCTCCCTGGAGGAGCTGATGCGGGCGAAGGAGACGATGACCCGCTACCGCCAGGCGGGCGAGGGCGCGCAGGTCCTGTTCCCCGTCGGCGCGAACGCGTTCCTCTTCGGCACGGTCGCGAAGCCGGAGGAGACCGTGATTGGGATTGGGTCCGACCTCCTCGTCCAGGAGCCCATCCCGAAGGCGGTCGAGCGCCTCGATGGGCGGATCGGGAGCCTCCAGGAGGCCCTCGGCGGTCTCGCCGCGCGGATCGCGGAGCTCGACGCCCGGCTCTCCGCCCAGGAGGAGTTCGTCCAGAGCGTGTACGACCGGATCTCGGAGGGGCAGGCGCCGCCCGCCCCGGGGAAGACGGTCGGCTGAGCGGGGCGGCGATGTTCAAGTCCCTCCGGGAACGATTTGCGGCGTGGCGGAAGAAGGCGGAGACGGAGGCCGCTCCCGCCCCTGCCGAGGCCGCGAAGGCGATCGGCGAGGCGGGGAAGAAGATCGATGGCGGGAAGCTCGACTCGATCCTGTACGACCTCGAGATCGGCCTCCTCGAGAACGACGTCGCGTTCCCCGTCGTGAAGGAGATCGTGGACACCCTCGCGGGGGACCTCAAGGAGAAGCGGATCGTCCGGGGCGTGGACTTCGAGAAGGCGATCGAGGGTTCCCTCCGCGCCGCGGTGGAGAAGGCGCTTGGCGCGAAGCGGATGGACTTCTGGGAGTTCATCGAGAAGGCGCCGAAGCCCGTCGTCGTGATGTTCGTCGGCGTGAACGGCACCGGCAAGACGACCGTGATCGCGAAGCTCGCGAACATGCTCCAGAAGCGCGGGAAGACGGTCGTCGTCGCGGCCGCGGACACGTTCCGGGCGGGGGCGATCGAGCAGCTCGAGGTCCACGCGGGCCGCCTCGGGTTCAAGCTGATCAAGCACGCGGCGGGCGCGGACCCCGCGGCGGTCGCGTTCGACGCCGTGGAACACGCGAAGGCCCGCGGGCGGGACGTCGTCCTGATTGACACCGCGGGCCGGATGCAGACGAACGTGAACCTGATGGACCAGATGAAGAAGATCCAGCGGGTCGCGAAGCCCCACCTCATGATCTTCGTCGGGGACGCCCTCGCGGGGAACGACGCGATCGAGCAGGCAACGGAGTTCAACGAGGCCGTCGGGGTGGATGCCGCGATCCTCTGCAAGATTGACGCGGACGCGAAGGGCGGAGCCGCGCTGTCGATCGCGCACACGATCGGGAAGCCGATCCTCTTCGTGGGGACGGGCCAGGGGTATGAGGACCTGACCCCGTTCGACGCGAAGTGGATGGTGGACCGGCTCTTCACGGAGGCCTAGGCCCCGCCGGCGCGGGGGACCCAGCCGAGCCGCTTCCGGAAGAGCCACACGAGGTTCGTGAACGCGTCCCGGACGCTCCGAATCTTCTTCTCGCCGACCCGCTCGCGGTACTCAATCGGCACCTCCTGGAACGCGAGCCCCTTGCGGATTACTTCCGCCTTCAGCTCCTCGGAGAACGCCATCCCCTCGTGGACGAGCTCGAGCTCGTCGAGGATTGCGCGCCGAAACACCCACATCCCGCTCTGGCTGTCCCGAATCGGGAACCCGAAGAGGAGGCGGAACGCGGCCGTGAGGATCCGGTTCCCGAGGCGGTGCATCCCGCTCATCGCCCCGGGCGCGAGGTCCGCGAAGCGGTTCCCGGAGACGAAATCCGCCCCCTCCGTCGTCACGTACCGCACGCATTCCGGGATTTGGGAGGCGGGGTACGTGAGGTCCGCATCCAGGGTCACGATCACCTCCCCCCGGGCCGCCGCGAACCCGGTCTTGTACGCGCGCCCGTATCCCCGCCGGGGTTCCGGCACGACGCGGGCCCCCTTCGCCATCGCGATCTCGACGGTCCGGTCCCGCGAGGCCGTGTCCACGACGACGACCTCGTACGGGTCCTGGCCCCGCATCGCGGCCGCGACCTCATCGAGGACCCGGCCGATGGAGGCCTCCTCGTTCATCGTCGGGATGACGATGGACACCTTCGGCGCGTCCACCCGCCGCTCATTCGGGTGCCGGCCTTAAGGGTATCGCGGTCGATTAGCGGGAGGCTTCCCTTGGCCTCCCGAACATCTTGTACCCGACGTATCCCATGAGGGCGGCGCCGAGCCGGACCATGGACCAGAACGTCGCCTGCTGCCGGAACATCTCCACGGGCCGGTACCGGGTCCACAGTCCGCCGTGCTTCAGGGTGAGCTGCTTACGGCCCGCCCCGTTCCAGAACGCCTGCCGCACGAAGTCGTACGCGGAGCGGCGGGTGCGGTGGTACACGATCGCGTCCGGTTTGTAGACGATCCGGTGGCCTGCCGCGACGGCCCGGAGGTTCAGGTCGATGTCCTCCGCGGTCACGAACCACGGGTCGAACCCGCCGAGGGAGAGGTACACGTCTCGGTCGTACGCGAGGTTCGAGGACGGGAACGTCACGTCCGAGCCGTGGTAGTACAGCTCGACCCGCTCGAGCTCCTCGAACGGCTTGTACCCGATGTGGATCGTCTTCCCCGCGACGACCTTCGACTCCCGCAGCCCCTCCCGCAGGGCCTTCACCCAGAACGGGTTCGCGATGCAGTCCCCGTCGATGAACGCGACCGCCGAGCCTCGCGCGTTCCGGACCCCGAAGTTCCGGCCCTCCCCGCGGGTGCCTCCCTGAAGGAGGAGCCGGACGATCGGGTACTTCCGGCCATACTCCGTGACGATCTCCCGCGTCCGATCCGAGCTGTCCGCATCCACGATGAGCACCTCGATGGGTCCCTCCTGCGTGACGAGGCTGTCGAGGAGGTCCCGGATGTTCCGCTCCTCGTTCTTCACGGTACTGACGAGGCTGATCAGCAACGAGGCGCGCGAACGGGAGGGGGCGATAAGTGCCTTTCGTGGCGAATTCTATCCGGGGGTCGCTATCTTTAAAGCGGCCCCTCCCTTCCGAAACCCCATGGGCCGCATCGTGACGATCATCGGGACCCGCCCGGAGATAATCAAGATGGCCCCCGTCGTCAAGGCCCTCGACGGACTCGCGCACGAGCACACCCTCGTCCACAGCGGGCAGCACTACGACCTGATGATGGACCGGGTGTTCTTCAAGGACATGGCCCTGCGGGAGCCGGACGTCCAGCATGAGCTGAAGGAGCAGCCCCCGCACCTCCAGGTCGCTCGGACGATGATGCAGGCGGCCTCCGTCGCCGCGAAGGCCGATCTCGTGATCGTCCACGGGGACACGAACACGACCCTTGCAGGCGCCCTCCTGGGGAACAAGCTCGGGAAGCCCGTCGCCCACGTCGAGGCGGGGATCCGCTCGTTCGACCGCACGATGCCGGAGGAGACCAACCGGATCCTGACGGACCAGGTCTCCCGCCTCCTGTTCGCCCCGACGGAGACGGCCCGCGGGAACCTCGCGGCGGAGAACGTCCGGGAGGGCGTCCACGTCGTCGGGAACAGCGTGATCGACGCCATCGTCCAGAACACGGACGCCGCCACGAAGGCCTCGAAGATCCTCAAGCGCCTCCGACTCGAAGCGGGCCGCTTCGCGGTCCTGACGTTCCACCGCGCGGAGAACGTGGACACCGCGGACCGGCTGAAGCGGGTCCTGCAGTCCATGGGCGCGATTGCGACCCGCCACGGCCTCACCGTCGTCTTCCCGATCCACCCCCGCACGGAGAAGATGGCGAAGCAGTTCGGGCTCCGACCCCTGCTGAAGGCCCCGGGGATGAAGGTGATCCCGCCCACCGGGTACCTCGACATGCTCGAGCTCGAACGGAACGCTGAGATCGTCTTTACGGACTCCGGCGGTCTCCAGGAAGAGTCGTGCTTCTTCCGTGTGCCCTGCGTGACCCTGCGGGAGAGCACGGAGCGCCCCGAGACCCTCCAGATCGGCGCGAACGTCCTCGCGGGGACGGACCCGGTCCGGATCCTCGACGCCGCGGCCAAGCAGCTCGTCGTGAAGCGGGAGTGGCCGAACCCGTACGGAGATGGGACGACGGGCCCGCAGATCGCCGCGATCGTGGACCGCTTCCTGGGGTGACCCGGATGCGGACCCTGATGTTCGTGTCGAACGACGTGGTGCACGACCCGCGGGTCCTGAAGGAGGCCCGGGCGCTGATCCAGGCAGGGCACGACGTCACCGCGATCGGGTGGGACCGCTCCCGAAGCCTGCCGGAGCGGGAGGAGCGGGACGGCCTCCACATCCACCGGGTGCGGACGAGCGGGTCGATGCGCCTCCTGTGGAAGGACCTGTTCCGGAACCCCGTGTGGTGGCGGCGGGCCGTCCACATCGCCCGGAGCCTGGAGTTCGACGCGATCCACTGCCACGACCTCGACACCCTGCCGATCGGGGTCCGGGTCAAGGAGCTCACGAAGCGCCCCCTCGTGTACGACGCGCACGAGGTGTTCGGGTACATGATCGAGGCGGACGTTCCGAAGGTCGTCGTCGAGTACACGTTCCGGATGGAGCGGAGGCTCGCACCCCAGGCGGACCGGGTGATCGCGGTGAACGAGGCCGTGAAGAAGTACATCGCGGGGGTCACGGGTCGGGACGCGGTCATCGTGATGAACTGCATGGACCTCGTCTCGGAATCATACCGCCCGCCCCCGGGCCCTCCGTTCACCTTGATCTACCTCGGCACCCTCCACAAGAGCCGGTTCATCCTCCCCGCCATCGAGGTCGTCGCGGGGATGCCGGACGTCCGGCTCGTGATCGGCGGGAGCAAGCAGCTCACCCCGCAGGTGCGGGAGAACGCCTCCCGCCATCCGAACACGGAGTTCGTCGGCCAGCTCCCGAACGAGGAGGTGATCCCGAGGACCCTCGCCTCCCACGCGGTCCTCACGATGTTCGACCCGGCGCACCGGATCAACCAGGTCGGCCTGCCGAACAAGATCTTCGAGGCGATGGTGACGGGCCGCCCCTCCCTCGTCACCCAGGGACTGATGATGGCGGAGCTCGTGGAGCGGGAGGGGTGCGGCCTCGCCGTCCCGTACACGAAGGAGGGCCTCCGGGACGCGATCGTCCGGCTCCGGGACGACCCCGCCCTCGCGGACCGCCTCGGGCGGAGCGGCCTGGAGGCCGCGAAGCGGGAGTACAACTGGCCCCACGAGGCGGCGAAGCTGATCGCCCTGTACGAGGGACTGCGGGGGGCGTCGTGACGTGTGCGGGATCTGCGGGGTCGCGGACCCCCGCGGCGGCATCGACGGAGGGCTCGTCCGCCGGATGAACGACGTGCTCCGCCACCGCGGCCCCGACGCGAACGCGGTGAAGGAGTTCCCGACGTGCGTCCTCGCGTACAACCGCCTCAGCATCATCGACCTCGCGACGGGCGACCAGCCGATCTCCGACGAGTCCGGGCGCGCGTGGATCGTGTACAACGGGGAGATCTACAACTATCGCGACCTCCGGAAGGGACTCCAGGACCGCGGGCACGCCCTCGCGACGAACAGCGACACAGAGGCGATTGTCCACCTGTACGAGGAGAAGGGGCCCGACTGCGTCCGGGACCTGAACGGGATGTTCGCGTTCGCGATCTGGGACGACGCCCGCGGACGGCTCCTCCTCGCCCGGGACCGACTCGGGATCAAACCCCTCTACTATCTGGAGACGGACGGCCGCGTCGCGTTCGCCTCCGAGATCAAGGGACTCCTCGCGGACCCTGCGGTCCCGCGGAGGCTCGACTACCGCGCTCTCTCGGAGTACCTCGCGTTCCAGAACGTGTACGGCGAGAAGACGTTCTTCGAGGGGATCAAGGTCCTCCCGCCGGGGCACGTCCTCGTCGCGGAGGGCGGGCGCGTCGAGGTGCGGGAGTACTGGGACCTTCGCTTCACGGAGGAGATCACGGACCCCGACGAGGCCGTGCGGCGGTTCGGCGGGCTCCTCGAGGAGAGCGTGGAGATGCAGCTGATGAGTGAGGTGCCCCTCGGCAGCCACCTCAGCGGGGGGATCGACAGTGGAACCGTCGTGATGAAGGCGTGCGACACGCTCGCGGAGCCCCTGAAGACGTTCAGCGTGTACTTCGAGGAGCCGGAGTACGACGAAAGCCCGCTGATCGAGCAGGTGTCGATGCTCGCGCAGTCCGTCCACTACGACCGCCTCCTGGACCCGAAGGAGTTCCCCGCGGTCCTCCCGAAGATCGCGTACGCGCTCGACGAGCCGCGGGTCGGGCCGGGCGTGATCCCGCAGTGGTACATCGCGGAGATCGCGTCGAAGGAGGTGAAGGTCGTCCTCACGGGCCACGGCGGGGACGAACTCTTCGCAGGGTATCCGAGCTATCTCATCGGGTACTTCCAAGACATCCTCCGGAGGCGCGATTGGAGGGAGCTCCGAGCCGCCTTCCAGGCAATGCGGGAGAAGCTGAGGACGGAGGGATGGAAGCGGGTGATCGGCCTCCCTCTGTACGCCCTCGTCGAGCGGGACCTCGCACGTTATGGGCGCGAGGCGGTGTTCAAGGACCGCGACCTGTCGGCCCTCCTCACGGACGACGCTAAGCGGGCGATGGAGGGGCACGATCCCCGGGCGGAGCTCGACCGCGTCCTCGCCCGGTGCGACGCGACGTCCCCCCTGGACCGGGTCCTGTATCTGGACATCAAGACGTATCTCCCCTCCCTCCTGATCGTGGAGGACCGGATGTCGATGGCGCACTCCCTCGAGGACCGCGTCCCGATCCTCGACCACCGGATCGCGGAGCTCTCCGCGCGAATCCCGGGCCGGCTCAAGGTCCGGGGCCTCACCCTGAAGTGGATCCCGCGCCGGAACGCGGAGGGGGTTCTGCCACGCGCCGTGATTGAGCACCGGAAGGTCGGGTTCCTCGTCCCCCTCGCGGCGTGGTTCCGGGGTCCGTTGCGCGGCTATGTGGAGGAGACACTCCTCGGCCCGCGGGCCCGGGGGCGCGGCCTCTTCCGACCGGAGGCGGTTCGGGCCCTCGTAAGGGACCACATGAGCGGAGCCCGGAACGTCTCGTGGAAGCTCTGGTCCCTCTTGAACATCGAGCTCTGGCACCGGACCTGGCTCGACGAAGAGGGTATGTCGAACCCTAGGCCGGGGGGCCTCCCCGGGCGCTCAGGGCCTTCGAGCCGATGAACACGGAGACGAACCCTCCTGCCGCAACTCCCACGACGGAAACAAGGCCCGCCCCCGTCCACGGAGGAATCGAGAGCTCCCCGGTGACGAGGGAGTACGCTGCGAGGACGACCTCCACGATTGCCGCGGGCCCCGCGAGGATCGCCCAAGTGAGGGCGAACCCGGTTTCCCGCCGACGCCTCGCGAGGAGGACCCCGAGGGCGGCGATGACCGCCGTGAACACGAGAGCGAGCACCGGGGTCCAGTTGAACGGCGGGACCGCGTCCACGACAATGACCTGTGTCGCCTCTGTGTTCCCCGCGTTGTCGGTCGCCCGGAACGCGAGGACGTGCCGTCCGATCGTGTCGAAACGGACGGGCGAGGAGTATGTCGTCCACGCCCCGCCGTTCAGCGAGTACTCAATCCTCGCCACGCCCGACAGCGCGTCCGTGGCGGTGAGTTCGATCGAGTCTCCGGGGTGCAGGACAAGGACTCCGGGATTCATCCCCACGGAGCCGTACCGGGCGACCACCTCTGGGGGACTCCCATCGACTCCGAACCCCGTGCCCGCAGACCAGGCGGACCCCACGCCGTATTCGTCCCTGACGCGGACCCGCCAGTAGTACCTCCCGTCGCTGAGACCGGGGGCCCGCCACGTTTCGAGCGGCGAGGACACCGCCCCGCTCGTCGCCACGACGGATGTGAAGCCAGCATCCGAGGCGACCTGGACCTCGTACCCGACGGAGGCGTCGCCATCTGGGTCCACGGAGGCCCACACGAGCGGTGGCGGCGCAACCGCCCACGCCTGATCGGAAGGGTTCAGGTTCGTGGCGACGGGAGCGAGGTCGATGAGGAAGTAAAGGGTGCCGACCGGGCCCAAGTTCCCCACGACGTCCTCCGCCCAGTACGCGACGGTGTGGGGGCCGTGGCCGCCGAGCCGGATCGGACCCGTGTAATCCGCGGTCACGCTATCGAGGTCGAACCGGATCCGCGCGATTCCCGAGGCCGGATCCGTCGCGAGGAGGTTCACGTCGGTCCCCTCCGCGACCCACGTCCGGCCCTCCACTATTCCGAAGTCGGCCCCCCAGTCCGCGACGACGGACGGGCCCACCGTGTCGAGGGAAACCGTCCGCGTCGATGTGAACGGCGACCAGAGACCGAACGCGTCCGCGGAGCGCACCCGCCAGTGGTACGTACCGTCCGGCACGCTCCCGAACGTGTGGCTCGCGCCTTGGGCGAAGACGGTTCCGCTCGAGTAGTCGACTGTTGCGAACGAGGGGTCTGTGGACATCCGCGCCTCGTACGCCGAAGGGGCGTCCCCGTCCGGGTCGGAGTAGCCCCACGTGAGCCGGATCGCCGGGTTCCTCGTCCACGACTGGTCCGCCGGGGCCAGAGGGGACACCGCAGGCGGATCGTCGGCGATCAGCATAAGGAGGGCGGGCGTCTCCGCGTTCCCCGCGTCGTCAACGCTCCAGTACCGGAGCGTGAACACCCCGTGAGCAGCGGGGAAAAACGGACCCGTGTACGCGATCGACGGTCCCGAGTTCACGCTGTACATCGTCGCGCCCACCCCGGACCCCGCATCCGTCGCCGTGAGGACGATTCGGTTCAGGGAGTCGATTTGCGGGAGGCCCCCGATGCCGCCGGCAGGAGACACGAACGTCTGTGTGGTCCTCGGCGGTACGGAATCCACGCGGACCCACGCCGCCGCGGAGTATGGGCTCCATTCGTCGAACGCGTCCATCGTCGTCACGCGCCAGTACCAGGCCCCATCCGGAATCGCGGGGGTCTGCCAGAACGAATCCGGCGCGATCACGTCCCGGCTATCCACGGCGATCGAGGCGAAATCGGATCGATCGCTGACATGGACCTGGAAGCCCCGGGGCGGGTCCCCTTCGAAGTCGGAGTACGTCCATTCGAGCCGCAGGCTCGACGACGTCACCCACGCCCCGCCGGTCGGTGACATAGCGACGGGGGTGATCGCGGTGTTCAGCTCGTACGAGATCGTGAAATCGTTGAAATACGGGGTGAATGCCGGGGACCCCGAAAACATCACCACACGGACTTGGATGTACCGGGCTCGGGGGGAGGTGATCGGGTAGGTGCCCCGGAAGACGGGGGCGGACCAGGGGGACCACGCCGCGTCCGGAGCTCCGCTGTCCCCGGTCCGTGTGCGGACGGTCACGTTCGAGAACGGGTTCGTCGCCATGTTCGAGTTTATCGTCGCCCAGGCGCTCCCCCGGCTCCCGGTGTCGAGGACCCGGGACTCGAAATACCCCGCCGCGACGTATCCGGGGGTCAGACGGGCGCGCCCGATCCGGGCGTTCGTTCCGTCGAGCCCGGTGTAGTACAAGTACGTGTTCGGGCCGTCCACGAGGACGCTGATCCAGGACACGCTCGCGTCGTCCCAGGCGCCGGTCGGTCCCGTCACGAACTCGGGGTTTCCCTCCGATCGGGTCCAGTTGTACGGCCCCGTCGCCCACGCGGACCCGATGCGGTTCGCGGTCCCGTCGCCGCCCGCGTACCAAAGCTTCCACGGGTTTCCGGGGAGGACGAACGCTCCCTGGAGCCAACTGTCGTCCCAGGAGCCCGTGGGCCCGAGGGGGAGGATCGGGTCCACGCCGACGCGGGTGAACGTGTTCCCATCCGATGACGTCGCGAGACCAATCCGCAGCGGGAGCCCGCCCGGGGTGCCGTCCCAGCCCGTGTAGTAAAGCCAGTAGTACCCGCCCGGGTCGCGGGTCACGCTTGCGTAGTTGATCTGCTGCGCATCCCAGGTCCCCGCGCCCCCGACGCCGAGGGCCATCCCGAGAATCGACCAGACGATCCCGTCCGTCGACTCCGCGTAGTAGATGTTCCCGGAGAGCGGGGTCGTCCAGAACCCGCCGGAGAACCACATCTTGTATATCGACCCCTCCTTCCGCACGGAAGGGGCGACGAGGCTGTCGAAGTTCCAGGGGGGCTGAAGGACGTCGAGGACGACGCCGAACCCCGTCCACGCGACCCCGTTCGTCGAGGTCGCGTACAGGATCCGGTTCCGACCACCATCGAACCCGGAGTACCACATCTTGTACATCGTGCCGTCCCAGATCACGGACGGGGTCCGCGCGTACACGCTGTCCGCGATCCCGCCCGTGAAGAGGTCGACGACGACCCCCTCCCGCGTCCAACTCGCGTTCGCGGAGGCGAGGATCAGGTCCCCGGAGGGGAGCACGTCGAGCCTCGAACGGGTGCCAGCGAGGAAGTCCGCCTCGGAGGTTTGGGTCCACGAGAGCCCCTGGGCGGGCGGGACCATGAGGACGCCGACGACGAGGCCGAGGACAAGGGACACGATCACCAACGGTCGCTTCATGCGCATCACCCTAGGCGGGTGAGACCCGGCATGCACGGCCCCAGGCGCACCCTCCCCCGGGACGGACATCCGGGGGGAGCGAATAAGGCTTGGCCCGGGGCGCGGAGCACGGGAAGCTATTTACGGCCCCTATTCGGATTCGCGACCTCGATGCCCGAGGTCCGGAGCGTCCCCGTCGAGAACCCCGAGCACCTGAACGTGATCATCGGGCAGACCCACTTCATTAAGACCGCGGAGGACCTCCACGAGGCGATCGTGAACTCCGTGCCTCAGGCGAAGTTCGGGGTCGCGTTCTGCGAGGCGAGCGGCCCCTGCCTCGTCCGGGTCGAGGGGAACGATCCCGCCCTCCGGGACCTCGCCGCCCGGAACGCGCTCGCGATCGGCGCGGGCCACACGTTCGTCATCTTCCTGCGGGACGCGTATCCCGTGAACGTCCTGCGGGCGATCCGGGAAACGCCGGAGGTCGTCGCGATCTTCTGCGCGACCGCGAACCCGGTCGACGTCCTCGTCTCCGAAAACCCGCGGGGCCGCGGGGTCGTCGGCGTGATCGACGGGGAGCGGCCGAAGGGGATCGAGACGGAGGCGGACCGGAAGGCCCGGAGGGAGTTCCTCCGGAAGCTCGGGTACAAGCTGGGCTGACATGTCGAGGATCCTCGGGGCGGTGAGCGACCGGCCGATCCCGCTCGCGCTCCTCGCGGCGTTCCGCGCCCTCTCGGAGACGGGCCGCACGCCGAAGGACTTCGGATGCCCGCAGCCGGACCCCAAGGCGGGCCACCCGGACGGCTGGGGGATCGCGTGCATCGGGGAGTCCGAGGAGGTGTACCGCCGCGGGACCCTGAAGGCCGCCGCGGACCCCGCGTACGAAGAGGCCGCGAAGGCCGTGGGCCGGCTCGTGAACCCGCCGTTCCTCCTCCTCGCCCACGTCCGCCGGTCCCCGAGGCGGGACGAGATCCGGGCGGACTTCAGCCATCCGTTCCGGCGGGAGGTCTCCGGACGCCGCGTGTTCTTCGCGCACGACGGCGCCGTCGAGGGGTTCGGGGTGAGGAACCAGCAGACGGATTCCATGGCCCTGTTCGACCGCGTCCTCGAGAAGCTCGGCCTCCTCCAGCGGGACGCCACGGAGTTCAAGCAGGCCGCAGCGGAGGCGAAGGCGACGTTCGACGAGGCGTTCCCGCGGAAGGTGTCGTCGTACACGTTCGCGATGGTCGACGGGGACCGCCTCGTCGCGCACCGGGATGCGCGGATGTGCGTCCCGCACTACGGGCTGCACGAGGCGAAGCGGGACCATCTGTCGATCGTGTGCTCGGAGGTCCTCCCGGGCTTCGAGGGGAAGTGGCGGCTCTTGCGGAACGGGGAGCTCCTCGTCCTCGCGGCCCGCTCCTGATGGGGATCCGCATCACGGACGGAGGAGGGACGAAGCGGAAGCTTTAAGTAACCGCCGATTCTAGGTTGGCCGTCTTTCCGGGTTGGTCGGGAGGAGTTTCTGTGAAGGAGATAGAGGTCGTCAACGCCTGCCCAGAGTGCTCGAGCGAGCGCTTGGTGCGGGACTACGAGCGCGCGGAGATCGTCTGCGAGTCCTGTGGCCTCGTCCTCGATCAGTTCATCATCGACGAGGGCCCCGACTGGCGGGCGTTCGACTCCGAGCAGCGGGAGTCCCGGGAGCGCGCCGGGCCGCCGTCGAGCGTGATGAGCCACGACAAGGGCCTCTCCACCTCGATCGGGTGGCGGAACAAGGACGCGTACGGCCGCCAGATCCCGCACAAGTCGCGGGCGCAGATCTACCGGCTCCGGAAATGGCAGCACCGGATCCGCACCTCGAAGAGCGGGGAGCGGTCCCTCGCCCAGGGGCTCACGGAGATCAACACGATGGCCTCGAAGATGGGGCTCCCCCGCCACGTGCGGGAGAGCGCCGCGGTCCTGTACCGCAAAGCCTCCCTGAAGAACCTCGTCCGCGGGCGGTCCATCGACGAGGTCGTCGCGGCGACCCTGTACGCGGCGTGCCGCCAGTGCAACGTCCCCCGGACCCTCGACGAGATCGCGGGGAAGACGCCCGTGGACCGGAAGTCCATCGGCCGGACGTACCGCACTCTCGTGCGGGAGCTCGGCCTCAAGCTCCTCCCGCAGAGCCCGCGGGACTACATCGCTCGGTTCTGCAACCGGTTGAACCTCGACATGGACGTCCTCCGGAAGGCGAAGGACATCCTCGACAAGGTCGAGAAGGACGAGCTCGCGAGCGGGGTCGCTCCGAGCGGCGTCGCGGCCGCGGTGATCTACATCTCCGCGATGCTGTGCAACAAGCCGTGCACGCAGAAGGAAGTCGCGGAGGTCGCGGGCGTGACAGAGGTCACGATCCGGAACCGGTACAAGCGGATCTCCGCGGCGATCGGCCTCCAGAAGCCCACGGCGTAGCTCGCTTCACAGCCACCGGGTCAAATCACATATATCGGAGATTCCTGACGGATGGCGGCGACGATGGCGCGCGCGAAGGCGAAGAAGGCGACCGGGACGACGAGCCCCAAGGCCGAGCCCGCGCCCGAAGCGAAGGCGCCCGCATCGTCCACGATCTCGAAGGGTGACATCGTCTGGATCGACTACGAGGACTGGGTCCTGAACCCGAACGGGACCCGCACGCTGTTCGACACGACCCGCGCGGGGGTCGCGAAGAAGGAGGGGCGGTTCGACGCGAAGAAGGTGTACGCGGAGTTCCCGATCATCGTCGGCCACGGCCGGATCCTGCCGGGTCTGGACGAGGCGCTCCTCGGCGCGGATATCGAAAAGGAGACGACAATCCGCATCCCCCCGGAGAAGGGCGCGGGGGAGCGGGATCCGAAGCTCGTCGAGCTCCACCCGCTGCGGGAGTTCCTGAAGCAGGAGATCCACCCGGACGTCGGGATGGAGGTCTCCCTCGGCGGGCGGAAGGGGACGATCACCCAGGTCACGGGGGGCCGCGTCCGGATCGATTACAACAACCCGCTCGCGGGGAAGACGATCGAGTACACGTTCCGCGTCACGAAGAAGGCGGAGACGACCGAGGACAAGCTCCGGGCGATCCTCGAGATGGACTACGCCCTGCCCGAGCAGTTCAAGCTCACGGTCGGCAAGGAGGGCGTGGAGATCCTGATCCCGGACATCTGCAAGACGGACGAGCGGTGGTTCGTCTCGAAGTTCCGGGTCGTCGCGGACATCCGCGAGGTTCTCCGCCTCCCGAAGGTGCGGTTCGTCGAGGAGTACGTGAAGGCGCCGCCGAGGCCGGAGCCCGCGAAGCCGCCGGAGAAGGCGGAGGAGGCGAAGGCCGAGCCGGAACCCGTCAAGGAGGAGAAGCCGGAGGAGAGGCCCGCAGCGCCCACGTCGGCGCCGCACGATGAGCGCGCCGAAGAGGAGCTTCCCCCTGAGGAGAAGACCCCCGAGGAACTCTAGTCACTCCCGGAACCCATCGCGTCTCGCAACCTTTAATGCACGTCCCCTTGGTAGCCGTGCGGGCGCGGGTATGCCTGAACTGGTCCCTGGTTGAGGCAGGATGATGTCGGAAAAATATCACCTCCGCCAGGCCGTTCGAGACGAGGCCAAACCGTTGCTGCACGCCGCCGGCTTTCGGGAAGACGAGACGGGCCTTCGAGGCTTCAGCACGTTCACACGTTCTCGGGCGGACGATTTAGTCGAGGCGGTTGTGCTCTATAGCGGAAAGCGAGGAAGGAATTTCACGGTGGAACTCGCCCTAGTTCGACCTGGGCACAATCCGCTTGACGCATCACCGATAACGCTGCCTTTCTTGGATTCGGGAGGTAGGCGAATTGGTGTGAGGGATCCTCTGGGTCCCATAATCCACAGCGATCCGTATTACCCCGGCCGAGATGAGTCGAGCTGGTCGTCAACCGAAGAGCTCCGTTCAAGAGTTCGACAGGCAACCGAGCTTGCGCTACTGCATGGACTACCCTACTGGGAGGGGCAGGCAAAGCGCCTCCGTCGAAGGGGTTTCTTGCAGACCGGAGGACGCTCGAGGTGATTCTCCTGACCAGTCCTGGTGCCGAGGCAGCAAGGGGGCGCCCGCGCGGGGATTTGAACCCCGGTTCAGCGCTTAGGAGGCGCTAGGCCTGTCCAACTAGCCGACGCGGGCCTTGCTGGTAATCCAACAGGGGGATATCAGGCAGAGGCTTGGGCACCAGCCTCCTAACCCCCTGGATGGGACGGGAGAGAGCTGGCGATTCCGGGTTCGAGTCCCGGCCGGGGCGGTTCACTTCGGGAGCTTCAGGTCTCGTAGGAGCTTCTTCGCGGCGGTCCGGGGGTCCGTCTTCCGCGCGACAATCGCCCCCACGGTCTCCTCGAACGTGATCCCCTCCGTCTCGTCGGAGTACGCCTCCGCGAGGAGCCGCCGCATCGATTCGTACAGCTCCTTGCGGGCCCGGTCGGACTCCCGCCGGCGCCATCCCGCCCCGCCCTTCAGGTACCGGTAGTGCTTGTTGATCGCGTCCGCGAGCTCCTTGATCCCCTTCCCTTCGAGCGCGGATGTCTGCACCACGGGCGGCCTCCATCCCTGCCGCTCCTCGAGCATGAAGTCCAGGTTCGAGGACATCGCGTCCGCCCCGCCGAGGTCCGTCTTGTTCACGACGTACACATCCCCGATTTCGAGGATCCCCGCCTTCAGGGCCTGGACCGCGTCTCCGGACTGCGGCATCTGGACGACCGCGGTCGTGTGCGCGCGGGAAGCGATGTCGATCTCGGACTGCCCCGCCCCGACGGTCTCCACGAAGATGAGGTCGATCCCGAAGGCGTCGAGCACCTTCACCGCGTCGAACGTCGCGAGGCCGAGGCCGCCGGAGTGGCCCCGCGTGGCCATCGAGCGGATGAACACGCCGGGGTCTGTGCCCGTATCCGACATCCGGATCCGGTCCCCGAGGACGGCGCCCCCCGTGAACGGCGAGGTCGGGTCCACCGCGACGACCCCGACCTTCCGGTCCCGCACCCGGAACTCGCGGATGAGGCGGTTGATCAGGGAGCTCTTCCCGACTCCCGGCGGTCCCGTGAAGCCGACCACATGGGCCTTCCCCGTGTGCGGATAGATCGCGGCGAGGGCTTCCGACGCGCCCGCGTCGTCGTCCTCGATCATCGAGATGAGCTTCCCCGCGGCGCGCTTGTCGCCCTTGAGGACCTGCTCCACGATCTTCACGGATTGCCCCCAGAGATGGACGTGGTGATAGCCTTTCCCTCCCGGGAAATTATTTCGCGGAGGACCGGAAGAACGCGACGATGTCTGCGAGGGGGGTTCCGGGCCCGAAGACGGCCTTGATCCCCGCCTTCTTGAGCTTCGGGATGTCGTCGTCCGGGATGATCCCGCCCGCGACGACGAGGATGTCCCCCGCGCCCCGCTTCTTCAGGACCTTCACGACCTCCGGGAACAGGGCCATATGGGCCCCGCTCAGGGAGGAGAGGCCGATCGCGTCGACGTCCTCCTGGATCGCGGCCTCCACGATGTCCTCGGGGGTCTGCCGCAGGCCGGTATAGATCACCTCCATCCCCGCATCCCGCAGGGCGCGGGCGACGACTTTCGCCCCGCGGTCGTGGCCGTCGAGGCCGGGCTTCGCAATCAAGACACGGATTTTCTTCGCCACCGCACCCACCTCAGTACAGGAGAGGCTCCTCCCAGACCCCGAAGACCCCCCGCATCACGTCGCAGATCTCCCCGAGGGTCGCCTCCGCCCGGACCGCGTCAAGGATGAACGGCATCGTGTTCGCGTCCCCCTCGCACGCCTTCCGCAGTGCGTCGAGGGCCTTCGCGTGCTTCTTCGGGTCCCGCTCCTTCCGGATCTTCTGGAATCGGCGGATCTGCCGGTTGAAGGCCTCCTTCGTGACCTTCAGGGGCTCGACCTCGGACGGCTCGTCCACCACGAAGTCGTTCACCCCGACGATCGTCCGCTCCCGGTCCTCGATCTCCTTCTGGTACCGGTACGCGGAGTTCGCGATCTCCTGCTGGAAGAAGCCCTTCCGGATCGCGGGGATCACGCCCCCGAGGGCCTGGATCCGGTCGAAGTAGTCGTACGCCTCCTTCTCCATGCGGTCCGTGAGCGCCTCCACGTAGTACGAGCCGCCGAGCGGGTCCACGGTGTTCGCGACCCCGCTCTCGTGGGCGAGGATCTGCTGGGTCCGGAGTGCGATCCGCACCGCCTTCTCATTCGGGACCTGGAACGCCTCGTCGTACGAGTTCGTATGGAGGGACTGGGTCCCGCCGAGGACCGCGGCAAGGGCCTGCACCGCGGTACGGACGATGTTCACCTCCGGTTGCTGGGCCGTGAGGGAGACTCCCGCGGTCTGGGAGTGGAACCGGAGGAGCCAGGACCGCGGGTTCATCGCCCCGAACGTGTCCCGCATCTCCCGGGCCCAGATCCGCCGCGCCGCGCGGTACTTCGCGACCTCCTCGAACAGGTCGTTGTGGGCGTTGAAGAAGAAGCTGAGGCGGGGCGCGAAGTCGTCGATCGCAAGCCCGCGTTCGATTCCCCACCGGACGTACTCGAACCCGTTCGCGAGGGTGAACGCGAGCTCCTGCACGGCGGTCGATCCCGCCTCCCGGATGTGGTACCCGCTGATCGAGATCGTGTTCCACTGGGGCACGTGCTCCGTGCCGAACTCGAACGTGTCCACGACGAGCCGCATCGAGGGCTCCGGCGGGAAGATCCACTCCTTCTGGGCCTGGTACTCCTTGAGAATGTCGTTCTGGATCGTGCCCCGGAGGCCTGTCCACGGGACCCCGCGCTTCTCCGCATTCGCCAGGTACATCGCCCAGAGCACGGAGGCGGGCGAGTTGATCGTCATGGAGGTCGAGACGCCGCCGATGTCAATCCCGTGGAACAGAACCTCCATGTCCCGGAGGGAGCTGACGGCGACGCCGCACGTCCCGAACTCCCCCTTCGCCTCGGGCTCGTCTGTGTCGTACCCGTACAGGGTCGGCATGTCGAGCGCGACGCTCAGGCCCGTCTCCCCGTGATCGATCAGGTACCGGAACCGGCGGTTCGTGTCCTCCGCGCTCCCGAAGCCCGAGAACATCCGCATCGTCCAGAGGCGGCCGCGGTACATCGTCGGATGGATCCCGCGCGTGTACGGGAACTCCCCGGGCACCCCGAGCTTCTCGAGAGGGTCCGTCCCCCGGAGGTCGAGGGGCGTGTACAGCCGGTCCACGGGTGCGCTCGACGTCGTCACGAAGGATTCCCGCGACTCCGGATGCTTCTTCAGGGAGTTCCGGAGGGTCGTCCCCTCCCAGCGGCGGAGCCGCTTCTCGATGGCTTCAAGTTCCTCGGGACGAGACACGTCGACCGCGACCCCGGGTGGTTCGGAATGAAAGCGGGCAGCCACTTGAAGCTTGCGAGGCTCACGCGGGCGCGAGGACGATCGTCCGGGCGAGCTCGTTGAACGCGCGCTCGACGTTCTCCCCCGTCTTCGCGGACGTCCTCATCGTCGTGACGTCGAGCGGGTTCAGGATCGCGGAGACCTCGTCGTCCCGCGCCTCGTGGCGCTCCTTCAGGTCGTCCTTGTTCGCGAGGACGACGACGGGGACCTGCCCGACGGTCTCCCGCACCCCGGTGATCCACGCGGGGAGCTCGTTCAGGGTGGCGCGGCGGGTCCGGTCGAAGACCCCGAGGATCCCGCGGGCCCCGCTGAAGTACGCGTCCTTGAACAGCTGCATGAACGTCCGCTTCCCGATGATGTCGAGGATCACGAGGTCGACCTGCGTCGGGGCTCCGCGGGGCTCGTCGAACTCGATCGTCTTCTTCGAGACGACCGCGCCGAGGGTCCGGATGTACAGCTCGTCGAACTGGCCCGTCACGAAGCGGCGGATCAGGGAGGTCTTCCCCACGCCCTCCTCGCCGACGAGGCAGATCTTGACCTTGACGACCTTCGGCTCCATGTGGAGACCGCCGATGCGTGCTTCATCGGCATCTGAGACTTGAACCTTCCGAGCCGGTTCGTCCCCCGAAGAACGATCCCCCGCGCGCTGCTACGTTTCCTACGCGGCCCCGGGGGCGAACCCCTCGATGTCCGTGATCGCTCCCGTCCGGGAGCCCTCGGGCTTGAGGACCGCCTTGACGGCGAGGCCCGCCTTCGCCCGGTCCGGCGCGATCAGGAGGCGGTGGACGAACCCGCCCTCGAAGCCCCGGAAGCGGATCAGCCCCCAGACCTCCGGGGTCCGCAGGGGCGCTCCGTGGGCGTCGACCCGGACGACGCAGGTCGCGGCGACCCGCCCCTCCCGCGGGAGGTCGACCCAGTCCCGCACCTCGACGAAGCACTCCTCGCAGAACAACTTCGGCGGGACCCACCTCCGTCCGCATTCCGCGCACCGCGTGCCGAGGATGCGGCCGTGGTCCCGGAGCTCGCGGAAGAAGTGCTCCCCCGCGATCCCGCTCGTGTAGATGTAGTCCGCCTCGACGTGCCCGGGCCAGTGGCGGTACGCCCGCGGATCCCTCGTCCGCTCCGTGAACGTCATCCCTCGCCCTCCCGCAGCGGGCGGAAGTACTCGATGTCCAGAACGCTCCCGACGCGGTCCTTCGGGGCCCGCCACTTCGCCTTCACCCGCATCCCGATCCGGATGTCGTCCTTCGACATCTCCCCGAAGTAGTGCATCATCCCCATCCTCGGGGACGCGCCGTCGAGGGAGACGACGCCGACGAGGATCGGCTCCGTGATCCGGCGGGCGTCCGTGTCCAGGTACGAGACGGAGTACGTCTCGATCGTCCCCGTGTCCCGGACGTACACCCACGCGTCCGTGGGCCGGTAGCACTCCTCGCAGAACATCCGGGGCGGGAACAGGATCCGGTCGCACCCCGTGCAGTTCCGGGCGATCAGCCGCCCCTCCTGGAGCTCCGCGAGGAACCGGCTCATCGCCTCCCCCGCGGACCACGCGAACTTCGCCTCCGGGCGGTACCGCACTGTCGTCACGACGCCGGACTCGAGGTCCTTCGGCCCCAGCTCCACGCCGGGCCACCGCGGGATCCGGGCCGTCATGTCCCCATCACCACCACGCACCCGTACTGCATCAGGTCCCCCCACGCCTGCGCGACGCCGGTGTGGACCTCGTTCGGGATCTGGCGCTTGCCCGCCTGGCCCGTGAGCTGCCAGTACAGCTCCCCGATCTTGATCCCGAGGGTCGCCGCGATCGGGTTCCCGACCCCGAGGAGCCCGCCGCTCGGGCAGACGGGGAAGTCCCCGTCCCGCTCCGTGATCCCCTCCCGCGTCATCAGCCCCGCCTTCCCCTTGTCCGCGAGCCCGAGCCCCTCGAGGTGGTGGAGTTCCTTGTAGTCGAACGGATCGTACGGCTCCGCGAAGTCGATCTCCCTTCGCGGGGACACGATCTTCGCCTGCTTGTACGCCATCTTCGCGGCCCGGTTCACGTACTCCGGGAAGACCAGGTCCCGGTCCGTCCACATCGTGGAGTCGATGCACCAGCCCACGCCCTTGATCCAGGCGGCCTGGTCCTTCAGCCTCCGCTTCCGGACGACGTCCTCGGAGGCGATCACGACCGCCGCGGCGCCGTCGCTTGGCGGGCTGATGTCGAGCCGGCGGACGGGCCACGCCATTAGCTCCGAGTTCATCACGTCCTCGAGGGTGATGTTCGGGTCCGGGAGCTGCGCGCACGGATGCCCGACCGCGTTCCGCTTGTTCTTCACGGCGACCCGGGCGATGTCCTCGTACGGGATCCCGTGGACTGTCATGTACCGGTTCATCTCCATCGCGAAGATCCAGATGAGGTTCGGCCTCAGCGGGCGGTCCAGGATCGGGTCCCAGATGTGCGCGAACACGGACTGCGGGTGGGGCTGGCACGAGGACATCTTCTCCTCGTTCACGACGAGGGCGACGTCCGCGAGCCCGCTCGCGACGTGCCAGTAGCCCGCGATCGTGCTGAACACGCCCGTGCCCCCTCCCGTGTACACCCGCATGAACGGTTTCCGCCGCCCGCCGGAGCCGTCGAGGAGGTACTCCCCCTTCATGTGGACCCCGTCGAACGCGTCCGGGGCGGTCCCTTGGATCACGGCATCGACGTCCCCGATCTCCATCTTGGCCGAGTCGAGGGCCATCCGCGCGGCCTCGAAGCTCAGCTCCTTCCCCGTCTCCTGGAGGCGCCTTCGGAACAGGGTCATCCCCGCGCCGACGACCGCGACCTTCCTCACCGGCCCACCCCCAGGACCGCGACGGCCCCCGTGGCGGCGGGCAATCCCCGCCAGGACTGGACGACGGCCCGCTTCGCCCCGTCGACCTGCCGGCGGCCCGCCTCCCCGCGGAGCTGGAGGACGGCCTCCGCGATCCGGTGGAGACCGCTCGCGTCGAGGACGTTCCCGCACCCCAGGGACCCGCCGCTCACGTTCGTCGGGAGCTTCCCACCCGCATCGAGGTCGCCCCGGCGGGCCATCGTCCCCGCCTGCCCCTTCCTCGCGAGGCCGAGGGCCTCGAGGTGCTGGAGCTCCTTGTACGAGAACTTGTCATCGACCTCGGCGAGGTCGAACGCCCCCGCCGGCGCCCGCACCTTCGCGAGCCGATACGCCATCGTGGCGGCGATGCGGGCGTATGCGGGGATCACCCACTCCCGCGTCTCCAGGGAGGGAGAGTCGGACGCCCATCCGATCCCGTCGACCCACACGGGCGCCGAGGCCATCCTCCGGGCGGCCTTCTCGCCCGCCACGACGAGGACGACGCAGCCGTCCGCGAGGATCGACACGTCGAGATGCCGAAGGGGCGCCCACAGCGCGGGAGAGGCTGCGGCCTGCTCGGGCGTCACACGGGCGCCGTACGCGGCGATGGGGTTCAGGAGGGCGGCTTGCCGGTTCGCCGATGCAATCAGGGCGCAGTCCTTCGCGGTGTTCCCGCTCCCTCGGAGGAACGCGTCCATCTCGAGTCCCGCGACGTAGTTCGGATGCCCGCCGAGGGGCTTGTTCCAGATCGGGTCGAGCCCGTGGGCCACGATCCCCTCGAACGTGAGGATGTCGGAGGCCTTCGAATGGCTCTCCACGACGACGACGTCCGCGAGCCCGCTCAGGATCTGCATGACCGCGTTCGCGAGCCCCTGGATCCCGTCCCCGCCGACGGTGTGCATCGGCCGCAGGGCGGCGCCGAGCTGGTCCGGTGTGAACTCGTCGAAGATCCCGAACCCCTCGTAGTAGTCCTCCGCGCACGTGATGAACGAGCCGACGTCCGTACGGGGGTCGATGCCCGCGTCCGCGTACGCGCGTTGCGCGCCGTCGTACATCAGCTCCTTCCAGGAGAACTCGGGTGTCGTCGGCCGGAACGGGGTGACGCCGACGCCCACGATGCCCACCTTCATCGGAACCCAGCCCGGGCGGACGTGGCTCCCGCCCCGACGCGGCGCAACGGCGAGGCGGTGATAAACCTATTGAAGGCGGGCCCGGGAGCAACGGATATTTAGCCGCGTCGCGCTAGGGACCGCGTTGGCCGAGTGGTACTTCGACATCGAGACGGAAGGGACGGACCCCCAGCAGGACCGGATCCTCACGACCCAGTGCCAGCCGATGGCGGACGGCGCGCCGACCGGCTCGTTCCAGGTCCTCGCGGAGTGGGAGTGGGGGGAGATGCAGATCGTCCACTCGATCGTCGAGAAGGGCCTGCTCGACCCGACGTGGGACTTCGTTCCCGTGGGGAACCGGCTGAAGTTCGACATCACGTTCATCATGGAGAAGGCGGAGAAGTACGGGATCAAGAAGTTCTCCGTGGAGGGCCTGCGGTACTACTGGTTCAACAAGCCGATCCTGGACATTGCCCCCGTGCTCATCCTGATGAATGGCGGCAGGTTCTCAGGTTCGTCAATCTCGGGGTTCTCGGAGAAACGGAACAGCTCGGATGTCCCGAGGCTGTACCGCGAGGGGCGGTACCGCGAGATCATCGAGTACGTGACCCGGGAGAAGGACGAGACGCTCGGCCTGATCCGCGATGCGGGGTCCGTGCTCGAGGAGTTCGGGATCGCCCGCGCGCGACCTGCGGGAGCGCCGACTTCGTAGGGGTCTGGCGACGCACGGTGGCTCAGGCCTTCTTGATCTTCTGGCGCGGGCGGACGACCGCGACGGCGGGCTCCTCGGGGATCGGCGTGCTTTCCACCTTCGGGGCCGAGCTTTCCCGGACGGCCTGGCGGTCCATCGCGTCCGGCTCCCAGTTCCTCTCCTTGAAGTACAGCTGGAAGTAGTTCCTCGGGAGCCAGACCTTCCGGTCCTTGTACCGGCGGTCCAGCCGCTTCTGCCCGCCGACGTACGCCCAGATCTCGACGCTCGCCACGGCGGGGTTGATCGGGACCGGGTCCACCTTCTTCACCCGCTCGCTCACATTCCCCTTCACCGTGACCTGGATGAACCGCAGGGACCGCGGCGGGTCCATCCGCGTCGCGATGAGGTCGAACGCGTTGAAGATGTCCGTCGTCTGGCTGATCCAGAACGGCTTCCACGGAGGGCCGACCCGCTGAGAGCTCCGGACGGCGGTGTGGACGACATACCCGTCCGCCTCGAGGAGCTTCCGGGCTATCACCTGGAGCCTGTTTCCCTTCGCGACCGTCCCCGGCATCGCCGCCGTCTCCCTTCTGACGCGGGAAAATGGACGTCGGGATTATTATGGTTCGCCCCGGATGGCCGAAACTGCCAATCCGGATCAGCGGATTGCGGCCTTCGCCTTCTCCATGTCGCTGACGACCATCCCGACCTCGGTCTTCCCGTTCTTCGAGCCGAGGATGTAGATCGACTCCACGTTCACGCCTGCGCGCGCGAGCCGCCGGGCGATCTTCGCGAGCTCCCCGGGCCGGTCGATGAGCTCGATGGTGAGGAGGTCGTTCGCCTGGCACTTGATCCCGGCGACTTTGAACGCCTTCTCC
>Ga0184623_10000193_pt1 | contig 25505 bp, 22 predicted proteins | sample PLM1_100_b1_FD_133138 | JGI IMG/M metagenome (GOLD analysis project Ga0184623, IMG submission 133138) | Groundwater sediment microbial communities from an aquifer in East River, Colorado, USA - PLM1_100_b1 | ecosystem: Environmental > Terrestrial > Soil > Riparian zone | place: USA: East River... | reverse complement strand
GGTCACCGGCAGGGGCACGGTCTTTCTTCAGGACTCAACGTCCAGGACGACAGAGTGCTCACCTGCCAGCGGCCACCACCAGGAGTCTGCCGGATGGCTAACTCCCAGATCTCATTAGGACGGGGCGGCCACCAATCACAGCGCGTCGCGGCGTTGGAGCATGGTGAACGCGAGCCAGCCCGGGACGACCGGCAACCAGAACGTGAGCAGCCGGAAGAGGAGGACGCTGGAGACGGCGACCGCGCCGTCGAGCCCGGCGGCGGCGGTGAGCCCGGCTGCGAGTACTGCCTCGACGGCACCGAGTCCGCCGGGCGTCGGCGCCGCCGATCCGAGCGCGGTGCCGGCCAGGACGATCACGGCGACCAGCACCCACGGCACCGATTCGCCGAACGCGTCGATGCAGGCGCCCATGACGAGCACGGTCAGGACGGTCTGGAGCAGCGTCCCGGCCAGGCCGGTGAGGAGCCGCCCGGGCCGGGTCAGGACCGATCCGATCCGTGGCCGGACCTGGCTCAGGTACGGGCGGAGCCGCGCGCCGACGAACTTCCGCCCGGCCGGTACGGCGGCGATCACCGCACCGAGCCCGACGACCACCGCCAGCGCGATCAGCGCCTCGGGCGGCACGCTGAGCAGCTCGGTCTGGTTGGCGCCGGAGATCACGTTGAGGGCGACCAGCACGATCACGGTCGTGACGAACGTGCCGGCCTGCCAGAGCGCGACGCTCGCCACAGCGGCGGCGGCCGGCACCCCGCTGCGCTGGAGGAACCGGACGTTGAGCGCGGCGCCGCCGACCCCGGCCGGCGCCACGAGCCCGAGGAACGACGCCGCCACCTGCACCCAGATCGTGCGCATGAACGGCAGCCGCTCGGCGACGAAGCCGATCAGCCCGAGCGCCGCGCCGACGTACCGCAGCGCGGCGAAGACGGCGGCTACGAGCAGCCACCGGTGGTCGGCCTGCCGCACCACTGCCAGCAGGTCGAGCCCGGCAACCTGGCTGACCAGGACGTACGCGGCGGCGGTGAGCGCGGCGGCAGAGACGACCGTCCGCAACCGGAGCCGCTCCACCCGGACGGGTTCGACCGGTGCGGTCGGCACGGCGGCGAGGATCTCCTCGCGCAGCTGATCGAGGAGATGATCGTGTTCGCGGAGCTGGCGACGGGTGGGCCGCCCGAGGACGATCGGCTGGAGCAGCGGTACGGCCGTCGCCAGCCGTTCCGGCCCGACCGCCCGTAGCGCGCTGGCCACGGACCGCTCCGGCCCGACCAGCAGCGCGAGCGTCACCAGCAGGTGGGCGAGGTCGATCCGTAGCGCGGTCTCGCCGGCCGCGACCTGCCCGGTGCCGGTAACCCGCAGTCCACAGCCGCCGTCCGGCGTGGCGACCAGGTTCCCGGCGTCGAGATCGCGGTGGGCGACCGCGCGCCGTTGCAGCAGCGCGACCTGCTCCCAGGCCGCATCGAGCCGCTGGTCGGTGAGGTACTCGGGATCGGCGTCGGCGAACGTCGGGCCTGGTACGTCCTCGTACGCGAGCAGCGCGGCATCGGGCTCGACCGGCACGGCGCCGACGAGCCGTTGCGTCCGCGCACCGGCCGCGACCATGGCCATGCTCACGAGCGCGAGCTGCTCCAGCGTGCGGCGCAGCGACAGGAGCGACCACCAGCCACCGGGCTGCCGGATCCGGACGGTTCGCCAGAGCGAGAGGAGCAGCCCCGAGCCCACGTGGTCGTGGTCGAGGACGTAGACGACGAGGTCACGGCCGGTGGCGTCGTGCACGTCGAACAGGGCCGGGTCGCGCACGTCGGGCGGCCGAGGCCGTAGCGAGGTCACCTCGATGTCGAGGCGGCGCAGCACGCTCACCACGTCGCGCGGGCTGGGCCGGCTCGGCGGCGACCCAGCGGCCCACCGCACGGTCAGCCCGACCACCCGTCCGAGCAGTAGCGAGACGACGATCGCCAGCGACGTGAAGCCGATCGTGACCATGGCGAGGCTGACGAGGGCGATCACGGCGCCGGCCGCGACCCGCCACTGGCGGCGCTGCCCGATCCGGACCACCGTGGCCATCGCCACGACCGCGGCGATCACGCTGTTCAGCGGCTGCGCGCCGGCGCCGCCGCCGATCAGCGCGGTGGCCAGCGAGTCACTCTGGACGAGCAGCAGCCGCAGCGCGTCGGTGACCAGGAAGCTCAGCACGATCGCCAGCACGGTGTCGGCGAAGACCCGGAACCGGCGGCGGTACAGCAGGTCAATCGTGATCCCGACGGGCAGCGCGAGCAGCATCAGCCCGGACGCGGCCGTGACGATCACGACGAGCGTGCTGGGGACGGGCTTGATCGCGGCGTTCACGTCGGCGCCGATCCCGGCCACCGTGTTGACGGTCATGGCGCCGACGAGAAGCGCGAGCGCCAGGCCGGCCAGCGCCACCAGCAGCCGCACGAAATCGAGCGGGCGGTGCACCCGCCGCGGCGGTTCCGGCGCCTCGATGCGGGACTCCACCGTGTCTGACGCGGCGGCCGAGGTCATAGCACGAATGCTCCCACCTGCGGCTCTGCCGGGCGGACCCGGCACACCGGGAAGCCGCCGGCCACCGTGGCACGCGTCTCAGCCCCGGTTGACGCGGACCACACACGCGGCTCCCTACGGTGCAAAGCGGAACGTTCACGACACGGGGAGACCGATTACATGCGACGAACATCCAAAGTGGCGCTGAGCGCTGCGCTCTGCGGGGCGCTCGTGACCGGCTGGGCGCAGTTCGCCACAGCTGCAGAGCCGGCCGCGAACCTACGCGCGGACGTCAACCGGGACGGCAAGATCGACGCGACCGACGAGAGCGGCGAGGACCAGGCCAGCGCACTGCACGGCGCCGTCTTCCTGCCGAACGTCGACGACGACGCCCGCCGCTGCAAGGTCACCGGCCCCGGCGGCAAGCCGCTGCCGGAGGCCCAGCTCGCGGTGTGCCGGGACGGCGCGGACACGATCGTGAACGGTGCCGAGGACGTCAAGGATCTGGCCAAGCTGCGGACGTTACCGCTGAACGCGCTGCCCGCCGGTGCGAAGGGCCGGGTCGAGGTCACTGGCGTGGGCGCCCGCTTCACCCGCCTGTTCGTGCAGCGGGCCGGGGCGTGGAAGCAGCTCAAGGCGACCGATCTGCTGACTGCCGCCGAGCTAGGGAGCGGCGTCGAGCTGGGCATCGAGGGCACGGACGTCATCCGGGACGCCAAGGTCTGGGACGGCCGCGCGGTCGTGCGGCTGGCGGTGACCGCCGATGGCAAGACCACGACGGATACGGTGACGCTGCGCGCCGCGCCGCTGCTCACCCACCACCACCTGCAGCGCGCGCAGCGGTTCCTGGTGGCCAACTTGAGCAAGCTCCCGGACTCGCCGCCTGACTACGGCAAGGAGTCGGCGCGATTCGTCGCCGGTTTCAAGGAGGCTGCGGTGCGGGCCGGCGTGAAGGCGCCCGTCGTGGAGCTGACCAAGTACGGCGACATCTGGGTGCAGGACTTCTTCGAGCCGATGTACGTCAGCATGCCGGCGCCGGGTGGCGGTACGCAGGTCATGCGGGTGCTGTTCCGGTCGCACCAGGCGTGGCGCAGCTCGGGCCTGGAGCTGTACGAGAAGCTGCGCGGCCCCGGTGTCGGCGTGATCCAGCTCGCCAAGGGCACCCACGAGGGCACGACGCTCGACTCGATGGGGAACATGGAGACGATCCCGCCCTACTCGCACGGCGGCAAGAGCTACCCGGCCGGCCGCGTGATCATGGGCCAGTGGAAGCAGTACAACCAGGCGCCGTCAGCCGCTGTGCGCGACATGCTTGCGGCGCAGGGCCTCCAGTCGCCGCTGCTCCTGGACACGTCGTGGCTCTACGTCGGCCACGTCGACGAGTTCGTCCAGTTCCTGCCGGCGACCACGCCGCGCGGCTGGCGGGTGGCCGTCGCCGACCCGGACGCCGGGCTGGCGCTGCTGCGCGGGGCCAAGGCGGCCGGGCACGGCGACAAGCGGCTGTTCTCGCGGCCGACTCAGGCGCCCACGACGACGATCAACGCTGCCCTGGCCGACAAGGGGCTCCTCGCCGACAACGCGCTCGCGGCGGGGAAGATCCGGGAGAACCTGGCCGTGCTCCAGCGCGAGACCGGGCTCATCGACAGCGAGATTTCCCGGGTGCCGGCGCTGTTCAAGGGCGAGCACGAGACGGGCGATCTCTCGGGACGGCTACGCCGGTTCGACCAGCGCCAGATCGTGCCGGACCAGCGCGACGCGGGCAGCCCGAAGTCGCGCGCGGCGGCGGAGCCTGTGCAGATGTCGGCGTACATCCCTGGCGCCGTCAACGGCGTGGTGCTCAGCCCGACGCGGTACCTCGCCGCGAAGCAGTGGGGGCCGGTGATCGGCGGCAAGGACCTGTTCGGTGACGCCGTCGCCGACATGTACCGGAAGGCCGGGTTCGAGGTGGACTACCTGGACGACTGGATGTACCACCTCGGCTCGGGCGAGGTGCACTGCGGCACGAACACGCTGCGGGACGCGACCAAGCCCTGGTGGCGTTGAGCTGACGGGCAGGCGGGCCGGCCTCGGGGAACCGGGCCGGCTCGCCTGCGGTCATCGCCGGTGTTGCATGCGGCGGAACCCGTCGAGCCCGGGGGCGCTGCGCTCGCCGGTGACGGCGAAGCCCAGGCGGGCGTAGAGGCGCTCGGCGTCCGGGTTAGATGCCGACACGTCGAGTTCGGCAAGCCTCGCACCGGACGCGGCGACGGCGTGCTCGATCGCGCGCGTGCCGTACCCGCGACCGCGGTGGCCGGGCGCGACGCACAGGTTGGCGAGGAAGACGCCGTCCGGCGAGGGCGGTGCGAAGAGGCGGGCCACCGGCGCCGACCGCCGCAGCGCCCTGGCCAGGTCACGCGGTCCGAAGTGGACGGCCGCCGAGCCGAGCGTGTGCAGGCTCAGCTGGCGGCAACGGCGGCCGGCGTACGCGGTGATCGTCACCGCGATCTCGTCGCCAACGAGCCCCACAAGCTGCTGCCGGTATCCGAAGAGCCCGCGCCCGCGCAGGAAGTCACGCCGTACCAGCCCCGCGCCGAACGTGGCGTCGATGAGCGCGCGCGACGAGTCGTGGATCAGCGGCACCACCTGGTCGGCGTCGTCGGGACGCGCGGGCCGGAACCTCACGCCGGCACGGCGCCGCGTGCTGTCGCCACGGCGGCGCAGACGCGGGCCAGGGTCGGTTCGCCGACCAGGGTGGCGAGTTCGGCGTGGAACGCATCCTCGCCGACGGGGCCAACTACCGTGTGCCCGACCGCCACGATCATCTCGATCATCGAGAGCGAGTCGCCGCCGAGCTGATGGAAGTCGGCGTCCTTCTCCACCTGCCCGACCGGTACGGCAAGGATCCGGGACCAGATCTCGGCCACGGCCGCCTCCGTGGGGTCGAGGTCGGCGGCGGCACCGGGAACTCCGGCGGACAGATCCGGCAGCGCCCGCACGTCCACCTTCCCGTTGACGGTATGCGGCAGTGCGTCGACACAGCGCAGGTACGACGGCACGAGGTAGCGGGGGAGCCGCGCGGCGAGATGCCGGCGCAACTCGTCCTCGTCGCAGCCGGCCACGACGTACGCGCAGAGCACAGTGTCCCGCGAGCCCGGCCGTCGACGCCCGACGACAGCGGCGCGCGCCACCGCCGGATGCGCGAGCAGCGCCGCCTCGACCTCGCCGGGCTCCACCCGGTGACCGCGGATCTTGAGCTGGTCGTCGGCGCGTCCCAGGTACTCCAGCACGCCGCTCGGGAGCAGCCGGGCGAGGTCGCCGGTCCGGTACGCGCGGGTTCCGTCGGCGAGGTGGACGAAGCGTTCCCGGTCCAGCTCCGGCCGGCCGAGGTAGCCGCGGGCGAGCTGCGCACCCGCGAGGTACAGCTCACCCGGTTCGCCGGGCGCGACCGTGCGCCGATCGGCGTCCAGCATGAAGGCTTGGGTGTTGTCGACGGGCAGTCCGATCGGCACGGCGGCGCCCCCGAACCCTGGCCGGAACACGTGCACGATGCAGCCGATCGTCGCCTCCGTCGGCCCGTACTCGTTGACGATCCGGCAGCCGGGCCCGAACGCCTGCTGAGCGCGCGTCGCGACGGCCGTCGTGAGTTGCTCGCCGCCGACGACCACCGTGCGGAAACCCGTGACTCCCGCTCCCGGCCGCTCGGGCCCCGTGATTCCCGCTCCCGGCCGCTCGGGCCCCGTGACTCCCGCTCCCGGCCGCTCGGGCCCGATGGCGGTGAGGTCGAGCGCGCCGATCAGGTCGAGGTGGGCGGGGGTGAGCTTGAGCGTGTTGGCGCCGCAGCCCTGCAGGACGTGGCGCAGCGTCGCCGGGCTCACCTCGTCGGGGACGAGCGCGATGCTGCCGCCGGCGAGGATCGGCAGGAAGAGCGCTGTGCCGGTGAGGTCGAACGCGAGCGACGTGAACAGCGCGAACCGGGTCCTGGCGTCCACGCGGTAGAGCTGGGTGGCCCAGGTGACGTAGTTGGCCAGGCTGCGGTGCTCGATCTGCACGCCCTTCGGCTGGCCAGTCGAGCCGGAGGTGTAGATCACGTACGCCAGGTCGTCCGGCCGGGACTCGTCGACGGGTTGGCCGGAGTGCGGCAGGTCCTCCAGCACCACGGCGCCGTCGACGCGGGCGGCGTGGCGGCGGCTGGCGAGGCAGGTCGTGGCCCCGGCGTCAGCGAGCAGGGCGGAGATCCGCGCGTCGGGGTTGGCGGGATCGAGCGGCAGGTACGCCGCGCCGGCTTTGAGGATCCCCCACAGCCCGGCCATCGCGGCCACCGAGCGGTCGGCGAGCAGGCCCACCACGCCGCCACCGCAGGAAGCCACCGCAAGAGCGACTGCGTTGGAACGCCGATCCAGCTCGGCGTACGTCACATCGCCGTCCAGGCCAGTGAGCGCCACGGCGTCGGGGGAGGCGGCGACCTGCCGGCGGAACTGGGCCACGACGGTCGTCTCGGCGGGGTACGGACGGGCGGTGCTGTTGCCCGGCCAGTCACGGTGCGCGGCGGGGGACAGCGCCTCGCACACGTGGTCGAGCAGCGCACTGGCGCGTTCGGCCATGCCCGGACCGTCCGAAAAGGACATTGCCAGCTCGGTGCGCCCGGCCGGCTCGGTCGCCACGAACGAGACCGGTGCGAACGGGGCGTGGACCGGCAACGAGTACACGGTGGTCGCGGCGAACTCGGCGGTGGAGAGGGTGGTGAGGTCGACGCGGCCGAGGTGGGACAGGAGTGCCGTGCAGGCGTGCCGGTCGGTCCGGCGGGACAGCGCGTCCACCGCTTTGAGCCCGGCGCCGAGGCCGCGCAGCGGCAGCCGGAACGCCGCCCGCTCGGCGGTACCGGACGTCAGCTCGCGCTTGTCGGTGAGCGCCCGGAGGAGCCGCTGATGCCAGTCGGTCCACGGCGTCCCGGCGCGGCCGTCGAGGAAGATCGGCAGGCTGAGGTTGGCGGTGGAGGCGAGCGATGTCGAGTGCCGGCGCAGATCGACCGGGACCATGAACCGGGCCCGATCCTGCCCACAAGTCTCGGCGACCGCCGCCGCCAGCTTCGCGACCAGCCCCGGATGGTTGCCGTCGAGCGTGCGCCGGAGCCAGTGGAAGCCCGGCCCAACGGGCGTGCCCGCGTACAGCGGGGAGTGGGAGTCCAGCGGCAGGCTGGCGCGCTTCCCGACGGCGCCGAGCTGGTCCAGCAGCCGGTAGTCGGTGAGCGGGGAGGCCGCCCCCGAAACGGCATCCCCGCGCAGCGCACGGAACACCTCGGCAGCCCACGTGAGCGCGCCGCGACCGTCCATCACCCCGTGGAAAGCCCGGAAGACTAGTGTGGCGTCGCCGACCAGCAGCACCTCGCCGGTCGGGCCTTCGACCGGATCGAGCGGCCGGCGCAGCTCGCCGTCGAGCGTCCCGACCGCCCTCACGGGCGGCGTCGCTCCACTGTCGACCCACATCCGGCCACGCCGCACCAGGCGCGCGCCGGGGCACGCCGACGATGCCACCGCCACCGCGCGCTGCAGCGGCCCGGCTTCGATGCGGCCCTGGCCCTCGACGACGACCTGGATCGCGAACGGCGGGGCGAGCCGAGCGCCCGCCAGGTACAACCACTCGTTCGGCGACACCGGCCGCTGGAATCCCGTCACCGCAGGTACTCCTCGATCCCGCCGATCTCGGCGATCCACTTCTCCAGCTCCGCGAACCCGGTCTCCTGGTCGACGGCCGGCCGGTAGCCGAAGTCGCGCTGGGCGGCGCTGGTGTCGTACGTGCCGGACTGGGTCAGCAGCGCGACGGAGTACCGCGACAGCGGCGGCGAATGGCGGTGCTTGAGGTACGGGATCCGCCAGACCAGTTCGACTGCGCCGACCAGCGTGTCGCGGACCAGCGGCGGGACCTTTCTGGTTGGTGGCTGCCCGCCGAACCGGGCGGCCACGTCGGCCAGGAGCGCCCATACGTCGCTCTTCTCCGCGTCCGCGACGAAGTACGCGTTGCCGCCGACCCAGTCCGAGCGTGCCGCCGCAACGCATGCCCGCGCCGCGTTCGTGCAGTAGCAGAGCGACGCGTATACCTTCTTGCCGCCGGACAGGTCGGGGAGTTTGCCGGCGCGCATCGTCGCGATCAGCCGGGGCATGAAGCCTGAGCGGTCGCGCGGTCCCCAGATCCCGCGCGGCCGGAGCGCGCACGTGGTGAAGCCCGGCGCGTCGGCGGCGAGGACGAGCCGCTCGGCGACGGCCTTCGTCTCGGAGTAGAGGTTCAGGAAGCGCGACGGGTACGGCGCGCTCTCGTCGAGGTCGAGCTGGTCGGTGCCGTCCATGAGCGCGCTCGGGCTGCTCACGAAGACAAACCGGCCGGCACCCGACGCCTTAGCCGCCCGGAGCAGCCGGTCAGTACCGAGGACGTTCGCGTCCCAGAACTGCGTGCGGCTGCCGACGTCGGTGACCCGCGCCGCCGAGTGGTACACGACGTCCACGTTCCTGGTTGCCGCGACGAGCGTGTCGAGGTCGGTGAGGTCGCCGTACGCGAACTCCACGCCGGGCAGCGCCTTCAGGTATGTCAGGTCGCTCGACGGCCGGACCAGCACCCGTACGTCGTCGCCAGCCGCCAGGCACGCGTCGACGATGTGGCTGCCGAGGAACCCGGACGCGCCGGTGACGAGCGCCTTCACGCCGTACCCCGGGGTGCGAGCGCCTTCCACCACGTCGCGCCGAACAGCATCGTCAGCGCGGTCGTCGCGGCGGGGCCGTACCCGGCGTGCCGGGCGCGCGGTAGGGCGAGCGGGATCTGGGCGGCGTGCACGACGACGCTGAGGAATGCGTCGATCCAGAACAGCGCCCACAGCAGCGGGTGGTCGAAGCCGGCAAGTACGCCGTACAGCAGGTAGAGCCAGCCGCCGATCGGGACCGCGCGAGGCGCCAGCGCCTTGAGCCGGCTCGGCGGATTGAGCTGGCCGGCCGCCCACTCCGCCAGCTCCTCGCGCCCGATCTTCGCGTTGTGCCGGATGTCGACCGGGAACGCGGGGTGGAACAGGAAATCCTCGATCTGCTCAGTCTGCTCGTGCCAGGCCGCGAGCGCCCGTAGCTCACGCGCGATCCGCGGCCGCTCGTGCGCCGGTACGCCGTCGCGCAACTCGGCGCAGAGCACCGGCCGCTGCCGGCCCGCGACGCCGACGCCGACGAGCGCGGTCCGGTGGATGTCTGGGTGGGCGTTGAAGATCCCCTCGCACCGGACGGTGTGGAGCGTGCCTGCGGACGTGCGGACGCGCTGCGCCTTCCGTCCGGCGAACCAGAGCCGGCCCGCGTCGTCGAGGTGGCCGAGGTCGCCGGTGCGATGCCACAGCCGGTCGCCGTCGGCGATCTTCGCGGCGACGTTGGCCTCGGCCGGGGCGTGGTACCGGGGGCTGACGGTGGGCCCGGCGATCGCGATCTCGCCGACCGTGCCGGGCTTCACGAGGAGGCTGTCGGTCCAGGTCGGCAGCGGCTGATCGGTGACCTCTATGATCCGCACGTCCAGGCCGTCCACAGGTGCGCCGACACAGGTGCCGGTGCCGGCCCGGGTCTGCTCCCGCGTGTCGCCGAGGATGTCGTCGGAGGAGATGGTCGCGATCGGGAGCGCCTCGGTGGCGCCGTAGGTGGTGTACAAACCGCTCGTGACCAGCGGGTGCACCGACGCGACGATCTCCTCGCTCACCGGAGCGCCGCCGGAGACCAGCGCGCGTAGCGTCGGCAGCGGCCGGCCGAGCTCGCCGACGCGGCGGACCAGGGCGGGGGAGGCGAACATCGTGGTGGCGCCGAACCGCTCGATCGCGGCGGTGACGATCCGCGGGTCGGTGCTGGCCACTTTCGTCGGGTCGACGCCGGGAAGCACCGACGTGGCGCCGAGAAGCAGATCGAAGAGGCCGAACAGCGGCAGCGTGACGACCGAGACGCCGTCGGGGCCGAGCCCGTGGGCGGCGACGACCTGCCGCAGCATCGCGTCGAGCATGCCGTGGGTGTACTCCACGCCCTTGGCCGGCCCGGTGCTCCCGGTGGTGAAGTTGATGATCAGCAAATCCTGCGGTTCACTTGCGCCCTCCACGGTCGCACCTGAACCGCCGCTGAGCTTCTCGCCACCCCAGAACCAGCGGCGGCCGGCTGTGACGGTGGCCTTCACCGCGCGGAACGTGCGCGGGTTGAGGACGCGGATCACGTGCGCGAGCGGGATGCCGATGAACGCCTCGGCGCCGACGGTCCGGTAGCAGTGCAGCATCCGCCGCACGCCCATGCCTGGATCCACGACGACCGGCACCGCGCCGATCTTGAACAACCCGAACAGCACGGTGAACAGCTCGGGACCGGGCTTGAGCATGAGAATCGTCTTTGTGCCACGGCCGATGCCGAGCCGGGCGAACAGGGCCGCATAGCCGCTGGATTCGGCATCCAGCTGACCGTACGTCTTCTGCGCCCACCCGTCGCCGGACGCGTAGATGATCGCCGGCTTGGCCGGATCGGGCGCGGCGAGGCGCGCGGCAATCCCCGCAGGCTCCGTCTGCGTACTCATCGAACCGTCAGCTCCTCGCGCGGCCGGTACACAGTGGAGACTGCGCTGAGCCCGGCGCCGGCGGCGGCGAAGAGCACCTGGTCGTAGCCGCTGGTCAGGTTGGCTTCGATGGCGTGGTGATAGGCGAGGATCGTCGCGGACGAGTGTGGATCGCCGTGGATACCGTCCAGCAGCACCGCCTGGGTGCCGAGGCGGCGGCCGATCTCCGCGGCGAAGTCCGGGGTGGGCTGGGACGTGACGAGCAGCGTCCGCGGCAGCTCCAACCCTTCGGCGGCGGCGCACTCGCGGACGGCGGCCGTGGTCAGGTCCAGCAGCCGGTCGACGTAGTCACTGTCGCGCTCGACCGTGATCTGGTGCCGCCCGAACTGCTCCATCACGGCCAGGTCGAGGTACCCCTCCAGCCCTGGCGAGCCCTCCGACGCCGTCGCCGTGTGGAGCCGGCCGAAGCCCGCCGCCGGGTCTGATCCCCGCTCCCGGCCGCTCGGGTCTGATCCCCGCTCCCGGCCGCTCGGGCCCAAGGTGCGGTCCAGCAACATCGCCGCGCCGAGCGTGGCGTACGGGAACTCCGCGCCCGCCGGGTGCGGCGTCGCGCCCGTGGACGGGTGGGCGTCGGCGGCCACGACGAGCACGTACTCGGCGCTGCCGGTGTCCAGGAACGCGCTCGCGACCTGCACCGCGTTGAGCACGCCGCAGGCGCCGTTCATCAGGTCGAACGAGAGGCCGGCCTTGGATGACGGGTACTTCACGAAGTCGAGGTTCATCCCGACTTCCTTCTGGATCAGCGCCGACATAGCGGGCTCGGCCATGTTCGCGTCGCGGTACACACCGGCATTGATGAGGATGTCGACCTGGTCGGCGCTGACTCCGGCGCGCGCCAGGCATTCCCGGGCGGCCGTCGCCGCGTGCGCGATCGAGCTGCGGACGGCGGGATCGGTGCTGACGGCGGTGGCTCGGATCGCGGTTCCCACGTCAGACCTCCAGGGACGAGACGGTGGCGGAGAGGCAGCCGGTGACGACCCCGGAGGCGGCCGGGACCAGCAGGAACTTTCCGCCGGGTCGGGTCTTGAGGTGCTCGTGCAGGACGACGAAGTGCGACGTCGAGGACGTGTTGCCGTACTCCTCGACGACCGCCAGCGATTCCGGCATCGGCGCCTGGAAGATCTCCGCGCCGAATCGGGAGACCTTCTTGATAAATCGCGTGCCGACCTGATGGTGGATGACGTAATCGAATTGTTCTTCGGGGAATGAGCTGCCCATCTTGCTGAGCAGTTCCGTCTGGAATGTCGGCCAGAGCATGAGCCGGTCTTCTTTGTGCATCTGGTGGTTGTCGGTGTAAAGCGCGATGCCGGTGCTGCGGTCGCTCGGCATGCCGATACACAGGTGCGCGTAGTCGGCGCATGTCATCATCTCGACGTAGTGGATCCGGTCGGCCTCGCTGGTGGACTCGTCGAGGATCACGGCGGCAGCGGAGTCGCCCACGGTCATCGAGCCGAACTGCGGGTCGTACGGCTCCTCGATCTCGCGGACGGCGGTGTCGGTGATCGCGGTGATCTGCTCGCCGCTGACCACGAGACCGTTGCGTACCACGCCCGCCTTGATCATGCGGTCGAGCACCATGACGCCGGTGAGCATGCCGGCACAGGCGTTGGAGACGTCGAAGTGGATCGCGGCCCTCGCGCCGAGAGATTCCTTGAGCATCAAGGCGAACGAGGGCTCGAAGTAGAACCGGTCCGGACCGCGGAACCGGGTGATCGAGGCCGAGATGACGATGTCGAGCTGGTCGGCGGAGTACCGCGACCGCGCCAGGGCGTCCTCGGCCGCGCGTAACGCGAGGACGAAGGAGTCCTCATAGGACTCGGGCCGCGTGTCGTGCACGCGCCGGTTCCGGATGCCGGTGAGGTCTTCGAGGTCGAACGGCGGGGCGTTGCGCATCTGGCTGACGAGCTCGCGCGTCGATGTGACGGTCGAGGGCAGGTACGCCCCGATGGACTCGAAGCGGGTGTGGATCATGGCGCGGGCTGCCCCTCGTGGCTAAGTAGACCGACCGGCATAGTTATAACTACGCTGACCACGTCAGTCAATGAAAGAAGGACGTAGGCTGTGGCCAGACCGAAGTCGGATTCGCGTCACCGGATCATCGCGAGCGCCCGTACGCTGCTGCGCAGGCAGGGTTATCACGGCACCGGCCTCGCCCAGATCATCGAGCACAGCGGTGCGCCGCGCGGCTCCGTCTATTTCCTCTTTCCGGGCGGGAAAGAGCAGGTCGCGGTCGAGTCGGTCAACGACTGGGCAGCCGAGGTCGCGGGCCTGATCCGGCGGACCAGGGCTGAAAGCGATACCGCCCGCGAGTGGGTCCGTGCGATGGCCGATCACTTCGCCGCCGAGCTGCGCGAGTCCGGGTACACCGAGGGCCTGCCGGTGACGATGATCACGCTCGACTCCGTGCCGGGATCAAGCGGGCTGACCACCGCCTGCCGGTCCGCCTACGACGCGTGGCTCGGCGCCCTGACCGAAGGGCTCACCGGCTACGGCATCGCCGACGCCGAGGCCGCCGGCGTGGCCAAGCTCATGCTCTCCGGATTGGAAGGCGCCGTCGTGCTGTGCCGCGTCTACGAATCGACAGAGCCGCTGGAGGACGTGGTGCGACTCGTGCTGAAACTCATCCCGGAGTAGCTCTGCCACGTCGTGGTCACCACGCCGATTCATCGTGCGTGGCGCTTCACGACGACGCGGCCCGGACGGCGGCGAGCGCGTCGGCGACGCTGCCGGTCACGTCGGCGATCGGGTACAGCACGCGGCGGATCACGCGGTCGGCGCCGACGATCAGCGTCAGCCGCTTGATCCGTGCCGCCCCGCCCGCGCGGAACGTCGGCAGCCGGAGCGCCGCGGTGAGGTGCAGCCCGGCGTCGGAGAGCAGCGGGAAGGGGATCCGCTCGGCCGTGGCGAACGCGCGTTGCTCGTCCGGGCGCTGGGTGCTGACGCCCTGGACGGTGGCGCCGAGATCGGTGAAGTCGGCGAGCCGGTCGCGGTACGTGCAGGACTCCAGCGTGCAGCCCACCGCGCCGGGAATCGCCGTCCACTCTGGAGCGCGGACGCCGGTGCCGGGGTAGCAGTACACGACGGTTAGCGGCGTGTCCGCGATCGGATCCACCGGGCCGTGTTCGCCGGGCAGCGTCAGTTCCGGGATGCGGACGCCGACCAGATCGTGCACGCGCCGCGCCTCCGCCGATTCGGGCGACGCCGTGGCGGTGGTGGTGCCGTCGCCGAGTACCCAGGTATCGCCCCATTCCTGGAGCGAGACGAGTACGGGCAGCAGGCCCCGGCCGACGTCGGTGAGCACGTACTCATGCCGGGGCGGGCGGTGCTGGTACGGGCGCCGCGCCAGCACGCCGTGCTCGACCAGGCCGTTCAGCCGCTCGGTGAGCACCTTGCGGGATATGCCTAGTTCGGTGTGCAACTCCTCGAACCGGTGCAGGCCGCGGGCGACATCGCGGATCACCAGCAGCGTCCACCAGTCACCCACGATGTCGAGCGACTGGGCGATCGCGCAGTTGAGGTCGGCGAGGCTGGTGCGGCGTGCCACGGCGGTGCCCTTTCCCGGTTGACGTCCTGCGGCCCATCCTGACAGGGTCAGTTCCCAAAGAGAACTAACGCGGGGATGTGTCCATGCGGGAGAGTTTGGCGCAGTTGCCACGGACCTTGTGGTTCCTCGCGCTGGGGCAGTTCGTCAACGCAGCCGGGTCGTTCGTGTTCGTGTACCTGTTCGTCTACCTGGTCGGACCGCGCGAACTGGGACTCGATGAGGCAGGGCTGATCAGCGGCGTCGCGGGTGCGGGCGCGATCGCCGGCAACTTCACCGGCGGGTGGTTCGGCGACCACTACGGACACCGGACGGTGCTACTCGCGTCCGCCGCGGTGCACGGCGCCGCGCTCCTCGTCGTGCCGTGGACGGTCACCGGCTGGCTGTTACTGGTGCTGCCTGTCGCCAACTACACCGGCGGGGTGATGCGGGCGGCGCTGGCCGCGCTCGTCGCCGAGTCGGTGCCGGCGGGTGTACGGCGGTCGGCGTTTGCGCTGTCCAGGGCGGCGTTCAACGCTGGCGCGATCATCGGGCCGCCGCTCGGTGCTGTCCTGGCGACGTACTCCTTCACCTGGCTGTTCGTCGGCGACGCGCTCACCACATTCCTGTTCGCCGCGGTCGCCCTGCGCGTGATGCCCAAGGTTGAACGGCATGTGAGGACGGCTGCCAGGGTCGCCACGCCTGGGCTCTGGGCGAGCCTTCGCGCCGACCGCACGCTGCTCGTGCTGCTGCCGGCGATCCTCGCCGTCGACCTGGTCTACCGGCAGCTCTACACCACGTTCCCGGTCTTCCTGCAGGATCACGGGTTCGCGCTCGGTCTCTACGGCGCGCTGATCGCGGTCAACGCCGGCCTGATCCTGTGCCTGGAGCTGCCGCTGGCGGTGGTGCTGCGCCGGCTCCCGCCGCTGGCCCTGGTCGGCGGTGGGCTGGTGCTGGTGGGGCTGGGGTTCGGGGTGCTCGGGACGGCCGCCGCGCTGCCCGTCGTGGTCGGCGCTGTCCTGCTGGTCACGGTGGGGGAGATGCTCTACAAGCCGACGGCCACCGCACATGTCGCCGACGCGGCGCCGGACGGGCTCCAGGGCCGGTACCAGAGCCTCTACGCCGGCGCTTCAGTGAGCGGCGTCGTGCTGGCGCCGCTGTTCGGCAGCGCCGTGTACGAGCGGGCGCCGTCGCTGCTCTGGCCAGCTTGCCTGGTGGTTGCCGTCCTGGCGGGCGTGGCGGTCCTACTCGCCGGCCGCCGCGCGAGGTTGCCCGCGACGTTGTGAAGCGACACGCCGACTTAACACGCGTCGTGCATCACACGCCGACGGGTTCCTTGATTTCCGCGGCCAGCTCTTCGACGGCGGTGGGCTCATCGTCGCTGTCGGTGCGGTAGACGGCCCAGACGGCGCCGACCAGGAGCGTTGACGCGGCCACCCAGACGATCGAGTGGTCGGCGAGTGGCGTCGTGTGGGCGAGCGCGATCCCCATAACCGCCTGGAGCAGCGTCGCCGCGAGGAGCTGTGCCATACGGGTGGTGTGGGGCACTGCGCGGGCCGGCGCGTGCACGCCGAGCAGCGGCCAGTAGAACAGGCCGCTGATCGCCAGCGCCGCGGCGAACGTCACGAGGTGCCCGGCGTGCGAACGCAGGCTGAGCGTGTAGAGCGCGCTGGCGTACAGGCCGTGCAGGGTCGCCGCGTAGAGCGCCAGCGTGGCGGCCGGATGGGACAGCACGCGGGTGGCGCGGGAGTCCAGGGCGGTCGCCAGCCATTCCCGCGGCCCGCGCATGCCGGGTTCGGTGGCCGGTGCGAGCGTGTGCAGGGCCAGCGCGATCCCGCCGCCGCTGACGAGCAGGATCGGCGCCACGATCCCGATCGCCAGGTGCTGCAGCTTCTCGGCGAGCAGGAACATGTGATCGCCGGCCCGGGCGAGTTGGAGGTTGGTGGCCGCGGCGACGACCAGCCAGCCGGCGATCCAGGCCACGGTGCGGGCGACCGGCCACGCCATACGCAGCCGCCGTACGCCGATCAGGTAACAGGCGACGGCCGCCACGGCGACGGTGAGGAACAGCGGATCGGGGAGCCAGTTGAGCACCGCCCGGATCGGCGTCCGGATCAGTGCCGCCGCGTGCGGGTCGTCCGGCGGCTGAGTGCGCGCGAGCCCGGCCGCGAGCCCTATGGCCGTCGCCATGACCAGCACCTCGGCGGCGGCCACCCGCGCGAACGTGCCGCGCCGGCCGGCAGCCAGTGCGGGGATCGACATCCGCCGGTGCCACCACCCGAAGCCGCCGAGTCCGGTGAGTGCGGCGATCTTGAGCAGTAGCACGACGCCATACCCGGAATTGAAGTCGCTCCACGTGCTGAGCCGCAGTGCGGCGCTGGCCACGCCGGTGACCAGCACTGCGCCGAAGCAGCACAGCGCCAGCCGGGAGAAGCGGCCTACCGCGCGGGCCAGCGCCGGGCCGGGCTGGCGGCGGGTGAGTAGCAGCGCGACCAGGCCGCCGGTCCACAGCACCGCGCCAAGGATGTGCAGGATCATCGTCGACACGGCGAGCTGGTGGTTCGACGCGCCGGCCGCATGGCCAGCGAACGCCGGCGGCAGGGTCGCGACCACGGCGATCACGGCGACGACGGCCACGCCGGTGACGGACCGCACGAACCAGACCGCGACCGCGATCACGCTCGCCAGCGCGAGCACCGTAGCAAGCCCGCGGCCCGCATCGAGCGTGGTCGCCAGCATGGTCAGGCTGCCGGCGTTGACGGCTTCGGACACCGGGACGGCGAGCAGGTCCGAGAGGGTGAGCGCCATCGTGGCGACGGCCGCCGCCGCCCACACCAGCGCCGAGACGGCCGCTCCGCGTAGCCAGCCGCGCGCCGCTGCGCCGACCCGCAGCCGTACCCCAGGCACGCCGGGGACGAAGAACGCCGCCGCGATCAGGCAGCCGACGGTGACGGCCGCTGCCAGCTCCATCGACATCCGCGCGACGGGCAGCAGCCAGGGCGTCGAGCCGACGTCGATGCCGAACGCATCGAGCTTCGCCGCCCGGATCGAGCCGCCGAACTTCAGCACCGCGACGCAGGCAGCCGTGGCGAGCGTCGCGGCCAGCGCGAGCAGCAGGCCGCGACGGAGTACGGGTGCCCAGCGCGTCGTCATGGCGCTCAGTCGTTCTCGGGCTTTGCCGACCGGGATCGCGCCGCCACGACGGTGAACCCGATCAGCCCGAGCAGCACGGCGCCGACGATGGCGTAGAAGGCCCAGCCCCGGCCGCTGTCCTCGGTGGCGGCGACCGTGCGGGTTTCCTCGTCGGCGTTCTCTGCGCTGGCGGGTGCTGCCGAAGCGGATGCAGACGGGGACGCGGTCGGGGCAGACAGCGTCGCGATGAACGTGATTTTGCCCTGCACGGGGTGGCCATCCTTCGAGACGACCCGGAACGCGACGGTGTACTTCCCGCTCGCGCCGGCCGTCAGCGGCTGGCGGATGGTGGCGCCTGAGACCTGCGGCGCGCCGGCGGCCAGGCTCTTGCCGTCCGGCCCCGTGGCGGCGAGCTTCACGAACCGTGGATCGGTGCTCTCGCCGAACTTCAGCTCGATGGCCGGCGGCAGCGCGGTCAGCGTGGCGCCGTCGGCGGGATTGCTGGAGAGCAGTTCGTTGTGGGCCGATGCCGGTGCGGCGGTCAGCGCGAGGACGGCCGGCACCACCAAGGCGGCGAGGACGGCGGCTCTGATCCGTGCGGAAGGCATGGCGACTCCGAGGTGCAAGCGGTACGGGGGACCTGCCGGTAGATCCCTTGCCCGGGGGTACGGCGGCGATTCGCCGGTGGTTCACGCATGGCTGTGACTCAGGTCACAACGCGCCTAGAACCGGATCGCACGACTCGTCGTCTTGCTGGGTGTGAGACGTAAACACACCGCCGTGACCTCGGCGGATGAGGAGGAGCTGGTCCGGCGCACCGCGCGCGGCGACCAGGCAGCCTTCGACGAGCTGTACCGGCGCACATCGCCGTGGCTCGCCGTGCGGTTGCGCCGCCGCTGCTCCGACGACGACGTGGTCGCCGAGGTGATGCAGGAGACGTACCTGGCGGTGTGGCGCGCGGCGGACGCCTTCGCCGGCGCGAGCGTCGGCGGCAGCGCGGTCGGCTGGCTCTGGACCATCGCCGCGCGCCGCCTGATCGACGCGTTCCGGCGGCGGGCCCGGCTGGCACAGGTGCCACCAGCGGCTGCGCTGGCGGAGACGGTCCCGGGCGCTGAGGACGAGGCGCTCGGCCGGCTGGTCGGCGACGACCTGGGCGACGCGTTGCGCCGGCTCGCGCCCGAGCTACGGCAGGTACTGCACGCGACGGTGCTCGACGGGCTGACCGTGCGGGAGACCGCCGTGCTGCTCGGAGTGCCGGAGGGAACGGTCAAGACGCGTGCCCGCCGGGCGCGCGTCGCGCTACGGGAGGCGCTGTCATGACAGTCAGGGGGGACGGCGCGCACGCGTCCGGCGAGTTGCTGGAGCGATACGCGGCCGGCGACGCGGGCATCGGCCCGGATACGTTGTGGGCGCTGGAGGCCCACTTGGAGGCGTGCGCGGCCTGCCGTGGCGGGCTGCGTGCGGACGTGAGCCCCGGCGTGACCTCGATCCTGGAGCGGGTCCGCGCCGGTCTGGACATCGAACTCGCCCGGACGCCGCGGGCGCCGGCGCGGCGACGGTGGCTGCCGCGTTCGTTCCGGTGGACGGCGCCGACGCTGCTGCGCTGGCTGGCGATGACCGGTCTGGTCGTCACGGTGGCGCTCGGCTTCGACGTGGCGAACCAGGCTGTCGGGAGCCACTACCCGTCGCTGGTCCTGCTGCTCGCACCGGTGGCGCCGCTGCTGGGCGTGGCGGCGGCATGGTCCCGGCGGACAGATCCGGCGTACGAACTGGTGTCCGCCACACCGCGCGCCGGCCTGTACCTGGTGCTGCGGCGCACGCTTGCCGTGCTGGTGGCCGTTATCCCGGTGCTGGCCGCGGCAGGGTCCGTCGTGGACGCCTCGCCGGCCCGCTGGCTGCTGCCGTGCCTGGCGTTCACGGTGGCCACGCTCGCGCTCGGTTCGATCGTGGGCGTACCGCGAGCCGCTGCCGGACTGGCCGTGACGTGGGCCGTGGCCGTGGTCACGCCGAGCCTGGTGACCACCCGGCCACCGGTCGTGCTCGAACCCCGAGCCCTGCCCGCGTGGGCGGCGCTGACGGCGGCGGTCGTCGTCGTGCTCGCGGTCCGCCGCAGCGGCTTCAGCCGGCTGCCCAGCGGTCGATGAACCCGGCGGTGCTCCGGCGCCGCGCTGACACACCCCCGCGGTGCCCCGCCACCGCTGCTGAATGCTGCTCACTCGACAAGGAGATACGGATGATCCGCACCTTGGGCGCCGCCGAAACGGCGCCGACGACCTACATAGGGGAGATCCGCGCCCAGGAACTGCGGGTCCGCGCCGGCCGCCGGATGGCCGTCGACGGGCTCGATCTGACGCTCGGCACCGGAGTGCACGGCCTGCTCGGCCCGAACGGCGCCGGCAAGACCACGTTGATGCGGGCGCTGGCCACCGTGCTGCGCCCGGCTGGCGGCACGCTGGAACTGCTCGGCTCCTCGTTGCAGGGCAGGGTCGACCTACGCGCGCTGCGCCGGGAGATCGGCTACCTGCCGCAGGAGTTCGGCTACTACCCGCGGTTCACCGTGCGGGAGTTCGTCGAGTACATGGCGTGGCTGAAGGAAGTACCGGGCCGCGAGGTGCCGGGCGCCGTGCAGCGCGCCATTGAGCGGGTCGGGCTCGCCGACCGGGCCGACGACCGGATGAAGACGCTGTCGGGCGGCATGTTGCGCCGGGCCGGGATCGCGCAGGCGATCGTCAACGATCCCCGCATCCTGCTGCTCGACGAGCCGACCGTCGGGCTGGATCCGGAGCAGCGCCTGGACTTCCGGGAACTGCTGCGCGACCTCGCCGCCGACACGTGCGTGGTGGTCTCCACCCATCTCGTCGAGGACGTCGTCGCGGCGTGCACGGACGTCGTGCTCATCGACGCGGGCCGGCTGGTGTTCCAGGGCGTGCCGTCCGAACTGGAGCGGGCGGGCGATTCCGGCGGCGTCGGCGACAGCGCGGCCGAGCGTGGCTATACCGTCCTCCTGCGCCAGCACCGCGGCTCGGCGGAGGGCGCCCGATGATGGCACGCGTTCTCCGTACCGAGCTGCGCCGCTCGTCGGCGCTCTGGACGGCGATCGCCCTGGTCGTGCTGGGGGCGGCGATGCTCTACCCCGTCGTGGATGCCTGGGGTGGGCGCTGGATGCCGCTGGCGCTGTGGCAGCGGGAGTACCTGTTCGTGCTCTGGCCGATGGCGCTCGGTGCCGGTGCCTGGCAGGCCCGCCGAGAGAGTCGCGCGAAGGTCGGCGAGCTGTTCGGCGCCACGCCCCGGCCGCGGTGGCAGCGGGTCGCGCCGACGGCCGGTGCGATGGCCGTCGCGATGGTTGCCGGGTACCTCGGCATGTTCGCCGCCGGTGCCGTGTCGGTCGTGCCGAGCGCGGGCTACTTCCCGTTGGGCTTGCTGCCGGTCGTGGCCGTCGGCGCGCTGTCGGTGGTGGCGGCCGTCGTGCTCGGGCTGGCGATCGGCCGGATGGCGCCGTCCGCCTTCACCCCGCCGGCGCTGGCCGTCGGTGGCCTGGTGCTGCTGATCACGCTGCCACTCGCCTTCGACAGCGCCGGTGACGACGTGCCCGGGGCACTCCTGCTGTCGCCGGTGCTCTACCGGCCGGACGACGACTTCGTCACGGTGGCCGCCAGCGCGCATCTGGCGCAGGTGCTGTGGCTGGTGGCGCTCCTGGCAGCCGGGTTCCTGTTCTACGCCGCCGTCCAGTGGCGGACGCGCGCCCTGGCGGCCGTGCCGGCAGTGCTTGGCGCCGTGGTGGCGCTGGCCGTTGCCCCCGGTGCCGAGGCCGACGTCACCGTCCCGGACCTCGCCGCGCGGAAGCAGGTCTGCACGTCCGACGCCCCGAAGGTGTGTGTCGCCGCGGTGCACGCGTCCGCGCTGGAGGACCTGCGCGGCCCAGGGCAGAAGGCGCTGACGATCCTGGCGGCGAAGCTGCCGCTGGCGCCGACGTCGGTCGCGGAGTCGCCCACTTTGTGGCTGTACGAGGACTCCAGGCCGCAGCCGGCGGGAACGCTGCTGGTGGATCTGGAGATCGACGCGAGCGGTGGGGCGGCGGAGCCCCAGCGGGACCTGCTGTGGCAGTTGCTGGACGGCGCCGGCACCCGCCGGTGCGCCAACACCGTCAACGACTACTGGCCCGCCCGGCTCGCCGCCGCAGCCTGGCTGATGGGGGAGCCGCCGCCGGCTCGGATGGCGGACTCCGGCGGGCAGGCCCGGAAGCTCTGGGACGCGCTGGGTCAGCTTCCGGCGGACGAGCAGCGGGCCCGGGTGGCCGCACTGCGCACAGCTGCGCTGGCGTGCGCGACTACGGATCTTGCCGGCGTGCTCACTCGGGGGAGCGCGCCGCGATGAGGCTGCTGTCGCTGTATCTGCGGTCCCGCCGGGTGCCCGCCGCACTCGCCGCCGTGCTGGTGAGCACCGTCGCGCTCTGGTCGATCGGCCTGGCCGGCGTCGATGCCAAGACCCGCCTCGTGCTGGCCGCGCTGGCCGCCGCGATTGGGACAGCCGCGCTCGCACCCGGGCTGGTCGGCGCCGACCCCGCTCTCGACCGGACCGCCGCGCTCTCCTGGCCGCCGCGCCGAGCCGGGCACGTGCTCGCGATGGCGGCGGTGGTCGCCGGGGTGCTCGCCGCGACGGTGCTCACCGGCGATCCGCTGGCGACGGCGACCGTGGCGCTCCGGAACGCCGCCGGGCTGGCGGGTCTGGTGGCTCTGGCCGCTGCCGCTCTCGGCGCAGGCCTGGCCTGGCTCCCGCCGGTGGCCTGGACGGCCGTGGTGGTGATGGTCGGACCGCAGGCTGGCGGGTACCGCGAGGCGCTGACCTGGATGGTCCAGCCGGGCGGGACTGCATCGGCCACGGTGACCGCCCTGGCAGTCGGTGCGGCGGGCGCGCTCGCGTACGCGTGGCGGGGGAGCCGGAGCTAGGGCTCCAGGTTCTCGACCATCCGGCGCAGGGTGCGCACGGCCGTCGCGTACTCGTCCTCGCTGACGCCCCGGGTGATCGCCGCGCGGGAGCGGTGCACCTGGTCGGCGATCCCGGCGTACGCCACCTCACCGTCCGGGGTGAGCTGGTAGGGGCCGTCGCCAGTAAGCCAACCCCGCGCGGCCAGGTCGGCAATCACCTCCTCCTGCGTGATGGCGCCAGCGGTCCAGAAGGGACGCAACTCGTCGGTGATGTCGGCACCGCTCCGGACCACGTTCAGAACCTGCCAGTGCCGCAGCAGCGGCAGGACGAACGCGAGCGAGCCGGCCTCCTCGTCGCGGATCTCGCGGACGGCGACCGACTTGCCGGCCACCTCGGTCAGCGCGTCGGCCAGCTCCGGGAACGTCCACTGTGCCCCGCGCCGTTAGCGGCGGCGGAACACCAGGTCGACGATCGCGCGGCCGGCGTCGATCCCGCGCTGCTCGAACTTGGTCAGCGGCCGGTGCGCCGGGCGTGGCGCGTAGCCGTCGAAGGCGTTCACCAGTTCCGGATCGGCGTCCAGCGTGGCCAGCATCGCCTCCGCGTACGCGGCCCAGTCCGTCGCGCAGTGCAGCGTGCCGCCGGGTACGAGCCGGGAGCGGAGCAGCGCGACGTGGTCGGGCTGGATGAGGCGCCGTTTGTGGTGCCGCACCTTGGGCCACGGATCCGGGAAGAACGCGTGAACGGCATCAAGGCTGGCGGGCGCGATCTCCCGGACCAGCTCCAGCGCGTCGCCGTGCGCCACCCGCACGTTGGTGAGGCCACGCTCCTCGACCCGCGCCAGTAGGTTGGCGATGCCCGGGGTGTGCACCTCGACGGCCAGGTAGTCGCGGGCGGGATCGGCCTCGGCCATCGCCACCGTGGCGTCGCCCATGCCCGACCCGATCTCCAGCACCAGCGACGCCTGCCGTCCGAACAGCGCCCCGGCGTCGACCGGCGCGATCGGCACGCCCCACCGCGGCCAGAGCCGGGTCAGCGCGTCCTCGTGCCGCCCGCTGAGCCGGCCGCGGCGCGGATGGAAGGTGCGGATCGGCGTCGCGTCGAGAAGGCTCACAAGAAGGCAAGCCTACGCGGTGTCACGCCTGGCCAGGGGCCACGGTCGCGCTGCGCAGGAAATCCAGGACCGCTGCCGTCTGGCGCGGCAGGCGGTGTCCGGCGTCGGGCAGGAGGTTGACCGTCGCGTGCGGCGCAGCGTGTCGTCGTCGAACGTGGGCAGCTTCTCCCGGCGTGGCTTGAAGTGCCGGTGGATGAGCAGCAGGAACTCCGCGAACGCTGGCGGCATCTCGGCGGCCGACGCAGAGCCTATGGCCAGCTTCATCGTCGTGCGCTGCCCCCACTGCCCGAACGGCATCAACAGCACCGCCATGACCAGCACGCCCCACTTCTGCCGTCCGACGCCGCCTGGGCACAGCAGCGCCAGGCGGTCGACCCGCTCAGGACGCCGGGTCGCGTAGTCGATCGCCAACCACCCGCCGAGCGAAACCCCCACGATCGACGTGCGTTGGACGGCGAGCGCCGCCAGCACGTCGTCGAGCCACAGCGCGTGGGCTTCGGACGCCAGCGCCGGCCGCGACGGAGCGCTCAGACCCGGCTCACCGAGCATGTCGACGGCGTAGACGCGGAAGTGCCGTGACCAGGCGGCGACATCAGCCAGCCACATCGCCGTGTTGCTGCTGGAACCGTGCAGGAGCAGCAGCGGCGGTGCGTCCTTCGGCCCGCAGGCCACGATGAAGGTCTCGCTTTCGCGGGTCGGGACACACAGGTGCTCGCAAGGTACCGGCCAGCGTCCGAGGAACTCGCGGTACCGCTGCTCGACGGCGCGTGCCCCCTCGGCGGAGCCGTAGATGCCGGTCACCGCTGCTGCTCCACCAGCATGTTGATGAGCTTCAGCATCTCTGCGCTGCTGTCCAGTCCGCCGACGACGATGATCTTCAAGCTGGCCCTTTCCTCGTCGTAGAACGTCTCGATGCGGAGGCGCTGGTCGTCGTCCGGGCGGCCGGTGGCGGAGCCCACGATCATGGTGCTCAGGCGGCTCATCGCGTCGAAGCTGATCGCGTCGATCTGCACGATGCTGGACACCTCGATATGGCGCTGGCGCCTGGCCGTCTCCCGGGCGGGTGCCGCCACCGGATGGCCGGTGAACACCTCCAGATCCTCGCGCGCGATCCGGTACTGCTTGCCGATGCGGACCGCTTTCAGCCGTCCGTCACGGACGTACGTGCGCACCGTTTTGACGTGAAGGCCTAGCAGGTCCGCCACCTGTTCGACCGAGTACAGCTGCTGAGACACGACACTCTTTCCCTTAAAGTTCTGCAAACGACACTACCATGGCGGCATATAGGGAGCGATAGAGAACTTTAAGGAAGGACGCCATAAGGCTCGCACCGCTCGTGGCCGGTCGAGCCAGCCAAGGGCGACGTCGAGCACCACGAAGCCGAGCAGGGTGATCCCCAGCAGCGGCGTCGCCCAGCCGACCGCGATCACCGCGCTGGATGCTGGCAGATCCGAAATCGACCTGAGACAGTGCGCGGGGAGGTTGGCGCCGAGGAGATTGGATGACGCGTGGAAACACGGCGTCTGTGACCGTGGTGGGCAGGACGGAACCGGGACGGCCGATCCGCGCGCGGACGGCGTGGCCGCGTGCCACGAGTTCGACCTTGCCCCCGGCGCCCCCAACTGGCGGATCTACCACGCAGTGCGCGGCGGGCCGGACGGCTCCGCGCTGGTCGAGGGGTGGCGGCCGTGGCGGGGGAGGAAGCGCGCACCGCACTCGGCACGGTGATCGAGCCCCTGC
>Ga0184623_10000192_pt1 | contig 25530 bp, 21 predicted proteins | sample PLM1_100_b1_FD_133138 | JGI IMG/M metagenome (GOLD analysis project Ga0184623, IMG submission 133138) | Groundwater sediment microbial communities from an aquifer in East River, Colorado, USA - PLM1_100_b1 | ecosystem: Environmental > Terrestrial > Soil > Riparian zone | place: USA: East River... | reverse complement strand
GAAGGTGTACGGCAGTGGCGACACCGCCGTGCGCGCGCTTGACGGAGTATCGGTCGGCTTCGACCGCGCCGCCTTCACCGCAATCATGGGCCCGTCGGGCTCCGGCAAGTCGACGCTCATGCACTGCCTCGCCGGCCTGGACACAGCCACATCGGGGCGCGCGCTCCTGGGCGGCACCGACCTGACGCGGCTGTCGGACCGGGTGCTGACCAAGGTGCGGCGCGAGCGGATCGGCTTCGTCTTCCAGTCCTTCAACCTGTTGCACCAGCTCACCGCGGCCGAGAACATCACGCTGCCGCTGAGCCTCGCCGGCCGCGCCCCGGACCGCCGCCTCTACGACCACCTGGTCAGCGTCCTCGGCCTCGGTGACCGGCTGAGCCACCGGCCGAGCGAACTGTCCGGCGGGCAGCAGCAGCGGGTCGCGCTGGCCCGCGCGCTGGCCTCCCGTCCGGAGGTCGTCTTCGCCGACGAGCCGACCGGCAACCTGGACTCCCGGTCCGGCGCTGAGGTGCTGTCGTTCCTCCGCACGTCCGTCCGCGACCTCGGGCAGACCGTGGTGATGGTGACCCACGACCCGGCCGCTGCGGCATACGCCGACCGGGTGGTCGTGCTGGCCGACGGCCGTATCGCCGGGGAGATTCACGCCCCGACCCGCGCGTCCGTCACCGAGGCCCTGCAGAACATCGGGGAGCGCCGGTGACCGTCCTGCGCACCCAGCTGAGCGGCGTCAGCCGCCGACCGGCCCGGCTCCTGCTGACCGGGCTCGGCATCATCGTCGCGGCGTTCTTCGCCTTCGCGACGGTGCTCGCCCAGCAGATCACCGAGCAGACGATCGCCGACAACGTCAGCGATACCCCCGCCGGCGCCAGCGTCGTGATGGAGTCCAAGGCGACGCCGATGACTCCAGCGACGCTCATCGCCGTCCAGAAGACACCGGGCGTCACCGGCGTTGCGGGCCGCGTCCTGGGCTCCCTCCAGATCCGGACGGGCTCTGCCCCCGACAGCTCGCCGCTGTACTTCGGGCTCGCCGCCGACCCGGGCTCCGGCCCGCTGGCGCGGGTCAAGGTCACCTCAGGGTCCTACCCGGACAAGCCCGGCGAGATCGCGATCACCGCCCGCACCGCCGAACGCGACGGCCTCCAGGTGGGGCAGAAGATCACGGCGGCGAACGAGGTCGACGTCAAACCCGACGGCACGCCGATCCTCGGCCCGCCAACCCAGCTCGTCATCACCGGCGTCGTCAAAGCCCCGGAAGACTCGGGCCAGATGCTGTACACGCAGGATCGTGCCGCCGCCACGCTGCTCGGCACCGGCTACAGCCGCATCGACGTGCAGGCCGCACCCGGCGCCTCGGTGATCGACCTGACCACGAAGCTCACGTCCCTGGTGCCGGCCAGTGGAACAGGCGACCAGCAGGCTGAGTCGGGGCCGCAGGTGCGTCCCGCCACGGAGGTACGGACCGCGGAGATCAACAAGAAGGTCGAGGAGATCCAGCCGATCTTCGCGCTGCTGTCGATGTTCGTCGCGATCGCCGTGATCGCCGCCGCGCTGGTTGTCACGTCCACCTTCCGGATCATGTTCGCCCAGCGGATGAAGCAGCTCGCGCTGCTGCGGGCCGTCGGCGCGGGCCGTGGCCGGCTCACCGGCGCGCTGATCGTCGAGGGCGCGCTCACCGGTCTGGTCGCGGGCGTCACGGGCGTGCTGATCGCGCTCGGCGCCGGCTTCCTCACCCCCGTCGTGCTCGGCGCGTTCGGTTACGACCTGCCGGCCCCCGGCGTCCCCATCGGTTGGGCTGTCGCGATCGTGCTGGGCTCGATCGCTATCACGGTGATCGCCGTACTGGCCCCGGCGTTCTCCGCCGGACGGGTATCCCCACTGCAGGCCCTGCGCACCTCGGCCACGACGAACGCCCGCACCGGCATCGGCATCGTCCGGGCGCTGGTCGGCGCGGTCCTCGTGCTGGCGGCGGCCGGCACCGGAGCCATCGCCTACACCGCGTCCGGCTCGCTCAAGGAGGACACGACGCTCCTGCTCCTCACGATCGTGGCGAGCGGCACGGCGGCGTTCTGCGCGCTGCTCGCACTCGGTCCGGTGCTGATCCGGCCACTGCTCGGGCTGGTCGGATGGCCGGTGAGCCGGTTCGGACCGGTCGGGCGGCTCGCCGTCGGCGGGGTCGGCGGGGCCCCGCGTCGAGCGGCCGCGGTATCGGCGGTCGTGGCTCTCGGGGTCACGCTGATCGCTGGCGTGCTGGTCGGATCGAGCACGCTGAGCAACCTCGCGGACCGCGAGCTGGCGCTCGAGTACCCCGCCGACATCGAGGCCCGGACGACCGAGGAGGGCCAAGGCCTACCGAAGGACCTGGCCCAGCGGCTAGAGGGCCGCGACGAGCTGGCTGAGGTGCTCCCGTACCGGCAGACCACCGCGTTCGTCGGCGAGAATGAGATGCGCCTCGTCGACCTCGACATCCGCGCGCTGCCGACGGTGAAGAAGTTCACGATCATCGATGGATCGATCGCCGACCTGGGGCCGGGCCGGCTCGCGCTGCCTGACATCTACACCGACAGGCTGCACGTCAAGGCCGGCGACGACGTGCGGTTCACAGCGGATGGTCGCCAGGTCACCGTCAAGGTCGGCGTGATCATCGACAGCGCCGGACCGCTCGGCGGCGCCGTCATCCTGCACCCCGGCGACCTCACGAAGTTCGACCCGTCGGCGCCGGCCACCGGCGTCCTCGTCAACGCCAAGGGCACCGGCAAGAAGGCCGTCACGGCTGCCAGGGCCGCGGTACTCGCCGAGGTCGGCAACGTCGCCGGAGTGTCCGTCGACACCCTGGCTGACCAGCGCGAGGAGGTCACCACCTGGATCACGATCCTGACCGCCATCGCGCTTGGCCTGCTCGGCCTGACCGTGCTCATCGCCGTCGTCGGCGTCGGCACCACGACTGCGCTGTCGGTCGTCGAGCGCACCAAGGAGTCGGGGATGCTGCGCGCCGTCGGGCTCTCCCGGGGCGGGCTGCGCACCAGTCTCGCCACCGAGGCCGGACTCTACGGCGTGGTCGGATCGTTCCTCGGGCTGGCGCTCGGTATCCCGTACGCGGCGCTCATGCTGCGCTCGCTGGACATCGGCGCCGAGGTGGTGATCCCGGCCGGTCAGCTGGTCGCGGTGTTCGCCATCCTCGCCGGACTCACCGCACTGGCCGGACTGCTGCCGGCGAACCGCGCCGCGAAGGTCAGCCCGGTGGCTGCCCTGGCGCACGAGTAGCTAGCCCGCGCTGGCGGGCCGGCACGGGGCGGCCCGTCAGCGCGGGGTGAGTACGCAGAACTCGCCGCCCTGCGGGTCGGTCAGCACCACCCATCGCGCCTCGCCCTGACCCACGTCGGCGGGGGTCGCACCAAGCTCCACGAGCCGGGCGACCTCCGCCGCGTGGTCGTCACGGATATACGGCGCGACGTCGGGGTGCAGCCGGTTCTTCACGGTCTTCGGGTCGGTGGTGCGCAGGAGTTCCAGCCACGGACCGCTGTCGTTCCGCAGCGAGGTGAAGTTCTCGTTCTGCTCACGGATCACCAGCCCGCTCGCCGCCGCCCAGAACGGCGCCAGCGCGACTGGATCCGGGGTGTCGACCACGACAGCGGCGAGGGCGCCGGTGTCGCGGTACTCCTCGCGCGGTTCGAGCACGCAGAACTCGTTGCCCTCCGGATCGGCGAGCACGACCCACGGCACGTCGAGCTGACCGACGTCCGCCGGGCGCGCGCCGAGCCCGATGAGCCGCTCGACGATCGCCGCCTGATCCTCCGGCGAGGAACTGGCGAGGTCGAGGTGGACGCGGTTCTTGCCGGTCTTGGCCTCGGGCACCGGCACGAACACCAGCGGCAGGCCCGGACCGGACGGCGGCTCCACCACCACCTCGTCCGGCTCCTCCTCGGTGATCTTCCAACGGAGCGCCGCCGCCCAGAACCGGGCCAGCGCGGACAGGTCGTTCGCATCGACAACCAGATGCATCAATCGGGTGGCCATCTGCGTCTCCGTCTCCGGTCGCTCAGCAGGCGGACCGTTGGGTGATACCGAGTTCGCTGGTGAGCGTGTACTCGCCGGCGCGCTTGAGCCGCACCTCGACCCAGTGGTCCTTGGCCGGCGCGATGCAGCCGTCGGGGCCCTTGAGCACCAGCCACCGCGACCAGCGGATCCGCACGGTCAGGTCGGTGGCCACCGGCACGTCGAAACGCACCTTGGTCGGGCCCGACTCCTGCAGCGTGCCGGGGCGGTCCACCAGCGGACGCCCGCCGACCACTTTGTACAGCACCCAGTCACCGGTCTCCCACACCCGCTGGAGGTACGGCAGGTTCGCCTCGATGAGCGCCGCCTCTTCGCGGCCGCCGAAGTCCAGGTTGGTGCCGGATCCTGGCCGCGGCGTCGCCACGTAGTCGATCGCGTTGTGGTACAGCCAGTTCAGGTACGTGCGCGGGGTGAGCGATCCGTTGTAGAAGAGGGCGTTGCGCTCGACGTCCACCTGGCGGAGCCAGCCGCGCGCGATCGGTACCGCGTCGGCGACATAGGTGGCCTCCCAGTGGTCGCGCAGCGGCACCACCTCGATCCGTCCGACTGGCCCACGGCGCTTCAACTCGTCGATGAGTGGCTGGTGGAACCAGCGCTGGGCGGCACGCTCGCCGGCATACGCGAGGTCGTCGGCGATCAGCGGCGGCTGCCACCAGCAGATCGCCGCGACGACCCCCGCCAGCCAACGCTTGTCGGCCGCCGACACCGCCACGACGATCGGCGCCGCGAACAGGATCGGGAGCCGGATGACGTTGCTCCCCACCGGACTCTCGAAGTAGAACGAGCCGGCCGTGCTGAGACCGGTGATGACGGTGCCGATCCGCAGCACCCGGTATTCCTTCGGGATCATGAAGAACGCCGCCACGCAGACCGCGACGGTCACCTTCATCGACTGCTCGTTGAACGGCTGCTCGCCACCGTCGCGGAAGAGCAGGGCCGGCGGCAGCAGCGCGAGGCCGGCGCCGATGCCCAGCGCGAACCCCTCCTTGCGCCGGCCGGCGAGGATCAGCGCGGTGCCGCAGAGGCCGGTGAACACACCGGCTACGGGGCTGCCGGCGCTGCTCAGGGCCGCCAGCACACCCGCCAGGACGAACCGCCATCGCTCGGGCACCCGGGGCAGCACCAGCGCGCAGAGCGCCAGCATCCCGAAGGCGATACCGAGGGCAAACGTCGTCCGGCCGCTGACCAGGTTGAACACGCCCACGATCGCACCGAGGACGCCACCCAGCGTGGGCCGGCGGGCGCCCACCCGAGCGAGTAGCCAGGCGAACGCCACCGCCGAGATCACACATGCCGTGGCGCCGACGCCGCGCGACCCGAGCAGTGCGTTGAGCGGCCCGGTGAACGCGCTGTAACCGAACGGGTAGACGCCGCCGTACCAGCGCAGGTCGACCGGGACGAAACCGTGCTCGCGGAAGAAGTGGCCACGAGCGACCTGCGCGGAGAGGTCGGTGCCGGCGAGCGGTAGGGACAGGAACCCGACCGCGAGCACGAGCGAGGTGACGAGCGTCACCAGGACGGGCTGGCGGTACGGATGCGGGAGGAGCCGGTCAAGGAGCGCAAGCGCATCGGGCGGCGGAGCGGGTGAGACGGGGGCCCGCTCGGGCAGGCTGGCCGGCCCGGTGACCAGCACCCGGGCCGCGGCGGCAGTTTCGCTGGAACCCGCCACGGCGGCAACCGGTGCCGGCGCGTCCTCCAGCCGCAGCTCGGCGAGGTCGAACTCGCCGGTGGCCGGCAGCTCGGGCACCGGCTTGCCGTGGCGCTTCTTCGGTACGGTCGGCGCGTCCGGCTCGGAGCCCTGGCCGCGGGCGGCGCCCGCCCCGTCCAGGTCAGGCATGGAACACCCTCTCCACTGCCCGGCGCCCCCTTCTCATCGTTCTCAGATACTCGTCGACGAACTCACCCGGATCGCTGCCCGGCGACGCACCGAGTGAGCGCGCAACCCCAACCAGCTCCGGCCCCCGCCGCGGCAACTGGTCCGACGGACGGCCCCGGACCAGCATGATCGCGTTGCGCACTCGCGTGGCCAGCAGCCACGCCGCCGCCAGTGCGTCGTGGTCGGCGGCGCTGACGAGCCCGGCGTCACGAGCGGCCGTGAGCGCTTCGAGCGTACGCGGTGTGCGTAGCGGTTTGATCTCGGCCGCCCGCTGCAGCTGGAGGAGCTGCACGGTCCATTCGACGTCGGCCAGCCCGCCGCGCCCCAGCTTGGCATGGGTGGCTGGGTCGGCGCCGCGCGGCAGCCGTTCGGCGTCCACCCGCACCTTGATCCGGCGGATCTCGATGACCTGGGCCGGCGCGATTCCACCCTCGGGGTAGCGGAGCGGATCGCTGAGTTCCAGGAACCGTGCGCCCAGCTCGGCGTCGCCGGCCACCGGACGCGCCCGCAGTAGCGCCTGGGCCTCCCAGATGTGCGACCAGCGCCGGTAGTACTCCGCGTAGGACGCCAGGCTCCGGGTGGGCGGCCCCTGCCGGCCCTCGGGCCGCAGGCTGGTGTCGAGCCCGACCGGCGGGTCCGGCGCGGGCGCCGCCAGCAGCCGCCGCATCTCCTCGGCGACAGCCGCAGCGGCCGCAGCGGCCTCGGCATCGCTAGCGCCGCCGACGGGCTCGTGCACGAACATGACGTCCGCGTCGGACGCGTACGACATCTCCTGCCCACCGAGGCGCCCCATGCCGATGATCGCCAGCCGGGCCGGCAGGGGGGTACCGCCGCGCGACCTCACGACGGCCCGCGTCGCGACCTCCAGCGCGGCGGCGAGCACTGCGTCGGTGACGTCGGAGAGAGCGCGCCCCACCTGGACGGCGTCCGCGTGGCCGAGCAGGTCGGCGCAGGCGATCCGGAGCAGCTCCCGGCGGCGCAGCGCGCGGGCGGCGACCACGCCCGGCGCCGGCGCGTCAGTGTGGCGCTCGACGGCCGCTCCGAGCAGCCCGCGCAGCGCCTCGGGCGTACGCGGGGTCAGCTCGGCACCGTCGGCGAGCAACCGCAGCCCCTCCGGATCGCGACCGAGCAGGTCGCCGACGTACCGGCTGGTGCCCAGAAGCTGCGCGAACCGGATCGCGACGAGCCCCTCGTCCCGCAGCAGACGCAGGTACCAGGGCGTCTGGCCGAGCCGGTCGGAGATCTTTCGGTAGGCGAGCAGACCGGCATCCGGATCGGCCGCGTCGGAGAGGGTCTGCAGGATCGTCGGGAGGAGCGCCCGCTGGAGCGCCGCCCGCCGGCTGACGCCCGAGGTCAGCGCCTCGATGTGGCGCAACGCTCCGGCCGGATCGGCGAACCCGAGCACTTCGAGGCGGGCCCGGGCCGCGTCCGGGCTGAGCCGCACGGCGTCGCTGGTGACGCTGGCGGCGGCCTTCAGCAGCGGCCGGTAGAACAGCTTCTCGTGCAGGCGGCGGACCTCACGGGCGTGCCCGGACCACTCGGCGTGGAACCGCTCGACAGCACCGGCGCGCGCGTCGCCGCGGAAGCCGAGGGCCTGGGCCAGCCAGCGCAGCCCGTGCTCGTCGTCGGGTAGCCGGTGGGTGCGGCGCAGACGCTGGAGCTGCAGCCGGTGCTCGACCTGGCGGAGGAACCGGTAGGAGTAGTCGAGCGCCTCGCCGTCGGCGCGCCCGACGTACCCGCCGTCGGTGAGCGCCCGGATCGCGTCGAGCGTGCTGCCCGTACGCAGCGACTCGTCACTGCGCCCGTGCACGAGCTGGAGCAGCTGGACGGCGAACTCGATGTCGCGCAGGCCACCAGGCCCGAGCTTGATCTCCCGCTCGGCGTCGCGCGAAGGCAGGCTTTCCTCCACCCGGCGGCGCATCGCCTGGACGTCGGCGACCACGCCCGGCCGGTCGGCGGCATGCCAGACCAGCGGCGTGACCAGCGCCATCCACTCCTCCGCGAGCGCCAGGTCACCGGCGACCGGACGCGCCTTGAGCAGCGCTTGGAACTCCCACGTGCGCGCCCATTGCTTGTAGTACGCGGCGTGGCTGGCGAGCGTCCGCACCAGCGGCCCGTCCTTACCCTCCGGGCGCAGCGCGGCGTCCACCGGCCAGGCTACGGTCTGGCAGATCCGCATGAGCGTGCTGGCCAGCGTCGTGGCTGTGCGGAGGGCGGCGGTCACGTCGGCGTCGGGATCCGCCGGTTCCGCTACGAAGATCACGTCGACGTCGCTGACGTAGTTCAGCTCCCGCCCACCGCACTTGCCCATCCCGATCACGGCGAGGCGCGCGGCCGGCGCACCGTCGGGCAACTCCGCGGTGGCGATCGCCAGCGCAGCCTCCAGTGTGACGGCCGCCAGATCGGACAGCTCGGCGGTGATCGCGGCCACGTCGGCGCCGTCGCTGGTGGGGGCTGTCACGTCGCGGGCGGCCACCACGAGCAGGCACCGCCGGTACGCCCGGCGTAGCTCAGGGACGTCGTCCTGCCCGGCCGCATCCAGCAGGGCATGGCGCAGCATCTCGAAGGTCGGCCGCTCGGGATCCCACGCGCCCTCGGTGAGCAGCGTCCACTCCCCCGGGTTCGCCACCAGGTGATCGCCGAGCGCGGCGGACGCGCCGAGGACGCCGAACAGGCGCCGGCGCAGCCCGTCGTCCGCCGCGACCGCCGACCGCAGTGCCTCGGGATCGTCCTGCGCGGCGACGAGCCGGTGCATGGCCAGTACGGCGAGGTCGGGATCGTCGGCGCGGGCGAGCGCGGCCACGATCTCGGCTGCGGCGTCGTCGCCAGCGGCGCCCACGTGCGGATGCCACCAGCCCAACCCGCCAGGGCCCAGCAGGTCGGCGGCCTGGCGCGGATCGGCGAACCCGAACCGCGCCAGGCTGGCCGGTACGCCGCCGACCGGCCTCATCAGGCCTCGATCACCGGTAGGTACGTGCTGCCGGCCCGGCCCTCGACGACGGCCACGAACCGCTCGGCGAACGGGCGCCACACGTCCTCGACGTCGTCCATCGCCGCGTCGCACCGAGCCACCACGGTCTCCGGATCCAGACCAAGCTCGGCGAGGCGGCCAGTGCTGTTCGCCGCCCAACCGGCGATCATCGCGGTGTCGCACTCGATGTGGAACTGGAGCCCCCACGCCTTCGCGCCGAGCCGGAACGCCTGGTGCGGGCAGCGCACCGACGCGGCGAGCAGCACCGCCCCGGGCGGCAGCACGCTGATCTCGTCCTCGTGCCACTGCAACACGTCCGGGGTGAACGCCACCGGCCCGAACAGCGGATCCTTCTCCGCCACGTCCCGCTTCGCGACCAGCCCGGCGCCAATCTCCGGTCCGTTCGTGCCGCGCGCCACCCTCCCGCCGCACGCGTCGGCGAGGAGCTGGCCGCCCAGGCAGACTCCGAGCGTCGGCAACGCCTCGCGGACGGATGCCCGCAGCAGCTCCTTCAATGCCGGGAACCACGGCTCGGCGGGCGTTCCGTCGGGGGCGTCGAAGGCGTCCTGCTCGCCGCCGAGAACCACGAAGCCTCCGTATCCGGCCAGGTCAGGGGGGAGTTCGTCGCCGGCGAACGGCCGGACCGTCACCAGCTCGGCGCCCGCACCGGCCAGCCAGTCACCGAGCCGACGGGCGTCATCGGTGGGATCGTTCTGGACGACAAGAATTCGCGCAGTGGTCACGCACTGCAGGTTATCGACTCACGGCGGCGGGACGGTCACGCGTCCGGGTCGTAGGTCATGATCTCCCACGCCCTGGCGAGGAGCCAGCCCGTGGTCTTGCCGATATCCCGCGACAGGTCACCGGCGCTGCGGCCTGCCTCGTTGAACGACGCCCACGTCGAGCAGTACAACCCGGTCCGCCAACGAGCGACGTCCCCGGTCTCGAACGTCATCCGCAGATCATGCTCAAGGTGAGGATCCGCGACGAGGAGCCGGTCCGCCACGTACACGTTGCCGATATCGGCGTCCCCGAGCGCCGACGGCGTGGCCAGCGTCGTCTCGATCGTCAACTCAGCGTAGAGCGGATCGACGTGTTCGCACGCCGCCCGGAACAGCCCGCGCGCCCACGCAGCCAGCACCCCCGCCCGTTCCTCGTCGCCCTCCTCCCACGCCCAGGGAGGTATGCCAAGGGCGTCGGCGTACACGCTCGCATCGACGGGGTGCCGGTCTCCGCCGGTACGGGACAGCTGGGAGACGACCAGCAACCCTGCCTCGCGGGTCATGAACTCGGCCTTGACGACGGTGCGGTCCGGGTCATCGCCCGCAACCAGCCGGTCGAACTCCACGTCATCTACCGCCAGCTCGACCCGGACGTCAACCGGCAGATCGGTGAGGCTGCGGTACTCCAGGCCGGCCGGTATCACCTTCACGTATCCGTTGGACGCGCCTCCCCGGCGCCGCACCACCTCGGCAAGCGCCGCGAAGGCCTCGCGGTCGGTCAGGTGCTCGCAGTAGAGGCTCACCGACAGGTGCGGCGCGTCGGGATAGAGCCGTACCCGGGCCATCACGCGCCGAGCAACTTGAGCATGGCCCTGACCTGGCCGGAGTTCGGACCGAACGCGGTGACGAGCTTGCCTGTCTCACGGTCGAACTGGGCGACGAAGTACCGCCCGCCGATCCGCGCCAGATGCGCCGTCGTCGGCAGTTGGTTCGCGGACCACGGGAACGTCTTGGTGCTCTGTTGCGCGGTCTCGATCATGCCCCGCCAGGCGGCCCGGTCAGCCTCGGTCGGACTGCGTCCCCACCATTCCTTGGCGTGTTTCCACGAGTGCTCAAGGCCTTGATCCGTGATCGTCGGTGGTGGGCACGGCGGCAGCGGGGTCGTCTTCTTCCTCATCGTCACGTCGAGGCTGCACATGGCCGAAGCCGGCGGTTTGGCCTTGGCTGTCGCAACCGCGCGAACCAGGTAGGGAGTTGTCGTCGGAGCGCGGCTCGGACGCGTCGCCCGCTGGTAAAACGTCCGCCAGCTGGCCCCGCCGGCCTGGCAGGCGAGGGGTGCGGTGCGAGCCGGGGCGACCGGCTTCGCGATGGACGCGCACGAGGCGAGCAGCCCGCTGCCGCTAGTCACTTTGGCCGTCAACACGACATCGACGGTGGCCGCCGCCGACTCGTTCTTCACGACGGCAGAGACGTTGCACCCAGACGCGTTGCACGGCGCGGTGAGCTTGCCGACGAACGATATCTGCACGCCCGCGTTGTACGCGCCGCTGCTGGCGAGCTGAACCATGCCGAGCCCCACGCTGCTGATCACGTCCGCGGCGGAGTCCTCGGTCTCGGGCTTGACGTCGAACCGCACGCGGTCGGTGACGCCGGACCCGTCCTCGCCGGTGAGCGGAGCGTCGATCCGCAGGATGCGGTGCGGCCGCTCGGCGCTGACGTACAGGTCGCCGCCGGGAATCGACGCGCGCCAGGCCCGCACACCGTCGATCGTGGACTCCGCGGGCGGACCCGACCCGGCGCCGGGTTCCGGCTCCTTCACGAAGTCAGCGCGGAGCCCCTGAGCCAACGTCGCCGGCGCAAGGGTCTGCTGCACCGGGAACCCCACGGCGCGGTCGTCGGACTCGACCCACTTGCCGGCGAAGACCTCGCCGCGCGGGTCCAGGGTGCCCCAGTACTCCTTGCCACCGCGCACGTAGGACTTGCCGTCCACGACGAGCACATCGGCGCGCTTGCCGCCGCGCACCACCGATCCGACCGCCTCGCCGGCACTGGTGACCCGCAGGTCCACCGTGGCGCCGCCGGTGCTGCCCGTGATCCGCAGCCCCGGCACGGCCTGCAGGTCGGTGAGCGCAACGCGGAGCGCGCGGGCGACGGGATCGACGTCAACCCACTTGCCCACGGCCGGCACGCAGGCAGTGGCGCCAAGCGCGAGAGCCATCGCTAAGGACACCAACCAAGCTCGACGCATGGACGGAAGTTACCAAGGTAAACGCTCTGGGCGATGTCTTGGTGGTTATAGCCACCAAGACATCGCCCAGACGCCAGAGGTCACAGCACCGGCAGGTACTTCATCCGCTCGAACTCGGTGACCTGGCGGCGGTGCTCGTCCCACTCGGCACGCTTGTTCTTGAGGAAGAAGTCGAAGACGTGCTCGCCGAGCGTCTCGGCCATGAACTCGCTCGACTCCATCACCCGCAGCGCCTCGGACAGGTTGTGCGGCAGGTCGGCGTAGCCGGCGGCGCGGCGCTCGGCGTCGGTGAGCGACCACACGTCGTCCTCCGCGCCCGGCGGCAGCTCGTACCCCTCCTCGATGCCCTTCATGCCGGCTTCCAGCATGGCGGCGAACGCGAGGTACGGGTTGCATGCGGAGTCCAGCGACCGGATCTCGACCCGGGCCGAGTTCGCCTTGCCGTACAGCGGCACCCGGACGAGCGCCGACCGGTTGAGGTGTCCCCAGCAGATCGAGGTGGGCGCCTCGCCGCCGGAGATCAGCCGCTTGTATGAGTTCACCCACTGGTTCGTCACAGCGGTGAACTCCCGCGCGTGGTGCAGCAGCCCGGCGACGAACGACTTGCCGATCTTGGACAGCTTCATCGGGTCGGCGGGGTCGTGGAACGCGTTGTGCTCACCTTCGAACAGCGACAGGTGCGTGTGCATCCCGGAGCCGGCCTGGTCGGTGAACGGCTTCGGCATGAACGTCGCGAAGACGCCGTGCGAGAGCGCGACCTCCTTGATGACGTGCCGGAACGTCATGATGTTGTCGGCGGTCGTCAGCGCGTCGGCGTACCGCAGGTCGATCTCCTGCTGGCCCGGCGCGACCTCGTGGTGGCTGAACTCCACCGAGATGCCGATCCGCTCCAGCGCTAGGACGGCCTGCCGCCGGAAGTCACGCGCCGTGGAGTGCGTGGAGTGGTCAAAGTACCCGCCCGAATCGACCGGCACCGGCGGCTCGCCGTGCTCGGAACGGCCCAGCAGCAGGTAGAACTCGATCTCCGGATGCGTGTAGAACGTGAAGCCCTTCTCCGCCGCCCGGCTCAGCGCGCGCCGCAGCACGTGCCGCGGATCGGCCCAGGACGGCGAGCCGTCGGGCATGACGATGTCGCAGAACATCCGCGCCGACTCGCCGGAATTGCCCGCCTCGAACGGGAAGACCTGGAACGTTGACGGGTCCGGGATGGCGATCATGTCCGACTCGTAGACCCGGGCGAAGCCCTCGATCGCCGACCCGTCGAAGCCGATGCCCTCTTCGAAGGCCGCCTCCAGCTCAGCCGGCGCCACGGACACCGACTTGAGCGTGCCGAGTACGTCGGTGAACCACAGCCGCACGAACCTGATGTCGCGCTCCTCCAGCGTGCGCAGCACGAACTCCTGCTGTCGGTCCACGTCGCGTCGCTCCTCGCCTCGATGTCTCCTGCGGAGTCTCTCCCGCGCCTGTTACGTCGACGTTACGTCGAATCGCGGCGTCACGCGCGACACTCGGTAACGGTCAGGCGGTCACACCGTGTCGACGTGCGGTTTCATTTGCCACGGTCGGATACGCTCCGCCATCTCATCACCAGATCAGAGGAGAAGCATGTCCCGCGTCCTTACCGGTACCGCCCGCACCGCCGTCCTGCTGGTGGCCGTCGCCCTGGCCGGAGCCGGCTGTGACTCGATCAACGAGGCGAAGGAGTCGGTCGACACCGCGACGAACACGGTCCAGGTCTGCTCCGACTCCATCAAGCTCGCCAACGACCGGGTGACCAAGGTCAACACGGTCGCCCAGGAGGTCGCGGCCAACCCGACCGACCCGAGCAAGGTCGAGGCACTCAAGCTCGCCGTGAAGACCGAGTTCACCGCGCTGCACGAGGGTCTCCAGGAGCAGATCGGCAAGACGAAGGAGGCTGACGTGAAGTCCGCGCTGGAGGCGCTGGACACCGCCGTCAACGGCTGGGCGGCCAAGCCGGAGACCTTCATCAAGGAGTCGACGAAGTACACCGACCTGGCCGGCAACGTCAACAAGGCCTGCGGCACCAAGTAGAGCGTGCGCCGACAGGGACGGCCAGCGCCCTATTGGTGAACGCTCTGACCCGACCTGGCGTGGCGCGGGACACACCCGCGTCACGCCGGCGGGCGGCTGCGCGAAGATAAGGGCATGCCGCAGCTCCGCCTCGCCCTCGCCCAGGTCAACCCCGTCGTCGGCGACCTCGACGGCAACGCTGCGCTGGTCCTGCAGTGGGCGCACCGCGCACACGAGGCCGGTGCGACGCTCATCGCCTTCCCGGAGATGGTTCTCACCGGCTATCCCGTCGAGGATCTCGTCTTCCGGGAGACCTTCGCCGCCGCCAGCAAAGCGGCTCTGCGCGACCTCGCGGCCGCGCTCGCGGCCGAGGGCCTCGGCGACGTCCCGACGATCGTCGGCTACCTCGACGCGGACGGACCGGTCCAGCCGGGCGCCGGATCCGAATCCGACGGTGGTCCGCGCAACGCCGCCGCGCTGCTCGCCGGCGGCGAGATGGTGGCCACGTACTACAAGCACCACCTGCCGAACTACGGCGTCTTCGACGAGGACCGCTACTTCGTCCCCGGCTCCAGTTTGAGCGTGGTGCGCGTCGGCGGCGTCGACGTGGCGACCGTCATCTGCGAGGACCTGTGGCAGTCCGGCGGCCCGCTCGCCGTGGCGCACGAGGCCGGCGTCGGGCTGGTCATCGTCATCAACGGCTCCCCCTACGAGCTCAATAAGGATGACGCCCGGCTAGAGCTGGCGCAGCGACGCGCGGCCGAAGCCGGCGCCACCCTCGCGTACGTGAACATGGTCGGCGGCCAGGACGAGCTGGTGTTCGACGGCGACTCACTCGTGGTCACCGCCGACGGCACGCTGCTCGCCCGAGCGCCGCAGTTCGCCGAGCACCTGCTCGTCCTCGATCTCGACCTGCCGGCGGCGTCCAGCGGGCTGACGGGGCCGGCCGGCGAGCTGACCGTTTCGCGCGTCACGCTGTCCGAGTCCGCAGCGCCCGTGCCGGAGCCCGCGCGTCTCGGCGAGATCGCCGATCGGGTCGTTGACGAGGCCGAGGTGTGGTCCGCGCTGGTCACCGGCCTGGGCGACTACGTCCGCAAGAACGGCTTCTCCTCGGTGGTGCTGGGGCTCTCCGGCGGCATCGACTCCGCCGTCTGCGCGGCGCTGGCGGTCGACGCGCTCGGCGCGCAGAACGTGTACGGCGTGTCGATGCCGAGCGGGTACTCCTCCGAGCACTCCAAGAGCGACGCCGCCGACCTCGCCGAGCGCACCGGCCTGCATTACCGCACAGTGGCGATCGCGCCTATGGTCGACGCGTTCCTGTCGAACCTCAAGCTCACCGGCTTGGCCGAGGAGAACCTCCAGGCGCGGGTGCGCGGCGTGATCCTGATGGGGCTTTCCAACGAGGAGGGCCACCTCGTGCTGACCACCGGCAACAAGAGCGAGTACGCGGTCGGCTACTCGACGCTCTACGGCGACTCGGTCGGCGGGTTCGCCCCCATCAAGGACGTGCGCAAGACGCTGGTGTGGCAGCTGGCCCGGTGGCGCAACGCCGACGCGGCGGCCCGCGGCGAGACCCCGCCGATCCCGGAGGCGTCGATCACCAAACCGCCGTCCGCAGAGCTGCGCCCGGGCCAGGTGGACTCTGACTCGCTGCCCGACTACGAGATGCTCGACGCGATCCTCACCCTCTACGTGGACGCCGACCGTGGCCGCGCCGACGTGCTCGCCGCCGGCTACGAGGCCGACACCGTCGACCGGGTACTGCGGCTGGTGGACCACGCCGAGTACAAGCGCCGGCAGTCCGCGCCGGGCACGAAGATCAGCCTCAAGGCGTTCGGCCGCGACCGGCGCCTCCCGATCACCAACCGCTGGCGCGAGACGCACTGACCCGCTCTCTTGTTGATGAAGGTGCCCTTCATGCGGCCCTGGGCCCATGAAGGGCACCTTCATCAACAGGCGCAGGCGACGGGCGGCGCTTCGCTGGCCCTGTGGTGCTGTTAACAGTCCGGCAATGTGGGGCGCATTCTGTGCGACGATTCGCCTCGTACACCCGGGGACCCGCCAGGGCCTCGAGGAGAGGAGACGATGATGTCTGAGCCCAGCCTCTACGGAGGCGCCGTCGGCCGCCGCGTCCGCACCCGTGACCTGTTCGCCGCCAAGGAACGCGGCGAGCGGTGGCCCATGCTGACCTCGTACGACCAGTACACCGCGAAGCTCTTCGACGACGCCGGCATCCCCGTGCTGCTCGTCGGCGACTCCGCATCGAACAACGTTTTCGGCAACGAGACCACCCTCCCGGTCACCGTCGATGAGTTGCTGCCGCTGGTCCGCGCCGTCGTGCGCAGCACCGAGCGGCCAATGATCATCGCCGACATGCCGTTCGGCTCGTTCGAAGCCTCCCCCGCGCAGGCGCTGGCCACCGCCGTCCGGTTCATGAAGGAGGCCGGCGCGCATGCCGTGAAGCTGGAGGGCGGCGCGCGGGTCGCACCGCAGGTCGAGGCCATGACCGGCGCGGGCATCCCGGTGATGGGGCACATCGGCTTCACGCCGCAGCACGAGCACGTGTTCGGCGGCTACCGCGTCCAGGGCCGGGGCAGCGACGGCGACCGGCTGTTCGGCGACGCGCTGGCGCTCGCCGAGGCGGGTGCGTTCGCCATCGTCCTGGAGATGGTCCCGGCCGAGGTCGCGAAGCGGATCACCGGCGAGCTACGGATCCCGACCGTCGGCATCGGCGCCGGCATCGACTGCGACGCGCAGGTCATGGTCTGGCAGGACATGGCCGGGCTGCGCGGCGGTCGGATGCCGAAGTTCGTGAAGCAGTACGCGGACCTGCGCAGCGTCCTGGCCGGTGCCGTGGAGCAGTTCGCAGGCGAAGTGCGTGACGGCACCTACCCCGACGAGGACCACACTTACCACTAGGCGAGTTGGCGCTCCAGCACGTCTCGCGCCTCCACCAGCGACGGCCCGTACCAGGTGAGGTGCCGGCCGCTCACCAGAGCGGTCGGCACGTCATCGAACACCTCCGGGCCATCGGCGCGATGGAACGCGTACGGCTCGTCCGGCAGCACGACCAGATCGGGCCGGCGCCGGAGGATCTCCGCCGCCGACGTCTTGGGGTAGCGCTCGGTCGCGTCGGCGAACACGTTGCCGATACCCAGGTGAAGCAGCAGATCCGCGGCGAACGTGTCCGGGCCGAGCACCATCCACGGCCGGCGCCAGATCGGCACCGCCGCCCGCCGAGCGGGCGGAGAACCGTCGAACGTCGGCGCCCACACCTTCCGCGCCTCGTCCCACCACAGTGGACGGTCAAGCCCGCACGCCGCGAACAGACTCGCCAGGCTGGTGAACGCCTGGGCGAGCGTGCGCGGGTTCGTCACCCACACGGTGAACCCGGCCGCACGCAAGGCCTGCACGTCCTCCCGGCGGTTCTCCTCGGCGTTCGCGATCACGAGGTCCGGTCGCGCGGCTTGGACGCGGTCGAGATCGGGCCACTTGGAGCCGCCGACGCGCGGCGCGTCCAGGCCGGCCGGCTGCGTGCAGTAGTCGGTGACGCCGGCGAGCAGCCCCGGCGCAGTCACGGCGATGGCCTCGGTGAGCGACGGCACCAGCGACACGACCCGCTGCGGCGGGCCAGCCAAGGTCAGCGGCGTGCCCAGGTCGTCGAACAGCTCAGACATCCGTGACGCGGATGCCGGCGTGCGCCTTGTACCGGCGGTTGACCGAGATGAGGTTCGCGGTCAGCGCCTCGACCTGGTGCGCGTTGCGCAGCCGGCCGGCGTAGATGCCGCGCATGCCGGGGACGCGGGCGGCGAGCGCGGCGACGAGATCGGTCGCGGCCCGGTCCTCGCCCAGCACCAGCACGTCCGTGTCGATCTGCGGCACCGCCGCGTCGAGCAGCAGCGCGGCACTGATGTGGTGGAACGCGGCGGTGACCCGGCTGTCCGGCAGCAGCCCGGCGGCCTGCTGGGCGGCGCTGCCCTCGGGGACCTCCAGCGCGTACGCGCCCTGCTTGTCGAAGCCGAGCGGGTTGACGCAGTCGACGACGATCTTGCCGGCGAGCTGCTCGCGCAGCGCCTCCAGCAACGCGCCGTGGCCCTCCCACGGCACCGCCACGATCACCACGTCCGCCTTGGCCGCCACGGTGCCGTTGTCGGCGCCGGTTATCTCGGTGCCCGCGCCGTCGCGCAACGCGTTCAGCTCGGTGGCGGCAGCATCGGCGCGCGCGGCGTCGCGGGAGCCCACCAGCACCTGCTGGCCCGTGACCGCTAGCCGGTAGGCGAGCCCCTTGCCCTGCGGTCCGGTCCCGCCGAGTACGCCGACGACCAGCGTCGTCACGTCGGTGGTCGGCTCGGTGCTCATCTGGTTCCTCCTGCGTACGGACTCTCGGCTGGGCGTCGTGCCCATCCTTGCACCGTCGCCGCGACGGGCCGGCGTTCCGCGACCGAAATCACCGCTTGCGGGGCCGTCGATGCGGTGATCTGGCGACGCTGACACCGTGACACCTGCCCAGCGGAGTCCACCTCGGAGTCGCTGGGCGGGCTACGCCTTCCGGCCGACGAGTTCGAAGCGGACCTTGCGACTCGCCGGGACGACCTGGGCGAGCCGCACCTTGACCCGGCTGCCGAGCTGGAAGCCCTCCCCCGAGCATTTCGCGCGCACCGCCGGATCGTCGAGCACAACGGTGGCGCCCTCCCCGTTCAGCTCGACGACCGCAGCGTCGAACAGCTCGCCCGTACGGCCGGCCAGGACGGTGGCCTCGGCGAGGTCAATGACCGCGCGCTCCACCTCGTGCGAGCGGCGGTCCGACCGACCCATCGCCTCAGGCAGCGCGGGTAGCGCGGCGCGCACCCACTCCGGCACCTGCTCGCCGGCGGTGAGCGCGAGGCAGATCTCGGTGGTGTACCGGTCGGCGAGGCGGCGCAGCGGTGCGGTGACGTGCGCGTACGCCGAGGCGACCGCCGAGTGCAGTGGCTGCTCCGGCGGTACGCCGTCGAACGGCGTGTACGCCGCCCCTCGCAGCAACGCGGCCGCGAGGTCGATGAAAGCCGCGCCGCGCGGATCGTTCGGGTCGACGGTGGCGATCACGGCGCTCGGCGTGGCGCCGTCGGGCCACGTGACGCCCAGTGCGGGAGCCGCTGCGCGCAGCCGCTCGATGTCGCGCGGGTCGGCTGGCGGCAGCGTGCGCAGGAGTCCGATCCCGCCGTCGAGCATGATCTTCGCCGCGCACTCGCCGGCGAGCAGCGAGATGTGCGCGTTGTACTCCTCCACGATCGGCGGCGCGCGGAACGTCAACTTCCAGCCGCCGCCCTCCACCTCCTGCACCTCCTGGTCAGGGAGGTTGAGGTCAATCGCACCCCGGCGGGCGGCACGGTCGATCCGGAGCTTGCCGATCTCCGCCAGCGGCGCGATCGGATCGGGCAACCGGCCGGCGTCCAGATCGGCCTGGACAGCGACGTAGTCGAGCTGCGCCGTGCTGCGCACCAGCGCCCGGCGCACGTCGACCGCGACGGCCTCCCCGGCGGCATCGAGGTCGATCGTCCACACCACGGCGGGACGGGTCTCGCCCGGGAGCAGGCTGGCCGCGCCCTCGCTCAGCACGGTCGGGTGCAGCGGCACGCGGGCGTCCGGAAAATATTGGGTCTGGCCGCGGCGGCGCGCTTCGGCGTCGATCGCGCCACCGGCACGGACGAAGCTGGCGACGTCCGCGATCGCGTACCGGATCCGGAAACCGTCGCCGGTCGCCGACAGGTGCATGGCCTGGTCGAGATCGCGCGCGCCGGCCGGATCGATCGTCACGAACGGCACGTCAGTGAGGTTCGTCTCCGGGCGCGGCGGTGCGGCGGCCACCTTCTCGGCCTCGGCGACCACCTCCGGCGCGAACTCGGTCGGCAACTCCAGCTCGCGCCGTAGGGCGCTGAAGTCGATATCGGGGGCGCTGACGCGATGAGCTGGCACGGTCCGTTCCTACCAGACCGCGCCAGCCGAGCGGATCAACGCGCCGCTTTCGCTCCCGGCCTCGGCGCGGACTTGGTGACACGCTTCGCCGCCGGCGCCCGCTTCGTCACGGTGGCGCGGCCCGCCGCCTTGGTGACGGCCTTGGTCACGGTCGCCGCGCGCTTCGCCGTCGGAGCCTTCTTCGCCGCGGCCTTCGTCGTGCTGGTTTTCTTGGCCGGCGCCTTCTTTGCGGCCGTCTTCTTCGTAGGCCGGCTGGCCGTGGCCTTCTTCGTCGCCGCCTTCGTGGCGGGAGTGGCCCGCTTCGCCACGGTCTTCGCTGCGGCCGCCTTCTTCGTGGGGGCCGCCTTCTTCGTGGCGGTGACCTTTTTGGTCGTGGCCTTCGTCGCCACCTTCTTCGCGACGACCTTCTTCGTGGCGACCTTCTTCGTGGCGACCTTCTTGGCGGGCGCCTTCGCTGCGGCGCTGCGGGTCGTCTTCGTGGCCTTCCTGGTGGCTGGGCGGGAAGCGGCGGTCGAATTCTTCGCGGCAACCTTCTTCACCGCTGCCTTCCTCGCCGCTGGTGCTTTCTTCGCTGCGGCCATCTACTGCCTCCTCAGGGGGCGGTTGTCGCATTCAATAACAGATGCGACTGATGGCCATGTCAATATGCCACGCCGAATTCCTACCTGGACAAACGCGTCAGTCAGGGGCCGTTCTCCCACCGCTCGTCTTCGGCTTCCCACTCCTCATTCCGTTCGCGAACACGCTGCAATGCTTGCTGCGCCTCAGATTCCGTCGCATACGGACCGAGCCGATCACCGCCGGGACAGACGTCGTCGCCGGATTCGACGCGGGAATGTTTTACGCACCAGTAGAACGCGTTCGCACTGTCGGCAGCCATGCCTTCACTCTGCACCCGCAACGGATTCGGCGCCACCGCAGCGCGTGGCGGAGCACACCTCGCCACCCCTGGGGGCCTGCGGCTACCCCAGCATCCGCCGCATCTCGATGATCTCGGCGCGCTCTGCGGTGACGATGCTCGCGGCGAGCGCGCGGGCGTCGGCGTTCTTACCGTTCTCCCGCTCTTCCTCGGCCATCGTCAATGCCCCTTCGTGGTGCCGCATCATGAGCGTGAGGAACAGCCAACCGGCGTCCGCACCGATCGCTTTCTCCAGCGCCGCCAGCTCTGCTGCGGACGCCATTCCGAGCATCTCGTGGTGCGCTCCGGCAGTCTCCATTTCGGACTCCGCCGGCACCATCGTGATCGCCTCCGCATGGTGGACGATCATGTCCCGGGCGAACCGGATGTCGGCGGCGTTGAATCAGCGTCAGCGCCGCAGGCTCCGAGCAGGAGCACGGCGGAGAACGGCGCGATGATGCGCTTCATGAGACGAATTCCCTTCGTCGAACGTGATCGGGTGAGCGGAATCGAGCCGGTGGGCTCAGGTCCGCAGGACCGACAGTTCGGCGAGTGACGGCGGGTCGGGCGAGCGCGCGGTACGGGGGCTCGCCGGTATCTTGCGCCCCAGAGAATTCAGAGATCCCGCACGTCGGACCAGTCCAGGCCCATCGGGTTCGGCATCGGCAGCGCGCCGGTATCGATGATCTGGTTGGACACCGGCCGGATCAGCTCGGCTAGCCGTGCTGTGTCTGCCGGGCCGACCGCCTGCCACACCTCGGCGGCCAGCTCGTCCGTACGGCGCTCCACCTCGGCGCGGAGCGCCACCCCGGCCGGCGTCAGCGCGCCCGTGTCGTCGAGGAGTCCCCGCGCGGCGAGACCGCGTTCGGCCGCCGTCCACTCGTCCTCCGACCACTTGCGCGCGAAGAGCAGCATCGGCTTCGGCGGACCACCGGTGAGCGAGAGCGTCACGTGCGCCTGCAACGGATCGAGCCCCGCACAGACCAGCGCCGCCACGTGGCCGTCGCCGCGCTGCTCGCGCAGGATCGTCGTCGCCGTCCAGAGCACGAGGTGCGGCGCGCTCGGCCAGGGCAGCGCCGCGTTGGCTGCCGCCAGCGGGCGCCCGGCGGTGGACGCCAGCCCCGCTGCGCGGCGGGCCAGCTCGGCGGCCTCGGCCACCTCCGCGCTTTCCAGGACGGGCCCGAGGATCCGGCGCAGGGCAGTGTCCATCGCGGCGAGCCGAGCGTCGAGCACGGCCTCCGGCGACGCGTAGGACCAGGCATCCGGGATCGCCCGCGCGACCATCGCGGGGTGGAAGTTGTAGAACGTGGCGGTGACCAGCTCCGCGCTGGCCGCCCCGAGCGGCGCCGAGCGGGACGCGAAGTAGCTCATCCAGCCGCCGCGCATGCCCAGCGCATCGGTTGCCTGCCGTGCCTCGGGCGCGAAGTACGTGACGGCGTGGACGGGTTCGAGCAGCCGCCACATCCGGCGGGCGAGGGCGGCATCGGTCGCGGCATCGATCTCAGTCATGGCTCCACTCCACCATGCGCCGCCAGCGCCAGTCACGAGTGTGGGACAGCTCACGACCGTCGCGGACGGCGCTCAGGGCACCCGGGAACGCCAGTGCGAGCAATCCGGCGGCTGGACGGTGCTGAGCAGCCCCGATCCGATCCCGTGCTGGTGGCCCGGCAGCTCGCCGGTGCCGGCGACGAACAGGCCGGTGAACGCGATCCCCTGACCGACGCCGCCGATGACCAACCCGGCGGTAGCTGCGTCCCGGGACAGGCTCCGGGACGCAGCGGCGCACGTCAGGCGTCGTCGCCGTCCTCGATCCGGAACCCGACCTTCAGCCCGACCTGGTAGTGCCCGACCTCGCCGTCCGCGATGTGGCCACGGATCTGCGTCACCTCGAACCAGTCGAGGTGGCGGACGGTCGTGCTGGCGCGCGCGATGGCGTTGCGGATCGCCTGGTCGATCGAGTCCGGCGACGAACCGACGATCTCCGAGACGCGGTACGTGTGGTCCACCCTGATCACCTTCCGAAACGTGGTTTCACTGGCGACGGCGTACAGCAGAACCTCACCAGGTCTCCGGCCGATCGGCGACCCAACACTCCGGTTTACTTTTGTGCCGGCGGTCCGTGTCAGGTGCAGCACCGCGTACGATCCCGCTCACCTAGCCGTTGCCATGGGGGGTCTCTATGCTGTTCCGCACCCGGCACACCCTGTACTTAGCCAGCCTCTTGACGGTGGCCGCGCTCGTCGCAGTCGGGTTACCGCACGCCAGCGCCTCGATCAGCCAGGCGACTGTGGTCAAGGACAATCCCGCGGACTACACCCCCAACGTCCAGGACGACGCGACCGTCGACAACGCGGCCATCTACGCGTTCAGCCAGAGCAGCGCCACGATGTACGCCGGCGGCACGTTCCGCACAGTCCGCAACGCGCCGCGGACGGTCACCTACACCCGGTACAACCTGATGGCGTTCAACGCCACGAACGGCGCCCTCACCTCGTTCGCCCCGAACCTCAACGGCCCGGTCTGGGGCCTGGCGACGAGCGGCAACACGGTCTACGTGGCCGGCGAGTTCACCACGGCGAATGGCGTGGCACGGCGCGGCATCGTCAAGCTCGACGGCACCACCGGCGCGGTCGACACCGCCTTCAACGCGGCGCTGCCGTCCGGCAAGGTCACCGAGGTGCGGCTCGTCGGCGGCCGGCTGCTGATCGGCGGCACGTTCCCGAAGAAGCTCGCCGCCCTCAACCCCGCTACCGGCGTGAACACCAACTTCATCAACATCGCGATCACCGGCAGCGTCGCCTCCAACGCCGGCCCCACCGGAATCTACCGGTTCGCGGTCAACCCGGCCGGAACCAGGCTGGTCGCGATCGGCAACTTCACCGCCGTCGCCGGCGCGAGCCGCTATCGCGCGTTCATGCTCAACCTCGGCACCACCTCGGTCACCCTCAACGGTTGGGACTACGCGCCGCTACGCCGCATGTGCACCTCGACGAACCTCCCCGAGTACCTGCGGGACGTGGACTTCTCCCCCACCGGCAACTACTTCGTGTTCGTCGCGACCGGATACCTCCCTGCCAGCACCACCCACATCGGCACGTCGATCTGCGACGCCGCGGCCCGCTTCGAGACGGACGTCACCGCACCAACCAAGCCCACCTGGATCAACTACACCGGCGGCGACACGCTGCACTCGGTGGCCGCCACCGGCGCCGCCGTCTACGTCCAGGGCCACCAGCGCTGGTTAGACAACCCGTACGGCCGCAACAACGCCGGTCCCGGTGCGGTCGCCCGCCAGGGCATCGGCGCCATCAACCCCACCACCGGCAAGGCGCTCTCCTGGAACCCCGGCAAGGAAGGTGGCGTCGGCGGCAAGGACTTCCTCGCCACGGCTAGCGGTCTCTGGGTCGGCAGCGACACCCGCTACTTCAACGGCGAGTACCGCCAGGGGATCGCTTTCCTCCCGCTGTAGACGCTCTTTTTCGGGGGCGGCCTTTCGAGGCCGCCCCCGGGTCACGTCCCTACAGCGGACGGCCTCAGCTCGGCACGCTGGCAAGGGTGGCGGCCAGCACCGCGCGCTGCGTCGCCTGGGCGGCCGCATGTCGCACGCGGCCCTCGTCGGTGAGGCACACGAAGATGCCCCGCCGATCGTCCGCGCACATCGACCGCGCGACGAGCCCGTCCCGCTCGAGCCGCGCCACCACGCGGGACAGCGCGCTCTGGCTCAGGTGCACCGACTCGGCCAACCCCTGGACGCGGCGCTTGGGCTCGTCGTCCTCCGCCAGCCGGTCCAGCACCTCGAACTCGCTCACGCCGAGCCCGTGCGCGTCGTGCAGCGCCCGCTCCAGCGCGCACGAGACAGCGGCATACCGCTCGGCGAGGCCACGCCACGCCTGGACGAGCTCCCGCTCGCGAGCCACATCGGTCACGCTCGGCACCTTACCACTGCACAAACATAATGTGTATCGGAATAATTGTCTGTTGCATTAGATGCGTATGCATGTATCTTCACTCCCATGACTTCTACCGCAACTCCACTTCAGACGACGGCGCCGCCGATCGCTGATCAGCGCTGGGGACCAAGCCTGTGGGGCGCGCTCATCGTGCTCTGCGGCGCGCTGTTCCTCGACGGGCTGGATCTCTCCATGGTGGGCGTCGCCCTGCCGTCGATCGGGGCAGAGCTGGGGCTGTCCACGTCGGCGCTGCAGTGGGTCGTCAGCGGCTACGTGCTCGGCTACGGCGGGTTGCTGCTCCTCGGCGGACGCGCCGCCGATCTACTGGGCCGCCGCCGCGTGTTCTTGATCGCCATCGGCGTCTTCGCCGCGGCCTCGCTGCTCGGGGCGTTCGTCGACAACGGCACGCTGCTCGTCGCCACCCGCTTCATCAAGGGTGTCAGCGCGGCGTTCACGGCGCCGGCCGGTCTGTCCATCATCACGACGACCTTCCCGGAGGGGCCTGCCCGCAACCGGGCGCTGAGCATCTACACAGCGACCGGCGCCAGTGGCTTCTCCCTCGGCCTGATCCTCGGCGGCGTCATGACCGAGGTCGGCTGGCGCTGGACCTTCCTGCTCCCCGTCCCGATCGCGCTGGCCCTGCTCGCCGCCGGTACCCGGCTGATTCCGCGCGACGGGCGGCCGGCCGGAGCCCGGCAGGGGTACGACGTGGCCGGCGCCGTGACCAGTACGGCCGCACTCCTGCTGCTCGTGTACGCCGTCACCGAAGCGCCCGAGGTGGGCTGGCTGGCGCCGCGCACGTTGCTCGCGTTCGCCCTGGTGGGGT
>Ga0184623_10000191_pt1 | contig 25534 bp, 19 predicted proteins | sample PLM1_100_b1_FD_133138 | JGI IMG/M metagenome (GOLD analysis project Ga0184623, IMG submission 133138) | Groundwater sediment microbial communities from an aquifer in East River, Colorado, USA - PLM1_100_b1 | ecosystem: Environmental > Terrestrial > Soil > Riparian zone | place: USA: East River... | reverse complement strand
TTCGGATCCATCACCCCGACCAGCGCGTCGCCCGCGGGCGGCGGTTCGGCGTCACTGGCTACGCCAGCCTCGTCTGCCGGCCCGGTGGCGGTGTCTACCGCGGCGTTGTCCGACCCGGGGGTACCGAGGCCGGGGAACTGCGGGCGCCTCCCCGCCTCCCGTGCGATGGCGACCGGATCGGTTTCCGCATCGAGCCGGCTGAAATAGACCTCGACCTCGGTTCGGTAGGCCGCGATCGCCGCCTCGACGGCATCTACTTCACGGCCGATCAGCAGGCGATGGTCCTCCAACCGTTGTGTCAGCTCGCCGCGACGGCTGGCGATCCGCCGCTCGCGTTCCGCCTGGATACGCTCGATCTCGGTATCGGCCCAGGTGTCGATCGCCTTGACATCGCCTTCGGCGAGTATCCGCAATTCCTCGGTTTCGGACGTCTCCCGCGCCCGGATGACGTCGAGATGCGCGTTTCGCCGGCGCTCGCTGTCCTCGGCGATCCGAATGCGCTCCGCGGCCGCGGCGGACTGCATGACGCGGGCGAGGTCGGCAAGAAAGGCGGCGCTGTCGTCGTCGGTCGGATTCGTCGTGGGATCGTCAGTGGCAGCGGCCGTGTCCTCGGCGTCCGCGCCCAGAGCCGGCGCGCTGCCGTTCGTGTCCCACGAACCGGCCGGTTCTTGCTCGCCATCCCTCAACGCAGGTTGGAACTCCGACTCGTTCTCGCGCATAGATGCCTCGACCTCTCTCCCCGGTGGGTGCCAGATCGTACGTCCGGACGTGCCCGCGGGCAACAGTCGCATCCGCCTTGTCCCGGACGGCGGATGTCAATCGGGCAGAGCGAGGGTCTCCGGGGCCCAGGCGCGGTCCTCGTCGCCCTCGGGTGCGTCGAGAACCTTCCGTACCGCCTCGATGAATTGGGTGAGGGTGAACGGCTTCTGAAGGAAGTGCGGCTCGGCGTCGGGCGAGCTCGTCCCCGACGCCTCGAACTGGGCGGCATACCCCGAGACGTACAGAGCCCTCAGGCGCGGTCGCGTCCGCCGGAGCTGGCGGACGACCTCAGGCCCGTGGCCATCCGGCATGACTACGTCCGCGACCACGAGGTCGAGGCGGCTCCCCGGATCAACGGCGGACAGTGCCTCGGGGCCGCTCGAGGCGGCGATGACCACGCAGCCCGCTTTCTGGAGGGCGCGGACCATGAGCTCGCGGACCTGGTCCTCGTCCTCGACGACGAGGACCGTCACCTCCGGGCCGAGCCGGCGCCGCGTCGGGCCACCGGTTGCGCTGCGCTCGGCGGGTACGGCCGCGCTCAGCGGAAGATAGATCCGGAACGTGGTCCCATTCTCGGGCTCTGATTCGACGCCGACGTGACCGCCGGACTGCTGGACGGTCCCGTAGACCATTGCCAACCCGAGACCGGTGCCCTTGCCCACGTCCTTCGTGGTGAAGAACGGCTCGAAGATCCGGGCCTGGGTGGCTGGGTCCATCCTGATCCCCGTATCGCTCACGACCAGCATCGCGTACAGCCCCGGCGTCACGCCCGGTCCGATGTCGGCATATGCCGTGTCGAGTTCAACTACTCCGGTCTCGATCGTCAGGGTCCCGCCGGCGGGCATCGCGTCGCGGGCATTGACCGCGAGGTTCAGGACGACCTGCTCGAAGTGGGCGTCGTCGATGTCGACGACAACTTGTTCGTCGTCCGTGTGAACGACCACCGTGACGTCGTCGAGCACGACCCGACGAAGCAGCGGGTGCAGGTCGGTGACGAGCCTGTTCAGATCGAACGGTTGCAGCCGGAGCGCCTGGCGGCGACCGACCGACAGGAGCTGACCGGTCAGGCTCGCCGCGCGCGCCGTCGCCCGCTGGATCTCTTCGACGAGCTCGCGCCGGGCATCTGTCGTGTCGAGCTCATCGAGGAGCAGCGTCGAGAAGCCGTCGATGACCGTCAGCATGTTGTTGAAGTCGTGGGCGACGCCACCCGCGAGCTCTCCGATCGCGTCCATTTTCTGCGCCTGGCGCAGGCTCTCCTCGAGGTGACGTTGGGCGGAGATATCCCGGACATAGCCAGTGAACATCGGCGGACCCGGCTGATCGATCCGGTTGATCGCGACCTCGACGGGGATCTGCCGTCCATCCGACCGCATGGCTCGCAGCTCGACGCGTCGCCCAAGGATGGCCGCGTCTCCGGTGGCCAGGTACCGGGTGAGGCCGGCCCGATGGCGCTCCCGGAGTTCGGGCGGCACTAGGATCTCGGCCAGTTCCTGGCCGATGACGTCATCGCGTCTGTGACCAAATGTTCGCTCTGCGGCGGGGCTGAACTCGGTGATGCGACCGGAGTCGTCCATGACGATGACTGCGTCGATGGCGGCTTCGAGCATCGCGCCCTTGCGTGCCTCGCTCGCACGAAGCGCTTCCTCGGCCATGCGTCGTTCGGTGAGGTCGAGGACGCTGCCCTCGTGCCAGCGCATGTCGCCGTCGCCGTCCCGGATCGCCCGGGCCTCGACAACGACCCAGCGAACAGCTCCGTCGGCGCCGTGCAACCGGGTCTCGAATCCCCTGACGACACCGTCCCGCTCGATCGAGACGAGCCACCGCTCCCAATCGGCCGGTTCGACCCAAAGTTCGCTCCACCGCCTCGTGGCGAGGCTGTCCGCGTCGTGAAGCCGAGCATCTCCGCCAGGGCGAGGTTCGCCTCCACGAATTGGCCGTCGTGCGTCGTCCGGAATAGCCCGATGGGAACCCGGTCGAAGAGCTCGTGGTAGCGGACCTGTGATTCCGGGAGCGATCGACGCTCCTCATCCATCCTCGAGATCTCGTGGTATTGCCAGGATCATCCTCGGGGCACCATTGGCCGGACGTCGAAGAGTGTTGGCGCCCCCGGCAGGATTCGAACCTGCGACCTTCCGCTTAGAAGGCGGTTGCTCTGTCCACTGAGCTACGGGGACGCGGTCTGGGCAAGTCTATGCGAACTCAATTGCGCTACGGCTCTCCTCGACCTGATAACGAAGCCGACCCCACCGGGGCCGGCTTCGTCCTAGTGACCGTCGCCCTGCCTCAGTGGCGCAGGCGGACCGTCCTGCTGACAAAGGCATCGGTGCACTCGATTGGCCCACATGCGAACGCAAACACGTTCACCGAGAGGGATCCGCCGAGGAACTTGCCATCCTCGCTAGTGATGTCCATCGACCATCGGGTGGCTGAACAATCGACGAAGGTGCTACCGAAGCCGCGGATCAGGAACCGGCCGACCCGCTGGGTGGCGTCGGCGTCGATTTGGACACCGTCCGCGTTGCTGCAGCTGATCGATCCCCGGATCGTTGCGACGCCATAGCGACTGAACGAACCCGTTCCGTCCAGGGTGATCGCGAGCGTCGGCGGCGGTGGTGCGACGTCGACGTGGAAACTCAGAGTTCCGCCGCCACCTGCCTGGCCGACCACGCCCCCACCGCAGCATGTCCCGACCGCGAGCAGGTACGCCGTTCCGCCAGTCGCTTCCCAGCTGAGGAAGGATTGAAGGCCCTGCGCGTCGTCGTTGCAATCGATGACGTTGATGCCGCCGAACCCGTCGGGGGTTCCGACATAGAGGGTCGTGTCGTAGTCACTGCCGAACGTGTCGGCTGCATAGCGGCCGGACGACGCCGGCGTAAAGGAGTACCAGACCGTCGATCGGTCGGGCTCGCCGAAGCAAAAGGTCGGGTCCGTGGCTCCAGTCGTCGCTTCGGTCGTGTCATAGGGGCCGTCCGAGTACGGCAATGCCCCTACCGCAGTTGGGTTGGCGATGTCGTCGTTGGCGGGCGGGGCGGCGCTCACGGGGCCGGCCAGCCCGGTCATCACGATTGCGGCCGTACCGAGAGCAGCGAGCGCGCGCCGCAGTCGTGACGTTTTACGTTCCTTGCTCATTTCCGCAGCCTCACGCTGGCCACCACAAAAGCCTCGCCGCAGGACGTAGCGTCGCAAGCGAAGGCAGAGACATCGGCCGTGGCCTTGCCCGGTCCGAACTTGCCGTTTTCGCCGACGACCGATGCGAACCAGTCCGTTGATGTCGTGTCGCATGCCGGCGAGTCAAACCCGAAGCCGCGGATCGCGAATCGACCGATCGGCTGCCGGAGGCTCACGCTGACATCGCTGAAGTCGGCCATGCGAGTGCAACTAATGGTGCCGCTGATCGTGGCCTCGCCGGTCTTCGGATTTACCTTGCCGGCCGAGTTGACCGTCAGACTGACCTCGAGCGGGGGCGGGGCCACGTCGATCGAAACATCGAGCTGGCCGCCGTTCGTGGCGTCGCCGTCGATGTCGGCGAACATCAGGTAGTAGGTCGTGCCGGCCGCGGCGTCGAAGCTCGCCGCACCCTCAACGCAGGTCACGAGGTTGTTGGCATCGGCGCTGCCCTCGAAGACGTTGACGCCGACTGGGTAGTCGCTGCCGGTGGCATCGACAAGGACGGACGTCGCGCTGGCCAGGGTCAACGTGAACCAGACGGTCGCCTGGTCCGTGCCGCCGGCGCCGCAGCCGATGTCGTCCGTGGTGACGGTCGCCTCGGTCGTGTTCTCGGTGAAGGTGACCGGAATTGCCGACAGGGCAATCGCGCCGGCCGGTAGATCATTGGGAGGTGGCGAGGCGAGCGCCATGCCCGGCGCCGCTACTACAAGCGCGATCCCGGCAATAGATGCCGCGATGCGCGCACGCCCGGTCAGGGCAGAGATCGAGAATCCTCTCATTGGCTGACACTCCGATCACCTGCGGGTCGGGCTCGCCAGTGACTCCGCGCGGTCCAGGCGGCCGGTGTAAAGGGCCCGCGCATCTTCGTCACCCGCTGTGGTGGGAAGGACGCTACGCCAGCGCCGTCATTGGGCCATCTCCACGGGTGTCGGTGTCAACGATCCCGAGAGCAACTAACAGGCCCTGTTCGGTCCCGGCGCCACGCTCGGAGCCATGGCGTTCAGAGCCCGACACTTAGAAGGCGGTGCTCTGTCCACGAGCTACGGGGACGCCCTCACGAGCGCCCAACCACTGTACGCGACTCACCTGGGCGGCGGGTCACGCACGTCTGTGTGTCGGGGGCTTGGCGGCGTGTGACCGGATCGTTACGGCGCGGCGAACTCCCTGCGACGGTCAGGAACCAGATTGGCATCCGAACCCGCCCGTACAGGAGCCCGTCCGATGAAGCACTCGATCCCGATCAGCGTCGTCCTCGTCCTCAGCGCGGCCCTCGTCGCCTGCAGTGAGCCAATCCGCGCCCTCGGCGGCGCGGTCCCGCCGGTCGCCTCGGCCGAGCCCTCCTTCGAGCTTGGCAGCCCGGATCTCACGCCCGCGCCGAGCGCGACTCCAGGGGCTAGTTCATCTCCATCATCGCCGTCCGCCGAACCGATCCCGTCGCCGGACGCGACGCCCGCAGCGTCGCCCAGCGGCACGACCATTGTCCGTGCCTATTTCATGCTTGGCGGACCAATCCGTAGCGCGGGACTCGTTCCCGTCCTCCGAGAGATTCCTGCGACGAAGGCTGTCGCGAGGGCTGCGATGAATGCTTTGCTCGACGGCCCGAACGGTACTGAGCGCGGCGCCTCACCTGCGATCTCGAGCACGATCCCCGTAGGGACCGAACTTCTGGGCCTATCGATCGACGAGGGTGTGGCGACCGTCGACCTGTCCGATGCATTCGAGCCCGGGGGGGACCTCGAGTCCAGGGTTGGCCGCATCGGCCAGGTGGTTTACACCCTGACCCAGTTCCCGACCATCAAGTCCGTCGCCTTCCGCGTAGAGGGCCGGCCCGTGACGGCGTTTGGCCCGGAAGGCATCGTCCTCCATGGGCCTGTAAGCCGTGCCGAACTCCTCGAGACCGGCTTCGAAGGAATGTTCGAGAGTGTCCTGCCCGCGATCTTGGTCGACGGGCCGGCCTGGGGCGCGACCCTCGGCAATCCCGGTAGGGTCACAGGCACCGCCAACACCTACGAGGCCTGGCTCATGGTCAGCCTCTACGACGCGTCAGGTCGGCAGCTCTACGAGAGTCACGCCACGGCGACTTGCGGCACGGGCTGCCGAGGGACGTTCGACATCACCGTGTCGTACGTTCTCGCGGACGCTCAATGGGGCACGCTACGCGTCTTCGACGGGGATGAGAGCGGCGAGACGGATGGAGTCAGTCGCGAATACCGGGTGTGGCTCACCCGGGGATCATCGGTAGAGCCCGGCCCGTGCGGGTGCTGACATTCTGATGCGCCCGAGCCGACCTCAGACGGGTGCTGCCCGCCGCACCGCCACAGAGGCGGCGCGGCGGGCGTCGCATGAGCCCGGGTGGCCTCTTCGCCGGAACCGGTCCGGACGGTGGGGACGGGCCCTCGTGCGCGCCGGATGTCACGAAGGTGCCGGTAATGACACCTCAGTGACCTTCGACGCTGCGCGTGGTTCCGTACACAGCCTCGGGCTCGGAACCTAGCCTAACTCCGCGCCGCGACGCGGTCTACGGGCCAAATTCGAGCGAATCAGCGCGTGCTATGCTCCGCGCCCTTCGACCGTTCGAGGACCGTCGCGCCATGATCAGGATCGTGCCCGCCCGATGACCTCGCCAGGAGTTCGCGACGGTCAGCTCGCCCTCGATCTCGCTCCGGATCTGCCCGTCCTTGCGGTCGCCCCCGAGTGGAAGGACCAGCAGCGGTTGTGGGGCCACTCGTTCCACCCGATGTGCTCGTACCTGGCGAGCTTTCCGGCTGCTCTCGCCCACGCCTTCATCGCGCGCTACTCGCGCCGAGGCGACGTGGTCCTCGATCCGTTCTCCGGACGGGGAACGACCCCCCTCCAGGCAGGCGCCGAGGGGCGGATCGGGGTCGGCAACGACCTGAACCCCTTCGCCCACCTCCTGACGGCGTCCAAGGTCGATCCGGCCGGGCCGGCGGAGGCACGAACGCGGCTGGCGGCATTGCGCCTCGCCTGGGCGGCCGACTCCCAACCGTGGCTGGCCCTCGCCGGCCAGGTGATCGACGATCCGTCCGGCGCGTCAAGTCTCGTCCCCACGGCGGGTTCCGGAAGCGGGCCAGGGGCTGGAATGGAGCGTGTCCCGGCCGAGGTCGTCGTGTGCTTCCACCGGCGGACCCTCGCGCAGCTCCTCCTCGTCCGGACGCTGCTCGACCTGTCGCGGCCGACGGATCGGTTTTTGGCCGCGGCCCTGACGGGCATCCTCCACGGCAAGAGTGCGTCCTACCTCTCGGAGATCATGCCGAACACCTTCAGCATGGCGCCGCGGTACGTCCGCGATTTCGCGGCGCGAACCGCCTTCAATTCACCGGATCGCGACGTATTCGACTGCCTGGAGCGGAAGCTCTCCCGGCTGTACCGCCAGGCCGCCCCGCAAACGCCTGGCCTGGCACTGCTAGGCGACGCTCGCGACGCCGGGCCGCGGGCCAGGGTCGCGCTCCGCGAGCGGGGCCTGCCCGACCGCGCGCGGCTGGTGGTCACCTCGCCGCCATATCTTCGCGTCGTCAAATACGGCTACTACAACTGGCTCCGGACGTGGCTGCTGGGCTTCGACGCCCGCGCGATCGATGCCAGCCTGGACGATGCCCATCACCGCGAGCCGTACCTCGTCTTCCTGCGCGACGTCCTGGCCGGGCTGCGAACGGCGCTCACCGACGACGCGATCGTGGTCCTCGTCATCGGCGACGTGGAGTTCGACCGAGGGCGACCGATCGCCGGCGCGGTTGGGCTGGCCGAGCGTGTCTGGGAGGCCGCCGCCGCCCCGGAGGGGTACCGACTCGCAGGCGTGGCCCTGGACGACGTCGCGGCCCACCGAAAGATGACGAAGTTGTGGGGGGCCGAAGCTGGCCGGGCGACGAAGACGGACCGGATCCTCGTCCTCGGCGCGACGGAGGCGGGACGCCGGCGCGCGCTCGCCGGCGCCGCCACGCCGGTCGACTGGGAGTGGCCGCCTCGCGGGCTCCGCGCCCTCTGAGGGACCGGCTACGTCCTCGGCCGTCATCGTCCGGGCTCACCTGCCGCCCGGGCTCGAGCACCTTCGGCTGTCGTCCGTCGCGGACGCAGCAGCCGGCGTGCCGGCCCACGTGACGCTGCTGTATCCGTTCGTTGGTTGGGAGGAGCTCGATCCGTCGATCGGTCGGAAGATCGCCTTCGTCGCGGCGAGGCACGCGGCCTTCGACTACACGATGACTGGGCCCGCACGATGGCCCGATACGATCTATGCGGCCGTCGAGCCGGTGGAACCGTTCGTCCGGCTGCAGGCCGAGCTTGCCGCCACATTCCCCGAATACCCGATCTACGGCGAGGCGAGCGACTTCGCGTTCACCCCTCACATCACCGTCGCCGAGGGCGGCGCCATGGACGACCCGGAGACCGTGCGTGATGCAGGATGGGCTGCCCTCCCGATTGCCGCCCGGGCGGCGTGGCTCGACGTCATCGCCACCGACGGGGGAAATGGGACCGCATCTGGCGGGTCCCGCTCGGCCGTTCCGATCGGACCGCCGTCGCTACAATCCGGCCATGAAGCAGATGTACCACCCGTCCGACCTCGCGACGATGGATCCGCTGGTCCTGATGAAGAACCTCGACCACGTCCGGATGACGAGCCGGCGGCTGTCGTACGTCCTACAGCAACAGGTCCACCTCTACACGCCGGAGGCGAACCAGGTCCGCGAGCAGATCGACCGCTATGTCGAAGCCGAGCGGCAGATCGAAGGAGAGATGGCTCGGCGGCGCATCCGCGCGTAGCCAGGGTAGCCGTCATAGGTCGAAACGGAGAGGACCCCCGCCCTGACCGGCGGGGGTCCTCCGTTTCCGCCGATAACGGCGGGAAGAGATCTGGGACGCGTCGCGCCGTCGGGGACGGCGTCGGCTTCAGAAACCGGCCGGCACGGCTACCAGCCTGACATGCTTCTCGGGTGGATCGGCCGCGACCTCCTCCGTGACTACCCGTTCGTTCGGCGCTTCTGCCTCCACCGCTTCGGGCGCGACGTACCGTGCTCGGACGGCTTCGGCACTAAGCCGGCGTCGCTCCAGATCTTCGGCGACGACCTGCTGGACGATCGTGGCCAGGGCCGGCATCTCGAACAAGGCGAATCCAATCCCGATTCGGCTCAGGTCCTCGGCGCAGTACCCGTGGTACAGACCTCGTCCGGCGACGGCGCACATCTCGTCGTAGAGCTCGGGCCAGCCAACGTGGCGGCGCCGATAGCAGAAACGTACGAAGTCGATCGCCTCGGGCTCACCTGGAGCGGGATCGGACGATGACGCACGCTCTTGTGCTGTTCCAGGATCCATCGATGGCGTGCCCTCCAGTCTCATGGCATGACGATATAGTCCCGAAGGTCGGCGGGATTGGCCGACCCGCGGGCGCTCCGCGCGGGACGCTCGGTCCGGGTGGCTTCGCCCCTCTCCCGGAAGCGCTCGGCGACCGAGGTGCCATCGTAGGCCCGCCGCCTCAGCGCCGGAAGAGGGTTTGTCCACCAACTCGTCCACCAAGTTATCCACACGAACGGATGTTCGGTGAACGCCCGTGCGGATCGTGCCTGAACCTGTGACGGGCTCTACTCCGCCGGCCGCCGGCTGACCCCGAGACCCGGGCGCTCCCCAAGCCGCCATCGACAATCCGGCCCGAGTTCCAGGCCCTCGAACGGATCCGCGTCGAGAAGCAGGTTGCCGTCGAGGTCAACCCAATCCGCGAGAGACGCCACCGCCGCGGACGCGGCAATGCCGACCGACGTCTCCTCCATGCAGCCGAGGAACGTCCGAAGCCCCAGCTCCCTCGCGCGACTTAGCATCCGCATCGCCGGCCCTACTCCGCCGCATTTCGCCAGCTTCACGTTCACGCCGGCAACGACACCGACGAGCCCCTCGAGCGCATCGAAGGCGACTGCGCTCTCGTCGGCCACGATCGGCAGCGCCGATCGCTCCTGGAGCCAGCGGAGCTGATCTAGACGGTGGGCGGGGAATGGCTGCTCGATCAGCTCCACCCCGAGGCGTTCGAGGTCCGGCAGCAGGGCGAGGGCATCGTCCGGTGCCCAGCCCGTATTGGCGTCAACCCGGATCGGGCCGCCGTAGACGGCTCGCACGGCCTCGAGCGTCTGGAGATCGGCCGGCCCGCCGAGCTTGATCTTGAGCGCGGGAAAGTGGGCCGCGCGGGTCGCGCGCTCCGCGACGATCTCCGGCCGGTCGATGCCGATCGTGAAGTCCGTCGGCGGGACGTCCGCGGACAACCTGAGGAAGCGGTGAACAGGCAGGCTGGCGGCCTTCGCGGCAAGGTCGTGAAGGGCGATGTCGAGCGCACATTTCGCGGCGCCGTGGTGCGCGATCGCGGCGTCCATCGCCGCAGCCGCGTCCGCGAGGCCATCCGCGGTCATGTCCGGCTCCGCGACCGCATCGAGCAGGAGGGGGAACACCGCTGTCATCGTTTCCGGTGTCTCGCCGTAGAACCGATCCGGGTAGCCCTCCCCCACCCCGACCAGGTCTCGGAAGCGATCGTCGTGCAACTCCACGACGACCGTTGTCGAGGTCCGGCCGCTGCCATGGTCCGAACGAGCGATCACGAATGGGTCCCGCAGCGCGAGGGTCAGGACCTCGTGCTGGAGGGTCAGCCCCATGTCAGAGCCACGTCAGACCCACGGCAGGGCTTCGACGCCGGCCTCGATCGCCGGCCACAGCTTCTCTGCCCCGAACCGGACCGGATCGTCGCATGGCAGCCCCGTCTCGCCGGCAGTTCGGGCGATCTCGGCGCGAGCCTCGTCGTCGGAGACGATCAGCGACGTGTTGAGGGCTACCGCGACGACCTTCGACGGCGCGACCAGTGCGGCTACCTGCTCGTGCAGCGCGATGAAGGGCCGAAGCGGCTGGATCGGGAACGAGCGTTCGGTCGGGTGGTCGAAGTCGTGGTCGATGAGGCCCGGCTTGTGGACGAGGACCATCGCGTGCGGCGTCGTGCCGTGGATCAGCCCGAGCGTGACCGAGGAATAGGCCGGGTGGTCGAGCGAGCCCTGGCCCTCGACGAGAATCCAATCGCCGCGCGCCTCCGCCTCCTCGATCAGCCATTCACACGTTCCCTGGACGAAGTCGCTGATCACCCGATCCACCGCGACGCCCCAACCCTCGATCATGATGCCCGTCTGGCCAGTCGGCACGAACACGGCCGACCGGCCGGCGGCCACGGCCGATTTCCTGAGCTCGAGGGCGACGGACATCTTGCCGATTGCGCAGTCGGTGCCAACGGTAAGGATTACCCGGCTCCCCGGGCGGTGAGGGCGGCCGACCGCCGTCTCCATGCGCTCCGGCGGCCGTCGATAGTCGACGATCGCGGTACAGGCCCGACGCGCGGCCGCGGCGAATTCGGGGTCATCGCCGAGGAACGTATGGAGGCCCGATAACACGTCGAGTCCGGCCTCGATCGCCTCGAGGACCGTCGCGCGCCACGCCGGCGGCAACCGGCCACCGGTCGGGGCGATGCCGATGAGGAGGGCGTCGGGCCGCGGTTCGAGGGCGAGCGCCTCTGCAAGCGTCCCGACCGCGGGAATGTCATGCCCTGGCAGCCAGTCGGCCACGTTCCTGCCGGCGATCGTGGAGTCGAGAAGGGCAACTACCCGGTCGCTGCCGTATTTGATCACGCCGGTTGCTGTCTTGGCGTTGTGGACGTGCCACTGGCCTTCGGTGAGGATCACGAGACGTCGCGGCTTGGAGAGGATCACCGGTCGCAGTCTACGCAAATCAGAATGTGCCCGGCCGCCGTTGCGGACAGTAGATTCCGCACGTGAGCTTCAACGTTGCCGCGGAAGCGTACGACCGATTCATGGGCAGATACTCGCTCCTGCTTTCGCCGCAGCTGGCGGACCTCGCGGGGGTGCGCAGCGGGCAGCAGGTCCTGGACGTCGGCTGCGGTCCCGGCGCGCTCACGGCCGAACTCGTCAGGCGCGTGGAGCCTGCGGCCGTGGCGGCTGTCGACCCGTCGGAGCCATTCGTCGCCGCTGCTCGATCGCGCTACCCAGGCGTCAACGTCCAACAGGCGTCCGCAGAGCAACTGCCGTTCCCTGACAACTTGTTCGACGCGGCCCTCGCCCAGCTCGTCGTCCACTTCATGTCCGATCCGATTGCGGGCCTCGCCGAGATGGCACGGGTGACGCGACAAGGCGGCGTCGTCACCGCGTGCGTCTGGGATCACGCCGGCGGTCACGGCCCGCTCAGCCTGTTTTGGCGTGCGGCGCGAGAGCTCGACCCGGGCGTCGAGGACGAATCGCAGCTCGCTGGCGCCCGCGAGGGCCATCTCGTGGAGCTGTTCGAGGCAGCCGGGCTGGACGAGATCGAGGAGTCGGCTCTGTCCGCCAGCCTCGAGCACGCGAGCTTCGATGAATGGTGGGAGCCGTATACCCGTGGCGTCGGCCCCGCAGGGTCCTACGTGGCCGGCCTTGACGCAGAACGGCAGGCCGAGCTGCGCGAACGCTGCCGGGCCCTGCTCCCCGACGGGCCTTTTCTCATCACTGCCCTGGCGTGGGCAGCCCGCGGGATCGCCTAGCGCTTGGCGTCTCCGGATCCTCCCCGAGGGCAAGGACGGCATTCAGGGGTCAGACGGTCTCCCAGGTCCACGCCGTCCAGAAGGTCAGCCCGTTGATCAAGAGCCCGACGACGATCAGGAACCGGTCGTAGGCGCCCGGGTATCCCGGCAGCCCGATGAGGTTGAAGCCGAACAGGCCGACGGCGGCGGCCATGGTCGCCCACCGAAGCGGCGACCCGCCGAGCGTCACCGACAGCACGACCATGGCGATCGGGACGAGCATGATGACGGCAGCAGCCAGCCAGATCGCCGGCGTCGCCTTGATACCTCCGATCTCTCCGGACACAAAGTCGCCGCTGAAAATTCGCAGCACGTCGCCCAGGAGATAGGTCAGCATCAGCGCGACCCACATCGCCGCCAGTCGAATCTGGACGTCGTCCATGGGGCAACCCTCGCCGCTTCAGCCGGTTACGTGGTGAGCGGCGGCCCGATCAGGCGTATTGGGCAATCTGGATCAGGTTGCCGCACGTGTCGTCGAAGACTGCTGTTGTCACCTGACCCATATCCGTCGGCGGTTGGGTGAAGCGCACGCCGCGGCCGGAGAGCCGCTCGAAGTCGGCCTTGACGTCGTCGACACCAAACGACGTGTACGGCATTCCGTCGTCGACGAGGGCCCTCTTGAACGGCTTGGCCGCCGGATGGGAGTCCGGCTCGAGGAGCAGCTCGGTGCCGTCGGGATCCTGCGGCGACACGACGGTCAGCCAGCGGACGTCCCCCACCGGGACGTCCTGCTTCTTCTCGAACCCGAGGACGTCTGTGTAGAACTCGAGGGCTTTCTGCTGGTCGTCGACCAGCACACTCGTCACGACGATCTTCATTTGGGTCTCCTTCCGTCGGTCTGCGCCCAGCGGGCGGCTATTTCCTGGAGCGGCGACGTATCGAGGTGGTGGAACTTGTAGCGACCCTCTCGTCGGGTCTTCACGAGTCCCGCCGCTTCGAGGACATCGAGGTGCTGCGAGATCGCCTGCCGGGACGACGCCAACCCGTGTCGGGTGATCAGTCGAACGCAAATCTCGTAGAGGGTCTGGCCATTCCGATCCTGGAGCTCATCGAGAATCGCCCGTCGGGTCGGATCGGCGAGGGCCTTGAACACGTCGCCCACTGGTCAAGGATAGGCAAGTCAATACTTGCATGTCAAGCGCCCGGCGGGCCTCATTCGCATCGCCTCGTGAGCGTCCGACCGCTGGCGCAACAGCCAAACCAGCACTCCCGCCCGCCGGCCTACCGGTGTTGCGAATTGGCCGCCGAGTGCCACTCACGGGCACGAGCAGGGAGCGGCGGCGATCAATACCCCTCGCGGGTCGCGGCGACCTGTCAGCCCGGATTCAGGCGGAGGAACCCGGCCAAATAGTCCGGCTGGACGCTCAGAGTGACCCCGGCCGATGTAGCCGCCTGTCGCATCGTGTCCAAAGCCGGCATGCTGGGTCTGCCGTAGATCTCCCACCCTTCCGCGTCCACGTATTCGTAGGCCACTCTTGACCGTTCATCCGCCCCTTCGAAGTGGAGGTCCATCGACTCCGCGTCGGCGAAGAAGTGAACGAAGGTGATCCGGGTGCCGTTCTCGTTGAGGTAGCTAAGGAACACAAGCGTGCGAGGCTTCTCTGCTTGCAAGCGGTTCGTGACATCTTGAGACAGCTGCTTGAGCTCGTCGACCCTGCCCTCCTTGACCTGGAAGTGACTTATGAAGACGATCGGCTCAGACATTGCCCTGGTCCTTTCTGTAGGTGCCAGCCTGATCGCAAATCCCACCTCCGTGACCTCTGGTGAAGTCCCGGGCGATCCGGCCGGTCGGATCGTTGATCACCGTCGGCCTGTCGTGTCAACGGGCCTAAGCTTCTTGCCGGACGAGTTCCTACGGAGGGCGAAATGATCGACGTCGCGAGGAGCACCACCATCAACCGCCCCGTTGGGGAGGTGTTCGCCTACGTCGCGGACATGTCGAAGGAGCCAGAATGGCATACCGACGTGCTCGAAGCGCGGCGAGTCACGGAGGGACCGATCGGGGTCGGGACGACGTACCAGATCCGAGTCAAGCCCAGGATGGGGGTATCGGAGGGGGTACAGGAGATCGTAGGATTCGAACCCGACCGCAAGCGGGTATTGCGGGGAGAGATGGGGCCGCTTCGGCCGACCATAACCGACCTGTTTGAGCCAACGGATGGAGGGACGAGGTTCACGCGTCGCATCCAGATCGAGGCGTCGGGGTTGATGGGATTGATGCTGCCGTTGATGGGGATCATGGTCGGGCGGAGCAATACCGGTTTCCTGGCGAACCTCAAGCGAGTACTCGAGCGGGACTCGCTGCGAGCGTAGTCTCCGGCGTGTCGCCGCCTCTGATCCATCTTCTGCTGTGGTGCAAGGGGCCGCTTCACTCGCGGTCGCCGATGGCGTACGAGACCGTTTCCTCCACGTCCATCGCGTAGCCTTCGGACCTAGCTCGCTCGAAGGCCTCATCGCCGATCGCGCGCCGCGCGTCGCCCTCCGGATCGCCAAGTCGCCGCAGTAGTTCCGGTAGCGGCCCTCCGCCGGCGTCGCGCCGCATCCTCGCCGCCGCGCTGACCAGCCTCGCGGCCCGCTCGTGGCGCCGTTCTGATGACGCGAGGTACGCAAGGCCCATGATCATGGTCCCCACGATCACCAAGTTGCCTACCTCAAGAGAGATCTCGAGCCCCTCGCGGTAATGACCTGTGGCGGCGGACAGGTCGCCGGCCATCCGCTCGGCTGTACCGAGTGCCGCTAGAAGCAGTGCGACCTGGGACGTAGTCCCAGCCGCCCGCTGGACGGCGATCGCCTCTCGGAGCGGCTCGATCGCGGCCATGGGATTGCCTCTGAAGATATCGATGAGCGCAAGGCGGCCTCGAAACTCGGCCGAGAGCACTCGGTCCTTGGCTTCCTCGGCAGCGGCGAGGCCCTCGCGAGCCAGGACCGTTGCTCGCTCGAGATCACCGGCGGCCCGCGCCAGCACCTCGAGCGAAGAGAGCGCATGCGCCACCAGCCGGGGGTCCCTCAGCTCGCGGGCGATCCCGGCAGCCTCTTCCAGGCACCTGCGACTGACCTCGTAGTCGTTCTGCCAGAGCTCGATGGCGCCGAGGCTCGTGAGCGCCCTGGCGCGGACCGCATCACGAGTCTGCGACAGCGGCGGTGCGAGCAGGCGCTCCAGCCACGTTCGGCCCTCCGCGAGATCTCGCCTGGGCCAGAACGTCCACACCGCGGCCGCCGTGCGGAGGCCGATGTCGGCTTCCCCCGACTCCACGGCCCAGGCTAGGGCAGCGCGCACGTTGTCGCGCTCCGCCTCCAACCGCTGCACCGAGGGGGCCTCGTCCGCGCTCACCGTGGGCTCCGATTCCTCGGCCATGGCGCAGAAGTATTGTGCGTGCCGGCGTCGCACCCCGTGCTGCTCCGCGGACGCCGCCAGGCGTTCGGTCGCGTATTCGCGAATCGTCTCGAGCATCGCGAAGCGGGCCCCGTCTGCCACATCGTCGACCCGTCGGACAAGGCTCTGGTCGATGAGCGAGTCAAGCCCGTCGAGAGCGGACAGCGTCAAGCCCGGCGCGCAGACTGTCTCCGCCGCCTCGAGGGTCCAGCCACCGCTGAACGCGGCGAGGCGGGCGAACAGGCGCTGCTCCTCAGAGTGGAGGAGGTCGTGGGACCATTCGATCGTCCCGCGCAGCGTCCGCTGCCGTTCGGGGAGATCCCGCGCACCGCCGGTCAGGATGCTCAGCCTGCTTTCCAGGCGAGCCAGGATGGCGTCCGGGGCGAGGAGCTTCACGCGGCTGGCCGCGAGCTCGATCGCGAGGGGGAGACCGTCCAGCTCGATGGTGACCTGGGCGACAGTCGCCGCGTTATGGGCGGTCAAGCGGAATGCAGGGCGGACCGCGGCGGCCCGCTGAACGAAGAGCGCCACGGCCTCGTTGCCGCTGATGCTCGCGAGATCGGAACGACCGACCGGATCGGGCAGCGCCAGGGGTGGGACCTGGAATTCCTGTTCGCCCGCAAGATGCAATGGGACCCGGCTGGTGGCCAGGATCGTCAGCCGTGGAGCTGAGTCAAGGAGGCGACCCACGGCGGTTGACGCTCCTATGATCTGCTCCAGGTTGTCCAAGACGAGCAAGAGCTCACGAGTACCGATGTGCTCGACCAGAGCGTCTACCGGGTCACGACCGGGCTGCTCGCGCACCAGGAGCGCCGCGGCGATCGCCGCGGGCACGAGGGTCGGGTCCGTGATCGGGCTCAGATCGGCCAGATACACGCCGTCGGCGAAGCGATCGAGTTGGTCGCTCGCGACCTTCAGGGCCAGCCGGGTCTTGCCGACACCGCCAGGCCCGGTGAGGGTCAGCAAGCGAGCGCGTTCGAGGAGCACCGTTGTCTCCGCCACCTCGCGCTCGCGGCCCACGAACGAAGTCCGCTCCGGGGGCAAATTGGTTTGGCGAGCATCCAGGGTGCGAATCGGTGGGAACGCGTCGGGAAGACCATCGATCACCAACTGGTAGATGTGCTCGGGCTGGTCGATGTCCTTCAGCCGGTGGGAACCCAGGGCACGCAGGCCGACGCCTCCCGGAAGGGCGTGCTCCGCGAGCGCTCGTGTGGCGTCTGAGACGAGGACCTGTCCACCGTGGCCAGCCGCGGCGATCCGGGCGGCACGGTGCACATCGAGCCCGACGTAGTTGGCCCCTCCCAGGACGCCCTCCCCAGTGTGAACGCCCATCCGGACCCGCACGACGTCGGCCTCCGGCCACGGGTGTTTCGAGAGGGCGCGCTGGGCCTGGGCCGCAGCACGGAGCGCACCCGGCGCTGTTGGGAACGCGGCAAAGAAGGCGTCGCCGTCAGTCTGCACCTCTACACCACCCCCCGCAGCGATCGCCTCCCGGAGCATCCGGTCATGGGCGTCGAGGACATTGCGGTACCCCTCGCCCACCCGCTGAAGCAGCCGGGTCGACCCCTCGATGTCCGTGAACAGGAACGTCACCGTCCCGGTCGGCAGCTCAGGCATCTGGCACCCTCGCCCGCATCGTAGAACGTGGGGCCCCGCCATGGAAGCGGTCGAGAGGCCTGGTTCCTTCCGCGGAGATGGGAGTGCTGGTACCGCATACCGGACTCCAAGTGAGCCGTCTCATGGGTCTCAGCCACGTTCAAATGAGCCTACCAAGAGACGCATGAGACGCAAGAAACAGGACCCATAAGGGCTCCAATAAGGGCTCCCCGTCGGGGCCGAGTGTGGCGCTGTCTGATGAAGGTCGAACTCAGTACGCGACAGGCTTCGGAAGGAACGGATCGAACCTGCAACCAAGCGGTTAACAGCCGCCCGCCTGCGACCCGGATTCGTGCTCAGAATCGCCCTCACGAGGCCGATTGAGAGTCGCCCTGAGGGTTACGGGTGGCGATCTCACTAGCTGGGCAGACGTTCGACCCGATACCCATAGCGGCGGCCACGCTCCTCGAACGCGGGGGGCCCTCCTTCGAGAAGTCGCAATACCTGGGCGCGGGTCGCCGTCGCATCTACCGACCCTTGGTCAACGACCTCGCCGTGGCCGGATTCGCCGCGGAGCGGAAGGACCAGTTCCGCATCCCCGAGAACCACCACATTGGGATTATGGGTGGCAACGAGAACCTGGCGCCGCTCCTTCGCGGCGTGAAGATAGCCAACTACGGTGTCAGCAAGGAACGGGCCGTCGAGCTGGTCCTCCGGCTGATCGAGAATCAAAGGCGCATTACCGGGCGACGATAGAAGAAACCCGAGCAAGATCGACCTAACCTGTCCTAGTGACAGCTCGCCTAAGAGCCTTCCCGGACCAGTCGAATCTCCTGGGAATCGGACACGGATCTCGGGCCGATCCTCCAGCAGGAACATTTCGAGTTCAAACAGGACGTCGTACTTTCGAAGGAGATCCATCGCAGCGGTCGGATCTGCGAGAAACGGCTCGGTACCGTCGCGCAGCGCGGCGAGGGCCGCGACATCATTCCGCCAACCGATCCCGGCGAGCGTGAGCGGATCCACAGCCGCGGCGAGCCTTTCGGAGCGTGGCGATCGCAGATTGAACAGCTGGCCGAGCCGGCTTCCGTACTCATCTAGCTGTGCCGATCTGCGCCACTTCACCGAAACGAGGGTGCTCTGCCCCCGATTGACGGCGGCCACGAGCTGGTCGCTGATCGCCTCTCGAAGCTGATGCCGTTTGACTCGTAGGGCGTCGAGGTCGGCTACGAACCTCTTCCGTTCGCCGCGAGCAGTCTTGTGTGTTGCTTCCTGGGTGGTGAACTTGCGGATCTCGCCTTCGATGACGCCGAGCCGGGTGCGGATACGCTCGAGGTGCTCGACCTCGAGCGTCAGCCCGGCTTCTTTCAGCTGTTCGCGTCGCTTCGAAATCTCCGTTTCCCAAGCGTCGTGCTTCTTACGCCATCGCTCGATTACGTCGGTCAAGGGAGCAACGTCAGTGGCGAGGCCGGCGCGCGTGGCCTCCTGCTTTTCGGCAAGCTGCTTGTTAAGGACCTCGGAGGCCGATCGATACTCGGCGATGAACTCTGCCGCGGGGCGTTCGGCAAGGTCTACTCCAAGACTCGTTGCCAGGGCCTCGACGTCCGGGGCCGGCGGAAGCTCAGCCAGCGGGATCGCCCCGAGCTGATCGACGAGCGTCTGCAGAAGGGGCCTCTCAGCCGCGAGTACCCGGGCATATGTGGCCACATCCGCCAGCCGGTTGTCGGCGGCTGCCTTGAGAGAGGCGTTCAGCCCGTTCTGCTCATCCCGTAGCTTTTTCAACTCGCCGGTGGCTGCCGTCGTCGCCTTGATTGTCGTAGCGTTCTCGGCCAACGCCGTCTCGATGTTGACCTCATCCGAGTCCACCGCGCTTGTATCGATGAACGTAGACAAGAACGACATCGTTGATGTCGGTTTGTTTCGGTTCTCCTCAAGAAACTCCATGCCGAAGTTCTGCTCAAGATCGATGGTCGGCATCCGGATCGGACTAACGCCATCGGTCGAATCCGTGGCGATGCCGTAGCGATCGCGGCTCGCGACGCGGACCGAGCCAAGACCGTCCCGGAACTCGACCTCTGTGCGGTCCGGCATGTTCGGATGTCCGTCATCCTCTGTTGACATGGGCTGACCGAGGGCCGCCTGAATCGCACGGAGGGCGGTTGTCTTTCCAGATCCACGACTCCCAATCAGACAGGTGAGATTCGCAGATGGCTCGATTTCCAATCCGTCCAGAAAGCCTCCTGTGAATCTCGCCTTGATGACGTGCGGGTAGCCGACCTTAAGGTCTGCCTCCAGCCGACATCGAGCGGTGGGATTCGTCTTCAGGGCGGCCCTAACGCCGTGAAATGACAGTTCGTCCATCCGAAGGCGCGTGAGCGTTCTCGTGTCGGCGTCAACGCCGATTTCAGGCAACGAATGCGCATCTGACGACATCACGTGCGCAACTGACGTCTTGTTCCCGAGCACCTGCTGTCGCTCCCGCCAGCAGTTCCGGCGGACGTCGTCCTCGTCTGCGTCGGTAAAGAGCGTCTTGCTTTCGTGCCGGGTGATCTCGACGGCGACAAGACCGGGTCGAGTGATGATGTTGCTGAGCGTCGCGGGGTTGGCAGTTGCCAGGAGACCCTCCGCTGTATCGACATGGGCAAGGATCGCGAGGCCATCGCGAGCCGTGATCTCGTCGATGAGTTCAGACATGGAACGGGTACTTTGTTGACCACCGCCGGCCAGGTCGCGAAGACGCAGCACGTCCTGCCGGGCCAGGCCCTCGAGAGCGTCGACGGACTCTGGAGAGAAGATCCCGAGAAGGTGGCCTTCTGCCGTCGAGATCTCGATGCCAGGCAGCACGAGTAGGTCGGCGTCTCCGAGGGCGATTGCCTCACGAGCTGCGGCAGCGGTGTTGTGATCCGTGATCGCCACTACAGAAACGCCTTGATTTCGCGCGGCCTCGACGATGTCCTGCAGGCTCGATCCGTCTCCGGCAGGCTCGTTTGCCGCCGGCCGTGAGTGAACGTGAAGGTCCGCGCGAACGAACCGAGAGCCCGCCACGCATCTACCTCTTAAACAGCGGGACGAGGTGGTGAACGGGCTTTCCGAAGATCGCCGCTAGATCGACCGTTGTCGCCGGCCTCTCGCGCACGCTCACGCGGCACCAGGCGGGGTATCGAGCCGCGCCTCCGCGACCGTCAGGATTTGGTCGAGCTGGTCTTGGCTATGGCGCAGGTCTCGCGCGTGGAAGAACCGACGCTCACCGTCTCGTAGGTGCCACGTCTCGACGGCCGAGATCGACCCGAGCGGTTCACAAACCGCCAGTGTGGCAGCCGCGACCAGGGTTATCCCGCGACTGCGGGCCTGCAGCTTACGGTCCATCCACAGCATCCGAACGAACCGCTCTTCGCCGTCCCGGAAGACGAGGCCGACCGGCACTCGGAGGCCATGGTTCCGCCAGGTCACGGTTCGTGCCGGGTACTCGAAAGCCGACCGCTCGTACTCACCGCGCCCGTGCATGTCGAGCATCACAAGGGCATCGAGGACCGCGCCCATCGTTCGTTCGACCGATTGTTTCCAGGCCGTCAGCTCATGGTTCCCGCCGGCAAGAGCTGACCGAAAGACACTTCGCAGGATTTGCGGGTTCCGAGCGCCCTCGTAGAAATCGCCGGCGGCGCAGTACAGCCAACGCTCCTGCGGATACGAGAAGCCACGGCCCTTGGAGCGACGGTACTCGCGTCGCGCGCCAAGGTCGAGATCTGGGTTGCGGGAAAGATCTCGGACTTCGGCAAGACTGAAGACGTGGATCTTGGCCATCGCGGTCATTGATCCCGATCGACCGGCGGATGGGGATCGCGCCGATTGATCAATTCTGAGGAGCAGATCCGGATGCCGTTCTCGGAGATGTCGAGACTCGGCTGGACGGGTTTCATACCTCCTTCAAGGAAGGTTGCGCGACGGGATGTAAACGTGGCTCAGTAGTACGTCCGGACGTAGCCATAGGCGCGCTCGAACAGCTCCTGGTCCTGATGCAGCTTGTACTTGAACAGCGCCTTCCGCAGGGCCTTTTTCACTTCGCGCTCTCCCGCGAAGGTGTGCTGCCAACCATCGAACCTAACGACGCGAACGATCTCGTCGACGTCGTTCACCACGCGCTCTACGATAATTGGGGTCGCCTCGTTCCGGACCTCCTCAAACATTTCCGTAAGGGCCGCCTTGCCCCGATCTTGCGCCTCGTCAAGTGGCGAAGCGTTCTCTGCCTCGACAACGTCTCGAGCGAGCAGCAGCAGCTCCTTGAGGAACTGCACGCTGACGAGCAGTCCGCGCTGATGGCGCTCCCGAAGTGATTCGAGGCGCTCACTGAGTTCCCGGAATCGTGGATCACCCGCATGGCCCCGGAGGCGCCGAGCGACCTTGATCTCGATCTCCCGCGCCTTCTTCTTGGGATCGGGGCTTCCAAGAACCGCCTGAAGCAGGTCGGCGTCGAGGACGAGCGTCTCGAGGTCGTCCCTGACAGCATCGACGTGGACGTGCTGGTGGATGAGTTCCAGTGTCTTCGGGCCGAGGACATGCCATACCAGCTTGCCGTGGCCGGTCGATGGCTTGACCGATTCATATACCTGTGCCAGCCAGCGGTAGTCACTTTCCAACTGCTGGAGCATTGGATCAGGCGAGATGGCCTCCCACAGTCGCGACAGATAGCTGAAGTCAACCGCAAAGGCGTCGCGCGTCTCGTTGTCGGGCAGGCAATCCTGAGCCGCCGCCAGCCCCTCGTAGCCTTCAAGTGTTCGGTCGCAAGATTCGAAGGGGGCCAGGCACCTAGCCATGGCTGGCGCCAGTTCCGAAATCAGCTCGGCGATATTTGTAACGACCCGCGTGATGCCCTCTTCGTCGAACTGGATTGCCTGAGCAACGTCATCAAAGACTCCGAGGTAATCAACGATCAGACCGTGCGTCTTCTTCTCGCCGTAGGGACGGTTCGTCCTGCAGATAGCCTGCAGCAGTGTGTGATCGCGCAGCGGTTTGTCCAGATACATGGTTTGCAGGATCGGCGCGTCGAAGCCCGTTAGCAGCTTTGACGTAACGATGAGGATCTTCAGCGGATCGGCCGGATCTCGAAAGCGGTCGAGGAGTCTCTCCTCGGTGTCCCGTTCTCGTCGCCATGCGGCGTACTCGTCCTCGCCGCTGCTCACGGTCATGACAATGTCCGAGGTCTCGGGCAAGAGGACGTCGTCCAGCGCACGCTTGTACAGGACACATGCCTCGCGGTCGAGGGCGACGACCTGGGCACCGAAGCCATTCGGTGCCACCTTCTCCGTGTAGTGACGCGAGATGTCGTCGCAGATCCTGCGCACGCGGTCGGGACTCTTGGCGAGTACGCTCATTTTGGCAGCCGTCTTTGCGAGTTGATCGCGATCTAGATCGCTAAGGCCGCCAGTCAGCTCGCGAAACGCCTCATCGATCGCCTCCTCTTCGATGTGCAGCTCCACCAGCCGAGGCTCGAAGTGCAGCTCCTTCGTTGCGCCGTCACGAATCGACTCCTCGAAGCCGTACCGGCTCAGGTAGCCGTGCTCGTCTTCTTCGGCACCGAAGGCGTAGAAGGTGTTGCGATCGGTCCGATTGATCGGGGTCCCTGTTAACCCAAAAAGGAACGCGTTTGGGAGCGCCTCTCGCATTTTCCGTCCGAGGTCGCCCTCCTGCGTCCGGTGCGCCTCGTCGACTAGCACGATGATGTTCTCGCGCTTATTGAGGACACCCGAGGCTTCACCGAACTTGAAAATCGTCGTGATGATGATCTTGCGGACGTCCTGACCGAGAAGCCGACCAAGCTCCTCACGACTATCAGCTTTGACGAGGTTGGGCGTGTCTGTTGCGTAGAACGTGCTCGAGATCTGAGCGTCGAGGTCGATCCGATCGACGACGATCAGGACCGTCGGGTTCTTGAGCGACGGATCGAGGCGCAGCTTCCGGGCAGCGAAGAGCATCAGCAGCGACTTACCTGAGCCCTGAAAGTGCCAGATCAGTCCCTTGCGAGGCTTGCCGGCGATCACTCGCTCGACAATCTTGTTGACGGCCTCGAACTGCTGGTAGCGAGCGATGATCTTGATCCGACGTTTGCGCTTGTCAGTGGCGTAGGCGGTGAAATTGGCCAGAAGGTCGAGAACCACCTCGGGCCGCAGCATCGACCCGACGGCCTCTCGCACCTGCTTCAGGGACGGTTGGTCCGTGTCGGCGTCGATGCGCCACGGCCCCCAGAACTCCACCGGTAGCGCGATTGATCCGTACCGGAACTCCTTGCCTTCCGTCCCGACCGAGAAGACGTTCGGGACGAATAGTTCGGGCACGTTGCGCTCGTAGTCGTCGTGGATCTGCAGCGCGGCGTCAAGCCAGCTCTCACTCGAGCGCACCGGCGTCTTCGCCTCGATCACGACGAGCGGGATGCCGTTGACGAGCAGGATGAGGTCCGCCCGCTTCTCGACCTGTCCAGGGCGCACAATGAACTGCGTCGTGACGACGTAGGTGTTCTCGTCGAGCCCACCGAGGAGGCGGATGGTGACGTGCTCGTCGTGTTCGCCAAACGGCATCGATCGTTCGCCATTCAGCCACGCGGCGAACTCTTCGTTCGCCTTCACGAGCCCATGCGTGCGGACGCTCAGGATGATGGCGCGCAGGCGGTAGATGACGTCGTCCGCTCGGTCCGGATCCGCAGCGATTCCTGGATTGAGACGGATGAGCGCCTCGCGAAGGTGGCTCTCAACGAGAACTTCGTGCGGTTGCCGGAACAGGTTCTTGCCGGCGAGGAAGTGCCAGCCGAGCCCGGACACCTTTCCTGATCGGCGTGCGAGCCCAGGGCCGACCGCGGTGTGGTACGTGATGCCGCCGCAGAGGAGGTCCCTGATGAAGGCCTCGACGGTGTTGCCCTCGTTGAAGGCTGTCACTGCGATGCTCCCCGCACGAAGGCATCGACAAGGGTCGCCAAGGTTGCCTCAACGAGCCGCGATCGCGCTGCGATCGCGGCCTCCGCTTGACGGATGGCGTCATAGCGGGACAGCCACTTTCCCATTACGTCGAGGGGAAGGAGTGGCACCTCGAATGCGCTTACCTGTTGTTTGTTCACTGAGGCGAGATTGCTGGTCCGCTTCGCGCAGCCGAGGAAGTAGCTGCGTCCATAAGTGCTACGTGCAACGGCCGCCAAGTACCACGGGTCCAGGCGAGCATCGCGGACCCGCACCGCGAAGATGTGATTCTGATGCAGGCAGCCTTGGATCTCGCCCTGCCAGACAGTCCCGCGGCCGAGCTTGTCCAGGTCTCCGCCCTCAGTCATCAGAACGTCGCCCTCGCGAAGCTCATACCGCGGAGCGCGCACTGCCTCGACTTTGATTGTCTTGACCTCGTCGAGTGACAGGGCCCCATCGAGCACGTTTGACACGGCCAGGTACGGTCGAGCTTCGCCCTTGGCTGAGGTACCACTCTTGGCGAGGCCGGTGCGAACATCTGCCAAAGCATCTAGGCGGACGTAGTCGAACTGCGCGCGACGCTTCCCATAGGCATCCCCGAAGGAGTCCTTCAGGAATGCGCGCTCAAGTGAACTCGACGCTCGCTGCGATTGGCGGACCGCCTGCAACAGTGTCTCAGCCGAGGTCAGACTGCTCACCGCGCGTCGCTGCACTTCGGGCGCCGGGAGGCTGAACTCGAACCGAGCTAGACGGTCCCAGCTCGTGCGTGGCGACAGCGACCCGGATGACGTGGCCACGGCATGCTCAAAGAAGCCGCCTGACAGACAAATGAACGGCACCAGCTCCGGTAGGAGCACGGATGGGTCTTTCGACTCGAGGACATAGATGTCACCGGAGCAGACACCGTCGAAGTCAGCGACAGCGACCTTACGCTGGTACGCGCGCCGCTTGCCAAAGAGCACCTGGCCTGGACGGAACACACTTGTGAAGGTCGTGCCATCAGCCACGTCACCCCAACGTCGGATCCTCAGGCTGCCCGGGTCGATGTGCTCGAGTCCGACGTAGCGCTCAAACCCGTTGGCATCTGGATCGATCATG
>Ga0184623_10000190_pt1 | contig 25591 bp, 28 predicted proteins | sample PLM1_100_b1_FD_133138 | JGI IMG/M metagenome (GOLD analysis project Ga0184623, IMG submission 133138) | Groundwater sediment microbial communities from an aquifer in East River, Colorado, USA - PLM1_100_b1 | ecosystem: Environmental > Terrestrial > Soil > Riparian zone | place: USA: East River... | reverse complement strand
GTTGTAGTACCTAGTTCATTACCACCTTGTATGGATAAAACTATTTTCTCGGTATCAGGATCTGCAGTACCAGTGATAACAAAAGTATTTTCACAATCAGTTATAACGTCGGGTTGGTCTATTGATGGTGGAGGAACAACAGTTGCTATATTTTCACAATTCTCTTCATCTACAATAGTATCACCTTCTGAAGGATTATAATCTGTAATTGTATCGGTTCCCTGGCCACATTCGAATCTATCTGCACCCGGACCGCCAGTTAGTGTATCATCACCGGCATTACCAAATACATCATCGTTACCTTCTCCTCCATCGATTATGTCATTATCATTATTACCGTTAAGTTTATCATCTCCTGCACACCCTTGAATATTGTCATCTCCAAGACCACCATTAATGTCGTCATCTTCATCAGTACCTACAATGATGTCGTCGACATCGCCAGGACTTCCATCGCCTCCAGGTCCGGGACAATCACTACTTACGGTAAGTGAGAATGAATCAGATGGTTGATTTTCAGTCTCAACTGTTTGAGCAAAGACAGTTTTGGAAGCTGGACCGAGATAAAAAGGAGCGGATGACAGTGGGAGCGAAGTAATTAATGAAAATGAAAAAAGGAAAATCAATGCTAAATTGAATAAGCTCTTAGCTGGCGGCAAACTCTTTTTACTTGTAATGTGGCATATATTAAGTTAATATCAAAAAAATTAGATGAAATTCTATTTATTAGGTATTTTTATTCGAAAATTTTCCCTTTTTGTGTCGAAATCTAGATTTCTCGGCCCAATCCAATGGTTAGAGGTTTGAATATACTTATTTCACTATTAGTGATGATTTACTTCCGATATGCATTTTGATAATAATTGAAATAAATTATTATCCGTCTTCCCACTTTAAGCATTTCATCAAGTTATCAGAAATCAAATACCGAAGTTTTTTTGTATTTACTAATAATAGAAATTAGACTAAGAGGCCAGTCTTACCACGAATGTGTGTTTGCCATCTTCCATCGTGACAGTCTCTGGAGAACTACAGGAATTAAATGATCCATCATCCAACGCACACTCGAATTCGTCACCTTGTGGATTCTCCTGAGTATCTAGTGTTGTTTCACTTGCCTTAGCGGAAAATGTAAACGTTACTTCCCCCGGTGATACCATATCTCCTGGGGACAAAGACTTACCCTGCTCATCTGTCGCTGATTCAATCACTACTGTAGACTTTACTATAGGACAATCTTCCTCATCGGCGGTATCAATCTTTCCGTCAGCGTCATCGTCTATACCATTATCACATATTTCGGTTGGTGGTACAACGCAGTCTGCTTCATCAATCGTTCCATCGCCATCGTCATCTGCTTGATTGTCACATATTTCGGTTGGTGGAACAACACAGTCTTCTTCATCAATCGTTCCATCGCCATCGTCATCTGCTTGATTGTCACATGTTTCGGTTGGTGGTGTTGGTGGTGACGTTGTAGGAATACAGTCTTCTTCATCAATCGTTCCATCGCCATCGTCATCTGCTTGATTGTCACATGTTTCGGTTGGTGGTGACGTTGTAGGAATACAATCTTCTTCATCAATCGTTCCATCGCCATCGTCATCTGCTTGATTGTCACATGTTTCGGTTGTTGATGGATTCTGTTCTTGTTTTATGACTAATAATGTGGAAACAAGTCCTGCTTCTGTTGTATCATCACTGATTACCTTGTCAAGAAGAGATTCATCATTTATTATCTCGTCAAGAACAGTATGCTCTTCGCTGTCGGTTACCGCATCAGTTGTTTCTTTATCTGTTTCTTCTTCTGTTTCTTTATCTGTTTCTTCTTCTGTTTCTTTATCTGTTTCTTTATCTGTTTCTTCCTCCTCCTTCTCTTCTTCTGTTACTTCTGTTTCATCGCATGTTTCTTCCTTCTCTTCTTCTGTTTCGGCTTGTGTTTCAGCTTGTGTTTCATCGCATGTCTCTTCCTCCTCCTTCTCTTCTTCTGTTTCTTCTTCTTCCTTCTCTTCTTCTGTTTCTTCTTCTTCCTTCTCTTCTTCTGTTTCTTCTTCTTCCTTCTCTTCTTCTGTTTCTTCCTCCTGTTCCTCATCAGCCGAGTCAGCGCTTTCGCTATCTGTAGATTCCTGTGCTAATGCCTGGAAAATAAGAGGGAGGTTTCCTTGTATACCATTTTTAATAAATAAAGGGCTCAAAATTAAAGAGCCAAAAACTATTAAGACAAGAAAAATTATTGAGGCTTTATTCACTACTTTACACAGAAAAATCAATATTTTAAACGTTATGATTAGAATTTGACTCAAAATTAGAAACTGAATGCTAGTTTTGCTTTTCCGACTCGATTCCGTGATAAAGTGCTCATTTACCTCCTATTGTTAGATACGTGCTGTAATAAAATATACTAAACTTGCAGGAGGCTTATTTATCTTCAATACTACTGATAACACACGCCAAAAGAATTTTAAAGATATATTATTATGCCATAATATTGGAAAAATTCATTCCAAGTAAAAAAATAACACAATATAGATATCTTCTCGCATCCTTGTTTTTGGTTTTCTTTCTGATGTCAATTGTCGTTACAATAAGATCTCAAGAGGTAACGACAGAGAACCAAGCTGTAGATAGTCATAATAGTGAAAATCCTCTTACACTGACAGTCATAAATGAATACTTTGAGATCATAGCAGTGTTCTTAGAAGCGGGTATTGTTTTGCTTTTGTGGAAAACTGTAAAAGATTTTGCAGAACTTGCAAAGGTAAGCAAATTACAAACAGAAGTCAGATTTAGACCGTGGGTTGGACCCAACGGAGGATTTGAGTTATTAAGCGAAGATGGTGATAAAAAACAGTACTCCATAACTCTGAAAAACTTTGGTGAGGTTCCCGCCTCAAACGTGATTGTCAACTCGACTATAACCGATTCGATGCCTGACAAGTTATCTTTTTTGAATAAATACAATGATAAAAATGACAGTAAAAATCAGTTTCAATTAGGACCTCTTTTGCCTGGAATGGAAAAGAGATATTGGCTGTTTATAGAAAATGAGAAATATACAAGTACAATCGAGGGAGCTTCGAATATATTTATCTTTATTTATTTTTCATATCTATTTTCTGGTGGCAAAAGTGGTTATGGAATGATAAGTCAGCTGGATAAAAAAACCAACAATTTTGTTCATAAGGAAATGTGGATAGATTAAACGCCTACAATTTGATTTTCTATCTCATTCTATGAAAGTTTTAGGGGTCATAATAGGAATCAATCAATTATAGTAGCCTTCCATGTTCGTAGTTCAATTCGATTTCAATTTACCAAGTATATATGGAATATTCAATCTCAGTTTATTAAGTTTATATAGCATAGAACAAGCTCGATAAGTATGTCGCAAAGTAAAATTTGGATCACTTTGAGCATAATTGCAGGCTTATTCCTTATCACTGGAGGATATGGTTTTGTCTCCGCACAGTTACTGAATGATACATTTGGTGGAAATACCACAAATGCAACAAGTATGGCGGGCGGAAATTGGACAAATGCAACCAGTGAAGGAAATTTGACTGGAAATATCTCGGGTACCCAGTGTCCCCCAAGATGTTAGTATAACTCAAGTATATCTTCGCCATGTACAATGGTTAAGCTTCAACAACCTTTTTTTTTTCCATCTCTAAATCTTGACCAAAAAATTTTAGCGGTTTTATCAATAATTTTTACATTACTTGTAGTTGAAAACCTAGACGCTTTCGTCGCAGACTTTTTAGTAGAATTCAATACTTCTAGGATAGGCATTATTCTGTTTGTAGTCATATCAGCCGCTTACATATCGGGACAATTTTTTCTCTTTAAAGTGATGAGCGTACATAGTAACATAATAAAAGCTAGATCCACCTTGATAGCAAATTTGCATAGAGCTGTTACTATAGTACAGTATATATTAGCTTGCAATCTTATACTTTTAATTATCCAGGTATTAGTGCTGTCAAAGTATTCAACGCTGTCTTTAATATTTGTTACCTTTATAAGTAACATATTTACAGCAATCCTGCTTACAATATTTTCATTAAGGTTTATCACTTGGTATCAAAATAAAAAACAAAGTTTAGGTGTCTTGTTGTACGCCCTTGCTTTTCTAATATTGGCAGGTTCAGAAGTTATAGCAGGAGTTGGTGACTCATATTTGCTTTCCCAAAAAGATCAGGTAATTACACCTACGTCAATAGTAGAATTTAATGATTTTGCTGAAGGCAGTTTTTTTAACATTTTTTATGATTATTATGCTTATATTGATTATTCTTCATTTTTCCTCACCCTGTTAGCCAGCGCTTTGTTACTTTACCATTATAGTAAGAAGACCAACAAGCCAAAAATGATATTAATTGTTTTTCTGCCACTTTTGACTTATACCACTTCAATACTTGATGCATTGAATATCTATGATACGGATACAAGTCCAGATCTATTCTCTTATTATATCTTTGCGTCCCTGATTCGTACCTTCAGTGGTATTCTCTTTGCAATTTCCTTCTGGTTTGTAGCAAAGCAATTGCCGGATAGTTCTATCAAGACATTTTTGAAAATCACAGCTTATGGATTCATTCTGCTATACGTCTCAAACCATGTCGGTGTTAGCATAGCACCCTATCCTCCATTCGGCATGAATTCGCTTTCATTGTTACCACTTTCATCTTACTTTCTCTTATTTGGTCTTTATTCATCTGCACTTTCTCTTTCTCAGGATATAACTTTACGTCAGCACTTAAGGTCAATGGCGAGAAACGACAATAACTTACTTTCAAGTATTGGAACAGCACAGATGGAAAGTGAGGTAAAAAGAGCGATTGGTGAGCTAAAGGATGTGGCTGACGAACATGAGAAAGAACTTGCAGAAAAAACAGGTATTGAAACGCCCGTACCTGAATCAGAAATAGAAGACTATTTGAAACAAGTGATTGAAGAGGTAAGTAAAGCTAGAAAAAAATGATTATAGAGAGTCATAGCCAAGGAAGGACTTTTCTCAATCAAACATCAAAAATAGAAATTACATATACATGCAATCATTACAAATAATCCTTGACGTAATTTGAAATAATTAGCTTTATTGCAGATTCAATTATTTTTCCATGGTTAGCATCGACCTCAGTACTGATTAATAACAAATGCTCATCTTCTAAAGGCATTGTGATCTGTTTAACCTTTTCATATTCTTCCATGGCGTATCTTGCTTTACCAATTCTATCTGCTAATGTATTATGAAGTCTCCATCTTTGCAACGATATCAGGTTTGACTTTTTGATTTCGTCTTCTGTAAGGAAACTATCAAGTCCTTTTCGAAGTCCTCCATTTTTTATTTCACCAGTGCTATCACACACGCCAACAAAACGGACCTTCATATCTAAAGCGAGGACATCATTACATAGCTTTTCATAATCCATATAGTCAATTCGATGTTATTGTCACTATTTAAGATACTCTGTTAAATGGTCGTGTTTGTGCTAGACTAAATTAGTCATCTTTATCTACCAAGTTGAATTTAATCCAAATAATGACCAAGTGCATTGCATTCCACTCGTATAAGGGTGGAACTGGCAAATCAACCATCAGCTCGAATTTATCAGCAGCATTAGCAAGAAAAGGGTTAACAGCAGTCTTACTTGATGTCGATGTTTACGCTCCCAGTTTACAAGACTATTTTCAATGGCAACCAAAAAAATCGATAAATGATTATCTGTTTGAAAATGCCAGTGTTGATGAGGTGATACATGATTTAACTGAGGTGCTAAGTAAATTTCCATCTCCCGATGGGCAAGAAACTAGTTCGTCAAATGGAAAATTATTCGTAGCATTTTCTAGTACGTCCAAAGAAGAAATATACAAGCTTGACGGTGCAGTGAGACAAGAAGGCTCCAAAATACAACTACTAAGAAAGTTTCTTATGTTAAGAGAAGAGATTGTCTCAAAGTACAATGCAGATTATATCATAATTGACACAAGCCCTGGTATTCGGTATTGGTCAATAAATTCCCTTGCCATTGCTGATACAATTTTTCTATCCTTAAAGATGGACGGTATTGATCTAAAAGGAACCAGACTGTTGGCCCGCGAAATTTATGAAAGTCTGACGAAGCTTGGAACAAAATCGTATCTATTGTTAAACAGAGCTGCAGGATATTGCTTGCCTTCTGGCCCAACGGGTGAAAAAACCCTATCCACCCAAGAAATCTATACAAACACAGCCGGCGATCAGAGCACAGTAATTTCTAAACTTAATGCAGATGTCGGGATGGATACAATACTTTCCATCCCGTGTTATTGTGATATTCAATTTGATAGTAATGAATTTTTAACAGCCTTAAGATACCCCAATCATCCATTCGCAGGTAATATTGAGACACTCGTAGAAAAACTTCAGGAAATGAAGAGTTAAATATAAAATATCGCCACTACTCAGCATCATTTAGTATAATGTATGAGGTAAGGATTCCGGGGCTTTCAAGCTTAGTAGGACAGGCTATTGCGAATAAGACTGATTCTGGAATAATTTTACTTATGAGCCCTCCTGGAGGAGGTAAAACTCTCTTTTGTAGGCAGATGATAACAGACTGCTTGCAAAGTCAATTAAGGTGCATATATATTAATTCCAGCATAACTCGTAAAGAGTATGAAAATCTTTTTAACAACATAACTGATCGGAAAAACTTAAAATTTTTAAATCCTTATTTAATGTCTGATAGAAATAATAAAGAACCTGATTCCTCGTCAGGTATAAACGATACCAAGCTTTCAGTGACTCTTCAAGAAATTCGAAAGTTCATCAATGAATGGTCCTCATCTGTTACCAATACAATTGAAGGAACAGATCAAGGATCCGCATCAGCTCTTGATGGTATTCCAAAGTGTGTTATTGTACTAGATTCCCTCACACATATGTTTACAATATTTGAAGAAGATAAAGTGTTCAAGTTTGTTAATGCATTGTCATTTATTATAAAAGAATTAGAATCAATAGCTCTAATTACTATGTCTGGTAGTCAATCTAGTAATGAATCCATTTTAAATAAATTAAGCTCAATTTTTGATATTGTACTTGAGATCGATATGCAAAAGGATAATGACAAGGTAACACGTAAACTAAAATTGTTCTCAATTAAAGGCGCAAGTAACAAATCATCTTCAGCCGCATTCAATATTGAAGAAGATGGATCTTTGAAGTTTGAAGGGCAATCAACTTCAAAATCAAAATTATCTATATGCGGTCTATGTAAAGCACCGATTTTGGAAGAGCCCGAGTACTACCTAGATATGCCCTTCCATCATAACCATGTTACAATTTATATGAAGCTTGCCGGAGCATTTGGTCAAGCTCGGGTGTCTGATGTTGGACCTTCGGGAGTCATTGATGCCGCATTTTTCTTTGTGGATGTAGTTGGTCTATCCGATCCTGCTCTCTCTGTGAGAAGGCAAATAGAGAAAATAGAGGCATTAAATAATTTGATAGGTCATTGTGACATCTTCAAGAAAACTTCAGATAAGAGAGTCCTTCCAACTGGAGATGGTATGGCTATTGGTTTCATGTTAAGCCCTGAAGCACCTCTCCAACTTGGTATCGAATTGCATCAAGCTTTAAAAAAATATAACGAGCATACCAATAAAGAAGATGGGTCTTTTCTAGATGTTCGCATTGGTCTTGCCTCAGGATCTGTATTTATAGTAAACGACGTAAACTCTAACCAAAATATATGGGGACCAGGTATTATTTTTGCTAGACGTGTTATGGATGTAGGAGATGGAGGACACATAATGTTGGCAGGACCACTAGCTGAGTCCTTATTGGCATTGGATGACAAGTATAAAAGTATAATAAATTTATTGGGTGACTTTCAGGTAAAACATGGCCAGATATTAAAGATATATTCGGCACACTCTCCAAACGAATTTGGCAATCCTGTAATCCCTATGCGTTTCAAATCCTAGTATCGATTATTAGCTTAGTAACGTAATTATTGATGAATGATAGAGGGTGATGTTAGCTTTGATAAGATATTGCTCACAAAGTTTGCGTTTCTAAAAAGCCCCTAAAAAAAGTTGGTCCTGCCATTTTTATTATTGTATTTTTAGATCTATCTCATCAATGCAACATTCTAATGAATCAATTCGATATAAAAATCCTAATAACGGAACAAATGATCCTTTACTCCATTATTGAATCTTAAGTACGGCTCTAAATCTTAATTCCCCCTTTACTACCTTCTCATAAGCAGTATTCACTTCATCCAATGAAAAAGTTTCTGTCATAACACGAACTTTACCTTTAGCCACATAATCCAGTGCTTCATAGAGATATTCTCTATCATTCTGCAGTGATCCTATAATGCGTCCCCGAGTCATCAACAAATGACCTGTCACAATTAGAGGCTCATCTGATATTCCCATTAAAACAAGTCTCCCATCTGGTCTTAAACCCTTTAAAGTGTCACCCGTTGCCTTGTATGAGTTACTAGTAGCCAGGATCACATCTGCCCCACCGGATTTCTTTAGACCTTTTCCATCAGATACCACAACATCTGCACCAAGTTTGTAGGCTAATTCTTCTTTGTCCTTTGAATGAGTTATTGCAATTGTTTCAAAACCACAGACCTTAGCATATTGAAGTGCAAGATGGCCTAAACCTCCCACACCAACAACAGCTACACGCTCATGTGGTTTTGGTTCGGCAATTCTTAAACCGCTATACACTGTGTATCCTGCACAGAATATTGGCGCTGCCTGTTCATATTGTAACCCATCAGGTAAAAGTTGGGTAGCGTCGGCATATGCAACCATATATTCTGCATGGCCTCCGCCAATGTTAACACCAGTGCCGATTTGTTCTAAACAAAACAATGATTTTCCTCTTTGGCACCATTCACATCTACCGCATGTATGTTGTACCCAGGGTACTCCAACTCTATCTCCTATTTTTCTGGTTGTCACATTTTGACCTAACTCGACTATTTCTCCAACTGGTTCGTGACCTATTGTATTAGGAAAACGAGCTGGAAGAATGCCTTCTGTCATATGTACATCAGTATAACAAATGCCGCTTGCATGCATCTTGATAAGGACCTGATCCGGTCCAGGTTTAGGAGTCGGTACGTCTTTTAATTGCCATTTGGCATGAACTTCTGGAACTACAGCTGCTTTCATTCTGAATCAAATTCTTTGTAAAGTAGGCCTAAAATATTTCTTTTGAGACATGATCAATTCAAAATCAAAATAAATCAGCTCATAATAAAATAGAGTGTTCTAAATAATAATGCAAAATAAGAATTTGATGATATTCTCCCTAATCATGCTGACCATCGCAGTCTCGACAATTACAATTGGAGCTCCCAGTGTAGATGGATTCAGGCCATTTGATCAAATGTTTCCTTCACAGTCGCCACCTCCAGCAAATGAAAGCGATAGTTCAAGCCAGTCATCTGGGTCACCCACTGATCAGCCTCCCTACTGATGACTGAGTTTCATTTCATGAGTAAACATTTTTTATTTTTTCTGGCAAGATCTTATACTTATTTATATTTTATGGAATTTATATTATCATGGGTTCAGGAGGAGGACTTAGTTCAATAATCATTGGAATTATTGCAGTGATAGTGATAATAGCAATACTAATTTTCTTGGTAAATGTTGTCGCTCCTATTATTGTTGGTATAATTATTCTTTTAATAATCATAGGAGTTGGATATTGGATATATCAGCAAGTGAGAAGCAGGGCAAGGTAAGTTAATTCATAATTAAAAATTATCATAGTTAATAATTTAGTCTGATGTTCCAATAGATCTAATCAGAACGTCAATCCGAGATACTATTATAAATTATAATGAACAATTAATAGTATATGAATTATATTGTATCGCTAGTTATTCTTACAATTATATCTACGTTACCAAACTTGGGTTTTGCTCAGTCTACAGCGAACTCTTCACAAGTAGATAATCAAGAAGTAAAGTTAATTTCACCTATTTTACAAAAGATATCTGACAAAGGAATATACTTAGTAACTGTAAAATCTGGACAATCATCACTTTCAACGGGTTTAAACTTAGAAATAGTATTCCTAAATAAAACCTCTCCGTACTTAAATGCTCCACCTCCCAATGCCGAATCCAATTTATCTAGTACAGAATACAATAAAAGTAGTGGCATGGTAATACCCTCGGTAGTTGAAAGAACAGTTCCTGTAAAGAGCTACGATATTGTAATTTATTCAAGTGATGGTAAAGAGCTTTGGAAGAAGGTTAATCAAAGCCCCCAAGGAGGACGTGCACCTCAAACTATCATGTTAAACGATTATGATATTGGAGATATTACAATAAGCATCAAAAATATAGTTGCGGACCCCGCTCTTGCAAATATATTAAATCAGCAGGATGGAAATAACACAAATCACCTGAGTCTAAACCAATCAGAAACCAAAAAATCTCCTGGTGACTCTGTACAATTTCAAACAAGGATCTTAGTTATCTAATAGAATCAATCGGCGCAGTGAAATGATGAGTATGGAAAGAATCGTATGATCGGGAAAAGTATCAATATCTTTTAGTTAAACTGAATTTAACTTGAAGCATTTAATATTCAGTTTTAGAGATCCCGAGTATTCTTGACGATAACATAATGTAACATAATGTAAGGATTTTTTCTTTCTTGGCTTTTGATCGGCGATTCAAACCTACCTTGTCATCCTCCAAATTGGGCAACTTTTTGTTAAGGTCTCTCCATTCCCTGAAAATTATTATTTGTGCCTTTCTTTACCATAAGCCTTTAATAGTATGTAGACTTGATAAGATTATGGACGCAAGAATATTCTTGATCGGAATTGCAATCGGCTTCGTTCTTTCAAGTGGAACAACTGTAATGGCCATTAGTAATAGTACGGGAAACAATACAGGTATTGGTACAGCAAAGGAGCTTGAACAGCTAACTGGTAACAATTCATTGGCCAATCTAAGTACAATAACTAATTTTACGCAGTCCGGATCAAATCAATCATCAAATCAGACATCAAATCAGACATACAACATGTCTGAATAATACTCTTAATTTTTTTCCTAAATTTATAATCGTATCCTGTTAAAGGAACCTCAGTTATATTTCTAATCATATAATATTATTCTAATAAATTAGTTGCAAAAAAAATGCAGATTATTTAGAAATTTTATTTTCATAATTACAAACAAAGAGCTGTGGAATGTTAGCTTATATAGCTGCTAGGTTCTATAACTAATATTAGTTTACAACCAGTCAAAAACTACATCGTTTGGTATTTTCTTATTTAAAATACTCGAAATCAAAGTAGTTAACCTTGATAAAGTTTAATGCTCATATATAATACGAATGCTAACAAATAATTCTGAAGTACTCAATCTCATGAGTAAATGTCGAGAACTACGGGATGTAGGGAGAAAATCTAGGCTTTTAGTATATATCAATCAATTGCTCCCTGCTGAATCAAAGGTAAAGCTTCCTTCGCTTATCACAAATGATGGTATTGATAACTTATTGTGCTGGATGGAAGTAAAAATTTCACCACCAATCTATGGACTTGCAACAGCTTAATATTACAAATCGCTAACACCTGTTCGCTCTACGGTGGTGTGGAACTGATTTTATCATATGTACTCCAACGGTACTGCCTCATAAAAGACTAAAGTAGTCTATCTTCTAGAAGTTGTGGATTAATTATGCATAAAACTTGAGTATTCAACTAGCCACTGGTTGCTGCTCCTCACAACCTTTTGGGCATAATTCGTACTGATATATATAATATTTAAGTTGATATCAATCTCTATGACAGTAATGGTTCCACAAGGATTTGTCAAAAAATGAAAATTGAACAATTAATAGTGTAATTATAAAATCATTGATGATATAATTACCAATAATCGATCTCGAATTACGTAGCAAGCACTGTAAGGCTTAAGTTTGGGGCGTTTCAGCTATAGATTGCTTTGACTTTCTTCGTTGTCTTTAGCTTGCCCTGGTTCTGGTGCCGGTTCTGGTTCTACATCACCTGGCTCTTCAGGTTCAGGTTCAACCTGGCCCAATTGAGTATACATATCGATTTGTCCTGACATAATCTTATAAGCTCCTCAAATGTATTTATATATTTAGAATCCAAAAGCTAGAAAAAGTCAAAGTCTATACAATCCATATAAACTCCACTAATTTTCATCCTTTAATGGGTAAATCCCTACTCTAATTTCTCATTATTAGTAATATGACAAATAGTTGTTACTATAATCATAATAAAGCTTTTCAACTCTACTAATTATATCGACTTCAAATTTTATTAGCAAGTCCGTAATTAATTCTTAAGTACTATGTCCTGCTAAATATTATATGGAGATTTTCAAGCCAACCAATTTCTTTAGCTATCAGTGTTCTTTTTGTCAGTTATATTTCAAAAGCCTTGAAGAAATGCAAAAACATTTACTCACAGATCACATACTTAAAATCAAGAAGGTATGAATATTCATTGCCTGCTTTGATATTATTAAAGTAACTTTTACGTTCGGTATGTACTGACTTGTATCGATAGGATCAGCATAATCGGATTTACAATTAAAGTAAATCATTCCTACAGTCGTTAGAATCTTAATTAAATATGTTGTCGCGTAAATATTGATGCCTAGAGGAGTAAAAAAAGGACTGAATACAAAGAAGTTTGACCGATGTGTGACGAAAGTCAAATCAAAATCGGGCAAGAAAGTCAACCCTTATGCCATTTGCAATGCAAGTATGTCTGGCAAAACAAAACAAAAAAGGAAAAAATAATTTAAAACAATTGTTCTGACGGAATAAAAACCTAATTTTCTTTGCCATGCCTTGTTAGAGCCAGTTTGATTCTTCTTAACACTCGATAGTTACCAATCAATGGCAATATAGTGCTATATGGTCTGCATAATCAAAAAATGGCGTTGTTCTTTTCAATGAAGTATACCGTAGATTTTTTACTCCGACGATATTGCCACTGAATATATCAGATGTTTACATCGTCAATCATTGGGATTATAAAGTACAGAAGAGAAACTTAAGTACGTTACTATAAAAACGACTCTTATCATTCTAACATTTGACTGTATTTAAGAGCAAATGTGTACAAGCATACGTTACTGCTTTTCTACCACAAGTTTTTATATTCAGAAATTCGCAATCAAAATATTAAAAAAAGATGAAGTTGTTTTCTAATGACTGGGGCTGCAAGATACTAGTGTTTACGGTAATTCTGAGCATCTTCCTTTGTTATTGTAAACCAGACTTTATCTCCATCAAACCGTTCGACTAGGCTTTTTGGTAAATAGAATTTATCTTTATCTACTATTCCTTTTTTAGTGACAACAACTTCGGGTTCAACCTCATGTACTTCACCCAGATCATAGTCATTTATGCCTCGTGCTTCTTTTTTTACGATGTCATCCCAATTTGTTATATTACTCATTAACATATTATAGTTCAACATTTAATATAAGGATTAAACAATTATGATATGAAATCGCAATATAAGAAAACTCAACTAAAGCTAAAAATAAATCTTGTTGTCGAGGCGGTCAGTCATTTTAGAGAAAAAGTCCAGTTCTGGCGTTAATTACCCCAACTGAAATTCCCATTATCGGTATCATAAAAACAAGAAAAATTCAGACATCAATATATACTTTGTAGTACTAAAGTATTTGATGAAATTATTTACAAATGTGAATATACTTGTGATAGTGGTACTTACCGTAGTCACGATAGCAGGAAGTTTTTCTAATGGTAAATTTGTCCATAGTCAACAAACATTAGATATCAAAACTCCAGGAGGAAATGAGGCTTTTGGTGGAGAGGAGATGGGGACTCTAACAGTCGTTCCCAAGGAACATACTGTCAATATAGTTGCAAATATGACTACCCCGCCTAAAGAAGGTAAAGTCTTTGAGGGTTGGCTTGCCGATGTTGGTGGATCAGACTATAAACTTAGTTTATGAGAGTTCTCAAAAAACGGAACACTTGATTATACGGCAACCATGGTTAATCCATATACTTACACACAGTTCATTGTAACTGAGGAGCCTTTCGAAGACCCGGATCCTAATGCCGCTACAGCTCTCGCGGGTGCCGAACTCGTAAGCCCGTTTGGACAATAAACGAGCCTTACGGTACTTCCCATTTCTTATTTCTTACAAGGCCGTACAGTATATACGAATATGTGTTTACTATTCATCGGAAAACGATTTTTCGTCTTTGAAATATTCTAAATCTTCCTATTTCCTAATTAGTAAAAAATGGAACGATTAAATTACTTTTATATATTGTTGTAGATAATACATTTGGAAGAATTACCTTGAGTACGATTCTCTTATACAATAAAAACCAAGTAAAAAAGGTAGGTTCTATTGATGATATAGAAGAAGGAAATAATGCTTGGATAGATGTCATAGATCCAGACGATAAGGAACTAGACAATTTAGCTCGTAAATTTAACTTAAATCACGAAGCTATCCAAACATGTTCCAATAAATCCAAGAAGCCAGAAATTCGCCAGTTAGGTAACCATACGTTTACAGTAATAGTCGACATGAAAAATAAAAATCCAGAAACCTTACAAGTAGAGGCGATATATTTCTTTCTCGGAAGAAATTGGTTAATAACAATTCACTCATCTGAGGTTAATCTTGAAGAACTCGTAGAAAGATTATTCAAAATAAAAAATGAAACAATTAAGCAAACTAACATAGATGCATTATATTATAATATCTTAGCAGAAATTGTTACCAAATATGAACAGCTACTTACTGGCTTAGAACTGTCGGTAAATGAGTATCAGAGAAGATCATTTATACGACCCTTGCCAGAGATATTGGACAGTATAGATATATTATCTCGACAGGCTATAACCTTAAGGCGACAATTTTGGCACGCCAGGAAGATAATAAACTTTATTCTGCATACCGAGAACGATAAAGAGGATGTCAAATACATTGAGATGGTTTATGATGATATTTCCCAATTGATTGATTTTGTTGAATCATATGAAGGTACAATTAATTCAATAAGGGAGCTTTACGTAGCCAAGGTTTCGCTCCAAATTAACGGCACAATGAGAGTTCTCACTATATTTACGGCTATATTACTTCCGCTTACTCTCATAGCTGGTATATACGGTATGAATGGAATAGACTTAAAGAACATTACTACGATTCCTATAGGTTTTTTTGTTGTAATGCTAACGATGGCTTGCATAGGGATTGGTTTAATTCTGTTTTTTATAAAGAAACGATGGATACTAGTCAAGGGTAAAATTTCAGAGCAAGAGCAATAATATCTGCAATTGAAATACAAAAGCATGCATCATTGTAAGCAAATGGGCGAGATCAATACCCACTAATAGTTCTCTTCTGTAGGACACTTGTTATTCAAAATTTTAAGAGTTGAAGCAGCTAATTTATTATTGGAGCATTTTGTGCGTACACACGCAATTGAGTATAAATAATTATTAAAAGTGCTCGAAGATAAATAAAAGTCAAAATTTAAGTATCATAATTTTAATTTATTTATTTCATCCAGTTAATGTTTGCTTTCCTAGATGCAAAATTCTTAGTTCGCCTCGTTTTGTAATATTTGTGTCTAATGGTAAATAACAAACCAGTCAAGAAGAGGAAGCTCCCTATGACAATTTCATAAGTTATTAATGCATCGGCCACCCAAACAGATTATTTATAGTTAGATAAAAATCTAGATCTCAAAAATTCAGAAGCTCAGCAAAGACGCTCTATCCGCATCTTTCTCATGGAGTGGCTAACTATCAAGAGCCTCTGAATAAATCAAATTTAAATTTCGACGAGCATTACAAAAACTAGCGTTAGATGATATTTTGCAGGGTTGGTTTAAATCCTATAGTGAACTAGAAGTACTGATGTCTTCCGGTTCACCATATCGAGAAAAGGCAGAGATGATATCTGACAGTAAGCAGATAAATACAACTATTAATCATGTCATATGCAATGCTAAAAAGTGCCTGAACATTTGCGGTGACTCTACACTCCCGAGTTTCTCATTATCTGAAGGAGTAAGGAAAGCATATTATGACGCAAAATCGAAAGGGGTAAAAATTAGGTACATTACAGAGATTACAAGGGATAATTTGGAAGATTGTAAACAAATATTGAAATTTGCTGAAGTTCGTCACTTAAACAAACTTGTTGGGAATTTTGTAGTGAGTGATAAGGAATATCTAGGACAGGCACCCAGCCATAATTTTTTATCACATCTAACTTATAGCGATGAAAAAAAAATAGTGGAACAACAGAATTATATTTTTGAAAACCTATGGAATAACGCTACTACTCATCGAGACAAAATCTCGAGCTTAGAAGTAGGAGTAGATCCTGAAGAGGTTAAGGTGTTATCTGATCCAGTCGAAATTAGAAGAACTTATGCAAACCTCATAAATTCTGCAAATTTTGAGATATCTCTCATAATAGCAACTCCAAATGCACTGGAAAGAAATTACAAAGGAGGAATAATAACTATGTTAACGGAAGCTGCGAAGAAAAGGAACGTTGATGTTAATTTAATTATTCCTGCTTATGACGATGATACTCCAGCCAAATTTCCTCATATTGAATCAAGTATGAACCCAAAATTCAAAATAAAATCAATAGTCCCAGCTATTCGAGAGACGCATATGATAAAAACTACGTTTTTGATTATAGACAGAAAAATATTATTCATAATAGATGTTAAGGATGACAGTAAAGAAAATTTCATAGAGGCAGTGGGTTTTGCTACTTTTCATAATAGCAAATCCCGTACAGAATCCTACAGTTTTATATTTGATACCATCTGGAGACAGGCAGATCTACATGAGTCATTAAAAGAAGCAAACAGAAATCTAATTTATGCTTATGAAAAATTGCAAGAACATGACCAAATGGAAAAGGAATTTATCAATCTTGCTGCTCATGAGCTAAGGACACCATCTCAATCCATTATAGGCTATTCCGAAATGCTCAAGGCTCTCCCCGAAAGAAACAAACAATACGAAGAGGCTATATCACGAAACGCCGAAAGACTCTATTCTCTTGTGACAAATATGTTGAGTATTGCAAGAATAGAGTCTCAGACTTTAAAACTTAACAAGACTAGTTTTGATTTAAACATAAAGATTGAAAATGTGATAAAGGATATTAAGCAACAAGTAGACTTGCATAAAGTCGATGTTAGAATTGAATTCAGACCGGTTGAAAAAATTACTATTTTCGCTGATAAAGAAAAGATAATTGGGGTGCTTGCAAACTTACTAAATAACGCAGTAAAATTTGCAAAGCACGGAACGATCACTATATCTGCCGAGCGGAGAGATAAAACTAATGAAGCAATTATTAAGATAAAGGATAATGGTCCGGGTATAGACCCAGAAATAATTCCACACTTATTTTCAAAATTTAAGACAAAATCTGAAAAAGGACTTGGACTTGGATTATATATTGCAAAAAGCATCGTTGAAGCGCATGGTGGAAAGATCGAAGCCTATAATAACGCAAATTCCAAAGGGGCTACCTTTGTTGTGACGTTACCTGTGAAGTGATCGTTATTGTAAATGACCTCAGATTAATTTGATATATTATTTACTTTTCTTGTTTTCTTTACTATTTTTGAGGACCGTTTTAAGGCGGTTAAGTAATCCCTCAGTCCATACAAGTGTTAAATAAAATGTGGCATGTACATTAAATATGGAAAGTTTGAAACAAGAGGCTTCGAAAGAAGTGGATGAAGATAAGAATGCAGAGCATAATGTCTCGACTAGGTCTAGTATATTGACAGAGGAGAGCAATTTCGTAAAGGACGACGGATCTCTAGCATTAAACAATCTGGCATATATTGTGAAAAGGTCAACTGGGAAAATCAACATTCAAATGAAAGGTAAAACTGCTCTGGCACTTGATTTTGAGAAAAATAAACTATCGCTAGACATCATAGATCCCACTATTTTTGGCAGAACCGAACAAGACAATAACGATCTTGAATTATTTGAAAAGATAAAGGCCGCAAAGAAGATAGGCAGGATACTAAATAATAATGGTCTTAGTGTTACTATCCTACGAAAAGGAAAAGGAGCTCTTAGTATAGGTAGAGAGGCAACTCCAATAATAAGCAGCTTACTAACTGGGAGTGACGATATCCAGATTGATAGTATAAAACAGGTAACTAAGCTTGGCAGAGATATAAAGAAAGTAAATCATGATAAAGATGATGCTTAAAAATAAATATAGATGATTTGAGGCAAATAGAATACGCTACATTATATAAGGCGTTATAGTATAGTACATTGAGTTATTTGAAACAAAATAGTTTCCCCATGAGGGAATGGCATGTTAAACATATGGAACAAACTCTTGTTAGATTTGTGAGAGGTCTGTCTGAAAATGCAACGCGGTGGGAAATAAGACTGAATAACAAGTATGGGAAAATAGGCAGAGTATGTAAAAGGATCGAATATGATGTAAAGCACGGTGTTACAAACAAGGAAATCGATACATTTTTGCAATTAATAAGAACCGAGTCGTCTTACCATGATATTCGGTCTTGTGAAGGCTCTATCGAAAGATTGAATGAAATACAGTCATATTTTACGGAACCACCAGAGCTTTATAATAAGTGGAGTCATATTGTTACCAGATAGTATAGTCATTCGATAGAGAATGAAATATGAGCCAATATCATTTTTGATTATATGAAAGGTCAAATCATTTTTTTTAACCGTATCAAACTATTTTGTTCAGGTTTTATCAAATCATAGATCAAACAGATCAGTGGCTAAATAACGATCTAGCATCATATTAGGTAGGTCTGTACCTTTACTACTTTTTAGACATATCCATTCTGAAAACTCCGGTACTATTGATATGCAAGCACAAATCTTATTCCAAATATGAGAAAGGAAGAAATATGAATACATTGGCTGGATTTTGAGATATGTTTTGATTTTTGTATGTATGAACGTTACTAATAAGTTTCTATTTAACGGAATGAATGTAAGAGGAATAATAGATTAGTCCAAATTAGGTTCGCCTCGCTTAATGTCCAGTCATTAAGGATATCTATTAGAGAGCGGTGGTTACATTCACCATATCCTGAGGTGTTTTCTTAACTAGTATCTTGCGCGATATTAATTTTTTCAGATTATTCATGCCATATCCAGTCTTAGGTGATATCTGTATTGGATCTAGTATGTTTAATCCTGTGAAAATCCTTTTAATATCATTTAATTCAGCTTTATCTATTTTAGAAAAGATTATGACAATTTTTTCTTTGTCTACATTCAGCTCTTCTAACACATCCATACAGCTATTATATTTTATTCTTATTTCTTCCTCTGACTGGGATGAATCAATTAGCAGGAGAATCATGTCTGCCATTAGTGACTCTTCGAGAGTAGACTTAAAGGCGTCAATCATATAAGTAGGAAGTCTTCTAATGAATCCAACAGTATCAGTAAGCAAAAGTTTCTGTCCGCCCATATTGAAAGACCTAGTCGTAGTTGAAAGTGTAGTAAATAAATTTTCAGATGTTTCTTTCCTTTCAAGTGTAAGCAAGTTGAAAAGAGTAGTCTTTCCTGAACTTGTATACCCTACAAGAGAAACTATTGGCATTCTGTTATCAACTCTCTGATCATGGTAAAGTTCGCGTTTTCTTCTAGCTTCTGCCAACTTTTTTATAATAAATCCCATCCTCCTCTTCAAGTCCCTAAATTTTACGTCAACTATGTATTCTCCACTACCACCTTTTCCTGGTCTCTCGTTACCTATCAATAGTGTCGCGTTTTCCCTAATCCGCGGTAACTCATATTTAATTTCTGCGAGTTGGATCTGTAATTTTGCTTCCGATGTAGTAGCTCTAGTGTAAAACAAGTCAAGGATAAGCCTTTCCCTATCTACTACCTTTACGCCTGTTATCTTCTCTAAATTATAGATCTGCTTGGGTGTCATATGTTCGTCAACAATAATCTGGTCAGACTCATTCTTTTGAATAAATTCCTTAATCTCTTCAGCCTTGCCAGCTCCCAAGCCACATTGCCTATGCGTCAGGTTTTTTTGGGTAAAGCACTTTACTATGTTATAATTACCTACTGATTCCACTAAGCCTTTCCCCTCCTGCTTACTGAAATCGTCAGGATATGTGACTAGTAAGACATTTTGTTTAATTTTCAGAATGTTTCAGGTCCGGACCAGTCCATATAGTCATCAGAGGCATAATCGTTTTTGTGTCCTCTTGAACATATATGGGAAGTTATAGAATTAGTGTCTGATTTGGAATCTTTTTTGGTATCTTCAGGTATATAAACACCGGGAAACACTTCACCACAGTTCTTGCATTTTAACATCAGCATAGGCATTTGTCTTAAACTAACTCATATACAACGCCAATACTATTAATATCTACCGACGCTAATTTTCAAATATAAAGAATTAACTGTCACCAATCGTCAGAATTATCATATGTCATGATTAGATATACACATTTTGGTGTTATTTAGTACTAGTATCATCTGAGACTTTACCACTTAGAGGAGCACATAGATCAAAAAGTACAGCTGCTAGCAACAATTCAAGTTTTCGGTTCTGCTATCAAAAGATTTAAAGATCAAATCCATACTTTTATTGAATTAGGTCCAAGACCATTTTCAATTCATCTATTTCGCTCTCTATCGCTTGTCTGTCTATCTGATCTCTACCGTATTCTCCTGTGTACTTCACCAATCTTTCACATGCTTCAATCTGTCCTAATATTATGTCCTTCTTATCATGACATAAACTATCGTAACTATCAATGAAAGAATACGTTACTTTTCTCTTCTTATCCTCGCATCCACAAGTTTTGGCCATAATGCCATACGGTGATTCTGCTTCGGAAATATTCACTTTACTAGGTCTCCCTGATTGGAATCAAACCAGAATTCCAAGACCAGACCATGAACATAATCATAAACTAGTCTGTAAGATTCGTAAGCTGATACAGGCATCGATTCGATTTCATTATTACCACACGAAGGACAAGTAGCCCCAGTGATTAGGTTGGTCAAGCATGTGGCACACCAATGACATGATTTACAGATCAAGAAATTTCTATTGTCAGTTAACTTATCTTTACTTTCATAGAGTATCGGATAAATCAGTGAACATGTTACAATAAAGAGCCATATCCCAACGCTTTTTGCAGAATAATTTTATTTAACATCACTTATATTGAGTTTGGGTGCATTTAAGGATATCTAATATCTGCAACAGTAACTGGAGTAACGGAATGGTTTAGAAAATATGTATAAAATAGCAAAATACTACGAATATTGCTCCTACAACAAACAGAGATAACTAATAACATAGGTTTTACCTAATAACTGATAAAATATTGAGTATTCTAGGAATTATACGTTTTTAAATTTTTTTCTTTATTCATTTTATTTTTTGGGTATTGAGAACATAATAATTTTTTACCGCAGGCAGCGCAAATTCATTTTTAAGAGTAAATTATTATACACTATTTTACAGACATACTCAGTCTATTGACACTTGTAAAGGCTTATATCTCCAGGACGTTATCTTAATTAGTATAATAGTTGTGACGTTCTCATTCTGACAACAAAACTATTAGGATAATGCAAAATGAAAATGATAGCATGGTGTTATAACTGCAAACAGGAAATATGCTTTGACAACAATACTAGAAATAGAAATGGTGTGGCAATTCCGGTCGATGATTATGGTAATCTTCACATTTGCAGACATAAAAATCGAAAAACTGGCTTTCAGAATCAAAAATGTTTTAGATGTGGACAAGTCATACACTTTGATGAAAATTACAGGTCAATTTCGAGAAAGTATATTCCACTAGAATGGAATTCGGGCAGACCTCATGAGTGTAATGAGAGGCTTTACCAATAATTACTTTTTAATAAAAATTGCACATGAAGGGTGTCAAACTCGAAGAACTATTTGAACTCACTCTACACTTTACAAATGTATTATTGTAATTTGACAATCTCATCCCATGTTCCAGTTGTTGATAGCATATAGTATTTACTATGATTTCCAGATTCTAAGTGTATGATGTCTCCAGTTGTAATTTGAATTTGAAATAATCTGTTCAAGAATTGAAGGAAACTAGGTCCTGCCACTATGCTTTTGGCTTGCTTCCCAAGAGGTTTATTGTAGTATTTTTGTAGTGTATCAATTAGTCCCAAACTACTTAATTCTTCAACTAATTCCGACAAATCTATAAACTTCGAATTCCTTTTGTAGACCATAATGGTTGCCATGGTAAAATATCTTCGTTCCTTCTATGGTACGATGTACAATATAACATTTCCCTGTTTGCATGTGCTACTTTGTGTATAGTCGGAGTTACGCTCAGGATTTTTAAGTACATCGTCTTCTTAAATTACGTTAGGTAGTTGAACAATAGCGTTAATAACACTTATTAAAGAATGAACGATAGAAAATGTAAACATTTGTATATCTTATGTCCTACATGTGGTAAGGAATTCAACAACTTGGTTAACGGCGTACAATATATAAGTACAGTAAAGGGAAAGCTAGAATTCTGTTCAGATGAATGTTGCAGAGACTACCTTAAGAAAAATACCTAGTTCTAGTCCCATGTTAGATTTTATTTAATATCGGTTCCGTTGTAGAACGTGTTATCTATGACACGAAGAAGAAAAGGTCTAATAAACAGGATGAGACTCAGGCTCATCAATGCATTGGAGGAAAGTCATGACATAGTTTTGAAATCAATACAACAATCCAAGAACACGACGACAAACTTCTCAATAAAATACTTAATATGGATAAAGAGATCAATTCTATAATTGGGAACAATGATGGGTGATAAAACTTATCTCTCGCAATTATACTAGTATAAAAATAACCAACTAACTACTTGAAAACAAATAAAGAAACACCTAAAGTCAATGCAGCTACCCTAAATACTAATATCTAATTGACCTTTAAATGATCATATAAGTATGCAAACTGCAAGTATCCTAAAGATCAGTCGCATCGTTCGAAAGATTAAGTTAATAACTTTCCTTAATTTGGAACCAGCAACAACGGTAACAAGAAAATTATCGGAAATTGTTATGTAAATAAAATTGGGAAATCCCACAAAAATAAGAAAACAGATAACCATTAGTTACTGTAAATGCTAATTGTACCTAGTGGATAAATCCGTAAAATGTATTCAACAACAGCATGATTTGTATGAAGGATATATAATTGAAATTATCAATAGCTCAAGAAGAACAAGAATTTGTCAATGTCAATGTCATAACAATATGTATAAACTAGTCAGAAGGATGCAAGCTGTAAATAATCAGTAATTATAATAATAATCAACCCATAATATCAATGTAAGAAATCAAAGTATAACATTATGGACAGTTCTTGAATTTCATACCCTTCCTGAAGGAACACACTAATATCAAAATATCATCCAAAGACGCTGTTTCTAATCAGATTGATTACCACAATTATAGTCGATATACCCGTCGAATTTGCATATTTTATGATTTATGTAACTCATATTCGTTCTGTTAAGTTAATGATCATGACCGAGCCAGTTATATTTTGATTTTCATGGATATCTAGCTGATGAACCTAAATGAATTCAGAAGCGATATAATTCCCGTATTTTCAAACAAAAAGTCTGGAGGAGGACCTCTTTCATTAATAATTATTTGAGATATTTGGAAGCAGGCGATAATATCTGATTGATGTAGACTATTGTAGAAATCGTGTTTTGCTTGATGAAAGCTTCGTGTATAGTTAGATGCAAATATTTTGCTTTGGTAATTCAAACAAAGTATTTGAAAGTATAGAACCCCCTTCCGGCCGGGAAAAATACTGAATTCCTAATTCCCTTAACATTTCCTGATCGTCAGTTTAGTAAATAAATTATCCACTGTTGTAGATGACGTGATTAGGAATATGAGCTGACCGACATAAAAAAATCAGATAAAGCATAATTATAAGTTAAGTGCAATATTACAACTACATATGGTGGATCTAGTCTATGGTCGTGGAATAACCGATATTGTTCGGGAGATACCTTTGTACGCTAATATATTCAAGAAATATGCAGGCATCAAGCTTTTTCATTCAAAGCCAGCACTATACGGCTCAGCCGATATCATCAATATTTGTAATCTTCACTGTTCTCATTGCTACTGGTGGTTAAATAGGAAGGAGGATAATCAGGATTTAAGCGTAGAAGAGTGGAGGCAAACAATTAGAAAAACATTCAAAAAGCAAAATCTTTTCGTTGTCACACTAGTTGGCGGCGAACCAACTATGAGGCCAGAAATAATAGAGGTATTTTGTGAAGAGATGCCTAAAAGGGTATGTGTGGTCACAAATGGTTATTTCCCACTGAAAAGGTTCAAAAAGCTTTACTTCTATTGGATATCATTAGATGGAACTGAAAATGCCCATGATGCTATTAGGGGAGAAGGCTCTTACGCCAAAACCAAAAATAACATTCTAGAGTATATTAAAGGTCCTCCTCGGAATGGAAAACCTGCTTGGAAAGATATTTGGATAACAATGACTATCAACACGCTTAACTACTCTACAGCTATTGACTTGGCAGAAGAATGGATTGGAAAAGTCAACAAAATAGGATTTCAGTTTCACACACCATTCATGAAAGGAGATCCTCTATGGCTAGAATTTGGAAAATTACGTAATGAGTTGGTTGATCGACTTTTAGAACTTAGAAGAAAATATTCAGAGTTTGTGATTAACAGTGAGAAACAACTATCTTTGATGAAAGGAAATTGGGGAGGTAAAGGCACAACTCCCATTCAGTGTCCATCATGGGCAATACTTTCTTTGGATCATATGGGAAGAGTTAAGCAACCTTGTTGTATTGGTAGTTCTGATAGCAAGGCCTTAAAGCCAATTTGTGAAGACTGCGGTCTTGGTTGCTATTCCGTATTAGTTGCAAATGGCATTTCAGGTGCATAGATAGTACTTTATTAGCCATGTTTCAAGAACAAATATGAAGTAGATTATTGTTACTAATAATAGAATAAAAGGTTAAGAGAAAAATAGAAATATCTCTAGAGTTTTAGCCTCTAACAATCAACGAAACCTTCATAAGGATTGTTACAGCAGACCGAATTTAGTAACACGAAATGAAAATATTGGGTTTTATCAATAAAAAAATTAGACAAAAGTGGATAGATTAATTTTTATTAATCTATCACAATATTGCGCTTATTGTCGTCCTGAATGTGTTCGTACTTCTTCTCTCGTTGAAAAATCTCTTAAATTGTCTCTTGCAACATTTTCGAATGTGTTTGCGACATTCGCATTCAGCCGTGAAAATTCTCTTGCGTTATCTCTTGCATGTTGTACTGATGTTTTGAATGCTTCCATAGTTGCAAATACTGTATTGTTTGCTAATCTGGTTGCAGCTATTGTGCTATCGGTAACATTGCTTACTACTCTTGCATAATTTTCTGTAACTCTTTTTGGAGAAGCCCAATATGACCAATATGAATTTTGTACATTTT
>Ga0184623_10000189_pt1 | contig 25603 bp, 19 predicted proteins | sample PLM1_100_b1_FD_133138 | JGI IMG/M metagenome (GOLD analysis project Ga0184623, IMG submission 133138) | Groundwater sediment microbial communities from an aquifer in East River, Colorado, USA - PLM1_100_b1 | ecosystem: Environmental > Terrestrial > Soil > Riparian zone | place: USA: East River... | reverse complement strand
GGTCCTTCCGATACCACTCGACGTCGATACCGAAGCCGATGACGCTCGCGTGGTGGCCGTACTGCTGGTACATGAGGTCGATGAGCATCGGCACGTCGCACCTAGCTGGCTCGACCTGGAGCCAGACTTTGACGCCGCTCGCGTCGAACGCATCGAACGTCGATTCGAAGAGGTCGACGTCGTCCCAGTTCACGTTTGGCCACGTCCCGGTGGCGGGCTGTGGAAAGTGCGCCCAGCAGTTGCCCCGGCCGCCACCGCCTGAGACCTCGACGACGACCGCGACCTGCTCGCGGATCGATCCCGGGAATCGCGACGCCATCGACCCGATCGAATCGACCCACCAGTTCGGCGACGGGAAGGGGGTGATCCCGTAGTTGGATGCTCGGAGGCCGGCTCGGAGGCCGGCCGGGATCGGCGGCGGTGTCGGCGTCGGGCCGGTTGCGGTCGGCGTCGGCTTGGGCGGCTTGGCGGCGTTGGCCGCCGGTGCTGTCTGACCGAGGCTCAGGGCGATGGCCAGGGCGACGAGCGTCATCAGGCCAGCCATGGCGCGCATGGATCTCGACATGCGGGTCCTCCCGTCGGCGCGTCTTCATCTCACCGCGCGCCGTCGCTCCATGGTAAGCCTCGACGGAAGGCCCACCGGGCTAGCCCGCCAGCGCCATGACCCGATCGGGGCGCAGCAGGAATGGCGGCAGGTAGGCGGGGATGTGTTCGAGAACGGCAGGACATCCGGGTGGAGCGGGATGCCGAGCGCGACGTCCATGAACCTGCGCCGGGCCTGGATTCGCGACCAGGCTTGCGGATACTGCGCCGCGAACGCGCTTCGGAGCCCTTCGTCGGCGAGGGCGATTCCGTCCTCGATGTTCGTCGTGAAGTATTCCGTCCCGGTCGCCGGGATGATGTCGACCTGGAACGCCATCCCGGAGCGGAGCTCGATCGTCGAGCCCGGCCCGATCGGGGAGTTCACCCATTCGTCGAGGTGGATCTGGTGACCGGGGTTGAGGAAGATCCCGAAGAACGGGTCGCCGAGGTGGCGCGCGACGATGTCGTGGAGTGCCCCGCCGACCTGTCCGACGCGAAGTGCGCCATACCACTCCGCGACCGCCTCGAAGTACGGCCCGACGAGGCGCTCCACGTAGTCCTGGATCCCGTCCGGCAGCTCGGAGGCGTCCTCGACCACGAAACCGGCCCGGCAGTTGAGCGCGCCCCAGATTCCAAAGGCGACCGTGAAGCGATCGCCTCGCTCGATGGGCCGATCGCCGGGACTCAGCAGCCCGAGCCGGGCTCGATCACCTGCGGTCAGCATCAGGTGGCAGGAGAGCGGCGTGCCGTCCCAGCCGAGCAACGCGACCGCCTCCCGTTCGGTCAGCCCGGGCCGGAGATTCTCGAGCAGGGTCCGCACGCCGCTCGACGTTCGGCTGGCGGCATGCTCCAGGACGGCGAGCTGATCGAGGTGGTTGATCACCCGAAGACCGTCGGCGGCGCCGATCAGGATGTCAGTCGCATTCTCGACCACGCCGTCGCCGCCGACGAGCCGTCGCAGCTCGTCGACGATGTAGGAAGGCGCATCGCTCCGCGCGGCGTCCCCGTACGTCTTCCAGCCGACCACGCCGACCCGGGATCCCGACCGGATGCCCTCGTCGGCGAGGATCTCACTGAGCGGGCGCGACCGATCGCGTGGCTGGCTGGGCAGGCTGAGGTCCTGGAACATGTGGCGCCGCATCGGCAGCGGCGCGGCGCCCGCCATCCCCCAGCACTCGTTTCCGACGAGGATCGCGGGCTCGCCGTCCGGCCCGAGGACGAGCACCGCCTCCTCGAAGCGCGGATCGAATCCCGTGAGGAACGCGAGGTTGGCGCTGTGCTCGCGGTCGGCGTAGACGACAAGCCGGTCATACCCGCGCTCGCGCGCCCGGGTCCTCAGCTGCTCGACCCGCTCGGCGTAGAGGCTGGGCGGAATCTCGGGAGCGGGCCCGGGCGGCCCGAACTCGGGCAGGGGAACGTTGGCCAGGCCGGCTCTCCCGGGGCTCGTCATCGCTGTCGCCTTCCCTTCGTCATGGCCTCGATTGTGATGGCCTCCACGGTTCGGCCGCCGTCGCACCACGCGCAATCCGGACGACCCTGTCGGCGGTGACCTCGAGCCATGGCCCGACCTCACCATCCGGCCACGTGACCCGGACCTGGGCCCGATCCGCCCTGCCGAGCCCGAGATGAATCGGCCCCAGCGTCCCGCTTGCGTGACCACCCCCGATCGTGACCTCACGCTCCACCGTCCGCTCGCCGATCCGGACGGCGACCCACGAGCCGACCGCGGCCTGATTCGGAGCCTCCTGGGCGAGGACGACCCCGAGCCAGTGCCCGGGCGTCGTTGCGACCCCCACGTTCCGCCACAGCCGGACGTTCTCGCGCCGGACGACCGTCACGATGTCGAGCAGGCCGTCGGCGTTGAGATCGACGACGGCGGCCCCTCGGGAACGGCCGAAGTCGACCAGGCCGGCCTCCATCGCACCCTCGACGAACGATCCATCGGCCTGGCCGATCAGGAGATTGCTGGGGTCCTTCATCGCGTGGTCGGTCTGACCTTCGACATTGCCCTTCGTGACGTACAGGTCGCTGAAGCCATCGTTGTTCACGTCGGCGAAGACGGGGTGCCACGCCGTCGACGGCTTGATCTCGCCGCCGGTGAACGGCCGGTGGGCGGTCGCCCCGCGGCGCAGGGCGATGTCCTCGAAGAGCGGCCGAGCGGGACCGTCGGCGAGGGTCTGGAGCTTGTTGTCGCCCTGGCTCGTGAGGTAGACCTCGGGATAGCCGTCGCCGGTCAGGTCCTGGCTCGCGATGCCCATCCCGAACAGCTGCAGGCGGGCCCAGCCGTCTGCTCGCGTGTAGAGCTTCGGCGGCTCGCCGGGCGCGACCAGCCAGAGCTGCTCCTCGCTGTCGGCGTCGTAATGGCGGTCGTTCGAGACGCGCAGGTCTCGCCGCCCGGACCGGTCCCAGTCCGTGAACAGCATCGACAGTCCGCATAGGCCCGGTCGGAGTGGGAGGGCGTCGCCGTAGGTCGAGCCGCCGGGTGCGGGTCTGACGAGCTGGCTGTCGGCGCAGGTCGTCGTGCCCTCCGGGTTCTCGCCGGGGATCAGGTAATCGCCGAACGCGAGCGTCGGCAGGGTCGCGTCGGCGGCCTCCCAGGTGGCGCTGAATCCGACGGTCCAGCCGTCGCCGCCCTCCAGCCCCAGTATCTCGTTCGCCCGCTCGAAGCGGCAGTCGCCGAGACCGCGCAGGATCACGTTCTCGCCGACGCGTAGGACGACCAGGTCGGTGAGCCGGTCGCCGTCGACGTCGATGGGGTATGCGCCTGTCGCTGAATCGAGGTCCGTCACCGGGTCGGCGAGTGGCTCGAATGCCAGGGAGCCGCCGGTCAGGCTCCGGTTCCGGAACAGTGCGGCCGGCCTCGATCCGCCGGCAAAGTACAGGTCGGGCAAGCCGTCGGCATCGCAGTCGAACGCGGCCACTCCGCCGCCGACGAAGAACGTGAACTCGCCGTCGTAAACGTGGCGGACCCCGGCGGCGACCGCCTCGTCGGCGAATCGCGGGGCGGGCAGCGCAGTCGGTGGGCCGGAGGTTGCGTCAAGGGCGCGACTCGCCGCGACAGCGGCGATCACCCCGACGACTAGCACGGCTGTGCCGCCCGCGAGGCCGATGGTCCGCCAGTTCCTCCGCCGGCCCGCGACCGTTGCAGCCGGATCCCGGACTTCACGGCCCGGCGGAGACACGGCTGACGGGTCGGTCACGAGGTTGATGTCTCCGATGTGGCGGGCGACGCGCGGCAACCGCGGTATTGAAGCACGCTCCGGGCGGCCGAGCGCCACACTGGGTTGACCGCGGGCGATGCGACCGGCATTCTCCGCTGCGTTGCTCCGCGGTCGGAGCGACCGCGGAACGACCGCGTGGAGGAGGCACGTTGAGGGGTAGCGGGTTGACGATAGCGGCTGGGCTGCGGCGGCACCTTGATGGCCAGGAAACGATGATCGACAGGACGGGCGGGAGGCGCGCAAGGAATCCGCTCGTCGCCGCGATCGCCTCGCTCGCGATCGTCGCCACGTTCGCCGCCGGCTGCGGCTCGCCCCCGCCGGAGGTCGTAGAGAACTGCACCCGGGCCGCCCCGGCCGGCCAGTCGGTGGCGCGCGTCTGGGACGAGCAGATCCTGGCGCTGATCCGGCAGGTCGTTCCGGCCCCGACCGTCCACGCCCGCAACCTGTTCCACGTCTCGGCTTCGATGTGGGACGCCTGGGCGGCCTACGATCCGACGGCGGACGGGTTCTTCGTGAAAGAGAAGCGCTCCGTCTCAGATGCCAAGGCCGCTCGCGAGACGGCGATGAGCTACGCGGCCTACCGGACGCTCCTGTGGCGCTACGGCACGGTCGCCGACCTGGCGTCGGCGTCGGACGAGCTCGCGGCGACGATGAAGTCGCTGTGCCTCCGGACCGACTTCACCTCGACCGACGGCGACTCGCCGGCTGCCCTCGGCAACCGGATCGCGGCCGCCGCCCTCGAGTTCGGGCGCTCGGATGGCGCCCTCGAGGACGAGCGCTACAAGGACCCGGCCTACGCCCCTGTCAACAAGCCGCTCGAGGTCGCCAAGTCGGGGACGGTCATGGCCGATCCGAACCACTGGCAACCGCTCGCTCTAGAAGAGCAGATCTCCCAGAACGGAATCCCGATCCCGGGTTCGATCCAAGCCTTCATCGGTCCCCACTGGGGCCACGTGGCGTCCTTCGCCCTGCCTCAATCCGATCAGGGCACGCCGATCGATCCCGGGCCGCCGCCGCTCCTCGGCCAGGCGACGGACGCCGAATTCAAGGCCGAGGCGGTCGAGATCATCCGGCGCAGCAGCCAGCTCGACCCGAGCGACGGGGTGACGCTGGACATCGGGCCGGGGGCCCTGGGCGGCAACAGCCTCGGAGCGAATGACGGGCGAGGCCACGACCTCAACCCGGCGACGGGTCAGCCGTACGAGCCGGACGTCGTTCTGCGGGCCGACTACGCCCGTGCCCTGGCCGAATACTGGGCGGACGGCCCGAAGTCGGAGACGCCGCCGGGCCACTGGAACGTGATCGCCAACCAGGTCGCCGACAGCCCCGGCTTCGTCGCTCGGATCGGCGGCACGGGGCCGGAGGTCGATCGGCTCGAGTGGGACGTGAAGATGTACTTCGCCCTGAACGCGGCGGTCCACGATGCGGCGATCGCGACCTGGGGCGTCAAGGGCTTCTACGATTCTCCGCGGCCAATTTCGATGATCCGCTACATGGGCGGCAAGGGTCAGTCGAGCGACCCGTCAGGGCCGGCCTACGACGCCGAGGGCCTGCCTCTCGAGCCCGACCTGGTCGAGGTGATCACCGCCGAGTCGAGCGCGCCTGGCCAGCGCCACGCCGAGCTGGCCGGCCATGTCGGCGAGATCGCGATCCGGGCGTGGCGTGGCTTCCCCAATGACCCCAAGGCCGAGACAAGCGGCGTCGGCTGGATCAGGGCCGTCGACTGGGTGCCTTACCAGCGCTCGACGTTCGTCACCCCGGCCTTCGCCGGCTACCCGTCTGGGCACAGCACGTTCAGCAGGGCGGCGGCCGAGGTCATGACCGCATTCACCGGCAGCGAGTTATTCCCGGGCGGCCTGTCCACGTGGTCGGTCGCGCCGGGTGGGTTGATCCACGAGAAGGGTCCGGCAACGGAGGTCACGATCGAGTGGGCGACGTACTTCGACGCCGCGGATCAGGCCGGGATCTCGCGCCTGTTCATGGGGATCCACGTCCCGACCGACGACCTCGAGGGTCGCAAGATCGGGGCGACGTGCGGCAAGGACGCGATGGCCCTCGCCCTGAAGCATTTCGACGGTTCAGCGACGCCATGACGCTACATCTCCCTCGGGCCTCAGCCCGAAGCCGCTGCGAAAACGCGCTCGATCACCCGAAGATTGGCCATCGCGTCCTCGGGTGGGATCGGCGGGGGCGTTCCGTCGAGGATCGCCGCGGCGAACCGCTCGGTCTCGACCGTGTAGGGATCGGCCGTTTCGAAGGTGAGAACCTCGGTCGCAGGGTCGGTCGGCGGATTGCCGCCGGCGACGACCCGGATGGCCGTCGGGCGATCGGGCGGGATGTTAAACGGGATGTCCACGCTGATCCGGCCGTTCCTACCGTAGACGTGGACCCGCTGGTCCGTCTCGACTCGGGTGGCGCAGGTGAACGTCGCGACGCCGGTCGGGAAGTCGAGGATCGCGCTCGTGAGGACGTCGACGCCGGTCGCCGGGTCGCGGACGATCGAGGCGACGACACGCGTCGGCTCGGCCCCGAACAGCAGCCGCGACAGGTTGACGTTGTAGCAGCCGATGTCGAACAGCGCTCCGCCGCCGTACGCGGCGATGTTCCGGATGTTGGCCGGATCGTCGTTGAAGTAGGAGAACCAGCTCTGGACCGCGACCAGATCTCCGATCCGCCCCGAGGCGACGAGATCGCGGACTGCCAGCCACGACGGGTGGAGGCGGTACATGAACGCCTCCATCAGGACGACGCCGGCGTCGCGGCAGGCGGCGACGATCGTCTCGGCGTCGGCGGCGGACGTGGCCAGGGGCTTCTCGCACAGGACGTGCTTGCCGGCCCGGGCCGCGGCGATCGCCCAGTCGCGATGGAGATGGTTCGGCAGCGGGATATAGACGGCATCGACGTCGGGGTCGGCCAGCAGCGCCTCGTACGAGTCGTGGGCCCGCCCTATCCCGAGCGATTTGGCCGTCGTCCGCGCCCGCTCGCCGTCGCGCGACGCGATCGCCACCACCTCGCAGCGGGCGGCGTGCTGCATTCCGGGGATCACCTTCTTGATACCGATGTCAGCCGTGGACAGAATGCCGATGCGCAGATTGGTCACGGTCGTCCGCCCGGGCTCGCAGCTGGCACCTGACTCCTCCTGTCTCCGCTCGTCGGCGACGCTAAATTCGTTCCCCGGCGCTACCGGAATGACGCCTGCTGGGATCACGTCTTGACACGGCCGCGTCGTTGTACGAGTCTCGCACACACATTTGTAAGAGAGGAACACGAACCCATTGATGATCGGTCCTACCGACCTTGGGCATCGTAGCGAGACCGTCCGCCGAGCCAACCTCCGGTCGATCGTCCGGGAGCTCCACGGCAGCGGCACGCTGTCGCGCTCTGACCTCGTCGCTCGAACGGGCCTGACCCGCAGCGCGATCCGGGCCCTGACGGGGGAGCTGATCGCCGGCGATCTCGCGACGGAGGGCCCGGCCACCCTGGACGGTACGCCGGGCCGGCCGTCGCCGCTGGTTCGCCTCGACCCCCACGGCGCCGTTGTCATCGCCCTCGAGATCGCCGTCGACAGCCTCGCCGTTGCGGCCGTTGGGCTGGGGGGCGAGGTCTTCTGCGTCGAACGGATCGACCTGCCGCGTGGGCGCTCCAGCGTGGCCGACATTGCGGCCGCCCTGGCCGAGCTGGCAGGCAGGGTCCGGAGCGGGCCGCTCCACGGCGACTCGATCGTCGGCGTCGGCGTGGCCGTCGTCGGGGTCGTACGCCGGAGTGACGGGATGGTGGCCCTCGCCCCGAACCTCGGCTGGCGTGACGAGCCGCTCGGGGAGCACCTCGCGGCCGCCCTCGGAATCGACACGCCGATCGCCTTCGCCAACGAATCGGACCTGGCGGCGCTCGCCGAGCTCCGCCGAGGAGTGGCCCGCAACGTCAACGACGTGGTCCTGATCTGGGGCTCGGTCGGCGTGGGCGGCGGGCTGATCGTCGGTGGGGAGCCGCTCACCGGAGCCGCCGGCTACAGCGGCGAACTGGGCCACATCCCGGTCAACCCGGACGGCCTGCCGTGCCGCTGCGGATCGATCGGCTGCTGGGAGACCGAGGTCGGCGGCAGCGCCATCCTGCGGCGGGCGGGCTATCCGCCGGAGGGTGGCCCGGCGGCCCTCGACGCGGTCCTCGCCGAGGCCGAGGCGGGCTCCCCGTCTGCCCTGGACGCCTTCGCCGAAACGGGCCGCTGGCTCGGCATCGGCCTGGCCGGTGTCATCAACATCCTCAATCCCGAGCTCGTCCTGATCGGCGGCCGCTTTGCCTCCAGCTATCCGTTTCTTCGGACGGCCCTCGAGGCCGAACTCGACCGGCGGGTGCTGCGAGCCTCGCGGGGCCTCGTCCGGGTGATCCCGGCGACGCTCGGCGTGGACGCGCCTCTCCTGGGTGCCGCCGAGCTCGCCTTCGAACCCTTGCTCTCAGACCCTGCGGCCTGGCTTCGACCTCGCCACGCCCTGGCCGCCCTGGCATCCGCCTAGCGCCTAGCAGACGAAAGGAGGACACTCCGCAGCGGACGACCGTCTGGTTCCCCAAGTGGACGGTGGCAGACTGGGGTAATTGATCGCAGTGGCGCCGGGCCAACAGCGGCACGCGAGGGGCCACGCGCAGAGGAGGAGACTCAATGTCGATTCGCCGATTGGCGGCGCTGTTGTCAGCCGTCGTTATCGTGATCGGAGCCTGTACCACGGGCGGAGGGGCGACGAGTTCGCCCGCGGGATCCGTGGCAGCCAGCGCCCCGGCAGCCAGCGCACCGGCCGGCAGCGCCGCCGCTGGCGACTGCAACGTCGGTATGTCGTGGAACAACTATCAGGAAGAGCGCTGGGCGAAGTGGGATGAGCCCGCGATCAAGAAGGCCGTCGAGGATGGCGGCGGGACCTACACGGCGAACGACGCGAAGTCGTCGGCCGAGACCCAGGCGACGAACGTCGAGACCCTGATCTCGGGCGGCGCGAACGTCGTCATCATCCTCGCGGAGGACGATGTCGCGATCAAGCCGTCGGTCACAAGCGCGATCGGCGAGGGTATCCCCGTGATCGCCTATGACCGCCTGATCGAGGACGCGGGCGTCCTGTACATCACGTTCGACAACATCGAGGTCGGCCGGATGCAGGCGCGCGAGGTCTTCAAGCTCGTCCCGAAGGGCAACTACGCGATCATCAAGGGCAACGAGGCGGACGCCAACGCCCGCTTCCTGCGCGACGGCTACGAAGAGGTCATCGGCGCCGCCGTGACGGCCGGTGACATCAAGATCGTCGGTGAGACCTTCACCGACGGCTGGAAGCCGGAGAACGCCCAGACCAACATGGAGCAGATCCTGACCGCGGCGAACAACGATGTCGACGCGGTGCTGTCGGAGAACGACGGCATGGCCGGTGGCGTCGTCGAGGCGCTGCGGGCCCAGGGCCTCGCGGGCCAGATTCCAGTTTCGGGTCAGGACGGCGATCAGGCCGCACTGAACCGCGTCGCCAAGGGCGAGCAGACCCTCAGCGTCTGGAAGGATGCGCGGGAGCTCGGCAAGGCAGCCGGTGAGGCCGCCATCGCCCTGTGCGCGAACCAGGACGTCGCTGCGGTCGAAGGCACGGCGGAATTCACCACGCCGGGTGGGAACAAGGTTTCCTCGATCCTGCTCGCTCCGCTGCCTGTCCTCAAGGACAACCTGAACGTCGTGGTCGACGCGGGTTGGATCACGAAGGACGCGCTCTGCCAGGGCGTGACCGATACGTCGGTCGCGGCCTGCCAGTAGTCGATCCCTAAACCCTAGTCAGTCAGCGCCCTGCGCCGTGGCCCCGTCACGGCGCAGGGCGTTCCCCGTCACCACCCGTAACGAGGCGTCGTCATGACCGAGGCCACTGCCGCCAAAGCGACCACCGCCGCCGGGGAACCGCCGAAGCGGTCGGCGTCCTCGCTGTTGCAGAGCCTTGAGATCGACACACGCCTCTTCGGGATGATCATCGCGCTCGCGGTCATCTGGATCGGCTTCAACATCGTGTCGGGCGGGTTGTTCATGACCTCCCGCAACCTCTGGAACCTCTCCGTCCAGAGCGCAACGGTCGCCATCATGGCGACCGGCATGGTCCTGATCATCGTGTCACGCAACATCGACCTGTCGGTCGGCTCCGTGCTCGGCCTGACCGGGATGTTCATGGCGATGCTCCAGGCGGAGTGGATCCCGAAGACGTTCGGTCTCGGATTCGATCAGCCCTATACGTGGATCATCGCGCTCGCCGCCGGGATCGCCCTTGGCGCGCTCATCGGCGGCGTTCAGGGCTTCATCATTGCCTATATCGGCGTGCCGTCGTTCATCGTCACCCTCGGTGGCCTGCTGATCTGGCGCGGCTTGTCGTTCCAGCTTGCTCGCGGCCAGACCATCGCCCCGATGGACAATATCTTCGGGCTGATCGGGGGTGGCCCGAAGGGGTCCCTCGGCGAATCCCTGAGTTGGGTCGTCGGTGGCCTGGCGATCGCGGGGATCATCTACACGCTGGTGGCGAGCCGCCGCCGCCGGCGCCGATATGGGTTCCCGCTTCGGCCAACGTGGGCGGACGCCTTGCTGGCGGTGCTGGGCTGCGCGATCGTCGTCGGGGCGGTCATGCTCGCGAACAGCTACCCCTGGCCGGAACAGCTGGCCCTGCAATTTGCCCAGCAGAACAACATCCCGATCCCGGAAGGCGGCCTCATCATCCCCACGGGCATCGCGATCCCCGTCGTCATCGCCATCGGGACGACCGTGGTCATGACCTTCATCGCGACGCGCCGCCGGTTCGGACGGTACGTCTTCTCGATTGGTGGCAACCCCGAGGCGGCCGCGCTCGCCGGCATCAACACGCGCCGGACCATCCTGATGACCTTCGTCCTGATGGGCATCCTCGCCGCCATCGGCGGGGCGGTCCTGTCAGCCCGCCTCAACGCCGCAACCGTCAGCCTGGGCACGCAGAGCGAGCTGTACGTCATCGCCGCGGCGGTGATCGGCGGGACATCGTTCGCGGGCGGGATCGGCACGATCCCCGGCGCGGTTCTCGGTGCGGTCGTCATGCAGTCGTTGCAATCGGGAATGGTCCTGCTGAAGGTCGACTCGCCGATCCAGGACATCGTCGTGGGTCTGGTGCTCGTGGCCGCCGTCGGCCTCGATACGATCCTCCGGCGCCGGTCGAATTGAGAGGTGGATCAGCCATGACGATGGGCGACATGACCCCCTCGAACCAGCCCCTGCCGCAGAAGCCAACAGCCGGCGCGGCCGCCGAGCCCGCCCCGACGCCCGCCGCCGGCCCAATCGTCGAGATGCGCGACATCCGCGTTGCGTTCGGCGGCGTTCACGCGGTCGACCGGGTCAGCGTGGACCTGCGGGCCGGCGAGGTCATCGGGCTCGTCGGCGGCAACGGCGCGGGAAAGTCCACGCTCATGCGCGTGCTGTCCGGCGCACATCCTGCCGACTCGGGTGAGATCCTCATCAAGGGCCAGCCGGTCACAATCGGCAACCCGCGCGACGCCAAGGCGCTCGGCATCGAGACGATCTACCAGACACTCGCACTTGCCGATAACGTCGACGCGGCGGCCAACGTGTTCCTTGGGCGCGAGCTCAGGACGAGGGTCGGCAACCTCGACGACGCGGCGATGGAATCGGCCACGCGCAAGGTCATGGGCCGCCTGAACCCGCGGTTCCGGAACTTCAAGACCGCGGTGAAATCGCTGTCAGGCGGCCAGCGCCAGGCGATCGCAATCGCACGGGCGATCCATTTCAATGCGCAGGTCCTGATCATGGACGAGCCGACCGCGGCATTGGGCCCGGCCGAGACTACTCAGGTCCACGAGCTCGTCGCCCAGCTCAAGGCGGATGGCATCGGCATCTTCCTGATCAGCCACGACATCCATGACGTGTTCGACCTGGCCGACCGCATCACGGTCATGCTTCAGGGCAAGGTCGTCGGGACGGTCGACAAGGGTTCCGTCACGAAGGACGAGGTTCTGGCCATGATCATCATGGGCAAGAAGCCCGGCGAGGTGACCGAGAAGGAGCTGGCCGAGCTCCACGCCTGAGCACAGGGGTGCCTTTCAGCTCCGATGGAACGTCGGCGCCAGAGCTGGATAGAGGCCGCGATAGACCTCCAGCGCCTCGACGTAGCGCTCCGCGTCCGGACCCGGCGCCGCGACCGGGGTGGCCCTGACCAGCTCGGCGGCCGCGGCCTCGACTGACGGATACCAGCCCGCGCCGACCGCTGCGAGCAGACCTGCGCCGTACGCCGCGCCCTCCGACGTGTTGACGGTGGCGATCTCCGCGCCGAGGACGTCGGCCAGGATCTGGCGCCAGAGCTCGCTCGCCGTCCCGCCACCCGACGCCCGGATCTGCCTTGGCGCCGCCATTCCGGCCTCGATCATGAGGTCGAGCCCATCGCGGAGGCCGAACGCGACACCCTCCAGGACCGCCCGGGTCAGGTGGCGTCGGTCGTGGCCGACGGTCAGCCCGACGAAGGCGCCACGGGCGAGCGGATCGGGATGCGGGCTGCGCTCGCCGGTGAGGTAGGGGAGGAAGACCAGACCGTCGCTGCCCGGGGGCACTTCAGCCGCGGGCGCGACGAGATCGGCGAACTCCACGCCGGGTGCCAGTGCGTCTCGGAACCAGCGCAGGCTGCCGGCCGCCGAGAGCATGACCGACATCATGTGCCAGCGGTCGGGCACGGCGTGGCAGAACGCATGGACCCGGCCGGCGGGTTCGAACAGCGGTCGGTTCGTCGTCGCGAAGAGGACGCCAGACGTCCCCAGCGACAGGGCGACGGTTCCCTCCGTGACGGCCCCGACGCCCACGGCGTTCGCGGCCTGGTCGCCGCCACCGGCGACGACCGGCGTGCCCGCCCGGAGGCCCGTCGCCGCGGCGGCCGGCGCCGTGATCGATCCCGTGACGGTCGGCCCTTCGAACGTCGGGGGCAGCCACGCCGGATCGATCTCCAGCGCCTCGAGGACCTCCGGCGACCAGTCGCGGGCGGCCAGGTCGAACAGGAGCGTGCCCGCGCCGTCCGCCTTGTCGAGGGCGTAGTCGCCGGTGAGGCGAAGGCGCAGGTAGTCCTTCGGCAGCAGGACGTGGGCGACCCGGTTCCAGACGTCCCGCTCGTTGTCGCGGACCCAGACGAGTTTGGGGGCCGTGAATCCCGTGAGCGCGTCGTTGCCAGTGATCGCGATCAATCGCTCCGGGCCCACGGCACGACGGATCGAATCACACTCGGCGCCCGTCCGCTGGTCGTTCCAGAGGATCGCCGGCCGCAGGGCCTCGCCCGCTCGATCGAGCAGCACCGCGCCGTGCATCTGGCCAGTCAGGCCGATGGCGGCCACGTCCTCGCCCGCGACGCCGGTCGACTCGAGGACCGACCGGATGGCCGCGACGGCGCCGTCCCACCACAGACCTGGCTCCTGCTCGCTCCAGAGCGGCTGGGGCACCTCAAAACCGTACTCGGAGGCGCCGACCCCGCGGACGACGCCCGAGTCGTCGATCAGAACGGCCTTGGTGGCCGTCGTCGAGACGTCGATCCCGAGGACGTGGCCCACCGGGTCAGCGACCGGCGCCGGTCTTGACCCGTGCGGCCTGGTCGACAGCCCAGATCTGCTGGTTCACGAGGTTCTCTAGCAGTTCCTGGCGCCCGGACGACGGTCGGGGATCGATCCCGCCCGCCGCGACCTGCCCTTCGAGCGAGGCGAGCGACGCGTCCCCTGCAAGGATCGACCGCCCGAGCTCGTCGCCCCAGCCCGCGTAGCGTTCCGCCCGAAGTCTGTCGAGCGTCTGGGCTTCGATCATGCCCGCGGCAACGAGTAGGGCCCGGGCCAGGGTATCGATCCCGCCGATGTGGCCGTGGAACAGGTCCGTCCGATCCAGGCTCTGGCGGCGCAGCTTGGTATCGAAATTGAAGCCGCCCGTCGTGAAGCCGCCGCCGCGCAGGATCTCGTAGAGGGCGAGCGACAGCTCGTCCACCGAGTTCGGGAACTGGTCGGTGTCCCAGCCGTTCTGGTAGTCGCCCCGGTTCGCGTCGATGCTGCCGAAGATCCCGTTGGCGATCGCGTACGCCACCTCGTGTTGGAAGCTGTGGCCGGCGAGGGTGGCGTGGTTCGCCTCGATGTTCACCCGGTACTCGCGCTCGAGCCCGTGGCGGACCAGGAAGCCGTGAACGGTGGAGGAGTCGTAGTCGTACTGGTGCTTCGTCGGCTCCTGCGGCTTGGGCTCGAGGAGCAGCGTGCCCTTGAAGCCGATCTTGTGCTTGTGCTCCGCGACGAGGGTCAAGAACCGCGCAAGCTGCCGTTCCTCGCGCGCGAGATCCGTGTTCAGCAGCGTCTCGTAGCCTTCACGCCCGCCCCACAGCACGTAGTTGGCCCCGTCGAGCCGCTTCGTGGCCTCGAGCATGAGTTTCACCTGCGCCGCGGCGTAGGCGAACACCTCCGGATCGGGGTTGGTGGCCGCGCCGGCGGCGAAGCGGGGGTGGCTGAAGAGGTTGGCCGTCCCCCACAGGAGCCGCGCACCGGTCCGGGACATGTGGGCCTCGATCTGGCCGAGGATCATGTCGAGGTTCGCGCGGGTCTCGGCGAACGTCCGGCCCTCCGGCGCGACGTCGCGATCGTGGAAGCAGAAGAACGGCACACCGAGCTTCGAGATGAACTCGAACGACGCGTTGAGCTTTGCGGTCGCGGCTGCCATCGGGTCGAGCCCGGGCTCGAGCCACGGCCTGTCGAACGTGCCAATGCCGAAGACGTCGGAGCCGGGCCAGTTGAATGAGTGCCAGAAGCAGACGGCGATCCGGAGCTGATCCTCCATCCGCTTCCCGAGGACGAGCCGGTCCGGCTCGTAGACCTTGAAGGTCAGCGCGTCGGTCGCGTCGATCCCGCCGAAGGCAATCGGCCCCGCGACGTCGGAGAAGAAGTCACCGTCCACGTAGATCCTCCTCCTGGCGTCGGGCCTCACGCGTCGCGCCGGCTCGGGCGCCGCGACCTCATCGCGATCGAGTATCGCATTTCATGCGAGGCGAGCACGCGCTGCCGGCCGCCCTACTGCATCGGTCGTACGCGCTTCGGGACCATCTCCCGGCTACATCTCATCCAACCATGTGTTTCGCCCGCACGGCCTCCGGGCGTTCACTACGCGCATGGAAACGCGACGAGCCCGCAGGCACAGGAAGACCTCTGTCTTCCTCGCGCTTACGCTCCTGCTCGTCGGCGGAGCGGCCGCTGTATCGGCGGCACCGGATCTCTTCTCGGCCACTGGCCCGACCGGCGGCCCGAACGGCGCCCGCGGCGTCGAGGGCGGCGATCGCGTCACGCTGAACATCCCCGTCGGCGGCCTCGCTCCCGGCGCCGCCACCCGCGGCCGGCACATTGTCGAGAACACGAGCGTCCAGCCGCTGCGCTACACGCTCGCGAGCAGCAGCGTCGACCGCGACGGCAAGGGCCTCCGCGACATCGTCCGGGTCACGATCAAGGCGTCCGATCCCGCAAGCCCCGAAGGCGCGTGCGACTCCTTCAACGGGACGACGCTCTACGCCGGGCGACTAGGCGCGACCGCAGCGGGCTTCGGCGATCCCCGCATCGGCGGGCACGCGGGCGACCGCCTCCTGGCTCCCGGCCAGCGCGAGGCGCTCTGCTTCGAGATCGAGATGCCGCTCGAGGCGGGCAACGAGTTCCAGGGCGCAGTCACAGCGTCCGTCTGGACGATCGCCACCGAACAGGTCGACGGCAACTCCTAAGCCCCATTCCGGGCCGGAACGGGCGGGGTCCGGGGAACCTATCATTCGAGACGTGACGTTTCCGGTGCAGGTCGGTCCGACCGCGATCACGATGAATCGGGACGACCGCTTCATCGTCTGCCAGCCGGACGGCCGGATCCTCGGCGGCGTGGACGACGGCTTCTTCACGCGCGACACCCGGTTCATCTCGGGCTACGAGCTTCGAATCAACGGCCGCCGCCCGGTCCTCCTCAACTCCGCTCCGATCCAGTTCTTCTCGGCGCGCTTCGAGTTCACCAACGACGCGCTCCTCGACGACGTCGGGCGGGTCGAGCGCCATACCCTCTCGATCCGCCTCGACCGGACCGTTTCGGGCGGCGTCCACGAAGACCTCGACATCGTCAACTACGGCCGCCGCCCGGTCCGCCTGACGATCGAAGTCCAGATCGAGTCGGACTTCGCCGACATCTTCGACGTCCGCGGCGACGCCCTGGTCCGCCGCGGCCAGCTGAACTCCCGCTGGTTCCGCTCCCGCCGCGAGCTCCGCTCAGAGTACGTCAATCGCGACTTCCGGCGGGAGCTCATCGTCGCCGTCGACCGGTCCGATTCGCCGCCCCAGTACGCCAACGGCAGCCTCGTCTTCGTCGCCCGGATCGCGCCCAAGGCCGTCTGGCATACCTGCCTCAAGTGGCTGCCCGTCACGAGCTCCGATGCCCGCCGCCGACCGGCCACCCTGGGGTGCAACGCGGTGGAAGTTGCGCTGCCCGGCAACAGCCCCCGCCTGCCCGAGGTGACGATCGAGACGCCGACTGCGACCGTCCGGCGGGCGTGGGATCAGGCGGTCCGCGACATGGAGGCCCTCCGCCTCGAGGATCCAACGTTCGAGCGCGGCGTCTACATCCCGGCCGCCGGGGTCCCGTGGTTCGTGACGCTCTTCGGGCGCGACACGCTGATCGTCTCGATGCAGGCGATCTCCGGCTATCCGGAGTTCGCATCCGGAGCGCTGCGCCGCCTCGGGGCCATGCAGGCGACCGGCGACGCCCCGGAGCGGGACATGGAGCCCGGCAAGATCCCGCACGAGATCCGCCACGGGGAGCTGGCCCAGCTCGGGATCCTGCCGTACACGCCGTACTACGGCACCCACGACGCGACGAGCCTCTATCTCATCGTCCTGTCGTACCTCTTCCAGTGGCTCGGCGACCCCGCGGTCCTGCGGCGCTACCTGCCCAACGCGGAGGCGGCCCTCCGCTGGATCGACCGGCACGGCGACCGCGACCGGGACGGGTTCCAGGAATACAAGACCCGCTCTTCTCATGGCTACTACAACCAGGGCTGGAAGGACGCCGGCGATGCGATCCCGGAGGCGGACGGGACGCTGGCGCCGCTGCCCATCGCCCTGTGCGAGCTGCAGGGCTATGTCTACGACGCGAAGCTGCGGATGGCCGGCATCTACGACATCCTCGACCGGCCCACGGACGCCCGGCGGCTCCGCCGGCAGGCCCTGGAACTGTTCGAACGTTTCAACGAGCGGTTCTGGTGGGAGGAGGAGGGGACGTACTACCTCGGCCTCAACGGGAAGAAAGAGCCGATCCGGACGGTGGCGTCGAACGCCGGCCATCTCCTCCAGTCGGGGATCGTCCCGACGGAGCGGGCGGGCCGCGTGGTGAAACGCCTCCTGGCCGACGACATGTGGTCGGGCTGGGGCATCCGGACGCTCTCCTCGGAGCACGCGGCGTACAACCCGTTCAGCTATCACACGGGCACGATCTGGCCCCACGACAACGCAATGATCGCCGGCGGGTTCCGGCGCTACGGCTTCGACGCCGAGGCCGCCCAGGTGGCCAAGGGGATGTTCGACGCCGCGGAACGGCTCGTCGCGTACCGCCTCCCGGAACTTTTCGCCGGGCTGCCCCGCCACGAAGCGAGCTTCCCGGTCCAGTACCTGGGGGCGAACGTCCCGCAGGCCTGGGCCGCCGGATCGATCTTCCGGTTCATCGCGATCCTCGCCGGCGTCCACACGATGTCGGACCGCGACGGTTCGCGGATCTACGTGAACCCGGCAATGCCGGACTGGCTGCCCGCACTCACGATCCGGAACCTGCGGGCGGGCCGCGGCTCGCTCGATCTCGCCCTCAGTGACGGTTCCGTCGACGTCCTGTCGAACACGACCGGATTCGAGCTGATTCACGGACCCGCGCCGCGTCCGGAACCGGGCGCGCGAGCCGGACGCTAGGCCGATCGGGCCTTTTGCGATGAGCCTGCAAGATCGAACCGGACCGCGCCAGCCGCGATCCTCTCGCGCCGACCCGCACGCTCTGCAAGGTGGAACCGCTGCGGCCGCGCGGGAAGGGGCCCGCGCTCTTCCTGAACCCAACCGACGACGTCGCCTTCGTCGGCGAGGTCGAACGATTGATGGAGGGCGGTGTCGAGGAGGCCAGCGAGCTGGAACGCCGACTGCGCGGATCGTACCCAGGCGCCGTGGTCCGGCCCCGCGATCTGTCCAACGAGCCCTTCGTCGTATGGTATGTGTACCGGGATGGCCATTGGGTCGCCTCTGGTTGACGCCGGGGGATCGAAGACGAGGTGAGGGGTATGTCCGAGACCGAGGATGACCTTCGAACGACGTCCGATGCCGTTATCGCGGGGACTGACAGGCTGAAGTCCCTCGAGGAAACGAAGCGGGGTCTCGAACCCGAGGACCCGGAACGCGTGGTCATCTCCGCCGACATCGCAGAAGTCGGGCGCCACCTGGAGAAGGCGACCGCCGCCGAGCACGAGCTCGCCCATCGCGCCAAGGAAGAAGCGGACGAATCACCGGGCTCGCCCGAGGGCCCGATCGAGGGCTGACCCGCCGGCGCGACTGGTTCGCGCCGCGCTCACGTTCGTCTCAACCCGCCGACATCGACGTGGGCACACCCGGTCGTGTCTCAGACGTTTCTCACACCCCGGCGCGAGGATCGCTCCATCGATCCCGGACTCCGATCCGAAGTCCGGAAGTCGGTGCACGTTCCCTTCGAGGGCTCCTCCTCCCCCTCGTCCTCGGGCTCACCGTCGCCGCGTGCAGCGGCGGCGGTGGGTCTATTTCTGAGAGCCGGCCGTCGGTTCTCATGACACTCGAAGAATCACGTCTGATCGTGGGCGGAACATTTCGCGCCTCCACCAGCCGACGAATGGAGCACCAGATGACCGAACCCGAGATCCACTTCAGTGAGCGCCTGCCACGACGAAACCTCCGTCGGGCGGTCATCATCGTCGGCGCGATCCTAGCGATCGTCGTAGGCGCCGCCGTCACGATGGGAGCGTCGCCCTCAGCATCGCCGGGGACCCCCGGCGCGACCACCCAGCCGCAGGCGAGCGGCGATCCGGGCACACCCGACAGCGGGCCGTGGAAGGACTCCGGCCGTGGCGACCTCGGCTGGCGGGGCCGGTTCGGTCCGATCACCATCACCTCGATCAGCGGCGCGAATGTCAGCCTGGAGACGGAGGACGGCTGGACCCGCACGATCGCCATTACGTCGGCGACGACGATCACGAAGGACGGCGAGACGATTGCGGCGAGCGACCTTGCGGTCGGCGACGAGATCCGCTTCAGGCAGAGTCGCGCGAGCGACGGGACGTTCACGATCACGGCGATCGACGTCGTCCAGCCGCGCGTCGGCGGGACGGTCACCTCCGTCACCGCTGACAGCATCACCGTGACCGGTCGCGACGGCGCGAGCCACACGATCACCACGACGAACTCGACGACCTACCGCCTTGGCGGCGCCGCCGCGAGCCGATCGGATGTCGTCGTCGGATCGAAGATTGTCGCGACGGGCAGCGCGGGCGCGGACGATTCCTTCACCGCATCGACCGTGACCATCAAGGCGCCGCGTGTCGGCGGCACGGTCACAGCCGTGACCGCGTCGACCATCACCATCCAGCAGCGGGACGGATCGAGCCTCACGATCAACGTCGACGCCGACACGACACTCGGGGTCGCCGGCAACAACGCAGCGGCCCTTGGCGACGTCACCGTCGGGATGCGGCTTATCGCCGCGGGCCGACAGAACGCCGACGGTTCGTTCGACGCCGCCGCGATCCGGGCCGGCAATGGCCGGTTCCACGGCGGGCTCTTCGACCGCGACAAAGCCGGCGAGCCGAGCCCGTCGGGTAGCCCGTCCACGACCGGCTGACGGTCGTCCGCGGGATTTCTCACGGTCTTCTCAGGCCGAGTTGCTTTCCTGAGGTCACATACCGCGACGCCTCGACGGCTAGGCACAGGACCCCCCAGGAGGCCGCTCCAGTGAACCCGTTCGACACGAACCCGACCGACTCCCAGCGCGCCGACCCGGCGCAGACGTCCTGGCACGCGATCGCCGACCCCCCGACGCCGTCTGCCACGTCTGCGCCGGGCGCGGCCTCCGGTCCCCCCGGCCCGGCTGATGCCTCCTCGGCCCGACGCGCGGGCGGTCGCGGGTTCCGCACAGTCCTCGCCGCATGCGTCCTGTCGGCCACCCTAGCTTCAGCCTCGACAGCCGCACTCGTCTCGGTGGCCGTCGGCGGCTCCGGGCCCGCCTCCGCCGCCACGACGCCGAACGCCGTCGTGACCGGCACTCGCTCCGGCACGGAAGACATCACCGCCGTCGTCGCGACCGCCCGCCAGTCGGTTGTCACGATCACGACCAGCGGCGTCTCGGTCCGCGGCATGTCGCCGTTCTCGGTGCCATCGAGGGGCGTCGGCTCCGGCGTGATCCTCACGGCCGACGGCTACATCCTCACGAATAAGCATGTCGTCGAAGGCAGCTCCTCGCTGACGGTCGCGCTGTCCGACGGCACTGAATACCCGGCCACGGTCGTGAAGGAGCTGGCCGACAACGACCTCGCGCTGATCAAGATCGAGGCGACCGACCTCGTCCCCGCCACGATCGGCGACTCCACCACGCTCCAGGCAGGCGAGACCGCAATCGCGATCGGCAGCCCGCTCGGGACCTACACCGAAACCGTGACGAAGGGAATCATCTCGGCGACCGGCCGCGATATCACGGTCACCGACGAGGGGACGGGCCGGCCGACGCAGCTCCACGACCTCATCCAGACGGACGCGGCGATCAATCCCGGCAACAGCGGCGGCCCGCTTCTCGACGCGAGCGGGGCGGTCGTCGGGATCAGCACTGCGGTCGCCGGCAACGCCGAAGGCCTCGGCTTTGCGATCCCGATCAACGCGGCGAGCGAGCTTATCGCCCTCGCGACCGGCTCGCGGAGCTGAGCACAGATCCTCAGCCGCTTCTCATCTGCCTCTCAGGGAGTCCGCGCATCCTGCGTCCTATGATCACCAGCCGGCACCCCGTGGCGCCGGCTGGCCCACCGCCACGTTCGTCGGATAGAGAAAGAGACAACGGATGCACCTCCTCATCGTCGAGGACGACGAACGTCTCGCCCGGGTCCTCAAACGGTTGCTCGAAGAAGACCGCCACGTCGTCGATGTCGCCCACGATGGTGAGACGGGCGCCGCGATCGCCGAGGACGCGGCCGGGATCGACGTCGTCATCCTCGACGTCGGTCTGCCCGACATCTCCGGCCTCGACGTTGCGCGACGCATTCGCCGGACCCAGCCGGACGTCGCGATCCTCATGCTCACCGCTCGCGACACGATCGGCGATCGGGTCACGGGCCTCGACGCCGGGGCAGACGACTATCTCGTCAAGCCCTTCGCCTTCGAGGAGCTCGCCGCTCGACTCCGGGCACTCTCGCGACGGGCGGCCGGGCCGAGGCGCCCCGAACCCGTGCTGGCAGTCGGCCCGATCAGCCTCGACGAGACGTCGCGGCGGGTCACCGCCGGCGGTCGGGACGTGGACCTGAGCCCCCGCGAGTTCTCGTTGCTCGAATGCCTGCTCCGGCATCCGGGCCAGACATTGACCCGCGACCAGCTTCTCGATCAGGCCTGGCCGTTCAGCGTCGCGGTCACTCCGAACGCCGTTGACGCCTACGTTCATTATCTGCGGACGAAGCTCGGTGAGGTCGGCAGCCGGATCGAGACGGTTCGCGGCGTCGGCTACCGGCTGAGCGATGCCTGACGGCGCCCCACGTACGGGGGCCGATGACGCCGCCGAGAGCGAGGCACTCGCCTCCGACGGCCGGCTGGTCCGCCGTGTCCGCTGGCGCCTGGTCGCGTGGAGCAGCCTCAGCACCCTCGCGGTCCTCGTCGTCCTGGGTGCGGCGCTGTACTTCATCGCCGCCCGAACGCTCGAGGCGCAGGGACTCCGGCAGCTCGACAACCGGATCGACCAGCTGCGTGGCATCCGGCCGGACGTTGACGAGCCCGGGCTCGGTTTCATCTTCGGAGGTGCCGGTTCGGGCACGTTCGCGATGGTTCTCAACAGGGACGGCGAGGCCGTCGGCCGGCATCCGCCGCCGATTCCTGACGGACTGCCCATCCAGTCGTCGATCGACGCATGTGCCTCGTCGAAACGGGACGTCCGGCTGGCGACCGTTCGCGAGACGCCGTTGCGGGTCCTGACCGAGCGGATCGAGACAAACGTCGGCCCCGTGTATGTCCAGGTGATCGGCGACCGGACGGCCGAGGAAACCACCCTCAACGCGATCCTCCGCGTCCTCCTCTTCGGCGGCGCCGTCGTCGTCCTTGTCGCGCTCGGCTTCGGGGCGGTCTACGCCCGGCGGGCACTCGTGCCGATCCGCGAGTCGCTTGCCGCCCAGCGGCTGGCGCTCCGCCGTCAGCGCGAGTTCGCGGCCGATGCGAGTCACGAGCTGCGTACCCCGCTCACCGTCGTCCGGGCCTCGCTCGAGCACCTCCGGCGTCATGCCGACGAACCGGTCCGCGCGGTGGGTGACGCCCTCGACGACATCGGGGCGGAGGTAGAGCACCTGACCTCGCTCGTCGACGACCTGCTCCTCCTCGCCCGATCGGACTCCGGCGCGATCTCGCTCGACCGACTGCCGCTCGATCTCGGCGACGTTGCCGCGGCGGCCGCTTCGTCGCTTGCGAAACCTGCCAGCGCGAAGGATGTCAGCGTCGAGGTCGATCCGGAGCCGGCGATCGTCGAGGGCGACGCCGCGCGGCTCCGCCAGCTCGTTTTCATCCTCGTCGACAACGCGATTCGCCACAGTCCGACGGGTGGTCACGTCCGCGTCGCGGTGCGGCGACAGGGCGGCTCCGCGCTGCTCGACGTCGAGGACAACGGACACGGCGTGAAGCCGGAGGACATGCCCCACGTCTTCGAGCGATTCTGGCGAGCGAGCGGCGCACCGTCGGGGGGCACGGGTCTGGGGCTGGCGATCGCCAAGTGGATCGTCGATCGCCACCACGGCTCGATCGAGGTGTCGAACCGCCAAGGAGGGGGTGCCCACTTCCGCGTCCGCCTGCCGTCAACCGACGCCGGCGTAGCGTAACGCGGCCGCGCGGGCCCCTGACTACGGGTCGATGATCGTCGTCGTGTAGAGAACCGTGCTGTCCGGAGCGATGGCAAGGACGCTCGCCGACGAGGTCCTGCTCGACTCCAGTTCGACGGCGAGGGCATAGACTGTCCCGTCCGCGCCGACAGCCCCCGACCAGAATTCCCCGCCGGGTCGCCGCAGCGCGACCGGCCAGCCCGCCCGCTCCCGGCCGACCGGGTCGACGGCGACGAGGCTGCCGCCTACCGTGGCGTCCGTCGCTTGGACGGACAGGTACAGCGTCCCGTCGGGGCCGACAGTCGGCGCGGTCAGCCCGGGGCAGAACGCGTCCTCCTGGACGTATCGACTATCGGGGCGGACGAGTGTCGTGGCGGTCCGGTAGGGCCAGCCGCCCCTCTGCTCGAGCGATGGATCGAGGGCTAAGATCGTGTCGTCCATCTCGCTCCAGACGAAGATCCGGCCGTTCTCGTCGATAACCGGCGCCTGCGGCTGGCTCGGCTGGCAGCCGCCGGTCTCCGCGTACGAGGACGTCGGAGGGGAGAGCTCCGCTGAGCTGGATGCGGTCCGGTCAGGGTCGAACGAGAGGACACGCGTCGTGCCTCGAACGTACGAGCTGACCGTCACCACGATTTGCCCGTCCGGCCCGGAGGCGGGCCGGGACCCCGTCCCGTCGACCGTGATGGGCCAGCCTGGCCTGATCCCGGCGAGGTCGAGCGCAGTGATCCGGCTGACCTCGTCAAATCCCACATCGGCGCCCTTCTCGACGCCAACGAAGTAGACAACACCGTCCGGCCCGATAGTCCACCGACAGCAGGTCTCGAACACTGGAACGCTGGTGCCGCGTTGGAGCTCACCACTGGCCGCTATGGTCGCGAGGGCGACGTCGTCCGTGGGCTTGCCCGATTCCACGACGTCGCTCCGCGGGGAACTGACGACGACGATCAGGTCGTCGCCGATCATTCGTCCCGCGAGAACGTTGTCAATCAGCTCCACCGGCCACCCATCGAGCAAGCCGCCCGTCGGGTCGTAGGCAAAAGCGACCGTCGGGTCGACCATGTTTCCCTCGGGATTCTCCATCGTGCAGACGGTCCGGACGGAACCGTCCGCGACCGGCAGCAGGAGGCCGCGCGAGGTCGAGCCCTTGATCTCGATGGGCCAGCCCGGCGTCGGACGTCCGTTGCGGTCGAACTGCGTCAGGACCGAGCCACCCGATCGCGGGAGCGCGACGAAGAGCGTTCCGTTCGGCCCCGGAGTCATCCGGACACCTTCGCCCAGCTCGAGCGCGTGGCCATGCACCGGTAGCGAAGCCGACGCAGGTCGATGCGGCGACGGCGAGGCCGTCGGACCAGTCGATCCGGCACCCGGCGTTGGCGTCATTGCCGCGTGTGAGGCAGGCAGCGCGGACAGTGCCGGCGTCGCGGTCGGCGACGGGCTCGGCGCCGACCCGCACGACGCGGCGACGAGGGCAATGGCGATCGCCGTGGCGATCGGCGACATCGAGGGGCGCATCGGATGTTCCTCCTCAGCTCTGCTCGTCCGGCGACATCGGCCAGAGCGAGAAGTAGTACGTCTTGCCGTCCGGCCCGCGGAGGTAGACCCGCTGGACGATGCCGCCGTCGTCCGAGAGGCTCAGGGCAGACGCCTCGTCCGGCGACAACACGCGGCGGCCCGAGCTGAATTCCGCCAGGCCGGCAAAGTCCGTGGGAGCGATGCCTGGCCACGGCCAGGGCACGGAGCCGAACTGGGCGATGCCAGGGGTCGTCCCATCTCCGATGTTGGCGAAGACGCTCGCGTCCAGCAGGTTACCGACGTAGCGTTCGGGCACCCAGACCTGCGTCGGGACGCCGCTCTCGCTGGCGACATCGAATAGCCGAGCGATCAGCGGTCCGTGGGGATTCGGTCCCCCAAGATCGACGTGTTTCTCGAAGCCGCCGGCACGGATCGTGAGGATGTGCGACTCCGATACGTCGGTGTCCTGCGTCTCGTAGCGGTCGCAGGCGCCTGCGAGTCCGCCCTTGGTGAGAGCGAACCGGAGGAGCGCCTGAACCTGGTCATCGCCGAGTCGAGCGATCGTGAACGGGTTGGCCCGCACGATCGGTCCATCGGGGGGCGGAAATTCCGCTCCCGGGTTCCGAACGATGATGGTCCCGTCGCCATAGAGCGTGAACTCAGGCCCCGGACTGAACTGTTCGCCGGCGAGATCGCTGACCCCGAAGTCGGGCCCGCGGTCGTACCGGAGCAGGACGTCGTTCGGTCCTGTCGCGTGCGGGATCCGGCCGCTCGGCACGCCGCTCGGTGCGCTGGCGGCGGGCGGCGACACAGCGTCCCCATCGAACGGGACTGCGACGGGGACGCTCGTGCTGCTGCACCGCATGACGCTGCCGAGCTGGCCCCGTGCATTGGATCCCCAGCAGGTGACGCCATCGGTCGCGCTCGCACACGTGTGCATGCCACCCACGGCGACCCCGGTGACACCGCGAAGGCTCGAGACTTCCTGCGGCACCGAGTCGAAGGCATCGGACGTGATACCCCGCCCGAGCTGGCCGGACCAGTCGCTGCCCCAGCACGCGACACCACCGTTCCCGCTGAGCACACAGGCGTGGCTCTCGCCCAGAGTGATCGCAGTCACGCCGCTCGCGACCCCCGAGACGTCGACGACGGCGATCCGGTCGGGCAATCTCT